>Ga0210401_10005657_pt1 | contig 12836 bp, 10 predicted proteins | sample IncBWH32MmetaG_FD_150866 | JGI IMG/M metagenome (GOLD analysis project Ga0210401, IMG submission 150866) | Forest soil microbial communities from Barre Woods Harvard Forest LTER site, Petersham, Massachusetts, United States - Inc-BW-H-32-M | ecosystem: Environmental > Terrestrial > Soil >... | reverse complement strand
TGCCGGGCACGCCGGTTTGCGCGCTCGTCAGATTGGCCATCTCGACCATTTCCTCACATGCGAGTTCTTTCTCTAACGAGGTGTCCGCCGGGATATGCACAATCCTCGCCTCAGTCACGCCAGATCCTCGCGGAAGTGCTTGAAAACCTGGGTGACCGGGTTCATCGCGGCCTGGCCCAAGCCGCAGATCGAGGCGTCGCCCATGACGCGCGTCAATTCCTGCAGCAGGTCTTCGTCCCAGTGCGGCGCCGTCATCAGCTTGACCGCCTTTTCGGTGCCGGCGCGACAGGGCGTGCACTGGCCGCAGCTCTCATCCTCGAAAAACCGCAACAGGTTGAGCGCCACCGCCTTCATGTCGTCCTGGTCGGACAGCACGATCACCGCGGCGGAGCCGATGAGGCAGCCATAGGGTTCGAGCGTGCCGAAATCGAGCGGGATGTCGGCCATCGCCGCCGGCAGGATGCCGCCCGAGGCGCCCCCCGGCAGGTAGCCCTTGAAGCTGTGGCCTTCGGCGATGCCGCCGCAATACTCGCCGATCAGCTCGCGCGCGGTGATCCCGGCCGGGGCGAGCTTGACGCCGGGATCGCGGACCCGCCCTGACACCGAAAAGGTGCGCAGCCCCTTGCGCCCGTTGCGGCCCTGGCCGGTGAGCCAGTCAGCACCCTTTTCGACGATGTCGCGCACCCAATAGAGGGTTTCGACATTGTTGCACAGGGTCGGCCGGCCGAAGAGCCCGACCTGGGCCGGAAACGGTGGCCGTTGCCGAGGCAATCCGCGCTTGCCCTCGATCGATTCGAGCATCGCCGATTCCTCGCCGCAGATATAAGCGCCCGCACCCCGGCGCAAATGGATGTGGGTATCGGGCGACAACCCGGCTTTTGCGATCGCGGCGATCTCGCTTTCGAGGATCGCCAAGCATTGCGGGTATTCGTCGCGCAGGTAGATATAGACGTCGGCGGCCTCGACCACCCATGCGGCGATCAGCATGCCCTCTAAAAACCGGTGCGGGTCGGTTTCGAGGAACCAGCGGTCCTTGAAGGTGCCGGGCTCGCCCTCGTCGCCATTGACCGCCAGCAGACGCGGCCCCGGCTCCTGGCGCACCAGCCGCCATTTGCGCCCGGTCGGAAACCCGGCGCCGCCGAGCCCGCGCAGCCCCGAATGTTCAAGCGCTTCGATCATCTGCTCGCGGGTCCGCTCGCCAGCCAAACAAGACTGAAGCAGCCGGTAGCCGCCGTCGGCGCGATAAGAATCGAGGCCGGCATAGGTCGGGACCGGCATATGCGTCGCGCCGGCGCCAACTGCGGCGATGACAGAGGCGGGCGTTGCACGCTCATGCAGGGCATGGCCGATCGCGACGACGGGAGCCTTGTCGCAGCCGCCCATGCACGGCGCGCGCACGACTCGCACACCGTCGCCGAGCCGGCTCTGCATATCCGCGAGCAGGTGGGCGGCGCCGGCAAGCTCGCAGCTCAGGCTGTCGCAGACCCGCACCGTCACCGGCGGCGGTGCCTTCTCGTCATCCATGACGATGTCGAAATGGGCGTAGAACGAGGCGACCTCGTAGACCTCGACAAGGGCGAGCCGCATCTCCTCGGCCAATGCCGCCAGGTGGCGCGCGTGCAGGCAGCCGAAATGGTCCTGCAGCAGATGCAGGTGCTCGATCAACAGGTCGCGGCGGCGCTCGCGGTCCCCGAGCAGCGCCTGCACCTCGGCCAACGCTGCCGGGTCGACCTGCCGGCCCTTCGGATGGTCGAGACCGCGCCGCCGCCCCGACCCCGGATGAATGCGCCGGTCGTGCCTTACGGGCGGCATTGCTGTGCTCCAATCCCCTCTCCGCCCTTTAGGGGGGAGAGGGAGGGGCCCGCGTGCAGCGCGGGAAGGTGAGGTGGGTCTAACGGGCGCCGCGGGGGTTCCCCCACCTCACCCCGACCCTCTCCCCCCCGAGGGGCGGAGAGGGAGCGGTTATAAGAAAGCGGTGGAAAACAGGTGGGCATATCGATCGCTAGACTGCCTTCTCCTCGCGCAAGACCGCGATCTCGTCCTTGCCGTAGCCGAGCCAGCCGAGGATTTCCTCGGTGTGCTCGCCAAGCAGCGGCGAGCGCTTGACCTCGACCGGCGAGTCGGAAAGGTTGATCGGCGAGCCGACCTGGACATACGGGCCGCGCGTCGGATGGTCGAGTTCGACGAGATAGCCGCGCTCGTACAGCGACTTGTCCCCGTAGATATCCTTCATCGACAGGATCGGGCCGCATGGCACATCGACCTCGTTCAGCGCTTCCATGACCTCGAACTTGGTCTTGGTCATCGTCCATTTTTCGATGATCGAGAAGCATTCGGGGATCTTAGGCAAACGCGCTTGCGGCGTCGCGTATCCCGGATCGGCGACCAGTTCCTCGCGGCCGCAAAGCTTCATCAGCGGCTCCCACGAGGGCGGCTGGATGATCACGTAGACCCAGTCGTTGTCGCCGCCCGGGGCGCAGCGCAATGCCGCCCCCGGCTGACCGCCGCCCGACGCATTGCCGGCGCGCGGCACCGCGTCGCCGAATTCCTTGTTCGGATATTCCGCGAGCGGACCATGCTTGAGCCGCTGCTGGTCGCGCATCTTGACCCGGCAGAGATTTAGCACTGCGTCGGTCATCGCCACTTCGACGCGCTGGCCCCGGCCGGTGCGCTCACGCTGGAAGAGGGCAGCGAGGATGCCGGCGACGGTGTGCACGCCGGTGCCGCTGTCGCCGATTTGGGCGCCGGTCACGGTCGGCGGGCCGTCGTTCCAGCCGGTCGTGCTCGCCGAGCCGCCCATGCACTGGGCGACGTTCTCATAGGCCTTGCAGTCGACATAGGGGCCGGGGCCAAAGCCCTTGATCGAGGCGTAGATGACCCGTGGGTTCAGTTCCTGAAAGCGCTCCCAGGTGAAGCCCTGGCGGTCGAGCACGCCCGGCCCGAAATTTTCGAGGATCACGTCGCAGCGCTTGACCAGGTCTTCGATGATCTTCCTGCCGCCCGGCGCCTTAAGATTGACCGTGATGCTGCGCTTGTTCGAATTCAGCATCGTGAAATAGAGGCTGTCGGCGCCCTTCACGTCCTGCAATTGCCCGCGGGTGATGTCGCCACGCCCCGGCATCTCGATCTTGATCACATCCGCACCCATCCACGCCAGCAGCTGGGTCGCGGTCGGCCCCGCCTGGACGTGGCCGAAATCGAGGATGCGGACACCTTCCAGCGCTTTGGTCATTCGTCATTCTCTTCAGTAGGGATAGCGGCGCGAGATTGCTTTGCGGAGCCTGTCCTCGGGCCAGCCTTCGGCTGGACCCGTGGGCTCGCAATGACGAAGAAAGAGCCGTCATTGCGAGGAGCGGAGCGACGAAGCAATCCCGAAGTCATCAATGCACCGGCGTTGGGGATCATCTGTACGTGGCCCAGTTCATCATTTCAGAACGTGCCTCAAACATCGTCGGTCCCACCCCTCCCTCCCCCGTATACGGGGGAAGGGTGGGGAGGAGGGGCCGACGTGTCGAGAAGATCGCCGTGCTGCTCGACGTGTGCCGCGAGCCCCAGCGTATGCTCGCGCGCCAGCCGCTCGGCGAGTTCGAGGTCGCGCCGCTCGAGCGCCTCGATGATCCGCATGTGGTCCGTGATCGAACGCGCCGCCCGATTGTCCTGGTGGATCGTCACCTTGCGGATCGCCCGCATGTGAATGAACAAATTCTCGGTCATTTCGGGAAGCAGCGTGCAGCCGCTGATTTTGATGATCGCTTGGTGGAAGGCTATGTTCGCCTCGGAATAATCGTCCAGCCGCTCGCCCTCATTTCCGGCGGTGAACTCAGCCATGAGCCTGCGCAGACCCGCGATATCGGCGTCCGAGGCACGCTCGGCCGCGAGCCGCGCCGCCATGCTGTCGAGCGCCGCCATGACCGTAATGATCTCGACGAGTTCGCGCTTGGTCTTGCGCACGACAAAGACGCCGCGGCGCGGCCGGGTGCGGACAAAGCCTTCCTGTTCGAGCAAGGTCATCGCCTCGCGGATCGGCGTGCGGCTGACCCCGAGCCCCTCCGAGAGCCGCCGCTCGTCGAGCCGGATCTCTTGCGCGTGGTCATAGATGTCCATCGCGGTGATCGCCCGCTTCAGCGCGGCATAGGCTTCCTTGGCGAAGCTGGTGCTGGTGTCCAGCCGGGGCATGTCGAGCGTGGGGCTGGGGCGCGGGCTGGCTTCGGGCATTCCCGAGATATATGGTATACCACGGTGCCCGGCAATCACTTTTGCGACTCCGAGGAGGCAGGGCGGGTATCACCGCCATACCCCGCGCGACCGGTGGCGGGTCGCGCGGCCGCTCCACCCGCCCTACCGGCTATCTCGTGCTCTTTAGCCGCCGCCGGCCAGGTTCGGGGTGGGCTCCAACGGCAAGCCTGGGTGGCCGGTCAACCTCTCGCCTTCCGCCTGCAGCTCGCGCGCCGTCTTCTTCACCATCGGCAGAAGCGAGGCGATTTTTTCGAGGTCGAGGTCGGCCGCGACCCCCGGGTAACCAGCCCGCTCGATCATCAGCCCCAGTTTTCTGTCCTCGAACTGGTCGAACACCCAGCCAAGCGGGTCGTCGACCAATGTCTTGTCCCAAAAAATGCGGTGGTTCTTGTTGCGCGGGCCATAGTGGTAATGCGGGAATTGCCAGAAACAGTCGAAGGCCAGGATCTCGGTCTCTTCGACATAGGGTTTTCCCGGTGTCCCGCCGATATCCGTGAGGACATGAACGGCGAGGCCGCCATCCCCGCCCGCCTGCCGCCGCATTTCGAGGCCAAACCTGATATTGCCGGCTTCGAAGATGTGCGTGCCGCGATTATGCTTGACCGTGTTCCGCTTGGCGGCGAACAGCTCCCTGGCGCAGGCTTCCACCTCAGGAAGGACGTACTGCACCTCAGCGAGGTCGGTTGCCGCGGCGATTTGCGGGTATCCGGCTCTCTCCAGCATCTTCGGGAGCTTTTTCTCCACAGTCCTGATCGTCCAGCCGATGGGATTGCCGTCGGCGATCGGGTCCATTCGGTAGAGCTTGGCCGCGTCGTTCAGCGTTTCGGGGAGGTCATCGGCCGTCATCGCGCCAGCGGTCGGCGGATCGGAATTTTCCGGCCCATAGACGTAGCTTTTTTCCTGGTCGAAGCAGTTGAACCGCAAGAGGGTCGTCTCTTTGCCGGCGACATCCGCCGCCACCGCGATCGTGACCCCCTGGTCGGCATGATCGTGGATGTTGCCGTCCCACAATTCGTGTCTGACGGTAAATGTCAGCGGGCCTGCCGTAAATCTTGTCTTCTGCGCTGCTTGCGTCATGTCCGGGCACTCCTTTTTTGAGACGCTGGACGAGAGTGTACAAAACCGGCGCGGTCATCGCACGCGTTTCTCGCGCTGCAACCCGCTTTGAGCGCGTTCGCTACCCGCCTGTGCGGCTCTCGGGCGAACCTCGGTGCCGGCGCTTTTGCGAGGCGTGCCTGACGGCCGGCCTATCGTGTAGGATGAGCCTGTCGCGCACCCGCGTCCGCGTGCGCCCGTCGGACGAATTGGAGCTTGAGGAATGACCGACACACCCGATTACACGCCGCCCAAGGTCTGGGTTTGGAACAAGCCGAGCGGCGGCAGGTTTGAGAACATCAACCGCCCGATCGCCGGCCCCACCCACGAGAAGGAATTGCCGGTCGGCCGCCACCCGCTGCAGCTCTATTCGCTGGGCACGCCGAACGGCGTCAAGGTCACGATCATGCTCGAAGAACTTTTGGCCCGCGGCCATAAGGGTGCGGAGTACGATGCCTGGCTGATTAAGATCGGCGACGGCGACCAGTTCGGCAGCGGCTTTGTCGCGGTGAACCCGAACTCGAAGATCCCGGCTCTCTTGGACCGCAGCGGCCCCAAGCCGATCCGGGTCTTCGAGACCGGCGCCATCCTGATGCACCTGGCCGAGAAGTTCGGCGAGTTCCTGCCGACCGAAGCCGCCGCCCGCGCGGAATGCCTGTCGTGGCTGTTCTGGCAGATGGGCAGCACCCCCTACGTCGGAGGAGGCTTCGGCCATTTCTACGCCTACGCCCCGGTCAAGATCGAATACGCGATCGACCGCTTCACGATGGAGACAAAGCGTCTGCTTGACGTGCTCGATCGCCGCTTCGCGGAAAGCAAGTACGTCGCGGGTCCCGACTATACGATCGCCGACATCGCCATCTTCCCCTGGTATGGCGGGCTGGCGAAGTTCGGGCAATATGGTGCGACTGAATTCCTGGCGGTGCACGAGTACAAGAACGTCCAGCGCTGGGCCGACATGATCTATGACCGGCCGGCGGTAAGGCGCGGGCGCATGGTCAACCGCCTCTCGGGCGAGCCCTCGGAGCAGCTGCACGAGCGCCACGACGCCAGCGACTTTGACACGAAGACGCAGGACAAGCTCGCCGCCGCGAATTGAGCAAAGGTCCCTGTCGCCATCGCGCCGGCGGCCGCCCTCGGCGCGATGGCGACGCGCCCAGTGACAAAGCGTAGGCCACAAGGATCCCCTCGACCCTGCAGGCTGGTTGCCCGATCGGCTGTCGAGGGCATCCTGCTGCTTACCGCCGAGCCGGTCGTCGCCCAATACGCCGGCCCCGTGCGTCGGGTATGACGCCGCGGCGCCCGCATCGGCAATAGCGAAGACCCGTTGGGCCATATCGTCGTCGCCGTCTCTTGCTCCGCGGCCGTCTTCGATGCACGGTTCAAGCGTTATCGAGCATAGACGGCGGTCGAGCACCGCATTTCCGGTGGCTGGCATATGACACCTTGGAGTTCGGTTTCGCTTTCCGGCGACGATAGCGGGCTGCCGGCGGAGGAGCGGGCGGTGCTGCAGCGGGCGCGGCGGCTGATCCCGCTTCTTGCCGAGCGCGCGCCGGAAGCGGCGGCGGCGCGGCGAGTGCCGGCGGCGACGATCGCCGAGTACCACGCGGCCGGCATCCTGCGCATCCTGCAGCCGCGCCGGTTCGGCGGCATGCAGGGCCGGTTCAGCCTGTTCTCGCGGATCGTCGAGGAATTGACCTATGGCTGCGCGTCGTCAGCCTGGGTCTATGCGGTATTGGCCGAGCATCAATGGATCATCGCGCAATATCCAAATGAGGCGCAGATCGACGTGTGGGGCGACGATCCCGAGGCGGTCGCCTCGTCGTCGCTGGCGCCGCGCGCCGCCGCCAAGCCCGTGCCGGGCGGCTGGCGGCTGAGCGGCCGATACCCGTTTTCGAGCGGCTGCGACTATGCGCAATGGGCGATCCTTGGCGCTTTTCTCGGCGAGGTCGGCGACCCGCGGACGATCGCCTACCTATTGGCGCCGCTTGCCGAATGCGAGATCGCCGATGACTGGCAGACCTTGGGCCTCGCCGGCACCGGCTCGAAATCGCTGGTCCTGCGTGATGTGTTCGTGCCCGAACACCGCGTCGTGATGGTCAGCGACCTCTTTGCCGGCACCCCGCCAGGCGCCTTGGTTCATCCCGATTATCCGGTGTTGCGCGCGCCGCGCGGATTTCTCGTCTCCTATTCATTGCCGCCGGTCGCCATCGCGCTCGGCCGCCGCGCCCTTGATGTCGCCTGCGCCGCGCTCGCCGGCCGGGTGTCGCGCGGGGTCAGCAAATTGGCCGAGTCCGAGGTCGTGCAGATGGCGGTCGGCGAGGCCGCCGCGGCGATCGACGCGGCGACTTTGCTGCTTCACACCGGGCGCGACTCCAGCACCGCCGAGGTCTCCTCCGGCCGCAGGATTACCGAGGCAGAGGCGTTGCGCGCCCGGCGCGACATGGTCTACGCGCAGCATCAGGTCGCCTGGGCGGTCGACAAATTGTGCGAGGTCGACGGTGCCCGCTGGGTCTACGACAACGACGAGCTGGGGGCGATCCGGCGCGATGTGATGACGATCCTGACCCATCACGCCGCGAGCCGCCCGGCGGCGATGGCGCCCTACGGCCGCCTGCTGCTAACCCACGGCGCGAGTTGAGCGATGGTAAGCCGAGCGTTTCTGATCTGCCGACCGAATGACCAGGAGCGGCGGCGGCGCCGTTTTGCTTGGCGCCTCCGCCACCATTTTGTTTGGCGAACGCGCGTCGCGGAGAATCGCAGGGCGCGGCGACGATATGTAATGTTTCGTGTCGGTGCGCGAACAGGGAATAGCGGCGATGCTCAAAATTGAAATCGAGCGCGAACAAGACGGCCGGTGGATCGGCGAAGTGCCCGAGTTGCCGGGGGTGATGGCCTATGGCGCGACAGAGGCCGAGGTTCGTGTGAAGACGACGGCGCTGGCACTGCGCGTAATCGCCGACCGTATCGAGCATGGCGAGCCGGTACCGTTTGATCCAAGCGATCTCTTTACCGCCGCACGAATAGTTGGCCCGCCACCAGGGCGAGCCGGGTATTGCGGGCGCTGATGCGCCTTGGGTGATCGCATCGCACACTATCACGGCCGGGGTCACTCGGACCGCGGATCCTCGTACGCATAGCAAAGCATACGGGGCTGCGGCCCGGCGATCTTTAGCTTCAGAGCCTGCGTCGGCAGAACTCGCGTCGATCGCGTCCAATCTCCTCCGTCGCTCAAAAATCGCGCACGCGTCGCGAAATTTGTGACAGACTTCGATGAAGCCGCGCGACGCGCGGGGCGGCGCCGGAGACGAAGACGGGAGAAACGCGATGCAGCTGATGTACTTCACCGAACAGCCGATGTCGGCCTATCCGGCCGAGAAGGGCCTGGAGTTCGGGGCCACCGCGCTGATGTTCTCCAACCAATACTTCGATCCGGTCGCCGGCAGCCGGCTCTACAACGAATACCTCGAGCATTACATCTATGCCGAGGAGATGGGCATCGAAGGCTTTATGCTGAACGAGCATCACAATGCGCCGTTCTGCATGCAGGCGAAGTGCAACATCTTTGCCGCGATCCTCGCCGCGGTGACCAAAAACGCCAAGATCATCCTGCTCGGCAACCCGCTGCCCTTGGCCGAGAACCCGGTCAGGCTCGCCGAGGAATTGTCGATGATCGACATGATCTCGCGCGGGCGCCTGGTCTCGGGATTTGTCCGCGGCGGCGGCCAGGAGCAGCTCGCCGCCGGCGTCAGCCCGGCCTACAACCGCGAGCGCTTTCAAGAGGCGCACGATCTGATCGTCGCCGCGTGGACGCGCGAGGGCCCGTTCCGCTGGGAGGGCGCGCACTATCAGCACCGGGTCGTCAATCCGTGGGCGGTGCCATTGCAAAAGCCGCATCCGCGCGTGTGGATCCCGGGGGTCATCAGCCCCGAGACGATCGTCTGGGCGGCACAGCGCGGCTATCCCTATATCGCGCTCAACACCCCGATCGACCGCACCAAGCAGATCTGGAAGATCTACGACAATGTCGCCGCCGGGGCCGGCTTTACCCCCGGTCCCGACTATCACGGGATGCTGAAGCAGATCCACGTCGCCGAGACCGAGGAGAAGGCGCTCGCCAACGCCGCCCAATTCCGCTGGATGCAGGGCGAATTCACCGGCCTGGCCCATCCGGTGTGGAGCACGCCGTCGGGCTACGGCAGTCCCGAAAACCGCCGCGCTTTTGTTGAGTTCGCCTCGGGCCGGTCGAAAAACCCGCGCTACCGCCCGGAGCTCGAAAAACAGCTCGAGGATTTGATGATCATCGCCGGCACGCCAAAGCAGGTGATCGCCAAATTGCGTATCCTCTTGGAAGAGACGCGGCCCGGGATCCTCGGCATCTGGGGGAATGACGGCAACGTTACGCACCAGGACGCCAGGACCTGCATCCGCCTGTTGGGCCAGGAGGTGTTCCCGGCGGTGCGCGAGATGGCCAAGGAGCTCGACCTCAAGAGCCCGTTCGAAACCAACCAGCCGGTCAGCGTCGACTACATGCCGGGGCTCAAAGAGCCGGTGCGCGCCGCCGCCGAATAGGAAGCGTTATACCCGGTCGCCGGCGTGGATGCGCAACGCGCGGCACGTCGGCGCACCAGGTCGGGCTTTCTTTGCGGCGTCCTTCCGCAGCCGTTTCTCAAGCACAGCTTTGGATCAGCTCAGCCAGGGGTGATCGTCTTCGATAACATCGACGAGTATGTTGGTGTCGACGAGGATCATTTATCGGGGTCGCCGCGCAAAAAACGCATGAACTCGTCGGTCGTCATTCCCAGTCAAGCGTGCCCCGGATCGCATCGAATCGTCCCCTCGGTCGCTTCTCCTTGCTCCCGAGTGCCACTCGGCCGTCGTCGTTCACCACGAATTCGACTTCGGAGCCTGGCTTCAGGCCGAGGTAGTCGCGCAGCCGCTTTGGGATCGTGACTTGGCCTTTCGCCGTCATCTTGGTCATCCCGGCCTCCGCAATACCTACTTCTTCCAATGTATTACATAGCCCGAAGGTGCCGGTTGTGCCAGGATGACGAGGGTAGTATGGCGTGCCGGGGAGTAATGGTGTGCTCATAGAAATCGGCCATTTCGCGCTCGTCCTGGCGCTCCTGGTCGCGGCAGTGCAAGGGACCGTGCCATTGATCGGCGCCGCGGCGAAGAACCGGGCATTGATGGACATGGCGCGCCCGGCGGCAATGCTGCAACTCGCCCTGGTGATGTTCTCCTTTGCGGTCTTCATCCACGCCCACATCGTCTCCGATTTCTCGGTGCTGAATGTCTTCGAGAATTCGAGCACCTCGAAACCGATGCTCTACAAGGTCACCGGCGCCTGGGGCAGCCATGAAGGCTCGATGATGCTGTGGGTCTTTATGCTGGCCCTGTTCGGCGGGCTCGTCGCGTTTTTCGGCCGCACCCTGCCGCCGAGCTTGCGCGCCCGCACCCTGGCGATCCAGGGGCTGCTCGGCTTTGGCACCCTCTTGTTTATCATCGGCACCTCAAACCCGTTCGCCCGGCTGTTTCCGGTGCCGGCCGACGGCCGCGACTTGAACCCATTGTTGCAGGATCCAGGTCTCGCCTTTCATCCGCCGTTTCTGTATTTCGGCTATGTCGGGTTTTCGATCACTTACTCGTTCGCGATCGCGGCGTTGATCGAGGGCCGGGTCGACGCGGTGTGGGCGCGCTGGGTGCGCCCCTGGGCGTTGACGGCATGGTGCGGGTTGACGATCGGCGTCGCGATGGGCAGCTGGTGGGCCTATTACGTGCTCGGCTGGGGCGGGTGGTGGGCCTGGGACCCGGTCGAGAACGCCTCGTTCATGCCATGGCTGCTCGGCACCGCCTTGTTGCATTCCGCCGCAATCGTGGAAAAGCGCGAGACCTTGCAGCGCTGGACCGTGCTGCTCGCGATCATGACCTTTGGCATGAGCCTGATCGGCACCTTCCTGGTGCGCTCCGGGGTGCTGACCTCGGTCCACTCCTTCGCCATCGACCCGACCCGCGGCGTCTTCATCCTGGTCCTGATCGGGATCGTGATCGGCGGCGGGCTGATCCTCTATGCGTGGCGGGCGCCGGGCCTCGCGGCCGGCAACCCGTTCGCGCCGGTCAGCCGCGAGGGTGCCCTCGTCCTCAACAATTTGTTGCTCGCCGCCGGCATGGCGACGGTGTTTCTCGGCACCTTCTACCCGCTCTTCGCCGAGGTGTGGAGCGGCGTCAAACTGTCGGTCGGGCCGCAATATTTCGATGCGACCTTTGTCCCGATCGTGGTTCCGGGCCTCGTCGCGATGGCGATCGGCCCGGTGCTCGCCTGGCGCCGCGGCAATCTCGCGGCGGCGATGCGCCGGCTGCTGCCGGCGCTGATCGGCGCGATCCTGGCGCCGCTAATCGTATTTTATTTCAACCGCGGCGCCTCTCTGGCGGCGCTCGGCGGCGTCGCCCTCGCCGTGTGGGCGATGCTCGGCGTGATCGCCGACCTCGCCGACCGCGCCGGCGTCGCGAAATTGCCGCCCGCCACCGTATTGCGCCGGCTGCGCCATCTGCCGCGCGGCACCTGGGGCTATGCGATCGCCCATTTCGGGGTCGGTGTGTTGATCGCCGGCATCACCGTATCGACCGCCTGGCGCAGCGAGCGCATCGAGACGGTGCATCCCGGCGACGACTTGCACATCGCCGGGCGCACCTTGCATTTTGTCGGAGTGACCGAGGGCAGCGTCGAGAATTACGACGTCCAGCGCGCCGAGATTGTCGTCGACCGGCCGGGCAATACGCCCTTTACGGTCTATCCCGAGCGCCGCTGGTATCCGATCGCCGGCAGCTCGACGACCAATACCTCGATCACCACCAACGGCTTTGGCGACCTCTATTTGGCGCTCGGCGAGGGCGACGGCAAGGGCGGCTGGGTGTTGCGCGCCTACTACAACCCGCTCGTGCCCTGGGTTTGGTTTGGCGCGGTCCTGGCGGCGCTGGGCGGAATGGTCTCGCTGAGCGACCGGCGCTCGCGGCGGCGCGTCGCGGCGGCGCGGGCGGTGCCGGGGATCGCGCCGCGGCCGGCGGAGCCTGGATGATCCGGCGGCTGATCCTGGCGGCGGCATTGCTGATCGCGAGCGGCGCGGCGGTCGCCTGGGCGGTCGAGCCGTCGGAGCGCTTGGCCAATCCGGTGCTCGAAGCACGCGCCCGCGCGATCAGTCAGGAACTGCGCTGCCTGGTCTGCCAGAACGAGTCGATCGATGAGTCGAGCGCCCCGCTCGCCCATGATCTGCGCCTTTTGGTGCGCCGGCGGCTGGTCGCCGGCGACACCGACCGGCAGGCGCTGAATTACATCGTCGCGCGCTACGGCGTCTTTGTCCTGCTCGACCCGCCGTTCGAGCCGGTGACGTGGCTGCTGTGGCTGGGCCCGCCGGCGCTGGCGCTCGGGGCGGGCACCGCCCTGCTGTGGCGGGCGCGGCGGCAGCATCCCGATCCGGCGCCCGAGCTGACGCCGGAGGAGAGTGCCC
>Ga0210401_10005656_pt1 | contig 12840 bp, 9 predicted proteins | sample IncBWH32MmetaG_FD_150866 | JGI IMG/M metagenome (GOLD analysis project Ga0210401, IMG submission 150866) | Forest soil microbial communities from Barre Woods Harvard Forest LTER site, Petersham, Massachusetts, United States - Inc-BW-H-32-M | ecosystem: Environmental > Terrestrial > Soil >... | reverse complement strand
CGGATCGCGCGGGTGGCTATGGGATCCTGGAGTCGAGTGTAAAGTGCGCGTGCTCGATACGGTCGAGGTGGTTTTCAGTTATGGGCACGACACTCGGTCCGGCCAGAACACATTTTTCGGTGCCGCCCTGCCGTAAGCGGAAATCGTTCAAGGTCCGAAGCCGCGGTTCATGTCAAAAAGGGGGAAGTGCGGTAGCGCGTTGACCGGATCGGCGACAAACATCCGTGTTTGCCCAACAAGATCGCGCGCGCGTTGTTTTGCTGCGGAGCCGACATCGCGACGGCCGAGCGCCGGGGCAGTGTCGCCGGCGCGCACGACGCCGGGGGGCGGAATCATACCTTCCGCAATTAGAAGGCGATCTCCCTTGCGTGCGTCGAACAGCGTATTGAGCGAATCGTTCACATGGCGAATCTTTTCCTTGCCGAAGCGCGTCTCCCAGCGCCCCTCGATCTCAGACACCAGTCGCTGATAATTCTGTTGCGCCTCCCGGCCGAGCGGAGAAAGGCGCAACGATCTGCGCCGCGCCACCGTGTCGGATTCAACGATCACGAACGGTTTCAGCCGCCAGCCTATGTCGGTCATTTCCGGTGAGCCGCCGGTACGGCGCGGGATTTCCGCCAGTGGAACGGGCGTTTCGCTGAGCACCCTCAACACGTTTGCGCACAGCACCAGAGGCGCGAGCGATTGTGGCTCAAATTCGACGGCGAAAAGCGTCAGCAACTGCGAAAGCAGAATCGGCAGTGGCTCTCGCCGCGTGTTGTGGGATATTCGCGGCGGAAACGGCTCCTTCACCTCGCGAACGTCCGCGAGGCCGTACGGTAATTCAATGTCGATCTCGGAAACGACGGCACACAATGATTCGTTCAGGCGGTCGAGGGCGCTGTCGCCAAATCTTCCCCGCCAGCGCCGCGAGATTGTCGCGAACAGCGGTGGCCAGATTTGTACCGCTTTTTCTCCTTTCGCGGAAAGCCGAACCGACCATTTGGCTGTGATGCCGCGGCCGCTGCCCCAGCCGTGGCTCATTGCATTGCGAGCTGTCCCCGCGTGCGGTTGGAGCGCAACGAATCCCCACCGCTCCAGACACCCGAGTTGATGCTTGATGCGTTCCTGCGGCGCGAGCGCCAGGATCGTGAGTTCGCGAACGGAAATGCCGCTTGGAGGAATAAAGCGAATCAGATTCAACCAGATGACCAGCGACAGTCGCGCGCCTGCGTAGGCCGCGCCGCCCATCTCGCGCTCGAATTCGTTATCGAATTCAAGCGTATAGGCGACAAGAATCTGCGAGAGCAGGGCGGAAAGAGGGCGAACTGTTTCCGGAGCAGGGGTGGGAGGAGAGTTTTGGGCTGGCTTTGCCTTGCGCATACGCCTTTATCGCAGGATACAGCGCGATTTCAGCCGAATCGTTCGCCCGGAGCGAGCCGTGCGCCGTTGGCAAATTCCTGTGCGGTCACGCGCTTGCGTCCTTCGAGCTGCACGAATTCAAGAGCGAGCGTGTCGACACCGCACGAAACATGCACGCTTGATTTATCCGAATGAATCGTGCCTGGCGGCGCTGCGGCTGTGCCGTGTGGCTCGTGCAACCCGGTTCGTCCCCAGATCTGGCAATTCTTTCCACGGAATGAAGTGTACGTGCCCGGCCACGGCTGCAGTGCGCGAATGCGATTGTAGACTTGCGCCGCAGATTGGCGCCAGTCGATCAGGCCATCTTCTTTCTTCAAGGGGCGTGCAAGAGTCGCCTGCGAACTGTCTTGCGACTCGGGCGTGATATCGCCGCGTTCGAGCCGGCGCAGCGTTTCCAAAATGAGTGGCGCGGCGGCTTCGGCCAGGCGCACAGCGAGCTGCGGCGCTGTTTCATCCGGGCCAATCGACAATTCCGTACGAAGCAGCATTGCCCCTGTGTCAAGGCCCGCGTCGATTTGCATCGTGGTGAGCCCCGTGACGGTTTCGCCGTTGAGGATCGCCCAGTTGATCGGTGCAGCTCCGCGGTACTTTGGCAGCAGGGAACCGTGCACGTTGGTCCACCCCAGGCGCGGAATGGCAATCAGTCTTGCGGGAATGATCTGTCCGTACGCGATGATCACGACGCAATCAGGAGCAATGCTCTGGAAATATTCGAGCGATTCCGGTGTGCGGACTTTTTCCGGCTGAAAGATGCTCAGTCCCGCTTCGATCGCAGAGGCCTTCACCGGGGAGATCGAGACCTCCTGTCCCCGGCCACGCGGGCGATCCGGCTGCGTGACGACACCTTCGATTCGAATGTCTGGTTGAGCAATTAAATGTTTAAGGGCGGGAACAGCAAACGCCGGGGTGCCACAAAACACGATGCGCAGCGCCATGGCTAACCTACCACTTACCGTCTTTTTTCAGTTTACGGATTTTGCGCTTGATCAGGTCCCGCTTGAGCATACCGAGATGTGTGATGAACAGCGTGCCATGCAGATGGTCGATTTCGTGGCAAAAAGCGCGCGCGAGAAGGCCCTCTCCGCGCATCTCATATTCCTTGCCGCTCATGTCGTACGCGCGAATGGTCACATATTGCGGCCGCGCGACGTATCCGCGAAATCCGGGAAGAGAGAGGCAGCCCTCCTCTTCGCGCTGCTCGCCCTCGGCGTGAATGATTTCCGGATTCGCGCAGACGATTTTCGCTTCGGCATTCTTGCCGTTGGAAACGTCAATCACAGCGACGCGCAAACCGATACCGATCTGCGGGGCAGCCAGTCCCACGCCCTGCGCGGCATACATCGACTCGAACATATCGTCGGTGAGCTTTTGCAGCTCCTCGTCGAATTTTGTCACCGGCTTGGTCGGCGTCTCCAGTACGGGATCGCCGTATTTCACAATGGGATGGATCATCGCCGCTCTAGAAGCTGTCCAGTTGCTTCAGGTAGTTTTCGTAGTTCCGCTTCGTTTCGCCCAGGGAATCGCCGCCGAATTTTTCCAGAAACGCCCCGGCCAGTTCAAGAGCAACCATCGTTTCGCCCGCTACGCCGCCCGCCGGTACCACGCACACATCCGATCGCTCGTACGCGGCCTTCACCTCTTCTTTCGTGTTCATGTCCGCGGTGAGTAGCGGTTTGCGCAGCGTCGAAATCGGTTTCAGGTAGCCGCGCACGACGACGTCTTCGCCGTTGGTGATGCCGCCTTCGAGCCCGCCAGCGCGGTTTGAAGAACGCGCAAAACGCTTTCGCGTCGCGTCATAGCGGATCTCGTCCTGCACTTCGGAGCCGTAGCTCGCGGCATTTGCGATTCCCGTGCCGATCTCGACGGCCTTCACGGCCTGAATCGACATCACAGCGCGCGCAATTCTCGCATCGAGCTTTTCGTCCCACTGAACGTGCGTCCCGACGCCCGGCGGCAAGCCGCGCGCGACCACTTCAAACGTGCCGCCGACGGTATCGTTGGCGCGATGAACGCGGTCAACTTCGGCGACCATTTTGTCTTCGGTCTCTTTGTCCACGCAGCGAAGCGGCGATTCGAGATTTCGGCAAATGGCCACGATCTCATCCCAGGTAGCCTGTCGCTCCAGACGGACGTGGCCCACGGCGATCGAATGACTCCAGACATCTACGCCAAACTCGCGCAAGAAAAGCTTGGCGAGCGACCCGGCGCCAACGCGCGCCGCCGTTTCACGGGCCGATGCGCGCTCGAGAATATAACGTGCATCGTGGAAATTGAATTTCTGCGATCCCGGCAGGTCGGCGTGGCCCGGGCGCGGCGCGGTCAGCTTTTTCTTCAGGTCTTCAGCCCCTTCGCTGTCCTCGACGGGCAGAACCTTTTCCCAGTTTTTCCAGTCGCGATTCTCGATGCGCAGTGCGATGGGCGCGCCAATGGTTATTCCATGGCGAACACCAGCCAAAAACTCGGCCGTGTCCTTCTCGATTTTTTGGCGTCCGCCGCGGCCATAGCCGAGCTGGCGCCGGTGCAGTTCGCGCTGGACGAACTCCAGATCGACAGGAACTCCGGCGGGAAAGCCCGAAATCCATGCCACCAGCGCCTGCCCATGGGATTCGCCCGCCGTCACGAAACGCAGCATTACGGTTCACATCCGATCATCGTAGAGAAACCAGCAATTCTACCGGACGGTCTGCCGCCCGTAAAGTCCGCGTTCGCCTTGCTTTAGCCCGCGTTTCGAGAACGATGCCCGCTTGTTCCCTTGACGCTGTGCGCCACTGGCAGTTAGGCTTCCGAAGCGTGCCGATGAGCGTGACTACCGGCGCGCCCGAAGATGCCCGAGCTGCCTGAAGCGCCATCGCCCGCCTCCCGCCTGGGAGACGCCGTAAAACGCTCGATATTCACGCTGCAGGACTACGTTCTGCTTTCCTGGCAAGCCACACGCGACATTTTCACGCCACCTGTTTACTGGCCCGATGTGCTGAGCCAGATGGACCTGATCGGCGTCGGCTCGATTCCGATCATCATTGCAGCGTTCATGTCGATCGGCGGCGTGCTCGTGTTGAACACGGCCAATCAGCTCACGCGCTTTGGAATGGCGTCACTGACCGGTGACGGAGTTTCACTCGCACTTGTTCGCGAACTCGGTCCTACAATTACGGCGCTGCTGGTTGCCGGCCGCAATGCGTCCGGCATGGCGTCGGAACTCGGATCGATGGTGGTGACAGAGCAAGTCGACGCAATGCGCGCTCTCGGCACCGATCCGATTCGCAAGCTGATGGCTCCGCGAATTATAGCGACGGCGCTCGTAATGCCCCTGCTCGCCGCCGCGGGCGATTTCTTCGGTCTGATCGGCGGAAATTTGATGGCCTACCTGGTTCTGCGCCTGGATGCCGTGCAATTTTGGCATCGCGCCGTGGCGGCGCTGGATATAGGTGATCTGGTGCAGGGCATTGTGAAGCCTTTCATTTTTGCGCTGATCCTTTCCACGGTGGGCTGCTATCAAGGCTTGCGAGTACGCGGCGGAACAGAAGGCGTGGGCCGCGCTACGACGACGGCGTTTTTGTGGTCGGCGCTGGCCGTGCTGGTTTCAGACGCCTTCCTGTCGCGCTTCCTGCTTACTCTCTTTAAATAGCCAAATCCGTCTATAATTCCCTCATGGCTTCAGAATTCCGTCCCGGCAGGGGAATGGTTCTGGCCGATGCCGTACCGGGCGAGCCGCTGATTGTCTTCCAAAACGTGCGCCTCGGATTTGACCAGGGCGACGTACTGCAGGGGATTTCCTTCGAAGTTTCTCCCGGGGAGACGAAAGTGCTGCTCGGCGAGAGCGGCTCGGGAAAAACACTGATCATGAAGTTGGCCGCGGGCCTGATGCGGCCCGATTCGGGCCGTGTTTGGGTGATGGGCCGCGACGTGGGCGACATGCCCGAGAGCGAACTTCTCAATTTTCGCCGTCATCTCGGGTTCGTGTTTCAGGAAGGCGCGCTCTTTGACTCCATGACCGTGGCAAACAACGTCGCGTTCCGCTTGCGCGAAGAAAACGTGGCCGATGAACAGGTTGAATCGCAAGTCCGTGAAGCCTTGCGTTTCGTCGAAATGGAACCGGCCATCGACAAATTTCCAGCCGACCTTTCCGGCGGCATGCGGCGGCGCGTTTCGATCGCTCGCGCGCTGGTCGACCGGCCGGCGATCGTGCTCTACGATTCGCCGACCGCCGGTCTTGATCCGGTAACTTCGCAAACGATCATTACTTTGATTCTGCGCGGGCGCGACATTCAAGGAGTTACGTCGCTCCTAGCCACGCATCGCGTCCAAGACGCGTTTGGCCTTGCGAACTATCGCTTTGACGAGCAATCGAATCGGGTTGTGCCGCTCTCGGCGAACGGCGCGCGACATCCCCAGACCGTTTCGCCGACGAACGTACTCGTCCTGCGCGAAGGCAGCGTCTATTTCGAAGCTTCGGCGGAAGAATTCTTGAAAACTTCCGACGGCTATCTCAAACAGTTTCTCGCTTCAGCGGAATAGATTTTGAGCGTGACGAACGAGGAGGCATCGCAATGGCGCAACAAAAGCAGCTTTCCTGGACCGATCTTCGCGTGGGAATCTTCGTCCTGATCGGGCTTGTCTTGATGGCCGTGGCGATCTTCTATGTCACAGGCGGCAAATCCTTCAGCGCGAAGTATCGGCTGATTACGTACATGCCGGAGGTCAATGGGGTGCAGTCCGGGGCGCCGGTCGATTTGGATGGCCTCGTGGTGGGCAATGTCCGATCGGTGGGGTTCACACCGCATCCGCAGGACCGCGCCCACAATATGACGCTCGTGCTGCAGATCGATAAGAGATTTCAGCCGGAGATTCGGACCGACTCGTCGGCGAGCCTCGCAACGCAGGGGCTGCTCGGCGACCGCTACGTGACAATTTCTCGCGGCCTGACCGGAACGCCGATTCCCGACAATGGTGTCGTCAACACCGAAGAGACCAACGGCATGAACGAGGTGATCGCACAGAGCGGCGACCTGATGAAGTCGCTGAATGTACTCGCCGGGGATCTGCGCGAGACGATCGAGAACGTCAATAAAGGCAACGGCTCGCTGGGCAAGCTTATGAAGGACCCCACGCTTTATAACCATCTGGACGACACGATCGCCAAGGTCGACACTCTGGCGACGTCGATACAGCAGGGGCAGGGAAGCCTGGGGAAGCTCTTCGCATCCGACGATCTGTATAACAAAGCTAATGACACGATCACGAAAGTCGATGACGCGATGGGCGCGATTCATGATCAGAAGGGATCGCTTGGCAAACTTGTTTACGATCCGGCGCTTTACGATCACATTCGCGGCATTTCCGAGAACGGCGATACGTTGCTCGCGGATGCGCGAGCCGGCAAGGGAACTCTCGGCAAGTTCGTGACCGATGATTCGCTGTATACAAACGTGCGCGATGCTTCGGCCAGTTTGCGGGATGCGACCGCGAAGCTCAATTCAAATCAGGGCACCGCGGGAAAACTGTTCTCCGACCCTGCCCTTTACGACAATCTCACGACGGCAACCGGCGATTTGCACCTGATGATCAACGACTTCCGGCAAAATCCGAAGAAATTCCTGCACATCAAACTGGGTATTTTCTGACGCCGACGGGCGAATTTGGGGTTCACTGCGAACCTGTAGTGTGCGCCAACGCCCTCTCTTGAATTGCTTGAGCAGCGCGGAAGTCATGATCAGCAAAAACTGGCGCGGCACTCCTCAGGTTTCACAGAATGCCGCGCCAGGTTGTTGTTTAGTTGTCGCAGGACGCTTCAGCCGCGCGAATGTACTCGACGATCGACTCACTCCAACCGTCGATGTGTGTCCACGGACCGTAACCCACCCCGTTTTGCGCGCTTGCCACGTTCACCAGGTACCCGCGCCCACGCGGGCCAGGAACGCGGTCGTGCGACTGCTCGTCGGTGATCACGATGATGCGGTCGTACGGCTCCCGGATCTCCGCGAGCGCCTTCCCTAGGTAGGTCCCGCTGTGCGACTGGCTAGCATCAATTGCGTCGCGCAGCGCGAACCCACGCCGCGGAGGCACCGCAGCGAGTTCGTCCGAGAACGAGTAAACCAACGCCCGCTCGCAGATTTCGCGGACCAGAATGGCAAGCCCGTAAGCCGCGTCGGTGCGAAGCATCTCGCTCTGGCGCGACAAAACGTAGTTCATGCTCCCGGAAACGTCCACCAGAAGCGCCGTCCGTCCGGGAAGCTTCGGCTGTCCGGCGAGCGAGGAAAACATCGCCCGCTCGAGCGGCTCTTCCCACTGCGGAGCGTGACGCGCAGCCGCGAGAAAGCGGAACGGCAGGACGCGCGAAGTTTCCATCGACTCGAGCGCTCGGATAACAAGCGCCTCCGCCACTCCGGCCTGCTTCATGTTGCGCAGGTTGCGAAGGAGCGCGAGCGCCCCGAGCTTGCGTTCGTGAAGAAGACGCTCCCAGACATCGCGCTTCTCCGCAACCGAGGCCCCGACCGAGGACAGCGCTACCTCCCACGTGTCCGGAGATTCGAGCTGCCCTTCGATGAGGCGCTTCCAAAGAGCGGACTGTTCGGTATCACGCGGCTTCGCATGGCAGAGGAACAGAACGTCGCGCAGACGAACCGGCCCCGAACGGTCGTACTTTGCAAGCTGGTATTCGTCGAACTTCCCGAAGGCCTGCGCGAGCCCTTTTTTCACCTGCGCCGAAAGAGGAGACTTTCCATCCTTCCAGTAGATCGCGAGGAATTCCGCGAGCTCATCTGCACGCTGGATCACCTGTGCGAGCGTGTGCGATACAAGCGCGCGATGCTCCTTCTGGCGCGCCATTTCGCGCACGACCAGAAGCGGAGCGTGCCGCAGCTTCATCGCCGTACGCGCTTCTGCGGCCAGCGACGCCACAGCCTCCGGTTTCACCTTGGGCACGAGCGCCGCGATGCGTCCGGCGATCTCGAGTCCGTCCTCATAGAACTGGCTCTCCCACAACAGGCAGGCCAACACGGAGCGCCGCAATTGAAGTTCCGGCGAGGCGGTTTTTGCCGGCCCCCCTTCGTGTGTTTTGGGTCCCCGTGGAATTTGCAAAACATTCAAACGTGCCATTGCAGCCCTCCTTTATCCCTTCAACTGATTCAATCGCCGGGGAATCACCGGCCACGGTTGGGGTTGCCCCCCGGTTGCTCTGCCGCTGAGCTACGCCCTCCGCCGATGAAGCGGAATGCGACGGGACTCGAACCCGCGACCCACCGATCCCGAAGTAACCGTGGTCTTCGCCACCGGCGAAGCTTTGTTGCTGTGATCGTTCACCGGGGAACAAGCGGCCGCGCTTACGGCTTGCGCCGTTTTTGAGCTTATCCCGATCGCTCGGGAGCAGGGCTCGAACCTGCTCGCCCGCTTCCGCGGGAGCTCTACCGAAGTAAGCGCTTCCTACGCCACCGGCAAAATCTCAATCAATCCTCATTCTCGACGATCAGTTCTATGCTCCCGGCCTCTTTCGACTTCTCCGTAGATCGGCCGAAGCCGGTCAATTCCTTGCTGCGGTCCGGCGAAACGATCCAGGCCAACTGCTCCATCTGGAACATGTTCGGACGAGTCTTGTCGTGACAGGCCGTGCACTCGCGCACGCGAAATTTGACGCGGGTCACCGGCTCGGTCCAGCGGCACATTACGACTTCTTCGCCGACCCGATATCCCAGACGGATGAAAGCGTAGCTGCACGTTTCGCACAAAGCCGGCCCATCTAACGGCGTGCCGTTTTTCACGTAGACGCCCATTGGTTTTTTCTCCTTCCCAGCAAGCTACTCTTGCTTCAATTCCCGCGCGGTATGCTTCATGCTTCGCGTTTCAAAAACGGTTCGCCGGGGAACAAGCGTCCACGGTTGGGCCCGGGCCTGGTCTCGACAGGTTCGGTGCGCTTCGAGGCTACGCTTCCGTCCCCATCGTCCTGTTTCCCGGTGGGGTTACCAAACCCCTGCCCCATTGGAGGCGGGAAGTAACCGTCGACTCCGCCACCGGCGAAATCCAGAAGTTCTCCGCGTAACACAATTCCATTTCCGCCGTCTTCTGCTTCGCACCTTGCAGCGGGCACACGTGCAGAATTTTCGTCCGCCCAAATTTCAAAATTTTGAGCCAGGGAAAATCAGGCACGGGTCATTTCATTTCGCTTTCGCGAAATTTCTTCTTTACCAGAGAAGTAACCGTGTCTCGCACCACTGGCCGATTTAATCGGGGGAACAACCGCGTGCGGTTGTGTCGTGTGTCAAGCGAAGTATCCGCAAGCTACGCCACCCGATTCAATCAAAGTGTTTATAAACTACTGAGTGGAAAAGAGTTGGCTAATACGAGGGACTGACGAAAGTTCGGTTGCAGTCCCGGCGCAGCCAACTTCCGGCCCGCCATGGCAGCGAATTGTGAAGTCGTGTCTGCACTCCGAATTTCCTCCAGATTTTGCGAGTGTAGAGAAATCGGTAAATCAATGCAACAGGAAAAATGCGAGCTGCAAAAAATCGCATCCGAACGGCGCGCCGCCCCACGCGAATTGCAATTAGCCAAATTGTGTCAAACCAAAAACTGTTCCAGTTGTGCGCAACGAAACCCCAATCGATCTGTTGGGTCGCCGCGCAAGAAGGTTCCCTCTAAAGGCGGCGTGAAATACCACAGCGCGAGCCGCGCGAGATCTAATCGCAGCGCCGCGGCCCTCCAAGCGGCACGGGCGTCTTTGCTGTTTCTATCTACGTCGATCTGAATTTGTCTGTGGCAAAGATTCTATGGGTTCGAGTTCCGTATCTCTTGCGATTTCCAAGAATTTTCAACCGCGCCGGTTTCGGCTGGTTTTATTTGCTGCGATCAACAGAGCGCCGGGCGGCAAACGCGAAAATTACGACATGGGCGCGAGCACAACGAACCCTTGTCTTCAGATGAGTGCGGGACGAAAAGACGAAGCCACCAGTCACCAATCACGATTTCCAATCGAAGGTTGTCCGATGAGAAAGCTCCGCAATCCCAATCAAATTATCAGATAGGTTTTCTCGTCGAGAGTGAATCAAGTTGCGGGATGGTGAGATTATTCTTCGCCCGACGGCGACAATTCTGTGGCAAGTTGCTTCACACGGCGCAGGTCGAGCTTCCCGGTGCCCAGCAACGGCAGCTCGTCAATATAGAAAAACTGGTTCGCGCGCGGTGTCCAAAGGTTTGGCAGGCCGGCTGACGGCAGTTTTTCGAGCGCCTGCGCCAATTCTTCTGGATTCAGTGTGTGCAGCACGACGAGACGTTCGCCTTTTTTGCCGTCGGGCACGCCGGTGACGACCAATCGCTGTTCGGTCGCGTCGATGGCATCGTGGAGAGTTTCTTCGACTTTGATGTGCGGTACCATTTCGCCGCCGATCTTGCTGAAGCGACTCAGCCGGTCGGTAATCGTGAGAAAACCGTCCTCATCCTCGGCGGCGATGTCGCCCGTCGTGTACCAGCCGTCGTGCAGAACTTCCGCCGTCTTCTCCGGTTTTCCGAGATAGCCTTGCATTAGATTCGGCCCAGCGACAAGGAGCAATCCCGGCGAATCGGCGGGGAGCTCGGCTCCGGTTTCCGGATCGACGATGCGCACGCTGACACCCGGCAAAGGATGGCCGATACGCCCGCGTTTTGCGCCAACCTGGTGAAACCCGGCGGCGCGATAGTCACGCGTGTTGACGGCAACGACTGGCGAACATTCCGTGCAGCCGTAGCCTTCGAGCGGACGCAAACCAAAACGGTCCGCGAAAGCCTGCGCAAGGCGCTCCGGCAATTTTTCCGCGCCGACCACAACGTTTCGCAAGCTGCCGAAATCTTCCGGCGAGCAGCGCCGCGTATATTTTTCCAGAAACGTCGGTGTGGCCAGCAAGAAGGTGACGCCGTATTCGCGTACGAGTTCGCTGATTGCCGCCAGATCGATCGGGCTGGGATGATAGGCGACACCCGCGCCGAAGACCGCCGGCAGCCACAGCGTAACCGTGAAACCGAAAGAATGAAAAAACGGCAGCACGCCGAGGATGCGGTCGTGCTCGGAGAACATGAAGGTTTGTCCGGACTGCTCAATATTGGACGCGACGTTGTAGTGCGAAAGGACAACGCCTTTCGGTTCGCCGGTACTGCCACTGGAAAAAATCACCGTCGCGGTGTCATCGAGCGACTTCTTCCCGCCGGCGATTGCGCGCTCGATCATGCCCCCCGGCAAAAACCACAGCAGCAGCGCGATAAATTTCTCGCCGAAACGGGAATTCGCGGCGGCTTCTTCGATCAGGATCGTTTTCCCGGGGACGTGCAGTGGAATCTTTTCGAGCAGGAGCTTTGTGGTGATGACGGTTTCGATCTTGCACTGTGCGGTGCACGAAGCGAGCGCCTCGTCGGAAATCGTATAGTTCAAGTTGACAGGAATTTTGCCTGCGAGCATCGCCGCGTAGTTCACGAGCGCGCCGGGTACGGAAGGCGGCAGCAAAATCCCAACCATCTGCTGACCTTCCCACAGTTTTCGCAGTCGGCGCGCCAGAAAGATCGTGCTCAAAAGCGCGCCGCCCCATTTCAGCAGGGGGCGCCGCTTGTCGCCCATCGCGAAAAGAAAGGCGTGCCGGTGCGCGGTTCGAATCAGCGAACGGTGCAGAGTATGCATCCGCGCCCGGCGATAAGAAAATGCCACGGTTTGCAACCGTTGTACGGCTTTGCGAACCTTAAACGGCTCGGAGTCCGCAGGCATCTGCTTGCCGAAGCTGACGGTGACCGGGTAGCGAAGCGCGCGCGGAAACTTCCAAAGGAATTTCCCGCCCTCAAAGCTGAAGATGCTGCCCCAGACGCCGTCCAGATTCACGGGAATGACCGGCGCATCTACATTTTTCATGATGCGTTCCATGCCGCGCTGAAAGGGAAGCATCTGTCCGATGCGCGTGATCTGTCCCTCGGCAAAAATGCAGACCAGCTCACCGGATCGGATTGCGTTCGAGGCTTCGCGAAGTGATTGGAGCATTTCGCGCGGCCGCAACTGCGAAGAAATCGGAATCGCGCGAATGATCTTCGCGAACGGTTTAATGAACGGAAGCTCGTAGATGTCTTTGAAGATGAGAAAGCGGATGGCGCGGTCTGTCGAAGCGATCAGGAAGAGCGCGTCAACGAACGACATGTGATTCGCCACGAGCAGCGCCCCGCCCGTTTGCGGAATATTTTCGCGGCCCACGACGCGCAACCGGTAGACGGTGTGCGTCGCCGTCCAGAGAATCAGTCGTACCATCGAATCGGGCAGCAGATAGATGGAATAGCCCGTTGTGAGCAGCGTGAGGATTGCGCCATCGAGGAAAATCGCCGTCGGCGACTGATGCAGCCAACGCGTGAAGACATAGAACGCGGCTGAAGACAAGGCAATGCCGATCCACGAGACGAGATTCGCGGCGGCAATGACCCCGCCCTTTTCTTCGGGGCGCGGCC
>Ga0210401_10005655_pt1 | contig 12840 bp, 17 predicted proteins | sample IncBWH32MmetaG_FD_150866 | JGI IMG/M metagenome (GOLD analysis project Ga0210401, IMG submission 150866) | Forest soil microbial communities from Barre Woods Harvard Forest LTER site, Petersham, Massachusetts, United States - Inc-BW-H-32-M | ecosystem: Environmental > Terrestrial > Soil >... | reverse complement strand
ACCTGAACTCGGCGCACCTTCTTCTCTTTCATCCAAATCTCTTAGGCTGCGACGATTTGTGCTCGGTTGGCCATCCGCAGCGGTTCGTATGTTTCTTTACTGACCCACAGCTTATGCAGCAGCACTGCCAGTTTCCGAGCCACCGCGACCACGGCTCGTTTCTTAGCATTCTTTCCGCCGTGCGCCGCTAGTTTCAAGCCCCATCGGCGTAGGTCACTGTCTTTCCCAAACGGCCCCAGCACGTGATGCGCTCCTTGCACCAGCAGCGTCCGCAAGTATGCGTCGCCCTCTTTGCTGATTCCGAGTTCCGGCCGGCTTTGGCCCGACTGCCTGCGCTTCGGCCGCAGCCCCACATAACAACCTACCGCGCGGCTCTTGCGGAAGCGATGCGGATCTTCCACTGTCAGCACGAATGTTAGCGCGATCAGTGTTCCCACCCCATGGACTTGCTTCAACAGCTTTGCCTCCGGATAGCGCGTTTTGCACAGCTCCTCCAACTGCCGGTCATACTCCTGGATGCGCTCTGTGACCGTTTCCACCTCAGCCAGTAAAGGGTCGAGCGCGGCCCGAATAGCCGGACTCAGTGATTCTGCCTGGTCCCTGCCCATCTGATAAGTCCCACAACTGGGTAATCGTTCGCCATACGATTTGGTCAGCCCGCGCGCGGCATTGATCAGTGCCGTTCGTGTCTCAATCCGGGATCGCACCTCGACCCCCATACGACCTTCGATCTTTCAGTGGGCAAGAATATCGGAGAGAAGTTCACGGTATCCGTGGTCGGGCTGAATGTGGCGAACCGCCGCTTCTTGCTCGACAACAGCTTGACCTTCAATGGCCTGCATTACGCCGAGCCCCGGCAGATTTACGTGCAGGTCCGTTACCGGTTTCGCTATTAGAACGCAAGTAGTCCACCCGCGACGCACGGCCTTAAATCGTCTCGTTTACGCAGATATTGATCAATCAGGCCGACTACTCGTTCAACTACTGCTTCGCTTGCGTCGAAGTCTTGAGCGAAGCCTGTTAAGGCAGCCGATGTTCACCCTCGCGGACGGTAGCCTGCATGTCGTCGCCTGGTCGTAGCTTGTTCATAAGAGTCTAGTCGTCGAGTCCGTACGTTACCGGAGACTTCTTCGACTTAGCCCGCGATCTTGCCATGTTGACAGTGGCGGTCTGCGAGGTCTTATCAACACCTTCCACTTGAGCAAACAGCGCAAACCTTTTTCATTACGGCAGGCCCCGCCCGAGACATGCATCACCGACACAAAGAGTAGGAAAGTATGTCAATGGTTTCACCTCAAGCCGAGTCCATTGCATGCCGGCAAGCAAGTTGATTCCCTTGCCGATGTTGAGATTGCCGATCATAGCATGCCATCATTTTCCGAATGGGTTCTCGTTATCCAGAAGATACCGGATCTCATCCTCGTACGTGCTCTTGGCCTGCAGGCCTTCGTGCGACTCGGCGATCCTGCCGAGGCGGTCGATTAACAACGTGGTTTGCAGCGCATCAATTCCGCCGTATCGCCTGCCCAGTTTGCGGTCTCCGACGACAACACGGTAGCCGACCTTCCCATCTTGGAGGTAGGGCATCACCGCGTCCCAGCCGCCCTCATCTATCGAGACGCCAATCACCTCAAAACCGTTGTTCTTGTAATGATTCTCGAACTCAATGAACCAAGGGATCTCAGTCCTACAAGGATCGCAACCAAGTCGCCCAAAAATTGAGCAAGACCACTTTCCCCTTGTAATTAGATAGTCGGACGGTGGCGCCGTTGGCATCTTTAAGCGCAAAGTCTGGAGCTTTCTTTCGGAAGTTGGCCGCCGTGATACCTGCCTTTCCCGCCTGAGGCCCCACGAAGGATAATACGATCAAGGCACCGGTAAACGCGCCCACCGCCAAGCCCGGGCGCGATCTAGGGCACGAGCGCATTCTTCTGAAATACCTATAGCACGGTACTGGGCATATGTGCCTGGAATCCTGGTGGTGGCTTGCATCATTTTGGAACGAACTGGTAATTGCCTACAAACGGAACCCACGCGAGCGGAAATTCGGGATCGGGTGTCCCGGCGATTACTGCCGCCGCGCGGACCGGAGCACCGCCCTTCAGGGGCGAGATCCCTGCCGATTGGACGGACTTCAACACTACCAACAGTCCTCCCCGGTCCAGCTTGTCGACGCTCAACTACCCTGACCCAGGCGCGCCTGCAATGTGTTGTTCCGCAGCTCTGGCGGCTTCTCCAGCGAGGGAATTGGTATTCTGGTCTCTCCGGGGGCGCCCTTCCTGTTGAGGAACTGCGAGAGGGCAAGGGGGCTTAACCTCCTTCGAACCCCCGGGTCAAATTTTTTCCTTCATTTTGGAAAGCGGGCTCGGCCTTCGCAAATCCCAACGTTAATCGGTTAAAATCGACCCTAGGCGGGGACAGCATGTCTTCTCGGGGGCCTGAGGGAAGAAAGCCGTCTCGCGAAAACTGACGGTTGAGGTCGCGAGAGTAGACGCTTACCCGCCTCTCCAGTTTCGCGCTCAATTCTCTGTGAAGCAGCTTCTTTTGAATAACGCGGGCGATATTCTCCTGATTCGCCGATCCCTTTAGAGGCGAGTTCTCGGATAAACTCCCTGTCGCATTGGGCGGTGAACAGGCATGACGCCCGTAGAGGTAGAACAGTCCCGGCATATCAGAAGCAACGAAATTTCCACCTGCGTCCAGAACGATCTTCGCTGAACGTTTCTGCAACTTAGCCGGTAAGACTTGTCGGACGCCTCCTTTATTACCCGTGTTCAGAGATCACGGTCCATTGCCGCTATCTATGACCGTATCAAGAACGTGCGGGATGAACTGAACGAGGGCGACCAGATCATGGTCATGCTACTGGCGCTGGGCGGAAACAAGATCAAGCTCAGCCGCAAGACCGCGCTGTGCGAACAGCGGGAAAAGATCAAGAAGTAAAGGAGCCTACTTCAATTCCGATACAGGTACCGTGAACACGGCAGTGTTCACCACGCCTTTGCGCTGGAACTGCACCCAGGTGCGGTAGGTACGCGAACGCGGAAAAATGATATTGAACTGCATCCGCGCCCCGCCTTCAGCTATGTAAGGGTGGTCGTGGATGAAGTCGATCGTGTCATCGCTCGCTACCAGCATGTGAGCCCACGAACTGAGATATTGCTCCAGCCCATCGACCGGTTTGATCGTGAAGAACAATAGTGTCTTCAAGCCCACGATGGGCTGCGGCGGATCCATCACCAGCTCCACATCCATGTTCGTGCAATGGCTCACCGCCAGCTCGGGTTGCAGCTTGGTCTCCACTAAAAGCACACCGGCGTGGGAAGCTCCAGGCACGATGACGGTTTTGGTGATCAGTTGCGGAGTTCCACCAGTCGGATAAACGTCGCCGACTATGCGGTACATTCCGGGCTTCGGAAAGATCATGTCGAACAGGAACGAGCCATCGGGTTGGGGCACCGGGTGATCGTGAAGGACGTACTGCAGATCCTCGCTCACAACGAACATGTGGAAAAGCTTCTCGTGAACGAGTTCAAAATGATCGACAGACTTACCGGAGTGCGGGTCATTGAGCTGAAATTTGATCTTCACTTTTTCGCCGGCGTGAAAGACGGCGGGAGTGAGCTTCAGATTGAGTGGATACTCTTCTTCATCGAAAGTCCGAGCACCAGCGCCATGTGACACCCCGGGCAGAAGCCGGGCTTATCTGAGCGCACGTCCTTGTCCATGGGGCAGACGTAGTCCTGCGGTCCGGGAGTAGCGGAGGCGGGCGGCTGCGCGCCCAGCTGAGCAAGAGTCAACGCAAGAAAGAGTAGGAGGATCCACACAGAGAAACCCGATTGCCTATCGCCCCCCTCGCCCCGCCGACGACGGAGGAACAATCCCCTTCAAGCGGAGATACACAGACATATATCCGTACTCTTCATTTGAATGCGTGGTGTTAAACTCAAGCATCATTAGCTTGGACCCCTTCATTGGACCAAGGCTTGCTTGCTCATTTACATTCGAATCATTGAGCGAGTCCCAGGCAGCATCACAAATCTCGAATGAAGACTTCAGAGCAACGACGAGGTCGGCCTTGGAGGTCTTGGAACCCGCACTGACCGATTTCTGCACACCGCCGGCGGTGAACAAAAACGTGCCTGTACATCGGCGACGTGAGCGACAATCTGGCCGAAACTTCGGATGTCGGCTGTTGGCTTGAAGCTGTAGTCCTCTTCCGGCATCTTGTCAGCCATTGCCATGAGGTTGACCTTGATGGACGTGTACATCTGTTTGCTCTCTCCGATGTGAGCGCTTGCAATTTGAGCGTGTAATCCGGACGTTCCGAAGAGCGCACCCACGATGATCGCCAACGAAAAGTGCTTCATGATCGCTCATGCTATCAGGCTTTTAAGTTTCGCCCCACTACTTTCTTGTGAGCGGACGTAAGAATAGAATCAGCGGGCAATAAATAGGCATTGGCGGGCAATAGTCGGCGAACTCTGCTTGTGTGAAGCGCCGTCCAGACAACATCGTATGTGTCATCGCTGGACAATGCCTGCGTCTGTCTCCAGCCTGAGGCTGTTTTCGAAAGTGCTCAGTTAGAAAGGTCGAGCCTGTGAGCCGTTTGCGCTGTGGGCCCGCAGTTGAATTGAGCCAGTATTGCGGCCAGAATCGCCAGCCTTACGGCGCCGCGTTGCTTTCGCCAAGCGATAGCCATTGCCAGGTTGTACATATGGCGACGAATACCAGAACACTGCCCAACCAATCGCAGTTCTAGTGCGGTTCGGAGCCTCCAAATGAGACGAACATAACAAGCGATCCGATCAGGAAGAGAATCGTTTGCGTCAGAGATTGCCGCAGACCGCGTTCCTGCTGCAACTCCGGCATCAGGCTGACCGAAGCGATATATAGAAAATTGGCGGTCGTGAATGGCAGCAGCACGGTTGTTACGCCCATTAATCTGGTTCCCAGCAACAGGACGACAAGCGCCCCGAGCGCAGCGGTACCCGCAACCATGAGATTCAGCATGACCGCCCGTACCACAGGAACACCTTTGTGGATCAAAATGCCAACATCCCCAATGTGGTGCGGTGCTTCATGGAATAGGACGGCGATTGTAGTGATCACTCCGAGATACGTCCCAGTTGAGTATCCCGTGGCAATCGCCATTCCATCAACGAGACTGTGAATTGCTGCGCCGACAAGGAGATTGGTGACCATTGGTCTACTGGCATTCGATGGAGATGGCTTCAGTTTGAGGACCTCTCCTAGCCGATGAAGATCTTGGTGGCTGAGATGTGTATGGCCACTCTCGTCCCCATGCCGATTGCACCAAACACCCAGAACCTTCTCCAAGACGAAGAAGGTGACAAAGCCGGCGAGCAGCAGTCCTGCAAGCTCGCGCCCGGCGCCGATTTGCTCAATAGACTCCGGGAGCAAGTGACCGAATGCCGTGCCCAAAAGCGCTCCGGCGGCCAAGCTTACCAGGAGTGGAATAATCAGAGCAAGGCGATGAGGGCTGAGTGACAGGGCGACCATGCCGGTGAAAGACACCGCTGCGACCAATACAACGCTGCCGAATGTGTAGATCCAGTGGATATCGAGAGGATGCATGTATTAGTTAGTCAGAAAACCCGTGCTCTATCCGCGGATAACGCGCACAGCAGCACGGCGGGCTTCAAAGTATGCTTCTGTTTGATGCAGAACGCAAGGAGTTTGTTGTAGCTTCTCCGTCAGATTGAACGACGATTGCCGGTTATCTCGATCCGCTCGTTAGGCTCAACATCGGACATCTGAACAGTTAGCGTCCGGCCACGACACAAAACAGCCCGCTCATAGGTGTCTTGGGCCGTCTGCCGGATAATGCTAGCCTAGACGACCGCTAAACCTCTAAACTAGGATTGGAATGCCAAATTTGGCGCTAGTCGCGGCGACTGGGGAATTGACCGCACTTAAAAGGAAATGCAATAATTTCCCAATAAAATCGGGCGCCCGACAGCGCCAGCTAAAGCTGGTCCTGCGTTCTCAAGTTTGCGGGAGAGAACGTTGGTACGTTGATGCCCTAGAGAATAATCCGCGTCTCGCTGCTACCGTTGCGCTGGTGTTGCGTAGTGAGGAAGGCATCGAGGACGCCAGCGCCAATCCTTTGACCGGTCGCGTGCTCGTGCATTACAACCCCGATCTGGTTTCAGAGTCTGTCGAAGGGTTGATTCGCCGAGCCATCGAGTTCGGTCCGATGAGCCGCGAAGAATTCTCCTCCTTCCAATCCGAGCAGAGTCATTTTTTCAGTGCCAAGCATCTCATCGCTGCCGAACTCGGTTGTTCCACTATCAAACTGTTTCTTCTTGGAGGTTGCTGCCCGCTGGGACTGGCTGCAGCGGGTGTCCTGCTCTTGTGTTATCGACTTCAATGGCCCCCTCGACGGCGTTCGATCGGAATTGAGTCGGATCGTAGCCGATTAGACTTGACGAGTTGAACACAACGAGTATAGTGCTCAGATTGTGCAGTACAGCCGCAATGATTGGATTGATGGTCCCGGCCGCGGCGAGATATAACCCGATTGAGTTGACACCTAACGCCAGCGCATAATTCTGACGCACCACCCTCATAGTGCGCTGGCTGATTCGCATGACGTCGGCTACGTGCCTCAGGTCATCGGAAGCTAGCGCTACGTCCGCCGTTTCGACCGCCACATCCGAGCCAGCCGCCCCCATCGCGAAACCCACGTCCGCGATTGCCAGCGCAGAGGCGTCGTTCACACCATCGCCCACCATGGCCACGCGGCGACCTGAGGCCCGCATCTCCCGGATAGCTTCGAACTTATCATCCGGCAGAAGGCGCGCCCGCCACTCGGTAACGCCCACGGAGGAAGCAACATGCTCAGCAACACCATCCAGGTCGCCTGTAAGCATAACCAACCGGGAAACACCCGCCTGGCGTAGGTTAATTAATGCGGCGACTGCTTCCGGCCGTATCTGGACTGAGATTGCAATCAGGCCCACCAGCCGCTTCTGGTGCGCCACGTAGACCACGGTTGCTGCGCGGCCCACCTGGGAAGTGAACAGCCTCTCGTTTTCGCTTGACACTTTCACCTGGAAATCACGGAGAAGCAGCCGGCTTCCAACGAGCACCTCATGTCCTTCCCAACAAGAACGGACTCCTCGTCCTGGCAGCAACTCGAACTCGCTTCCTAGTTCCAACTCGGCGCCCTCGAAACCTGCCCGATTCACGATAGCGATTGCAAGCGGATGTTGGGAGTGCATTTCTGCGCGCGCGGCCAGGTGCAACACCCTTTCTTCCGTATAGCCATTCGCGCACGGGATCACCTGACTGACGCTTGGGTGGCTATCCGTCAGCGTGCCGGTTTTATCGAAAACCACGGTGTCTAGCGTTGCCATTGACTCGAGATGCGCACCGCCCTTTACCAGGATGCCGCGGCGTGCGCTATTCCCAATGGAGGCGCTTACCGCAGTCGGCGTGGCCAACCCGGCTGCGCAGGGACACGCCACGAGCAGCATTGTCAAAGCTCGTCGCGGATCGCGCGTGATCAGGAGCACGAGGCCAGCCGCAAGGAGCGAGGAGGGGACGACCTTCTTTGCAAAGCGGTCGCCGAGCGTCTGGATCTGGGGCCGCAGGGCCTGAGCCAGTTCCACACGTTCGATTAGTTTCCCCACCACGGTATCTGCGCCGACGCCTGTGACACGGATTCGAATGGCGCCGGCCATCAGCACGGTTCCTGCGTATACCGAGTCTCCTATGCCACGAACGACAGGCATGCTCTCACCGGTGATGGGCGCTTCGTTGATCGTGGCCTCGCCGGATACGATCACGCCGTCAACAGGAATCTTCCGACCGGCGCGGGCTACGGCGATTGCTCCGGGACGCACTTCTTTCGGGGACACCGATACTTCAACGCCGTCTATGAGAACCCAGATCTCCTCGTCATCGGTCGAGAGGAGATCTCGAATGGCAGCTCGTGTGCGCCGGAGCGTCAGCACTTCCAGGTATTCGCCGAAATTCAACAGCCAGATAACAATTAGCGCGGTCGCATTCTCGCTCAGGGCGATACTCGACAGCGTCGCCGCTCCTATGAGGGTGCCCGTTGTGATGCCGCTCCGGCCTGTAACCGTGCGATAGAGGGCTCGCAGAAAATCGAACCCAGTGATGATAGTGCCGGAGACCGAAATCACCAGGATCGGAACAGCAAGTGGGCCGGCGCCCACGGCACCCCATGCCAGGCGGCTAAAAAGAATCAGAGAGAGTTTGATGCCCCCGAGAACCAATTTCTGGATCAGCTTGCGGAGTTTGCGATCCGGAGCGCCGCGCAGTTTCCGGTAAATCGTTTCGCTGAGGGGGCCCGTTTCCAGGGCCTTGCATATAACCGATTTGATCTCTGGTGTTCGTTGGCTGGAATGCCACTTGATTAGGATCCGTCCAGTGACCGGATTTGCTTTAACCAACAGGGCACCCGATCGTTTCCGGAGCGCGATCTCAACAGCGGCGGCAAGCCGCGGCCTGGACTCGATGGCCGGAACTCTCCATCGCTGCCGGCCGGGTATATCCGACAGCAGGTCCATTTGTGGAAGGTGGGCAACGGCCGGCTGCATCAACTCTGCTGCTCCGTTCCGGCCTGATCGAGATCGGCACGCGCTTCCTCTACCAGCTTCTTGGTCTCGGATAGGGCCGTCGTGCCGACCGCCTGGATTTTGCGTTTGGCCACAATCCCACCTTTAACGAGCCCCCGAACCATCGGGCGCATTCGCGCGCGATTCCCGCTCACGCCCCCTGCGACTGCGCCAACTAAGAGTGCTCCAATAATGTGATGCATCGATGCTCCCTCCATCCCCTACTCTAGTTTTTTTCCGTTTTGTCCTTCGCGATCGAGGTCGGCTTGTGCCTCCATCGCGATGTCTTCGAACTCTTCCTTGACATTCGAAGCGACTTTCTTCGCGTAACGGCCCAACTGAATACCGCCCTTGACCGCGCTGCGCGCGGCTGGGCGAAACATAGGTGCAAAAAGCGCGAAAGCTACTCCCGACGCCGCTCCCAAAAAATATGCGCTTGTCCGGCCTGCCGTAGCCGGTCGGCCCTTGGACTTAGACTGCGGATTCCCGCTCTCGGTCGAAGACGGTTCTTGTAATTCGTGACTCACGATTGATTCTCCTTTTCAAAATCGGTTGGCCGGCTAGGGCCGGATGCGGGCCGCTCGGTCGCATGAGCTAAGGCATTGAAAACCAGATCCATGACATGTTGGTCGGCCAGTGCGTAATTGATATGTTTGCCCCGCCGCCTGCGGACAATGATGTTCTCCGACCGAAGCACCCGTAAACGCTGCGATATCGTCGACAACGACTCTTGTTCCGAAGCAGCAAGTTCCGTCACGCACATTTCACCTTGTGCCAAACGTGACAAAAGACGCAATCTGGAAGGCTCACCGATGGCCCGAAACAGGCGGGACGCCCGTTCCACTGCGAGTTCATCGACAAGCGGCTTGCGGACCCCTGCGTGGCTATGTTCATCCGCCGTGCAAAGCGGATCCAACTTGTCGTCTGCTCCCATATCATTCACACAGCTCCCAAGGTAGCATCACTTGCATAATTGTGCAAGTGAATAATTAAATGCGTTTGCTTCGCTCGCAGTCATTCGTGTCAGCGGCTAAAAACAAACAGCCAGCGGGCACGTTGAATGGATAAACGGATGGGTTCGTAGGTTGCATAATTGTTTAACCCGTGGCGATACTTGGAGGGGTGCGTAAGAAGCCAGAATGCAAAATTGAGGAGCATGCAATCCTACGGCGGCGCTTCGCCCTCGTGGATGCGAAGGCGTTGGAACAAGCTTCGCGCTTATTCAAGGCAATCGGCGAGGTCCCTCGACTCCGCCTTCTGACGCTTCTGGCGCAGGGAGAAATCTCCGTAACGCAATTGGCCGAAGCAGAAGGCGAGACAATATCGACCATCAGCCAGCGCCTCAGAGTGCTTCGCAATGAGAACATCGTCCAACGCCGGCGGCGTGGAAAACAGATCATTTACGTGCTCGCCGACCAACACATTATGGATCTGGTGTTCAACGCCCTGGCTCATGCCGGAGAGGTTCCGGCCAGCGCTGACCGCAATCGCTCAGAGCGCAAATCCCGCGAAAGCCGGTTGGTCCGCAGATAGGTCGACGACCGCCCGCTGACGGGCTATCCTGCCCGCTCACGGATTAAGAGCGTCTCGTATTGATTGACGCACAGACCTGCCTGTACACTTGGACATGCGCAAAGTGCTGCTGGTATTGCTGGGCCTTGCTTTTTCGTGCCTGGCCGCCGATCCATCTTGGGAGCAAAAGTTTCGCAAGGTTCCTGAGCCACAAAACCTTCGGGATTATATGCAACGGCTCTCGGCCAGGCCGCATCACGTCGGCTCGCCGTACGACAAAGACAACGCAGAGTGGATCGTCGGGAAACTCAAAAGCTGGGGGCTGGATGCGAAGATCGAAAACTTCGACGTGCTGTTTCCCACCCCGAAGGAACGCCTGGTGGTCTTGGTGGAGCCGGTCAAGTTCACAGCCAAGTTGGAGGAGCCGGCGGTTCCGGGCGACCCAACCTCCAATCAGAAGTCCGAGCAGCTTCCCTCCTATCACGCCTACTCGATTGACGGCGAGGCGACTGCCCCTCTCGTCTATGTGAACTATGGGATTCCATCCGATTACGAGCAACTCCAGAGGATGGGAATATCGGTGAGTGGTGCTATCGTGATCGCACGCTACGGCGCCTCGTGGCGCGGTATCAAGCCGAAAGTGGCGGCCGAGCACGGAGCGGTTGCCTGCATCGTTTACTCCGATCCCCGGGATGACGGGTACTACACTGGTGACGTATTTCCGGAGGGGCCCCAGCGGCCCAGGGACGGCGCTCAACGAGGCAGCGTGATGGATATGCCACTTTATCCAGGCGATCCACTGACACCGGGGATCGGCGCGACGCCGAACGCTGAAAGGCTCGCGATCTCGGACGCCAAGACACTAACCAAGATTCCTGTGCTGCCGATCTCGTACGGTGACGCCCAGCCATTGCTGGCCGCTCTAAAGGGACCGGTCGCGCCGGAGAACTGGCGTGGCGCGCTGCCGATCACGTATCATGTCGGACCCGGACCAGCCAAAGTTCATCTGAAGCTCAATTTCAATTGGGATATAAAGAGGCTCTACGACATAGTGGTTCGGATTCCCGGAACCGAGTACGCCGACGAGTGGGTTATTCGAGGGAATCATCACGATGCGTGGGTGAATGGCGCCGACGATCCGCTGTCGGGTACGGTGGCCGAGATGGAAGAGGCACGCGGACTGGCTGAATTGATGAAGCAAGGCTGGAAGCCAAAGCGAACAATCATTTATTGCTTCTGGGATGGCGAAGAACCCGGGCTACTCGGCTCGACTGAGTGGGCAGAAACACATGCCGACGATCTCCAGAAACATGCTGTCGCCTATATCAATTCCGACTCCAACAGCCGGGGTTTTCTCGGCGCGTCCGGATCACACACGCTCGAGAACTTCATCAATGGCGTTATGAAAGACATTGATGACCCGGAAACCAAGATGAGCGTATGGAAGCGCGCGCAGCTCGCGGGCTTGGCGCGTGCGCCGGCGGATCGAAAAAGGGAGTTCCGCAACCGGCCCGATCTCCGGATCGAGGCCCTCGGTTCGGGATCCGACTACACGGCCTTCATCGACCATCTGGGGGTGGCATCGCTAAATCTCGGTTATGGTGGCGAGGGGGGAAGCGGTGGCGTCTACCATTCCATATATGACGACTTCTATTGGTACACGCATTTCGCCGATACGGATTTCGTTTACGGAAGAGCGCTGGCGCAGACAGCAGGCACGGCCGTGATACGGCTAGCAGATACTGACCTGCTGCCGTTTCAGTTCGGTGATTTTGCGGATACGGTGCGCACCTATGTAGAGGACCTCAAGAAGCTCGTAACAGAACAGCGTGCGCAGATTGAAGAGCAGAATCTGGAGCTCGAAGAAGGAGTGTTCGCGGCGAGTGCTGACCCTCGCAAGACGTTCGTCCCTCCTTCGAAGCAGCCCCTGCCGCCGCGTTTCAACTTCGCCCCGCTCGAGAACGCGCTCGATCTTCTATTGCAAAGTGCTCAACAATACGATGCCGCGCGCCAAAAACCGCCTGCGGCGAATTATCGCGCTGTCAACACCATGCTGATCGAGAGTGAACGGAAGCTCACTGACTCGGCTGGATTGCCCGGACGACCTTGGTTCCGCCACATGATCTACGCGCCGGGATTCTACACTGGTTACGGCGTGAAGACGATACCAGGCGTGCGTGAAGCAATCGAGCAGAAGCGATGGCAGGAGGCAGACGAGCAAATTGTGCGGGTTGGGAAGATACTTACCACGGAAGCGGACCTGCTCGACGAAGCCGCTCGATCCCTCGGGAAGTAACCGAGTCCAGTCACTCAGTGGAAGCCTAAGTGCGCTTCTGAGGCACGCGGTTTTTCGCCTAACCGAGTCAATCTTGCGAGTAATCTTGATGTCTTCGAGTGGTTTCGCAGAGAGCACCACCAGGTCGGCAAGCGTACCGGCTTCCAGAGTGCCTACCTGATCGGAACTCCGCATCGCCTTCGTCGCAACGCTGGTGTCCGAAATCAAGACCTGCATGGGAGTGAGACCCGCCTTGGCCTCGTCTTCAAGCTCTAGATGTTCGAAGTAACCCTGCCCTGGAATTGGCTTGGGCGGCCACCGCTATCAAGTGTTAGCACCGGTGTAAGGCAGCCGCGATTTCACCGGTTTTGACGCCATTTGTGCCACCGGTTTTGACGACGGCAGACACTGGTGCGCGGACCGGCGGCGACGACAGAGTCAGCA
>Ga0210401_10005654_pt1 | contig 12843 bp, 9 predicted proteins | sample IncBWH32MmetaG_FD_150866 | JGI IMG/M metagenome (GOLD analysis project Ga0210401, IMG submission 150866) | Forest soil microbial communities from Barre Woods Harvard Forest LTER site, Petersham, Massachusetts, United States - Inc-BW-H-32-M | ecosystem: Environmental > Terrestrial > Soil >... | reverse complement strand
GAATGCGAAAATAGCACACGGTTGTTCTACTGTCCCAGTTTCCAGGAGAAAGGGCCATCCATCAGGATGGATTCATTGGGGGCGATAATTAGTTCCGAGATAGCTGCGACCAGCTGCCGCCGGTACTCCACGCCGCGCGCCATAATAATAGGGGACTTACGGCACTTCTGCAATCGCACCAAAATATTAGCCCGACGAGCAACCGGGAGCCGCTCCCCGCGGCTTAGCCACTGCGCGACTTGCGGCCCTTATGCAATGGATATGACCCTCTGCTCAAAAAGCAGATGCTCTCACAGCCCCGCTACAGACTCACTGGGAGCTCCTCTTGAATCCAAGACCGAGTAAAATACCAAGTGCTTGCTCAGGTGTTTTCCGAGTGGGCTACGAGTCGCCCGGAATCCAGTTTTGCGTTTCACACAACGCCGTTTGGATAGTTTCCGAACACGGGACAGCGGAGCGCTGTCGGTGGCGCCAGAAACGTTGTCCAGCACGTAACGGACCTGGTAGAGATGAGCGTTCGGCTTTGCGCGCTTTGCCATCTCCCCAAACCAAGCTTTGCTCCCCACACAGACGACGTTCTGCCAATCGCCCGCGCTCCTCCATTGGGCGTGGTTGACCACATGCATTTGCCTTCCTGAATCGTACAAAATTGGCCTGTTGGGCTTCCAACCGCGAAAGTTGGGCTAGCGAGGGCTAGCGAATCAAAACCAAGGAAGAAATGCGCGACCTCTAGAAGTTATTGCTGTTGCTGCTGAGATTCTTGCAGGTCTTTCAGTCTGGCAGGTCTGGGGCGAACGACCGTAAGCGGGGGGAGTTCCTCGGGGCGGGGCGCGTCGGCGGGGGACACGGTCACCGAAACGCTTAACGCGCTTTCGGCTTCACCCTTGCAGACCCCACGAGTAGGGGGCACGTCGGCATAGTCGCGTCCAATCGCAACGCGGATGTGACGTTCGGCGCCTACGAGGTTATTTGTGGGGTCAAAAGCCACCCAAGCAAGCCCAGGCAGGAAAGCCTCGACCCATGCATGCGTGGCTCCATCCGCAGAGCGATCCTTCCATTCGGCCCCATGAGCCAGATAACCACTCACGTAGCGACTCGGAATATGAAGCTGGCGCAGCAAGGTGATCATGATGTGAGCGAAGTCCTGGCAAACGCCCTGCCGCGTGCGGACCGCATCGCTAATGGGAGAATCGACGGTCGTACTGTTGGGTACGTACTCGAAGGCCCGATACATGGCTTCGTTCAGTTGCAAAAGAAATTCAAAAGGGTTCTCGCCGCGCTGCAAGTGAAGTTCGGAAGCGAATTGGTCGAGCGCTTCGCTGGGCTGGGCGTAATGACTTGGCGCGAGCGTTTCCCAGAAGTCTCCGCTGGCAATCTGTGTGTCCAGGTCCTGCCAACTTCCCGCGTCTGAGGGGTTCGGTGAAGGCGCCTCTCGTATCTCAACCAGCGCCTGCGCTGTGAGGTCAATGCGAGAGTGGCGGCCGTGGATATCAAAGTGTTGGACGCTGTTTCCTAAGTAGTCTTGGTACACCATAATGTTGGCATTGGGAACGACATCCAGCGAGAACGTGAGACACCTCTGGCGGCCTTCACTGCGAGGTTGCATCCGAACTTCCATAACACTTTCGCGAACGCCCGGCTCGTAAGTGAAGCTAGTAATATGCCGAACAGAATAGATCACTCACTTCTCCTATGTTCACGCAGCCGCTGGTCCGACCTGTTAATTAGGCAGCGAATGAAGATTCAACGGGATAGTCGAAATAAATCTGGTGCACCGCGGAATGTACTTGACCGCATTGCCTGCGTACGTCGTTTAGGTAGCCATGTACGCCCTCGGCCATGATCTCCTCGATCGGAGTCAGGCTGAGAGTCGCTCGCAGCCGGCCGGTAAGCCGAACAGGGAGTTCCGCGTCCCGTTTCGTCAGGTCTCTAACGAGCCGCAGGGCGGTATGTATCATCTCGGCCGAAAATCGCAGGGAGTGAGGGAACTCCAGGGTCAACAGCAAAAATTCAGCGACGCGCTGTGGACGCAGTTCCGCCGAGTAAGCTTTACAATAAGCCTCGAACGCATCACAGGACTTGAGCAAGCCTACCCATTAAGATATTCCGCGCCGTCGACGCTTTGATCGGGCGGCTGACTCAAACGCTTGAAGTGGACTCCTACCAGGGCAGCAACGGTCTCCATTCGCTCGACGAAGCGGCCGAGCTGAATGTAATGCCAGCCCTGGCCATGCGTCATGGTCGAATCGGTAATCCCCTGGAAAAGATGTCCCCCCTCTTGCACGGACCGAAAGAATTCACCGGACTGCAGTATGGAGGTCTCCGTCTGAGGGATGTCGATGGTTTGGAGGTAGAGGCGATTGAGGTTCTCCCACATCGCCGAACTGCACTGTTCGCGTACATTACGCAGACTATCGCGCGCTGCCGCCACGCAACAAAAAATAGAGGATGGATTGGAGCGATTGAGTGTCAGCGTGTGGGTTACACTGATGGAATCTAAGGTTCCAGTCAGAGACTCCGGGACTTGCAGTGCTTCGAACAATCTCCGCCATCGTTCCGAGCCAGCCAGGGGCGATTGATCCAGCCCTAACTGCAAATCAACATCGATGAGGCGCGCGGTATGCTCGGCCCGCTCCAGGTAACGGCTCATCCAATACAGACTGTCGGCAACGCGTGAAAGCATATTCCCTTCCGATGAAATGATTCGCGAACGCTCGGCTATTCGCGCAGAACCCAGGTATCTTTACTCCCGCCGCCCTGGGAGGAGTTGACCACGAGGGAGCCTCGCCTCAGGGCCACGCGCGTAAGGCCACCCGGCACCAACGTGATGTTTTCGCCATACAAGATGTAAGGCCGCAAATCAACGTGGCGTGCTTTCACTTCGCCGTCCAGGTAACAAGGAGCCTGCGACAATGATAGTGTCGGCTGAGCAATATAATTCCGAGGATCAGCCAGAATTCGGCGGCAAAATTCCTCCTGCTGTTCGGTAGTGCTGTGTGGGCCGATGAGCATGCCGTAGCCGCCGGACTCGCCCACGGCTTTTACGACCAGCTCCGATAAATGATCGAGCACGTAGGCTTGATCGGACTTGTCTGACAATAAGTAAGTCTTCACATTGGGCAGGATAGGCTCCTCGCCGAGGTAATAGCGAATCATCTCGGGAACGAAGGCATAAATGGCCTTATCGTCGGCCACGCCGGTTCCGATAGCATTCGCCAACGCTACATTACCAGCGCGATAGGCATTGAAGAGTCCGGGGACGCCCAGGCTGGAGTCGGCACGGAAACAAAGAGAATCCACAAAATCGTCATCGACGCGCCGGTAGATGACATCAACGCGACGCAGACCAGCGGTCGTGCGCGTGTACACCACATTGTCGTGAACCAGCAGGTCGCGCCCTTCGACCAACTCGATACCCATCTGTTGCGCGAGGAACGTATGTTCAAAGTAAGCCGAATTGAAAATGCCGGGCGTCAGCAAGACGATCGTGGGTTCGTCACGATCGGGGGCATTGGCCGGAGCCAAAGCACGTAAGGTGGACAACAGTCCCTGTGCGTAATGATCTACGGAGCAAACTCCATAGTCGCGAAAGAGCGTGGGAAAGACCCGCTTCAGGACTTTACGATTGGCGAGCATGTAGGAAACGCCACTGGGCACCCGCAGGTTGTCTTCGAGGACGGCAAAGCTCCCATCAGGCAGGCGCGCCAGATCGGTGCCACAGACGCTTACATAAACATCGTGCGGGACGCTGAGGCCGCGCATCTCGCGGCGAAAGTGGCGGCAACTGTAGACGAGCGCGCGCGGGACAACCCCAGCGGCAAGGATTCTGCCGTCATGGTAGATGTCTTTCAGGAATAGATTCAAGGCGGTGATGCGCTGAGTTAATCCAGCCTGCACTTTGCGCCACTCGCGGCCCGGAATAATGCGAGGCAACAGGTCGTTGGGGAAAATACGCTCCGTCCCCGCCTTGTTTTCATAGACGGTGAAGGTAATTCCCTGGTGTAGGAAAGACAGGTTTGCGGCCTGTTGATTCTTGCGGAGCTCTTCCGGTGGCGATTCCAGCAAGGTTCGGTAGAGCGCCTGATAGTGCCCACGAGGCACGCCCGGGCGCTCAAACATCTCGTCGTAAGCACGTCCAAACTCGTAGTTCAGGAATGGAGGTTTAAGCCATGTCTGAGCTGTCACCGAAGCCGCCGTCATGAATACATTTACCCGTCTGCCGCAAGCGGCACGAGCAATTTAAGCGCTTCGTGAAGCTGACGGCCAAGACAACCTGCCGTACAGGGGACTCTATGGGCAAGTCGGAGCCCGGTCCAATCGAAGTTGTTAATCGGGCCTATCGCTCTTTTGAGTGCGCGCTGAAACCTTCCTGCGTCAAAATCAACATGTACCATAGCCCGTATTTGGCTCAAGGGGAAGCTGCTAATCCGAGATTCCTGGGGCGTCCGATTCCGTGAAACTGGATGTCCGGGAAGTGCCAGTCCAGGAATTGCCAAAAGGTGTCACAATGGTAGAGGGTTTCTTATGTTTGCGAGTTTCACCCACGACGCAATTTTCGTCCATCTTGCTTCCTGGGGTTACCCATTATGTTGATCCGCCTAGGCTTTGACATTCAGTTCGAGATTCCATCTCCGGTCGCGATGGTTGCTCTGTTTCATGTGCATCAGACGCGGCGCGCGGACCTGCGAGAACCCGATGAACCGCGGATCACCCCGACGGTCCGTGTGGATGAATATCTGGATTCGTTTGGGAATGTGTGTTCGCGCTTTGTGGCGCCCGCCGGAAAGCTTCAACTGTGCAACTCGACCTTGATCGAAGACACAGGCGAACCTGATCCCGAATGTTCCCAAGCGTGCCAGATGCCGGTGGAAGATCTGCCTCCGGACGTGCTGCGGTTTCTGCTCGCCTCCAGGTATTGCGAAGTTGACCGCCTTTCGGGCGTTGCAGGAACCCTGTTTGCCACCTCGCAACCGGGATGGCCGCGCGTCCAGGCGGTGTGTGATTGGGTGCAGGCGAACGTTACCTTCGGTTATCACTTCGCCAGCCCAACAAAGACCGCTTTGGATGTCTATTCGGATCGTAAGGGCGTCTGCCGCGATTTTCAGCATCTCGCAATCACACTTTGCCGTTGTTTGAACATCCCTGCCCGGTACGCCACTGGATACCTGGGGGATATCGGGATTCCTTTTGTTCCGCCGATGGATTTCAGTGCTTGGTTTGAGGTTTACCTCCAAGATCACTGGTGGGCATTCGATGCGCGTAACAACAAGCCGCGAATCGGACGAGTGCTGATGGCGACAGGGCGCGATGCGGCGGACGTCGCGATAACAACCTCGTTCGGAACTGCCTGGTTGACACACTTTGCGGTCGTCACCGAAGAAGTAGCGGCTGCCAAACCGGCGACAGTTCAGTAGTTCTACAGAAACCTGGATGATTTCCCGCCTGGGGCGAATCGCGGGAGGAATAAGCCGAGGAGATTGTGCAAGTGCCCGCAGTCCGGAAGTCGTGCTAAGAATGGCTGAGCTATGTTTAGTACTGCTTCGCGGCTGTTTCGCGAGTCACTACGATGCCGTCTTCCAGTTTCGAGAGTCTGCGTTCCGCCTTCGCCCGATCATTTATGGCCATCCACGTCGCGCTCACTCATAAGACTCACTACCGTTATGATCGCCGGGTTTCTCTCGGGCCTCAGGTTGTACGGCTGCGGCCGGCGCCGCACTGCCGCACACCTATCCTGTCGTATTCTCTGAAGGTTCGTCCCGAAAACCACTACATTAACTGGCAGCAGGACCCCCAAAGTAACTTCCTTGCGCGACTAGTGTTCCCGGAGCCGACTACCGAGTTCTTCGTGGAGGTCGATCTGGTTGCTGAAATGGGTATCTTCAATCCCTTTGACTTCTTCCTGGAGCCTTCCGCTGAACAGTGTCCCTTTTCCTACGACGTTACCTTGGCCCGAGAACTGCGCCCCTATCTCGAAACCGAACCGGCGGGGCCGAAACTGTCTGAATTCCTAGCTAGAGTGCCGCGCGTAAGCACGCGGACGATTGATTTCCTGGTCGCCCTCAATCAGCGCGTGAGAGATGAACTCGCCTACGTGATCCGCATGGAGCCAGGCGTGCAAACGTGCGAGGAAACCTTACGTCTGCGAACCGGCTCATGCCGCGACTCCGCTTGGCTGCTGGTCGAGATCCTGCGCCATCTCGGACTCGCGTCGCGTTTTGTTTCCGGTTACTTGATTCAACTCCAGGCCGATGTGAAGCCGCTCGAGGGAGCGGCCGGACCCACCGCCGATTTTACGGATCTGCATGCGTGGGCCGAGGTGTATCTACCTGGGGCCGGCTGGATCGGATTCGACCAAACTTCGGGGCTGTTGGCCGGCGAAGGACATATTCCGCTCGCCTGCACTCCGGACGCAGGCGGCGCCGCGCCTATCACTGGCGCGCTCGATCCCTGCAATACGCAGTTTGCACACCAGATGACGGTCCAACGGATTTACGAATCGCCCCGCGTCACCAAGCCCTATAGTGATCGCCAATGGCAGGAAATCGAAGCGCTGGGCCATAGCGTGGACGCCAGGTTGGTTGCCGGGGACGTACGGCTGACCATGGGCGGTGAGCCGACATTCATTTCTCTTGACGACGTCGATGGAGCCGAGTGGACGAGCGACGCGCTGGGGCCCGCAAAACGCAAGCTCGCGGTCGAACTGCTGAACAAGTTGCGCGATCATTTCGCACGCCATGCGCTCCTTCACTACGGACAAGGCAAGTGGTACCCCGGAGAGATGCTACCGAGATGGGCACTGTCCTGCTATTGGCGCAAGGATGGAATTCCCATCTGGGACAATGCGCGCTTGATCGCTGAGGATGGCAAAGACTACGGTTATACGAGCGAGGACGCGCGTCGGTTTCTTGAAGCGCTGACCCGCCGCCTGCAAGTGGACGCCGCGGTCGCGATGGCGGCTTATGAGGACAGCTTCTACTATCTCTGGAAAGAACGACGGCTCCCGGTGAACGTGGATCCACTCGATCCAAAACTCGAAAATCCGATCGAGCGCAAGCGCGTCGCTCGCATTTTCGAAGAAGGATTGGGCAAGTTGACCGGCTACGTGCTTCCGCTGCGCCGGGTCCCAACCAAGCAGGGAATACCCCGCTGGACGAGCCAACCCTGGTTTCTCGCGTCGGAACATATGTTTCTCATCCCCGGTGATTCCCCGATGGGCTACCGTCTGCCGCTCGATTCTCTTCCTTGGACCAAGCCGGAAGATGTTCTTTATTCCTTCGACCCTGACCCGTTTGCCAAGCGGGACGTTCTTCCCGAACGGCCGCCACGCAAGCCGGACCTTTTCACTGCTCCGCCCGTGCCCGACGACCCGCAGCCGGTATCGGAGCGCGCGAAGCCGCCGGAGAAAGGCGGATCTGCGCCGTGGGTCGCACGTCCCGCACTCTGCATACAGCCGCGGGATGGCAAGCTTTTTGTCTTCATGCCGCCGGTGGAGTATGTTGCCGACTATCTGGATCTCGTGGCTGCGATCGAAGACACGGCTGCTTATCTCAACATGCCAGTGATCCTGGAAGGCTACGCACTCCCCTTCGATCCCCGCATCCGAGTGCTCAAGGTAACTCCGGATCCGGGAGTGATCGAAGTAAACATCCATCCGGCGGAATCCTGGGATGAGTTGGTGCGAACCACCGAAGTGATCTACGCTCTTGCCCGCGAGACCCGCCTGGGCTCGGAGAAATTCATGCTCGACGGGCAACACTCCGGCACCGGCGGGGGCAATCACATCGTGATCGGCGGCCCTACTCCGGCGGACAGCGCCTTTTTACGCCGTCCCGATCTGTTGCGAAGCTTGATCGGTTACTGGCACAACCATCCTTCGCTGTCGTACCTTTTCTCGGGTATGTTCATCGGACCTACCAGCCAGCATCCCCGTGTGGATGAGGCGCGTACCGATTCCATCTACGAGCTGGAGATTGCCTTCGACCAGATTCCGGACAAGGGTTCTCCCGACGTCTCTACGTGGCAGGTCGATCGCGTCTTCCGGCACCTTCTGGCCGATATGTCCGGCAATACGCACCGTACCGAGTTCTGCATCGACAAGCTTTATTCGCCCGACGCTTCCCAGTCGCGACTTGGTCTAGTGGAATTGCGCGCGTTCGAAATGCCGCCGCACGCACGCATGAGTCTCACTCAACAACTGCTCGTGCGTGCGCTGATTGCGCATTTCTGGCAAACTCCGTACCGGCGCAAGCTCGTGTGGTGGGGAACAACGCTGCACGACCGCTTCATGCTGCCTCACTTCGCTCAACTCGACTGGGAAGATGTGGTGGCAGACCTGCGCGAAGCCGGTTACTCGTTTCAGAGGGAATGGTTCGCCCCGCACTTCGAGTTTCGATTTCCAGTGATCGGTTCGGTGACTAGGCGAGGCATATGCGTGGAGTTGCGGCGCGCCCTGGAGCCGTGGCACGTGTTGGGAGAAGAAGCCTCCGGCGGCCTCACCGTACGCAACGTGGACTCGTCCGTGGAGCGATTGCAGGTGAAGCTGTCGGGGATGATCGATTCGCGTTTCATCGTCCTGTGCAATGGCCGTCGGGTACCGCTGCACTCCACGGGCGAGGAGGGCGAGTTCGTGGCTGGGGTGCGTTACCGCGCGTGGCAGCCTGCGTCGTGCCTGCATCCAAACATCCCGGTGCACACGCCCCTGGTGTTTGATATCGTAGATACATGGTCGGGTCGTTCGATCGGGGGTTGCACGTATCATGTCACCCATCCTGGCGGACTAGCCCACGCGAAGTTTCCCGTTAACGCCTTCGAGGCGGAGAGTCGGCGTCTGGCCCGCTTCAGCGATATCGGTCATACACCGGGGATCATGGCGATACCAGGCGAAGAGCGCAATCCCGCGTTCCCGTTGACATTGGATTTGCGGCGGACGCCGTGAAATCCGCTCACGAAGCTCGGCAGGCTTTTCCCACTGAGCCCATGGACATTTCCGTAAGCACGATGAACGGGCCACTCCTGAGCACCGGCTATCCCCAGACGGCTGGGGTTTACGACGAAATGTCCTCCGCCCTCGCGATTCTTCGTCCCAATTGGGCCAGATTCATCAACTCGTTATCTGCACTTGGCGGCCAAGAACTCGCCCGCCGCTGGCAAACGGCAAGGCAGCGAATTCGGGAAAACGGCGTTACCTACAACGTCTACGGCGATCCGTTGGGAATGGATCGGCCGTGGAATCTGGATGCCATTCCCCTTATGATCCCGCCGTCGGAATGGAGCCAGCTGGAAGTAGGATTGATCCAGCGCGCTCGACTGCTGAACGTCATTCTGGCCGATCTTTACGGCCCACAACAGTTGCTTCGCAGCGGCCTGATTCCACCGGCTCTGGTATTCGCGAACCCCGGCTTCTGGCGGCCGTGTCATGGGGTGCGCGTGTCGGGTAACACGTACCTGCACTTGCTAGCGGTGGACTTGGCGCGCGGACCGGATGGCGAATGGTGGGTAATTTCCGACCGCACGCAGGCACCTTCGGGTGCGGGCTATTCGCTAGAGAATCGCATCGTCATGGCGGAAACCTTTCCGGACTTATTCCGCGAGTTCCAAGTCAAGCGGCTCGCTTCATTTTTCCGTTCGTTTCGCGACACGCTGCTCCGACTTTCGCCCACGACCTGCGACAATCCCCGTGTTGTCCTGCTGACGCCCGGTCCATTCAACGAGACTTACTTCGAACATTCCTACCTCGCGCGTTATCTCGGTTTCACGTTGGTTCAAGGCGGCGACCTGACGGTGCGCGATAGCCGAGTATTCCTTAAGACGCTCGAAGGACTCAAGCAAGTGGATGTAATTCTGCGGCGTTTAGACGATAGCTTCTGCGACCCGATCGAATTGCGCTCCGACTCCTACCTCGGCGTGGCGGGACTGGTGGAAGCGGTGCGAGCCGGCAACGTCACCGTGGCCAATGCGCTGGGCAGCGGCCTGATTGAAACGTCAGCCTTCATGCCGTTTTTGCCGGGGCTCAGTCAAAGAATGCTGGGAGAGGGGCTGAAACTCCCGACGGTCGCAACGTGGTGGTGTGGACAGCCTAAGGCCCTCGGTTACGTACTCGATAATTTGGATTTCCTGGTGATCAAACCCGCGTTCCCCTCGAAAGGCATGGAGCCTGTTTTTGGGGGGATGCTTGGCGCTGACGAGCGGTCGCGACTGATTGCGCACATTAAGGAGAGCCCGCACGAATTCGCCGGCCAGGAGTTGTTGAATCTGTCCACGGTGCCGGTCTGGTCGGAAGAACGTGGTCTGACTCCCCGGCGAGTTGTTCTGCGGGTGTTTTTGGCGGCCGAGGGAGACTCGTGGGTTGTCATCCCCGGTGGGCTCGCGCGCGTTTCGTCATCAATCGACACGCCGGTAGTCTCGATGCAGCGCGGCGGCGGCAGTAAGGACACTTGGGTGCTTTCGGACGGACCGGTCGATACCTTCAGCTTGCAGCGGCCGCGTGATGTGCCGGTGGATTTGAGTCGCGGGGTCGTCAGCGATCTGCCTAGCCGTGCAGCCGACCATGTCTTTTGGCTCGGCCGCTACGCCGAACGCAGTGAACACCTAGCCCGAGTGCTTCGGTGCATTTTGGTGAGGCTGACCGGCGAGTCCGGGGCGGCGGACGAGTCGGAATGGGAATCCCTGGTGAAGATGCACGATTGTCTAGAGTCTCCCCACGCGCGGCTCTCGAAGGACGAGATCCAAGGGCATCCCGACCAATTGCGTGATTTGGAGCAGGAGATTCTTTCGCGGATTTTCGAAGAACAGCGCAGCGATAGCCTGATCGCAATTCTGAATCGGGCTGGACGCTCCGCGGCGCAGGTGCGGGACCGGCTTTCAAGCGATCTTCTGCGCGTTGTGAGCCAGTTCGGCTCCCTGGCGCGCGCTGCCGATGGTCCGGCATGGGGATACGTCTCGGCCGGAGACGCATTAGCGGTGTTGAATGGCTGTATCGGGACGCTTGCCGCTCTGCGCGGGATCGAGATGGAAAATATGACACGAGGCCCCGGCTGGCATTTCCTCAGCATCGGAAGGCGCCTGGAGCGCTCCCTCCATTTGGTGAAGCTTCTGCGCACGATCATCGTGCCGCTGAGCCTTCAGACATGGCCCACGCTCGAGATGCTCCTCGAGGTGGCCGACAGCTCCATGACATATCGGTCGCGATATTTCACGATCCTGCAACCCGCGCCAGTACTCGATCTTCTGATGAACGAAGAGGTTAATCCACGTTCACTTGCCTTCCAGGCCAAAGAACTCTCCGAGCATTGCCGGAGTTTGTCTAGCATGCCGTCCGGGGCTGGATGGCCGATTATCAGGCAAAAACGTGTAGAGGAAGCGGCATCTGATCTGTTTCGCGCGGATGTCCGCATGCTCTGCGAACCCGGCTCCCGGGGCGCTCGCGAGCGACTAGATGAACTCCTGGCCGGATTGGACGCAGCTTTGCCGGCTTTTTCCAACGCCATCACTCATGCTTATTTCAGTCATGCCGAGGCGGAGCGGACCACGTGATCTATCGCGTGCGACACAGAACCACATATGACTACGAGGACCCGGTTTCGGTATCGCATCACTTGGTGCGTCTGACTCCTCGCAATCTCCCGGCACAGGTCTGCCGTGGAACCCAGATATCCATACTGCCCGTGCCCCCGGTGATAGCCACTCACAACGACTATTTCGGCAATATTCAGACGTTCTTCACGCTGCAGGAACCGCACGACTGCCTGATCGTGGAGGCGAGCAGCGAACTGGAAGTGAAAAACATCAAACGGCCGGATTTCTCCGGATCTCCACCCTGGGGGACAGTTGTGGAGTCGTTAGCCGGTGACCATAGCGAGGAGGGTCTGGATGCATACCAGTTTGTCTTCGGTTCTCAACGCGCGGGAACAAGTCGGGAGCTCGCCGACTACGCGCGCGAGTCGTTTCCCGGAGGACGTCCGTTGCTGGACGCGATTCTCGATCTTATGCGAAAAATACACCTGGATTTTCAATTCGATACTAAGGCGACCGAGGTCACGACCCCCGTTCAGGAGTTCTTCCAAAAGCGTCGTGGCGTGTGCCAGGACTTCGCTCATCTGCAGATTGCGTGCTTGCGATCGCTGGGCCTACCGGCCCGTTATATGAGCGGCTATCTGCGAACGCTGCCGCCGCCTGGCCTGCCCCGTTTAGTGGGCGCGGATGCGTCACATGCCTGGTGTTCGGCCTGGTGCCCAGGCGCCGGGTGGGTCGATTTCGATCCCACGAACAACTGCGTGCCCACGGACGGTCACATCACGGTGGCGTGGGGGCGTGACTATAGCGACGTCAGTCCCATCCACGGGGTTCTCCTGGGTGGTGCCCGGCATACACTCGACGCGGGAGTGGATGTGATGTCGATTCAATAGCTGTGAAGACTGTCGGACACCGAACCGTTCTCTTTAGATTTGGGTCTGTGTTGCATAGTACAAGGCATCTTTGCCTGACTCAGCGGCCCGTGCCGGTCCTGGCTGATCCCAAACTCGGCAGAAGTTCCGAGCTGGGAAGCTAGCGAACCGGACTCAATCCAGTCCAACCGACAGCTGTGGAGGTGATTGTATCCGTCTCGAAAATGTCACGCAAACTGAGGAAAACAATGGCAATTATTCCGTAATGGCAAAGAAGGAGAAAGTAGTTTGGGGGAATTGCCCCAATTTGCTGAATTCGTTCGATTACCCATTCCTCTACCAAGATTCGGCAAAGTAGTTCGAAACGGCTTCTGGGCTGACGGTCGGGCGTGCTGCTGTGATCTCGCGCAAGCCGCAACCTGCGATTCTCAGGCGCCCGTTAAGTGCCCAGAATATCCCG
>Ga0210401_10005652_pt1 | contig 12845 bp, 11 predicted proteins | sample IncBWH32MmetaG_FD_150866 | JGI IMG/M metagenome (GOLD analysis project Ga0210401, IMG submission 150866) | Forest soil microbial communities from Barre Woods Harvard Forest LTER site, Petersham, Massachusetts, United States - Inc-BW-H-32-M | ecosystem: Environmental > Terrestrial > Soil >... | reverse complement strand
TGGCCTTGTGAGCCGGTACCAGCGGGCGACCGTACAGTCGTTGCATGCGACGTTGCAGCAGCAACTGCTGAATCTGCTACCGAAAAACGTCTTCGAAGTTCTGGTGGTAATCGCGCTGTTGGGCGTCGCCGTGTTCACGCGCGGACCGCTGCCACAGAATGTCATTGCGACCATGGCGCTTCTGCTGGGGGCAGCGTTCCGCTGCATGCCCTCGATAAACCGGATTCTGGCATCACGCCAGATGATTGCCTTTGAGATTCCGGTGGTGAGGGAGCTGGCGGCGTTGCGGCAGGAGTCTCTCGATGCCGGCAGGCCCGTGTACGCGCCAGCGACGAGTGGCGGCGCAGGGCGCCCCGTCCGCATACCAGCGGTGCGCGTGTGCCGCAGGAGGGGCAACGAGGAATTCCGCCTGAATATCGAAGCGCTCGATCTGGCACCGAGGGATCTTGTGCTGATCATGGGCGACAGCGGGTGTGGCAAGACGAGCTACTTAGCGTGTGTCGCGGGGCTGCTGGGCGCGGCGGAGCGCGCGCCGGCTGCGCCGCTGCGCGTATCGTACGCGCCGCAGACGCCGTTCGTGCTCAATGACACGCTCGAGGGCAATATCACTCTCACGGAGTTCCTCGCGGTGAAGGGGCTCGACCAGCCACGGCTCACCGAGGCGCTGCGCGTGGCGCAACTTCTGCAGCCAGCGAGCGAAGAGACCATCATTCCGCTGCACAAGGTCCTGGACGGATCTGGCGCAAGCTTGAGCGGCGGACAACGGCAACGGATCTCCCTGGCACGTGCTCTGTACTTCGAGTCGGACCTGTTAATCCTGGACGAAGTCACTTCAGGGCTTGACGAGACAACCGAACAGATGTTCATTGATGCATACCGGTCGTCTTTTCTACGCCGGCCGACCCTTTTCGTGACGCATCGCTCGCGGCTGATCGCCGCGGCGACGCGCGTCTACAGGCTAGAAAACGGGGTGTTGATTTGACGGGCTCTTCCATGGGTATCGGCGAGTCGCTGCGCAAGACTTTTATACCGATCATTGATCGCACGGCGCCACTGCGTGGACCACTGGCACACTCGGGAGGCGTGCTGGCGCTCGGGACGTTTCCGGACGCCGAGGTCGACTTCTATCTGCGCAAGCTATCGACAGCTGGCCGCTACCGCCTAAGTCGTATGGAAATTCGCGAACTGGTGCGCAAGTTCGCGCCATATAAGGTGCGCGATCTACTGACCGACTATCTTGGACCCCTATGGTCGGCAGACTACGCGGCAATCTGGCGTTCGGCGCGGCAGTCTACCTCCGGAGATTGGCATCACGACAATGTTGGCAACAGAGTCAAACTGTTCGTGGTTCTTGGCAACGAGTCGGACGAGAACGGCACGGAGTTCATCACGCACACCAACAGGACACGATGGCGCTCGTTCACAGGACGGCTGGCGGAGCCTGAGCAGAGCGGGTCGTTCCTGCGGCAACGACGCGGGGATATCGTGATCTTCGATACCAACCTCGTGCACCGAGGAAGATACTCTGCGCAGGAACGAATCATTCTACAGCTCGAATTCTCGAATATCTTCAAGAGCTTCTTCGCGTTCGGGCAGTGTGGCCGATTCTTGCGAGGCAGATTCGAACGCGGTTACGGAGCCACAGAGTGACACGGCAGTGTGTCGTTGAGCAACGGCGCGGCAAATGAGAACGCGGCGCAAACGACGTACGCTCTACATTTTCGTGGAGGTCGGTGCTCGCGAACTGCTAAGCCGGCTGGTGTTGGCCGAGGAGGCGCGCAGTCGTGGCTATCGTGTGGTCCTCGGCGAGAAAAACCTGTTGCGCAATCTTTGCTGGATGTTCCGCGCCCCGCAGGGAATCATTCTCGACAAATGCGGGCAGATGTGCCGCTCATATCCGATATTGGCGCTGAAGCGCCGTGGTTTCCGCTACGCGGTGCTGGATGAGGAGGGCATCTTTTTTTGCCACAGCAAGCGCGCTCCCGAATCCACCGACCTGATGCTGTTTAATAGTGAATATCAACGACGACAGGCGAGCATGCAGGCATCGCCTGCCAATGTGGTCGGCAATCCACGCTTGCATCCGCAGGCTTTGTTGGCGTACCTCAACGATGAAGTCCGCTCGATCCGGGAAACCTATGGTGACTTCGTCCTGATCTGTTCTTCCTTTGATCCGAAGATGGTCAGTTCTTACGCGTTCGCCGCGGAGGCCGAGCTGGATGCGAGGTACCGTGAGTTGTTCTACGAGATCATCGAGCGCCTCGCGCATCGCGTACCGATCGTTTACCGGCCTCATCCGTCCGACGGCGATGAGTTTGCCACGCGGGTGACGGATTTGGTGCCGGTGGAGAAGCGTTTTGGGATTCTGCCGTGGATCACCGCTAGCCGATTGGTTATCAATGCCAAGTGCACATCCTCGTTCGAGGCGGTGCGGCTCGGCGTTCCCTCGGCGACGCTGTCTTTGAAGTCGACCGTGCACGCGAAGCTGAACGCCTTGTCGCGGCGGTTCTACGACGTCGAGTCCCTCTGTCGCTACGTCGAGGACGGCGCCTATAGCGTTAACTTGCCGCGCTACAAGCAAGAGTATGTCGCGCTGATATCAGGGCCGGAGGATCCGCAACGTAAGCTCATCGACCGTCTTGATGCGGTTGACGTTCCGGAAACGGAAGCGTTCCAGTTCCTGAACTGGGCAGCCACACTCACACGTTGTGTGAACGGTCTGTGGTGGGGAGGCGGAACTTCTGCTTACATCCGAGCGAAGTATGGCTCGCTGAGCTACGCCGATCGGTTTTCAGGGTTCACCTCGCACCTTGGAGGTCACCTGCTTGTCAGCAAAGACTGAATCTTGCGGCATGCGGAGAACATAGCTTGAGAGATACGGGTCCGACGCTGGAAGCCAATGGGACAAGCGCCTTTCTGGTGTGAATGGACAACTACGCTTACATTGTGAGTTGGGTCCGCGGCAGGCTGACCAATAACCGTCAAGCCCGCATTCTGGATTACGGTTGCGGACAAGGAGCGGTTGTCAAGATGCTTAGGGAGCAAGGCGTCGACTGTTACGGTTGCGACGCCTTCGTGCAGATCGGCAAATCCCCGCGCGATTACGTGCTAGATCCGCACTGGTTCGGTGCCGTGATTCGGGATATGCCAGACGAGAAGATTCCGTTCGCCGCGGAGTCGTTCGATATCGTCGTCAACAATCAAGTGATGGAGCACGTCGAGAATATCGACCTCACGTTGGCGGAGCTGCATCGAGTCCTGAAGCCGGGGGGCGTGGTACTCAGTCTGTTTCCGCACAAGGCAGTGTGGCGCGAGGGACACTGTGGGATTGTGTTCCTACACTGGTTCCCCAAGGGTTCGAGATCCAGGCTCTACTATGCGATATTTTGCCGTGCTCTGGGTTTCGGCTATCACAAGGCGAAACTGGGCTCGATAGGGACATGGGCGCGCAATCGATGTCAGTACCTGGACGAACAAACGTTCTATCGGACGCTGCCCGATGTCCATCGCCTGTTCCGCAAATACTTTCAAAATCTGAAGCATTGGGAGGCGGGCTACCTGCGAGAGCGATTTGGCGGAAAAAGCCGCATCCTCGCGCGCGTCCCCGATGCTCTGCTCGTGTCTCTGGTGCACGCGGCGGCCGGTTGTGTGATCTCGTGTGAGAAAGCGGCCTCGTGAAATGTTCGGGCAAGAGCCAGTCGCGCGAGAATGGATCATCGTGGGAAGTCAAAGACTGCGTGATAGATGCGCGTATTCTTACCTTCCTCCTGACGGACGGACTCGGACAGCTGTCGGAACTGCAATTGCCGCAGAATCCTGCGGTAACCGTGCAACAACGCCAGATTGTTGTGCGCGGTGGCATCCTTGGCATCGGGGTCGAGTATCGGCTCGCTGATTCCGACTAGGATTCGGCCGCGGCAGTTGCGTATGACGCCGCGCAAGAGGCGCTCTATGTCATCCTCTCGCGCGTACATCAGCACCGCGCAGAACACGAGCCCAAGGTCCCCTGGCACGGTGATGCCCGCGCTGAAGCAGTTCCTCACCTCGAAGGTCAAATCGTCGCAGTTGTGCTGCTGGCAAGATGAGATGACGTCACTATTGATGTCGAATCCGATAAACCGGAAGCCGAGATTCGGCAAGCGTCCTCTCAGGTACAGCAAATTGCCGCCGGCGCCGCAACCGACTTCCACTATGAACGCCCCGGGTTGCAGCGTCTCGGCGGCGCGGACCGTGAACTCGTCCAGCATCGGCCGCCGGTAAAAGCTGTCCGCCGCGACCAACTCGAGCGTCAGGCGGTGGTCGGGGTGGACATGAAAGCGACTGCCGGCACTGCCTGCCCAATGAGAGGAGGCGGTACGAGTATCCATGCGGGTGATGAAGAGATTGTACGCGAGTAGTTGCCGCTCGAGGAACGACATCGAATGGGAGGCGAAGTATTGATCCTTCACAGCCAGCAGGCGCCGCGGGGAAAACAAGCGCCAGCAGACGTACACCGTGGATCCGATAGCGAGTTTGACCAAGTGCTTCATGAGATCGATCGCTGTGCTTAGTTGCCCATTGCGCCCAGCCGGTACGGCGAAAGTATGACTAACACAGCCCAGGCCGCCCGCAGCGGCGATTCGAAGCGCCGCATCGTCCACATTATAACTGGACTCTCCCGCGGCGGTGCAGAGGCGATACTGTATCGATTGATCTGCGCCACGCGGGACTCGTGGGACGCCACGGTGATTTCACTTGGCGACGAAGGCTTCTACGGCGGCCCACTGCGTTCACTCGGCGTCAGCGTTCTATGCTGCCGCATGAGTGAGGCGGGCCAAGCGGTCCCCGGATTCCTGCGGTTACTGCGCTTCGTGCGGGACTCGCGCGCGGATGTCGTGCAGACCTGGATGTACCACGCCGACCTGTTGGGCGGTGTAGCTGCACGCTTGCTCGGTTTCGACGTGGTCCTTTGGGGAATCCGCAATCTGAGGTTCTACCCCGGGAGGAGAAGCTGGTCGGCGCGCGCGGCATCGCGGCTGTGTGCGCTGTTGTCGAAGACGCTTCCGGCAGCGATCGTCTCATGCTCCGCGCAAGCTGCCATCGAGCATCGCAGGCGCGGTTATGCAGGCGACAAGATGGTAGTTATCCCGAACGGTTACGACTGCGGAACGTTGTGCCTCGACAAGCCCGCCGGGCAGCTGGTGCGGTCGAGCTGGGGGATTCTTCCAAGTGAGTTTCTCATCGGAATGGTTGCGCGGTGGGACCCCGTGAAGGATCACGCCAATTTGCTTGCCGCACTGCAGCCTCTTATGCACGAAAATGCTCGTGTCCGCTGCGTGCTCGTGGGCCCCGGCATGGAGGCCGGCAATCGACCTTTGAGCGAATTGCTGCGACGCTACGCGCTGCGACCGAAAGTAGTGTTGGCGGGGCCACGCGATGACATTTCAGCAGTCATGAACGCGCTTGACTTGCACGTGCTCTCCAGCCTGAGCGAGGCGTTCCCGAACGTGGTTGCTGAAGCGATGGCGTGCGGCACCCCGTGCGTCGTTACCGATGTCGGTGACGCCTCGGTGATCGTCGGCGACAAAGGCTGGTGCATACCGCCCGGCGACTCGGTCGCGCTCCAGGACGCAATGCGTGCAGCGATGGCGCGGCTTGCTGGTGCGGATGCCGAAAGATTACGCGCGGAGTGTAGACAGAGGATCATGCGGAAATTCACGCATGAGAAGATGGTGGCCGCATACGAGCACGCCTGGTCGAGCGCGCTTGTCCGGCGTGGCACCTGATTGTAAGGGCGAGCAGGCGCTGCTACATTCGCCGCGCACATATTCACACCATTAGGGATTCGAGTTGCAAACAGTGTTGGTAACCGGCGGTGCCGGCTATGTGGGATCGGGGTTGTTGCGCGTGCTGCTGTCAGAGGGCTATCGCGTGGTTGCAGTCGACAAGCTCTCGTTCGGCGGGGAACCGTTGTTGCCCATCTGGGGTGATCCGCACTTCCGCTTTTATAAGTGCGATATTTGCGACTACCCGCTTCTCGACCAGATTCTGGAGTCGGAACGGCCGGACGCGGTGATTCATCTCGCGGCAATCGTCGGCGATCCCGCCTGCAAGCGCGACCCGGAGACGGCCACCCGGGTCAACTGGGACGCTTCCAGGCGATTAATCGACCAGTGCATTGCGCTGAAGGTCGGCAGGTTTGCATTCGCCTCCACCTGCAGCAACTACGGCAAGATGCCGGATCCGAGCGCCTACGTCGATGAGCGGTCACCCCTGGCGCCTGTCTCTCTTTACGCAGAACTGAAAGTCCGCCTCGAACGATATCTGCTCGAAGAGATTCCGCGCCGTGTCAGTTTCTGCCCCGTGGCACTGCGCTTCGCCACCGTGTACGGGTTGTCACCGCGTATGCGCTTTGATCTGACGGTGAACGAATTTGCAAAGGAGATCGCGTTAGGGCGCGAGCTTGTAGTGTTCGGGGAGCGGTTCTGGCGGCCGTACTGTCACGTGAGCGATTTCGCGCGAGCATTTCTGGCGGTTCTGCGTGCGGAGGACGAGAAGGTCGCGTATCGAGTGTACAACGTCGGGGACACGGGGCAGAACTACACCAAGCACATGATAGTGGAAGAACTGCGACGGGTGGCTCCCGATGCACGAATTGCTCATGTCGAGCAGATCGATGATCCGCGCGACTACCGGGTCAATTGCGATCTGATCAAAAGAGAGCTCGGGTTTTCGATCACCAAAACAGTTCCGCAGGGAATTCGCGAGGTGTTCGACGTCGTACACTTGGGCGTCGTTGCAAACCCGGACGATCAGCGCTACTACAACATTCCGTACGCGCGCCTCCCCGATGAGTCCTTTTAGCGATCGCCTGTTGTCGGTCCTTGGAGCGGTGCTTCCCGGAGACGGACCGAAGGCGCTGCACGAGCCGGAATTCGCCGGCAACGAATGGGCTTACGTGAAAGAGTGCATCGATAGCGGCTGGGTTTCCTCCGTCGGGAAATTTGTCGATGAATTTGAATCGCGGCTGGCGCAATTCACCGGGGCGCGATACGCGGTGGCGGTGGTGAACGGGACGGCGGCGCTGGAGATCGCGGTAAGGCTGGCGGGTGCGAGCGGCGGAGACGAGGTCATCGTGCCCGCGCTGACGTTCGTAGCGACCGCCAATGCCGTGGCGCATTGTGGAGCCATTCCGCATTTCGTGGACTGCACGGAGTCGAGTCTGGGGCTCGACCCCGATGCATTGCTGGCGCACTTGGCGCACATTGCCGAGCGCAGCGGTGGAGGGTGGCGCAATCGGACCACGGGACGTCGTCTAGCGGCGATCCTGCCCATGCATGCGCTGGGGCACCCCGCGGCTATGCCGCGCATTTTGGAGGTGGCTTCCCGCTATGCGCTGCCGGTGGTAGAGGACGCCGCAGAGTCACTGGGTTCGACGCTGGGCGGGCGTCACACCGGCACTTTCGGCCTTATGGGTACGCTGAGCTTCAACGGTAATAAGGTCATTACTACTGGCGGCGGCGGTGCAATCCTCACCAATGATGAATCCCTCGCGCGACGTGCGCGCCATCTGACGACGACAGCAAAGCAACCGCACCCGTGGAGATTCTTCCATGATGAGGTGGGGTACAATTACCGGTTGCCCAATCTCAACGCCGCGTTGGGATGTGCGCAACTGGAGCGCCTCCCGGACATGCTCGCGCGCAAACGCCGCTTGGCGGATGCGTACCGGGGGCGCTTTGCGGGCACCCCGGGGATCCGTTTCATCGACGAGCCACCGGACAGCGTTAGTAATTTCTGGCTGAATGCGGTGCAGCTCGATGTCGACGTGCTCGAGGAGCGAGACAGCATTATCGGCTCACTGGTCGCCGCCGGATATCATTGCCGACCGCTGTGGACGTTGATGCATCGACTCCCCATGTTTCAGGACTGCGGCAGAGCGCCGTTACCGGTCGCGGAGAAGCTGGAGGTGTCCGTCATCAAACTGCCTTCCAGCGCCAAGCTGGCGCGGAACTAGCGAATGGCCGCACGCAAAGTTTGTGTGGTAACGGGCAGCCGCGCGGAGTACGGCTTGCTGCGCTGGCTGCTGCTCGGCATCAAGGCGAGCCCGGATCTCGAGCTGCAGATTGCGGTGACCGGTAGCCACCTGTCACCGGAGTTCGGTCTCACCTACAAGGCGATCGAGGAGGATGGCTTTCACATTGATGCCAAAGTAGAGATGCTCCTGTCTTCAGATACGGCACTGGGTACCACCAAGTCCTTAGGGCTGGGGTTGATCGGGTTCGCAGACGCATGGGCCCGCCTGCGGCCTGAGTTAATTGTCGTGCTAGGCGATCGCTACGAGATCCTGGCGGCTGCAGCGGCAGCCATGATTGCGCGCGTACCGATCGCACATATTCATGGCGGAGAATCGACCGAAGGCGCTATTGACGAGTCTGTGCGTCACGCCGTCACCAAAATGGCACACCTGCATTTCGTGGCAACGGAGCCATACCGCCGCAGGGTCATTCAGCTGGGCGAGCAGCCCGACAGAGTCTTCCTTGTGGGAGGCCTCGGCGTTGACAGCATTCAGCGTATTGCGTTGATGGGCAGGGAGGAACTGCAGCGCTCATTGGACTTTACCCTCGGCAAGAGGAATTTGCTGGTTACTTTCCATCCGGCGACTTTGGACGAGGAGGCTGCGAGCGTGCAATTCGCCGAATTGTTGACCGCCCTAGGCGAGATGCGCGAAACCCACTTCATCTTTACGCTGCCAAATGCGGATACGCAGTCGCGCACGGTATCGCGAATGATCGAATCGTTCGTCGCCGCGCATCCGGCCGTGTCCAGGGCCTTCAAATCACTGGGACAGTTGCGTTATCTGTCATGTATGAAGCACTGTGACGGCGTGGTCGGCAACTCGTCGAGCGGATTAACGGAGGCGCCGTCGCTACACAAAGGCACCATAAACATCGGTGATCGGCAGCACGGGAGGCTCAGAGCTACGAGTGTGATCGACTGCGATCCAAGTGCGGCTGCCATACGTGGCGCTTTGCGGCGACTGTATTCTGCAGAGTTTACAGCAGGACTCGAGCATGCCGTGAACCCGTATGGAGAGGGCGGGGCCAGTGAAAGGATCGTTGAGACGCTGCGCACCGTGTCAATGAGCGGAATTTTGAAGAAGCGATTCTATGACGTGCGCTTCGATTGAGGCTGTGCGAAGTAGCGCTGGGCCATGAGCACTGAAACCATAGGCGTTCTGATAATCGCCGAGGCAGGAGTCAACCACAACGGCTCCCTGGAGCGGGCACTGACCATGATCGACGCCGCCGCCGCCGCCGGCGCGGATTTCGTGAAGTTCCAGACGTTTCGGGCGGATGAGCTCGCAAGCAGCCGCGCACCAAAGGCGGCATATCAGCTGGCGCATACCGATGCAGCACAGTCACAACTGGAGATGCTCAGGCAGCTACAGTTATCGGGAGCCGCTTATGAGGCACTGTGCGCGCACGCCGCGCGCAGGAACATCGCAATGCTGTCGACGCCGTTTGACTTGCCGAGCATTCAGCTGTTAACGGAGCAGCTCGGCATGCAGCTGCTGAAGGTATCCTCAGGAGAGATTACCAACGGACCCTTTCTGCTAGAGATTGCACGGACTGGTTGCGAGGTCATTCTGTCGACGGGAATGAGCTCGCTCGCCGAGGTGGAAGCGGCATTAGCGGTCCTCGCGTTCGGCTACACGGAAGCGCTGCAGGGCGGTCCGCCTACTCAAGATGCCTTCGCGAACGCCTACGCCTCCGCGGCGGGGCGCGGCGCTTTGCTGCGGAGGGTGCGTCTCCTGCATTGCACGACCGAATACCCGGCGCCCTTTGCGGAGGTCAATTTGCTCGCGATGGATACTCTCGCAGCAGCCTTCGGACTGCAGGTAGGGTTGTCGGATCACACCTCTGGCATCCATGTGGCGGTGGCCGCAGTGGCGCGCGGCGCGCGCATAGTGGAGAAGCACTTTACCTTGGATCGCACGCTCGCCGGACCCGATCATGCGGCTTCGCTCGAACCGCAGGAACTGGCGCTGATGGTGCGGCAGATCCGCGACGTGGAAGCCGCGCTCGGCGATGGGATCAAGCGTCCCGCCAGCAGCGAGTACAAGAATCGCTCGGTTGCGCGCAAGTACTTGGTGGCTAGCAGAAGAATCGAAGCGGGGGAGACATTCTCGAGGCAAAACGTCGGATGCAAGCGCACAGGAGGCGGCATCTCTCCCATGGATTACTGGAGCGTGCTCGGCCGGGTGGCGTCGAGAGAGTTCGAACCAGATGACCCTATTGTCCTCTAGCCGCGAGCGGCCCATATATCTGCTCGGATGCGGCGGACACGGACGCGTCGTGCTCGACTGCCTGTTGATGTGCGGAATGCCAGTCGCTGGGATAGTTGACGCTGCACTGGCGCGCGGCTCGCTGGTGGATGGCGTACCCGTGCTCGGCGGCGATGAGTGTCTCGGGCGGCTGGATCCACAGATGGTCTCGGTGTGCCTTGGCGTGGGTGTGATGCCAGGAGAGTCGCGACGCGCCGAGCTGTTCGATAACTGCAAGATAAGCGGCTTCCAATTCGTCAGTATTTTTCATCCCTCAGCCACGATCTCGTCACGGCACGAGTTTGGGGTTGGCATCCAAGTGCTGGCCGGAGCTGTGGTGCAGGTCGGTGTACGCTTGGGAGACAACGTCATCCTCAACACTCGGGCAAGCGTGGATCACGACTGCATGATCGAGAAGGACGTCATGATCGGCCCCGGAGCCGTTATTTGCGGGCAAGTCAGCATCGGCGCGGGAGCATACGTCGGCGCAGGGGCGGTGATTCTGCCCGGAGTATGCCTCGGGCCGCAGGCCATAGTCGGCGCGGGCAGCGTCGTCATTAAGGATGTCGCCAAGGGCGAGAAGGTCGTCGGCAACCCTGCGGCACAGCACGATCTGGCGGGCATGAAAAATGCGTAATTGGCGCGATGTTCTCCTGCCGCCAAGCGTGACGCTCAGGGATGTCTTAGCGCGGATCGACGCTTCGGGCTATCAGATCGCTTTGGTCGTTGAACGGGACGATCGCCTGCTCGGTGTGGTGACCGACGGGGATGTGCGGCGCGCTATCTTGCAGGGGATCCCGCTGAACTCGCTGGTCACGGTACTTATGAATACCGCTCCGGTGACGGCGCCTGAGGGTGCCTCCGGCAGGGAGCAATTGGCGGCCATGCGGCGTCATGTCGTGCATCAGCTGCCGATTGTTAATCAGAGCAACACTGTCGTGGGTCTCGTCTTGATCGATGATCTGATTGGCGCGACCGAAAAGCCCAACTGGGTGGTATTGATGGCCGGGGGATTAGGGGCCCGGCTGAGACCGCTCACCGAGAGCGTACCGAAACCCATGCTCGTGGTGCGCGGCAAGCCGATCCTGGAAAACATCCTTGAGAATCTGGTTAACGAAGGGTTCCGCAAGTTTTATGTTTCGGTGAACTACCGTGCCGACATGATCATGCACCACTTCGGCGATGGCAGCTCTTGGGGCATCGAAATAAGCTACCTGCGCGAAGGTACGCAGCTCGGAACCGCTGGCGCTCTTTCTCTGCTGCCGGAGTTACCGCAACATTCGATCATAGTTATGAACGGCGATCTGTTGACACGCGCGAATGTGTCGAGGCTGCTTGAATTTCATGAGGCTCACAAGTCCGCTGCGACCATGGCGGTGCGCGAGTTCGATCTACAGGTGCCCTATGGAGTTGTGCACATGGACGGCGACCGTATCACGGCGGTCGAAGAAAAACCGATACAGAAATTCTTCATCAATGCGGGTATCTATGCTTTGTCCCCCGAGGCGCTTGCGCATATTCCGTGCGACACTTGCTTCGACATGCCTACCCTGTTTGATCGACTCAACGCCTCTGAGGCACGCACGATTGCTTTTCCCCTTCGAGAGTACTGGCTGGATATCGGCCGCGTCGAGGACTACGTGCAGGCAAATATGCAGCTGGACTACCTAGGAAACACCGGTGAGTGAGCAGTTTCTATTTCAGTTGCAAAATCACCTCATTTACGGCATAGGGCGTTCGCGCGAGTTGGGCGCTTTTCTGCGCGAGCGTGGCATCGCACGGGTACTCCTAGCGGTCGACGAAGGCGTCGTACGGCAGTCGGCCTACTATCGTGAGATCCTGGGGTCCGTTGCCCAGGTCGCAGAAGTTGTAGTCGAAACTCTACGAGGCAGCGAGGAGCCAGACTACGATTACCTGGACGAGGTTGCCTCGAAGCTCCGCCGATCGCCGCGTCCAGAGCTGCTGCTCGGCATTGGGGGTGGCAGCTGCCTCGACATGACAAAGGCGCTGGCCGTACTGCTGACAAATCCGGGACGGGGCCTCGATTATCGAGGCTTCGACAAGGTGCAGACGGCGGGCATACCCACAATGCTAATTCCTACGACGGCCGGCACGGGCAGCGAAGTCACCATCAACGCCGTGTTTACCGACAAGAGGGAGATGCGCAAACTCGGCATAAACGGTCGCCATCTCAATGCCACATGGGCGCTGCTCGATGCCGAATGGACGCTCAGCTGTCCAAAGGCGGCAGCGATTTCGGCCGGCATGGACGCGATGACGCACACGATGGAAAGCTTTATGTGCCGTCAACACACCACCATCACGAGGATGTTGAGCGGAGAGGCGTTCCGACTGCTCCATGACAATCTTCCCTGCCTGATCGATGCACCCGGCGATCTCGAGCGCCGCCAGCGTCTTTTGCTTGCCGCTTATCTGGCGGGAGCGGCATTATTCAACTCCGGTTCCGGGATCGCCGGTGCCCTGTCGTACCCGTTGGGCGTTAATTACCAGATTCCGCATGGCGTCTGCGGCGCGATCT
>Ga0210401_10005648_pt1 | contig 12850 bp, 8 predicted proteins | sample IncBWH32MmetaG_FD_150866 | JGI IMG/M metagenome (GOLD analysis project Ga0210401, IMG submission 150866) | Forest soil microbial communities from Barre Woods Harvard Forest LTER site, Petersham, Massachusetts, United States - Inc-BW-H-32-M | ecosystem: Environmental > Terrestrial > Soil >... | reverse complement strand
TACCAGCCCACGCGGAGTATCGCGAGTATCCAGAATACGATTGAGCTGCTCGAGCAGTTGGGCACGCAGGTCGGCCGTGGCCTGACGGGCTCGCTGAGCGTCCGCTTGGGCAGCCTCCTCTTTTGCTTTTAGAGCGTCCGCCTCCATCTTCGCCTTGAGGGCGGCTGCATCCGCCTCCGCCTTCATCTGGGCCTGCTTCGCGGCATCAAGTTCGGCTTGGCGGCTGGCCTCTTCACGGGCCTTAGCTTCCGCTTCAGACTTGGCTTGGGCGGCCGCGGCATCGCGCTCCGCCGCTATGCGTTGTTCCTCTTGGCGTTGTGCGGCGAGAGCGCGCGCGTCCTCCGAGAATTGGACTGTCTGTCTGGCTGTGGAGATGATCTGCTTTTTGTCGGCGTTTCTTGCGAGAGCGTTTTCTGCCTCATCCAGGCTGGCTTGAGCCTTGGACAAAATCTCTGGTGCGTACTCGGCGGCTCGGCGCGACTTCGCGATATCGACTGCATTGCGCGCTTCATACATCTCCAGCGGCACGTGCTGCACATCAGGTGTCATCGCGAGCGGGTTCCCAAGCTTCGCGTACTGACCGCGCTTCATCAGCTTGTACTCTGTGACAGGGAAGAGCTTCCCTTTCGTGTTCTTCCGGGTCTCAGTCTCCAGGATCACCATCTCGCTGGGCATGCGGACAGCAAAATACGGTTCCGCAGTAACAATCATGGAGAAGGTTTGTGCCGGCGTGGTGGCGCTCAGTTTTCCCTCCCCGTTTTTGTTGATGAAAAGTTCTCCTGAATTCCCGGTGCGCCCCTCCGGCGTGACAACCCAAAGCACGTACGTCAGATACTCGGCGCCCAGCTTTGAGGGCGGCATCAGGCCCTTGACCGTCACCTCGATGTTGGTCGTGCCCGTCTTAGCCTTGGCCTCGACCTTTGCCTCGCCACTGGCATCGGGCATGAGTTCGGCGCCCTTCAGATCAACTTTGGTACTGCCGCCGCCGACCGTGAAACCGATCGCCGTTGTCGACTTGCTGATAAGGCTGTCGGCTGGCTCGTTTTGTTTTGACTGCGCCGCGGCAGCGCTAACTGCAAAAATAAGCAATGCGACGGGAAAAAGGGTTGTTGGGTTGCGATGCATACGTCTCTCCGTTTGTATCCAAGCCTTGAGGACTCTGACGTTCGCGAATGGGGCCCTCAACGCGATCATGCAATTGCTCCAGACCACAGCGCCTACCATAGTTCGGTGAAAGCAGCGCTGCAGGCAACAGGGCTTCGAGGGGTTGGGCAATATCATTCCCGGCTAAAAGTTCGGTGTGCCGAATGCCGATGTGGCCGCCCACAATTTTGTTCCACGGCGCGGCAGCAGACAAGCTAGCAGTTGCGCAGTGGCGCTGATACTGGCAGAACTTACAGCCTGAACAAACAGGCGCTCCGCAAACTCGTCACTTTAAAACTTTTTGAATGCTCGGAAGTGAGGGCGGACACTCGGCTTGCTATCACCTCAAGACTTGAAACCCAGGACGTGCGCGGTGGAATTTATCAAGCCGGCCGTCACTCAGAGTAAGGATCCACCCGGCAGCGCACGAAGACGATTGCGGAAGAGTGTTGGGATTGGAGTTGAGCCGCTCGAGAGAAACCTGGGTCGATTCTGACATGCGCACAGGCAACGACGCTGTCGAAATGCTAAAAAACCGGAAGCCGCTGCGCCACTGAAAGTCAGGAGCGGAATTCCTATCGTATTCGGGCTCGCTTCTTTATACCTACTGTCAGAATTAACAGATGTGCGGCTCCGGCCTGCGGTCTAGTGTTGCGGGGCGCAAGGAGTTTTCGCAAATGGCTGAACAGGCCACTGTCGCTGAACACGCGCGAAATCTGCGGGAGAGAGCTGTCTTTGAATTTAAGAGGTTCGTGGCAGTCTTCCTATACCTTTGGGTTGTATTTGCGTTGCTCTCCATCCATGAGACGATCATCCGGGCGCAGCACCATCTGGATTATCGCGCTCACACCTTCGCGGTAATCAATGCTTTTATCTTTGCCAAGGTCTTACTTGTCGGTGACTATTTGCGTCTGGGAGATCGGTTTAAGCATAAGCCGCTGGTCTACCCAGTGTTGTATCAGTGTTTCGTCTTCTCTGCGTTATTGACCGGTTTTCACATCGTGGAGAGAACCTTTGCCGGAGTGGTTGGTGGCAAGACTTTCAGCGAAAGCTTTTCCGAGATTGGTGGTCGAGGTTTGATAGGTATCGTGTCAATCAGCGCGCTTGCGTTCGTGATGTTGGTACCGTTCTTCGCATTCAGAGAGCTGGGCAGAATGATTGGCGAAGAGGAGCTTCGGGCTCTCTTTCTCGGACGTGGAGCGAAAACTGAAGTTGGAATGGGCTCAATCAACGATGCGAGGGGAACAGAAGAACAGAAGTTGGCGAAATGAACGGGAGCCGATACACAGTAAAGTGAACAGTTCTCTGCCGATGACGCATGAAACAAGAATGTCGCAGGACTTTCCCTAGCGATCCATTTCAGTTCGAAAAGAAAGGCGACTGCTCTTGCAGACCTGGACTCATGCACTCACGGTGTACTCGAAGAAGCCTGTGACTTGGGTACCATCCAGTCCGGATCCGCCAGATTCCACCCTCCGCCGAGAGCCTTGTAAAGCTGAACAACGACGGTACGGCGGTTGAGTTCCGTCTGGGCGAGGGCGATCTGGGCAGGATAGAGTTGCAGTTGGGCTTCAAGAATTTCGTAGTAACTGGCTTTGCCAGCATGGAAACGCTGGAACGATACTTTGACAGACTCCTGGTAGTCTTGCACAGCTTCGGCCTGCTTCGCGCGAATGAGTTCGTATTTCTGGCGCGAAATGAGGGCGTCTGATACGTCCTGGAAAGCACTCAGGGCCGTCTGCTGGTACTGCAATTTGGATTGCTCCCAGAAGGCGACGGCTTGGCGCTTTTGGGCTTTGAGAGCACCGCCCTGGAAGACGGGGCCGGCAACGTTGCCCGCAATGCTCCAGACGTTTGTTTGCCCGGAAGACAGGGCGGAGAGTGGAGAACTGGCCCGTCCAAGCAATGCTGTAAGCCCGATTTGAGGAAAATAATTGGCCGTCGCGACCCCGATTTGGGCGTTAGCAGATCTCAGCAGTTGTTCCGCCTGAAGCACATCAGGGCGCCGCTCCATCAGTGCGGAAGGCAAGCCAGCCGGAACCTCAGGTGGCACGATCTGTTCGAGCAGTTTCGCGGTGTGCCTGATCTCGCCAGGGTTGTTGCCGAGCAGCACGCTGATCTGGTTTTCCGTTAGTGCAATCTCCCGTTCTAGCTCGGGAATGCTTGCGGCAGCCGTCGCCGCCGCTCCTGCGGCACGCGATGTTTCCAGCTTTGAGGCAACACCCCCTTCAAGCCGTTGAGTGAAAAGATCCAGAGCCTGAGTGAACGAATCTGTTGTTTGTTTAGCGATGTCGAGTTGAAGCTCCAATGCGAGAAGCTGGAAGTAAGCTTGCGCAACGTCACTCACAAGAGAGAGCATGACGGCGCGCCGCGCTTCTTCGGTAGCGAGATATTGAGCACGCGCAGCCTCGTTCAGACGGCGGAGGCGGCCCCAGACATCGGCTTCCCATGCAACGCTTGCCACTCCCAGGAAAGCTCCTCGCGTCTTGCCTCCATTGGGAGCGATTGAGCCCACAAACTCGTTTTTCCCATCGCTACTATTGACGGAATAATTGACGAAGGGAAAGTATTGCGCCCGTGCCTGGGCAGCGATTTGCCGCGACTGCTCAATGCGTGTCACGGCGACGCGCAAGTCATAATTGTTGGCCAGTGCGGTCTGGATGAGCTCTTTAAGGCGTTCGTCCTTAAAGACCTCCCACCACGCCAGGTCGGCAAACGACGCCTGCTGCGCTGCCCCTTCAGCACCTCGGTATTCGACAGGAGCATTCACCTTGGGGCGCTTGTAGTGTGGCCCAACCGCGCACCCGGGCAAAAGGGTGAATAACACAAGAACCACAAAGAGCAGCCGGAAAGGAAATCCGGGCCGCGTTCTTCCCTTCCCTAAGCACCTCGTCGAGAATACAGCTAGCTGCCCGTCTTCGCCGCAATCGGGGCTAGTCAGAGTCGTGCTGGTCATCGGCATCAAGCGTCCTTTATTTCGTTGCCTTGGGCTTGAAGGTCTAGTCTCCCGCCTGCGGAGCCGGTGCTGTGAGCGGTACTTCCGCTCGCTCCCGCTCAGCGCCGCCAAGACGCTCGATCATGCAAAACAACGCGGGAATAATAAAGATGGCCACAAAACTGGCTGCCAACATGCCCCCAATAACCGCCGTGCCCATGACTTGTCGTGACGCCGCGCCAGCACCCGATGCCCTCCAAAGGGGCACGCACCCCAGGATGAAGGCAAATGATGTCATCAGAATCGGCCGCAGCCGCAGTTTGGCTCCTTCCAAAGCTGCATCCGTGAGCGATTTTCCTTTTTCGAATTCTAACTTCGCAAACTCCACGATGAGGATGGCGTTCTTGGCGGCGAGACCAATCAGCATGATCAGACCGATTTGCGCATAGACATTGTCCTCCAGGGCCAGACTGGTGTAATCGTGGAAGACAAGAAGGCCTATGATCCGGCGGAAGAAGAGGACGCCGAACGCCCCAAATACAGCGACGGGCGTGCTCAGCAGCACGCTGAAGGGTAGCGTCCAGCTCTCGTACATCGCCGCCAGGATGAGAAAGACGAATAGGATTGAGAATCCGAAGATAACTGCGGGCGGCACACCTTGCTGCGCCTTCTGTTCCTGAAAAGACATGCCCATGTAGTCAAAGCCCATCCCGGGCGGCATGGTCTGAGCAAAGACTTCTTCCAGCGCCTTCATAGCCTGTTCGGAACTGAAACCCGGTTTCGTGATGCCATTAATCTGGACGCACGGATATAGGTTGTAATGCATGGTGAATTCAGGGCCGACCCGGGGCTCGATAGCTGTAACCGTAGACAGCGGAACCATTTGGCCGGCAGTGTTACGGACGTAGAAGCGGCCCACGTTTTCGGCCTGCGTTCTAAAGTCACCTTCGGCCTGCACGTAAACCTGCCAAACGCGTCCGAAACGGTTGAAGAAGTTGACAAACGCGCCCCCCATGAATGCTTGTAAGGTCTGATAGACATCGTTCAGGGGTACACCCTGTTTTAGCACCTTGTCACGATCCACCTTGACCGAGAGTTGGGGAACGGAGGGGAGCGCCGTAGTAAATAAGGCGGCAAACTCAGGCCGGTTGCGTGCTGCGGCCATAAACTTCTCCTGGTTCTCGGTGAGAAACGCGGGGCCCCTTGCGGATCGATCTTCCAGCACGAAGGTGGCGCCGCCGGACGCCCCCACCCCGGGTATCGACGGTGGCGGAAAGGTGATCGTAGTGCCTTGGGAAATTTCGCGAAGCGCCACGTTCAAGTGAATCTTGATGGCCCAGTATTGCTCCTCGGGCGCCTTGCGATCTTTCCACGGCTTGAGAGTCACCCAAAAGAAAGAGCTGTAGGTATTCTGCACACCACTCAACATGTTATAGCCGACGACGGTGGTCACATGGTCCACGCCGGGGGTTTTCATTAAAATGCTCTCGACTTTTGCAGCGGCCGCGCTGGAACGCTGTAACGAAGAAGCATCGGGTAGTTGTAAGGCGACGAAGACGTAACCCTGATCTTCTTCTGGCAGGAAGCTGCGGGGGAGCTTGCTGCCAAAAAAGCCAGCCAGTACGGAGAAGACGAGTAGCAGAGCAACAGTGACTCCCAGTTTGTGAATCAGCGCCCCGCACCAGCCGACGTAGCCGGTCGTCGCGCGATTGAAAACCCCGTTAAACCATGCAAAAAATTTCCCCAAGAGTCCGCGGGACTCTTTCTTTGGCCGGAGCAACAGGGCGCCGAGCGCTGGGCTCAGCGTGAGGGCATTGAAGGCTGAGATGATGACCGAGACGGCAATGGTAATTGCGAACTGTTGGTAGAGCCGTCCGGTGATGCCGGGAATGAAGGCCGTTGGTATGAATACCGCCGATAGGACGACAGCGATACCGATCACGGGTCCAGAAACTTCCTCCATGGCCTTGAAGGCAGCATCCTTCGGCGACAATCCGTGTTCGATGTGATGTTCGATTGCCTCGACCACGACGATCGCGTCGTCCACCACCAAACCGATTGCCAGGACCAGGCCAAACAGCGAAAGGGTATTGATGGAGAAGCCGAGCAGAGGAAAGATGAGGAAAGTGCCGATCAGGGACACGGGTACAGCCAGCAGGGGTATCAGCGTGGCACGCCAGCCCTGTAGAAAAATGTAGACAACGATGATCACGAGGACAAGAGCTTCGATGAGGGTGTGAATAATTTCGCTGATGCCCTCGGTGACAGGGAGTGTTGTGTCAAGTGCGATTGCGTAGTCGAGGCCCGGAGGGAATCGTTTCCTGGCCTCGGCCATCAGATCCTTGGCGCCTTGGGCAGCTTTAATGGCGTTGGATCCGGGAAGCTGGTAAATGGCCACGACTGCGGAAGGATTGCCATCCAGCCGACCCCGCAGGTTATAAATCTGAGTGCCAAGTTCGATTCGGGCCACGTCCTTCAGTCGCACGAACGAGCCGTCAGGATTAGCGCGGACGACGATCTGACCGAATTCCTCTTCCGAAACCAAGCGGCTTTGCGCAATGACAGAGTATGTATGCTCTTGCCCCGGCGGCACCGGTTCACCGCCGACCTGCCCCGCGGGATTCACGGTGTTCTGCACTTTGACCGCGTTGATAATCTCTGGAACAGTGATTTGCAGTTTGGCCAACTGGTCGGGGTTCACCCAGAAACGCATGGCGTACTGACCTGCGCCAAAAATTGTGACGCTGGCAATCCCGTAAGAGCGAGTGAGGGGGCTGAGAAGATTGATGTAAGCGTAGTTGGCGAGAAATTGAGCGTCGTACTTCCCGGTTGAGGAGTAGAGGTCGAACAGCATGAGCGGGGCCGAAGTGGACTTCTGTACGGTGACGCCTTGAGTGTTCACTTCGACCGGGAGCTGGGAGGCCGCCTGCGACTGGCGCATCTGGGCGAGAATCAGGTCGGTGTTCGGATCTGTCTTTATGTTGAAATCTACCGTCAGCTTGGACTGGCCGTTATTCGCATTCAGCGAATACATGTATTCCATGTTGTCCACGCCGCTCATCTGTTGTTCGATGGGCGTGGCAACGGACTGGTCCAGAGTGAGCGCGTCCGCTCCGGGGTAAGTCGCGGTAATCTGGATTTGTGGGTCGGCAATGTTCGGAAACTGCGCCGTAGGCAGACTCAATATGGCAACCGCACCAACGATGACCATGACGATCGAGATCACCATGGACATGACAGGATGATTGATGAAGAATTTGGCCATGATGTAGGTTACGGCTTGACGATGTCAGGTCTCTCGAGCGTTAGGGAACTGGCCTTATAAGGCTTGGGGTTCACCTGCGTGCCTTCCTGCACTCGCTGCACGCCTTCTGCGACGACTCGTTCGCCCGGCGTCAGACCATCCTCAACGATCCACATGTCGCCACTCCTCGCGCCCATTTTGACGGGCCGGATGCTGACTTTATTGTCCTCAGCCACCACTGCTACGAGATAGCCACCTTGCAATTCGCTCACGGCACGCTCTGGTACGAGTAACGCGTTTTGTTGAATTCTTACCACTGTGCTGATACTCCCGAACCCACCGGGACGAAGAACGCTACCGGGATTTGGGAATGCGACTTGAACGATGATTGCCCCAGTCCTCACATCTACCTGGCGGTCCAGAGCGTGAAATTGGCCTTTAAGCGGATAAGTGGTGCCATCAGTGAGCCGGAGGTTCCAGTTGAGCTTTTGCAGAGCCGCAGATTCGCTAAGCCCACCCTTCGCAATAGATCTCACTGCACTGAGGTACTCCTGTTCGCTTACGGTCAAAGTCGCAAGGATGGGGTTCAGCGTAGAGACCGTTGTCAAGGCGCCGCTTTGGGGGCCTACCAGGTCGCCAACCTGGGCAGTGGCGATCGCCGTGACGCCGTCGATCGGCGATGTGATGTTGGTGAAGCCGAGATTCAATTGGGCCTTTTCCACGTTGGCTTGAGCCGTGGCGATAGCGGCTTGAGCTCCCTCGACCTGTGCCTTCGCTGCGAGATCGGCCTGCACAGCGTCATCCAGTTCCTGTTGGCTAATGGCGCTCTGCTTAGCAAGTGGCGTGTAGCGTTTCACGTCGATCTCTGTCTTGCCCAGTCTCGCTTCGGCTTGCTGTAGGTTTGCCTTGGCCTCCTCACGGTTTCCCTTGGCCTGGTCGAGAGCCGCCTGAAAGGGTCTTGGATCGATCTCGAAAAGGGGTGTGCCCTTCCTGACATACGCGCCGTTGGCATAGTTCTGTTTGAGCAGGAGGCCCGAGACTTGAGCGCGAACCTGGGCGTTAACAAGCCCGTCAAGGGTCGCCACCCAGTTTCTGGTGATTGGCACATCTTTCTGGACCACTGTGACGACTTCAACTTCGGGAGGGCCCGCTGGCGGCAGCCCCATCTTTCCGCAACCAGTGGAAAGCACTGTGCCCACGGCGAGAACAATCGCCGCAACTTTCATTCTTTTGCTTTGCATGACAGACGCTCCGGGGACGCGTGCAGCGCTCGACCCGGAAGGTTGATCCCCCACGAAATGCCAAACACGTGAGGTCAGGTCCGGCAGACATTCGCCCGTCATTTGGTCGAGAGCGCTCACAGGTGAGTGATGGTAGGCATTCCAAAAACCTTAGGGAACTGTCAAAACTATCAGGAACTCACCGCCAGCTAAGCCAGTTTGAATCCGAGTGATCGAACATGTGCTTCCTCGCTTCTCTCTCAATTACTTTCCCAGGTATGCCTGCCTAGTAGTTTTGCCAGTGTTCCGTTTTTTGCGGCTCCACTATCAGGAGAATGCAAAGAACATCGCAAGAGAGCCAACTGTCTGTCTTTCGTTCAAACGTGGCTGCCAGATGGGTGTTCGCAATGAAACGAGCTGAGACTGGCAAGCTTCGCGTGAAAGGAAAACATTACGAGAAGGAGTTGCACCATTTTCAGAGGTAGGGGGCCGTCAGTTAGTCATTATCCTTGCGCGGGAATCAGGCCATGACCAACGAGCTACCGATCGTTTATCTCGCAAGGCATGGCGAAACCGCCTGGAGCCTGACAGGTCAGCATACCGGCCTTACCGATCTTCCGCTGACCGAGAGAGGTGAGCACACCGCTCGCAAGTTGGGTGAACGCTTGCAAGGCATGACGTTCGCTCACGTGTTCACCAGTCCCTTGAAGCGCGCTCACCGGACGTGCGAGCTGGCTGGCTTCGGATCGGTGGCCACAATTGATTCGGACCTCGTCGAATGGGACTACGGACAATATGAAGGTCGCCGTGGTGCCGAAATCCGTGCGGAACACCCAGATTGGAACCTCTTCCGAGATGGCTGTCCCGGAGGAGAATCACCCGGCCAGGTTGCCGCGCGAGCAGACCGGGTGGTGCGTCGTGTACGCACCTTTGAAGAGGACGTGCTGCTCTTCACCAGCGGGCACTTCATCCGGGTCTTGGCTGCTTGTTGGCTCGGGCTGCAACCTACGGCCAATAGCAGGTATTTCATGCTGAGCACAGCGAGCCTCAGCGCACTGGGCTACGAACAGCATCTCTCCCGGCCTGTGATCAGGTTTTGGAATGACACCCATCACGTGGACTCTGGATTCCTGAATCCTGGGATTTCGCAGGTTAGAGGAGATGACAGCCATATCTGATTCCATATCTTAATATTGCAGACAGCTTGAGGGCCTGGTTGACGTGATGACGCAGCGAGCGGTTAATCACGCTTTTGTCGTGGTGCTGCCAAATTTAGGCCGATGGCCAAGTCCTTAAGTAGGAACTTAGATTTTCCCAAGGATGACTCTTGTGCAATTGTCCCTACTTAGCATTTAAAACATCCGGGTCACAATCACCCTTCGGTTGTTCCCGGCAGGCAAGAATCGTCAGCCTGTTAAGTTTGACAGTAGGCCAAACCAACAAAGATCTTTACCATGCGCCTCGTGGAAGAAGTGGCCTGTGGGTTGCCACTATTTTGCTGAATCCTTACAGCGTTTGATTCACACATGGGAGCTGTCGGAAAACCGATTGCTGTTGGTGCTGGATCACGACATCTTGACGGTTCCTGCTGCGGGGTAGCGCAGCTCTCACGCTTCTTCCAATTCAGTAACCGTCTGGCTTATGGCAACTGTGCACGGGCGCGGAAGATGACGGTACTCTTTTTCGATAAGTAGGTTGCGAGGAGGTGCGATGAAGGCGACACAACTGCTTCACAATTTGGGCCAGAGCCTTTGGCTCGACAACATCACTCGTGACTTGCTCCACAGCGGCACGCTCGAACGCTACATCTCTGAGCTGTCGGTGACGGGACTTACTTCGAATCCTACGATTTTCAATGAAGCCATCAAGAACAGCGCTGCTTACGACGACACGATTCGTGCAAAAGCTGAAGAGGGGAAATCAGGCGAGGAGTTGTTCTTCGAACTGGCGATTGAGGACCTCACCGCAGCTGCTGACTTGTTTCGGCCAATTTACGATCGGACAAACGGGGTGGATGGATGGGTGTCGCTCGAAGTTTCGCCGCTACTAGCCTACGACACGGCCAGCACCCTGGCTGCTGCTAAAGATCTGTTTGCACAGGCGGCCCGCCCGAATCTGTTCATCAAAATACCCGGCACTAAAGAAGGCCTGCCGGCGATCGAGGAAGCGATCTTCGCTGGAATTCCTGTCAACGTCACCCTTCTGTTTTCGCGGGAACACTATCTGGCGGCGGCCGAGGCATTCGTACGCGGAATCGAGCGGCGCATCGCGGCAGGCCTCAGGCCCAATGTCGGCTCCGTGGCCTCCGTATTTGTCAGCCGTTGGGACGGCGCAGTGAGAGGCAAAGTCCCTGCCGAAATCATCAATCGCCTTGGCATCGCTATCGCGGGACGCACATACAAGGCGTGCCGTGAACTGCTCGGCTCCCCCCGCTGGCAGCGCGTTTATAACGCTGGTGCCTACCCGCAGCGCCTATTGTGGGCGAGCACCGGTACCAAGGATCCCACCGCGTCCGACATCCTTTACATCAAAGCCCTCGCCGCCCCTTTTACCGTGAATACGATGCCCGAGGCCACCTTGAAAGCACTCGCGCATCACAATGAACTCGGATCGATCTTACCCGCCGACGGCGGTGACTGTGAGGAAGTCTTAGCGCAATTTGCCAAAGCAGGTATTGCGGTCGATTCCTTGGCTGATCGTCTCCAGGCCGAGGGTGCGAAATCGTTCGTCAACTCCTGGAATGAGTTAATGACGGTGACCTCGTCCAAGACCGCACTACTCAAGACGGCGTAGGCAACTAAACCTTCGGGTGTTACGCGCCACAACGTGGAACAGAAATCCTGGGACGTCTTCTCGAAACGAGGAGTCTTGTCATGAACGTGCTGACTGTTGATGTCGGTGGGACTAATGTCAAGGTTCTTGCGACCGGACAAAAAGAACCTCGGAAGTTTCCGTCGGGGCCAAAAATGACGCCCGAACAGATGGTCTCTGGCGTCAAGGAGATAACCGGCGATTGGAACTACGACGTGGTATCGATTGGGTACCCGGGCCTGGTTCTAAAGGGCAAGCCGGCCGGTGAACCACATAACCTGGGGCAGGCGTGGGTCGGTTTTAATTTCAAATCTGCGTTCGGATGTCCGGTGAAGATCATCAACGATGCTGCCATGCAGGCTCTTGGTAGTTACAAGAGTGGACTCATGATCTTCCTGGGCTTTGGAACCGGTTTGGGCTCGGCGATCGTCGATCAAGGCATCGTCGTCCCGATGGAACTTGGTCACCTGTCCTTCAAGAATGGCACTTACGAAGACTATGTTGGCCTCCGGGGATTGAAGCGATTAGGCAAAAAAAAATGGGAGCGATATGTCGAATTCGGAGTAGCCAGATTGGTCGACGCTCTGCACCCTGACGACGTTGTTCTTGGGGGAGGCAACACCAAGAAACTGAAACACCTCCCTCCCGGCTGCCGAAGAGGAGACAACGCCAACGCATTCCTCGGCGGCTTTCGCCTCTGGGAAGGCGCAAGTAATGGTCGGCCCTCCTCTGGCGGCAAGGGCCGACGTTAGCTACAGGGAAAGATAAGGAGCACGAGATGGCAACAGCCCCAAACGCGACCGCGAAACGCCAGCACATCGAACCACTTCCGCAACGTAAGGCGTGGAAGGCCCTCCAAGCCCACCATACTAAGGTTAAAGAGTTGCATCTACGTCAGCTCTTTGCGGAAGACCCGAAGCGCGGCGAGCGGATGACAGGCGAAGCCGTCGGCCTGTTCTTGGACTATTCGAAGAATCGGGTCACCGACGAAACACTCAAGCTCCTGATCCAACTGGCAGAGCAATCGGGTCTTCGAGACCGGATCGAAGCCATGTTCAGTGGCAAGAAAATCAATGTTACAGAGAATCGAGCGGTCCTGCACACAGCTCTGCGAACTCCGAGGGGAGCATCCATCGTTGTCGATAACGAGAACGTGATACCTAAGGTGCACGCCGTTTTGGACAGAATGGCAGTGTTGTCCAATCGTATCCGGAGTGGCGCATGGACCGGCCACACCGGTAAGCGCATCCGCAACATCATCAACATCGGCATCGGCGGGTCCGACCTCGGGCCGGTGATGGCATACGAGGCGCTCAAGTATTACAGCGAACGTGCCTTGACGTTTCGTTTCGTTTCGAACGTCGATGGCACAGACTTCGCGGAAGCCGTACGCGACCGGAGTCCAGAGGAGACCCTTTTCATAGTTTCTTCGAAAACCTTCACGACGCTCGAGACCATGACCAACGCCCATACGGCTCGCGCTTGGTCGCTCGCTGG
>Ga0210401_10005647_pt1 | contig 12851 bp, 12 predicted proteins | sample IncBWH32MmetaG_FD_150866 | JGI IMG/M metagenome (GOLD analysis project Ga0210401, IMG submission 150866) | Forest soil microbial communities from Barre Woods Harvard Forest LTER site, Petersham, Massachusetts, United States - Inc-BW-H-32-M | ecosystem: Environmental > Terrestrial > Soil >... | reverse complement strand
GTCCGCTCCAGGAGTTATCCACCAGTAGCTTTGCAGCGCTCGCTGCGATGTCACGAGTGCACGCGCTTGGCTGCTTCAGGTCTCCTGAAATTGGCAAGAAGAATGCGCCTTGGCTCTTTATCGCTTGCACCTGACGAAGCAGGTTGTCCATGAAGGAAGGATTGATCACTGCGCGGTAATTGACTCCCGTGCTCGCGATCAGGTCGTCCATCTTGAACGACGCCGTGACGAAGCCAGCGTTCGCCGCCCAAGGCGTGCCACGGCCAAGGGCCGAAATTCCGACAACGCGCTTGACTCCTTGACTCTTGAAAGCGGCACATGCCGGGCGACTGAAGCCTACGTATGCGGCCTCGACGCTTTCGGCTTTAGGATCGGGTGGTACAAGCCAGAACACTGTGTCGGCGCCCGCGAACGCCTTTTGGACAGTATCGCTGTCGCCGTGCGATCCCTGCACAACGTCGATTCGTTTGCGTGCCTCGGACGGCAGGCGCGAAGGGTCGCGCACGATCACGCGAATCGGTTTCCCGCTGTTGAGGACATTCCCGAGAACCTGGCGGCCGATTAGCCCCGAAGGAGTGGTGATAACGATCATGGCTTCCCCCCAAATCTCAAGGTTAAGGAACCCACTAGGAAGAGTCACACACAAGATGCTCGTCGATTATAAATCGTTGCCATCCAAGCTCGAGGCCGAATGGTTTCCCGACGGTCCAGGGAATCAGGCATTCGGTCCTGAAGCTCACAGGACCGTGTTCCGACGCAACACCAGGTAACGTATCCGTCGGCAAAGAAAAACTGAGAATGGGTAACTTCAGGTCGTGGTCCAGGAGCAAACTGTCAAGACCACCGTTGGGCCAGGAGGTCACACCGCCAATCCCAAAATCTTTCGCCTGGGACGTATCCTCCCCGCCGACCGATGCGTAATAGCCAATAGAAAGGACAATGATTCGGAAGGAGAACGTTATGAACATCGAAAACAAAACAATCTTGATCACCGGCGCGAACCGGGGCATCGGCCGTGCATTGGTTGAGGAAATCTTGAAGAGAGGCGCCAAGCGGGTGTATGCGGCTACGCGCCAGCCCTTTATCCATTCCGATGGGCGCGTCACGCCCCTGACTTTGGACGTGACCAACGCCGGGCAGATTCAGGACGCGGTCGAGAGAGTCGAAGCGCTCGATATCTTGATCAACAACGCCGGAGTGGACCTTCACAATGACCTGAGTGATCGTGCCAATCTTGAACGGCACCTCGCGGTTAACCTTTTCGGTACGTACGGCGTGTCGCAAGCCTTCCTGCCGCTGGTGGCTCGTTCTCACGGAGCGATGGTCAATGTCCTATCGTTGGCGGCCTTGGCGAGTGTGCCATTCACTCCGGCCTATTCGGTCTCGAAGGCAGCCGCGTTCTCGCTGACGCAATCGCTGCGCGCTCTCTGGACTGGACGGGGCGTGAAGGTTCATGCCGTCTTCGCCGGCCCCGTCGACACCGACATGACGCGGTACCTCGACATACCAAAGTTTTCCCCCGACTCCGTCGCGCGAGGCATCCTCGACAGCCTGGAAAAAGGCGACGAGGATATCTTCCCCGACCCCATGTCGGAGTCTATCGCCGAGGGTTGGCGCACTGGCGCAACCAAGGCGCTGGAGCGCCAGTTCACGGCTTACGTGCCGCAAAGTGTGGCGAAGGTTGCATAGTGCGCGGCTCAGTGCGACCACAAGAATGGCGTTCAATACCGCATTGCAACTAAAGGAGCTCAAATGAGAAAGATCCTTATTGTGGTGGTTCTAGCCCTACTGGTATCGCTCACTGCGAGCGCGCAAAATGCCGAGAAAACCAGGAAACTCGAGCCGTTGCCGCGAGACTTGGAAATTCAGCTGGCACTGAGCGCGCTCCCACCGCACCTCAGAGATAACGCGACCGTTTATGTCTTAAATCCCGACAAGGGCTTCGTGGCTGCGCGCAAAGGTACAAACGGCTTCCATACTCTTGTTGCTCGAACCGGCGATGACTCGTTCAGGGGAACCTGGCCTTTGAAGGTGTATCGAGACGATATTCCTTACGCGATCTCCTTTGATGAAGCGGGCGCCAAGGCACAGATGCGGGTCTTCTTTGATGCGGCAGAGATGCAGGCTAAGGGGACTCCGCCCGAAGAAGTGAAGAAGATCATCCAGGAACGTTACAGCACGGGGTATTACCAACCGCCGGAACGAGCCGGCGTCTCGTACATGCTCTCGCCCATCCTCAGGACCTATGTGAATCCGGATGCAAATGACAGCGTAGCTACCTCTAACATCCCCCACGTGATGTACTACGCCCCGAACGCCTCGAATGACGAGATAGGGGGAGCGATGCCAACTCCGGAGCAATTCGCTTACTACATGCAGCGTGGGCGCTGGCCGGACACCCCTTATCCGTTTCTCATCCTCCATGGTCCGCATGGATATATGGTCCAGTTTCGCGGCGCAGAGGAAAGAGATGCGATCACTAAACAATACGAAGGGATGCTTGCACAGCTCTGCAAGATCAAAGAAGCGTGATGTTTGCCACATTAAAACGCCAAATACCCCTGGCATTTTGGCCGCGAAACGTCAATTCGGGTAAATTTGGTTGGGCCCGTTTGCGCAACCAGGAACGGAAGGACACAAAGGCAAATCATGAACGACCAAGGTTTCACCACTAGCTTTTCGGTAGCCCAGACGCCAGAAGAAGTTTTCAATGCCATCAACAACGTTCGCGGCTGGTGGTCAGGAAAAATTGACGGTGACACCGACAAACTCGGCGCCGAGTTCACATACCGTTACAAAGACTTTCACCGCACTAAACAAAAAATCACGGAACTCAGTCCGGGCAAGAGAGTCGTTTGGCGCGTGTTAGACAGCAATCTTAGTTTTGTGAAAGAGAAAAGTGAGTGGACCGGCACAGACATTGTGTTTGAGATTTCCAAAAAAGACGGCAAAACGGAAGTCCGTTTCACGCATGTAGGCCTGGTCCCCCGCTTTCAATGCTACGGCGACTGTTCGGGCGCATGGGGCACGCTCATTAACGAAAACCTGCGCAAGCTGATCACCATGGGTAGAGCTCAGTCAGACCCGTTCGAATAGGAAAACGGGGAACAAAAAAGTTTCTTGATAATGATGGACTCGAATCAGTTCGTAGCAGCTTCCGGCCCTGTTGACGCCCGCTACTTGGCGTTCCTGGAGACAATCTCAACTCTTCGGCCGAGTCTTCATCGCTACTGTGCGCGGATGACGGGCTCCCTGATGGACGGCGAAGATATGGTACAGGAGGCCCTGATCGAGGCCTATCGGAAGCTGGATCAATTTGATGACAGACGGCCTTTGAAGCCGTGGTTGTTTCGGATTGCCCACAACCGCTGCATCGACTTTCTGCGCCGCAAAGGAGTTCGAGACGAAGCCGAGTTGGCCGCAGCGGTGCCGGAGGCAGTCTTGTCGGCGGAGCCTGCTGTGCTTGGCCTTGGCACTGCAGTTGAACGTCTGGTGATCAGCCTGCCTCCGAAGGAGCGTGCCTGCGTACTTCTAAAGGACGTATTTGATTACTCGTTGGAGGAGATTGCAGAACTGGTCGATACCACGGTTGGAGGAGTCAAGGCGGCGCTCAGCCGCGGTCGGATGAAATTGGCTTCATCACCTGCTCTAGCGCAGCCGGCTCGCAGTGCAAACCCTGAGTTGCAACGGATCATGCAGCTTTATGTGGATCACTTTAATCGACGCGACTGGGATGGAGTGCGTGAGTTGATCAGTGCCGACGCCCGGCTCACCGTTGCCGACCGGTTTGCCGGAAAATTCGAGGAGGCTCCTTATTTCTTCAATTACGACCGCTGGCCTTGGCCCTGGAAGTTGGCTGTGGGCGAGCTGGATGGTGAACCGGTTGTGATCATTCTTCAACGCGGAGCGGACACCTGGACCGCTTACTCAGCAATTCGTATGAATGTGATCGACCACAAGATTGAACGAATCGCAGACTACATTCATTGCCCATGGATGATTCCCGCAGCTGCGTCTGTGTCCAGCGCGGGGAGAACCTGAGTGCGGTGAGCCGAAGTTCAGGTTGAGACCGTCCCAGCTCGCGACGCCTGAAAATGTAACAAGTTTTCCGGCCTTAGAGCATTGGGCACTCGGTTCCCTAGCTCACGCTTTCGCCAATCCGACAATTTCGTGAACATGGGATCGCTGCTCGGTTGCATCCAGCATGAACGCCGCAACTGCGCGGAATGAAGCGGAAAAACCCTTCTCCGGAAGAGCATTTTCTGCAATTCGATACCGCTCATTGGAGCCATTCGTGAGCCGCGGAGGCCGGACGATCGTCCAATCGAGGCCGCTATTGCGAAGAATCTCCTCGGCCTGCTCGAGATCCCGCGCAATGTGCTTCAAGAGACGGCGAAAAAAGGTGAATGTAAGTCCACGCTCCGGGAACAAGACGGCTGCGGATACTAGCGCAATCCGGCTGATGCCGGCCTTCTTCATGGCTTTGACCGTGGTAGACGCGCAATCCTTGACAAGTGTGTGGGGACGAAATGCCTGTGGAGGCCGCACGCCGAGAGCTGACAAAACAACGTCGTGTCTTGGCAATGCCGAAGTCAACTGTTCGACATTGTGAGGGTCCCCTGCTAAGACCTTGAGCCGCGGGTCTTGGCGACCAATTTTGTGCGGTGATCGGACAAATGCCGTCACTTCGTGTCCTCGCGACAATGCGAGATCGACGATCTGGGTTCCTGTATGCCCGGTCGCACCGATAACGAAAATTCTCATTTCAAGCCTCTCAATCTTATCTTCATTTATCATTTATCGATCCGAGATACCGTCCGCCGAAATCTCATGTTTCATGCGGGTCGACTTCAATGTGCCGCTCGCGTCTTCCTTCGGAGCTTGCTCGCCCTCCGCAATCTCCTTGATGCGGATGAGCTGATGCTGCCAGAAGTCTTCCCAATTGAAACCCGCTTCAGTGATGCCTCTGTTTGTCAGGCCTAGAGTGTCCTTTTGCATCTGTTTACGAGTATCCATGGTGTTACGCCTCCGACTTGCAAATTGACGACCTGGAAATCCAGGTGAACAGCCCAAGCACGGAGGGCGCGAGCGAGATGAAGGCGGGTTGGACCAGCCGTCCAACACCGCCCTTCGGGAAGGGCATCCATCTCTAATACGATCCGCGCAGGCAAAAAGATACGGAGCGAGGATTGGAGTCACGATGTGATCAAGCAAGCTCCAATCCGACTCCGCGCGTTGGGGGACAACAGTGCCGCACTTCGCGGTGTTCCATAAACCTCGCCAGGCGAAGCTAACCTAAGGTCGAAGCAGGTCGAGCTAAGGCTGAGCCTTGACCGCCAGTTTGTCGTCGACCGGTATGACCACAACCGCAAAAGGCGTTCCGGCATCGTCGAAAATGGCGGGAAGATGGCTACCAATCTCGTTACCTCCAAGCATGCCGTTGTCATAGTTAGGGGCATAAACCATTATGTGAGGGTGAAAGTGTCCGGCCGGCCCCAGGACCTGATCGGCCGACCACATGTAACCAAAACTGACCTCACTGCGCTTTGGGATTTTTCCTGTCGCGTAAGCCTTTTTTATCGACTCGGCGATTTGCTCTGGCGTCTTCCCCTCGATTGCCAGCTTGGTGCGCAATTCGTAGTAAGGCAAAACCGTTTTCGCCGCTTGCGGATTAAGGCAGATCGGCGCCAGAGTGTGCGGATCGTACGGCAACATAGCTTGGAACTGGACAGGAGTGAAGGTTGGGGCTCCCGTGAAGCCTCTCATCACGAAGCACACAAACCCATCGTCGCCTTGATGGGCTACCTCGAAACCATTTTCGGTCAGGACTTTTATTGTGGCTCGATCTGAGATCGAGGCTGGTGCGGCGCTCTTTGCCAGCGAAATCTCCGTATCTCGCGCCATCATGTAAGCGCTGAGCGGTGGATACTTCATCTCCTGCCCGAACAAGGCAAGCGAGCTGAGGACGAAAAGTAAAGCAATCGAACACAAGTGTTGTTTTTTCATAGATTTTTTTCCCTTCAGGTTTGAGAGCCCCCATTGCAAATCCCCGCTAGGTATTCGCGAGAACTCACGAGCCAGAGTTGTGTTACCAAGGCGAGTTTGGTGATGCTCTCTACTCACTAATACGGATTTTCGGGTGCCGCAAGATACGCCGCGCGGAGATATTTCTTCTCTCCGGTAGCGATTTCATTTCGACGACGGGTAATCGAGGCAACCAGCTCAGCTTCAAGATGCGTGTACCCGAACAACGTCCTCGGCCAATGGCGCGATCCACGTGCAGTGCGAGTAGTCCACAATGCGATCGATGTGTTGTCCGCTCACGTGGAGGCGGACGAACGAATACGGAGTGAACGTGTCCATGTCTCGTCGCAGAACGACCAGGACAGTCTCATCCCCAACATCGGCCAGTCCCAATTTCCAAGGCATCGACCAACGCTCGTAATTGCTGAAATAAGGCGAATCCGCGAACTGCCCTCGGAAAGCGTCGGCAACCCGCAGTTGGGCGTCGGCGCTGATCAGTTCACGCAAGCCGTCCCAGTCGCGGCGGTTGAACCGCTCGATATAAAGTTTCAAAACGCGCTTCAGCTCCGGATCTGGCTTTCGTGAAGGCTGTGCCGCAGGCGGGGTTGAGGTGAGCTTGGAACGGCCGCGATTGAGGGCGGATTTGACGGCGCCAACGCTACAGCCTATCAGTTCTGCAATTTCCTCGAGCGAATACTCGAAGACTTCCTTCAGTAGCACACAGGCGCGCTCTTTTGGAGGTAACCTAAGAACGAGACGCTCAATCGCGGGCCGGATTTCAAGCGAAACGGCGCCGGCGGCGGGAATGGACTCGGGATCGGAGACATTCACTTCTGCCGTGTCCCGCGCTTTGCGGCGAAGAAAATCCACGCACCGGTTATGCGCGATGCGGAAAACCCAGGGCGCAACCGGGCGGCTGTCATCGAATTGATCGAGTTTTCGATAGGCTTCAAACAGCGCATCCTGCACCACATCTTCACCATCCAACACCGACCCGGTCATACGAGAGCAGTAGCGGTGCAGGCTTGGACGGAGCTGGCTGATAGTCTCAAGAAACGCGACGTATCGCGCGTCAAATCCGCCGGCTGGACTGATGTGATCCCCCATATCTGTATATACGTATGCCGGAGCTCACGGGATACGTGACATTTCTCGATTTCTGTTCTTTTTCTCGACGCCGACGGTCGCTATTTCATCGATCTCGTTCGAGCCGGATGCAATAATTGCTTGCCCACGCCTCAAGCTCGGCCAGCACCGGCTCAAGGGCCGATCCTTTCGAGCTGAGCGAATACAAGAGCTTTCTTCCGTCCGACTCACTCGGAGTCACAGCCAGGATTCCCTGGGAGACCAGCAGCCGCAGCCGATCGGACAGAATGTTCGTCGCGACAAGATTGAACGAATCGCAGACTACATTCATTGCCCATGGATGATTCCCGCAGCTGCGTCTGCGTCCACCGCGGGGAGAACCTGTAGATCTCGGGCGGAGTGCCAGTTTGCACTCCGCCATCTTTAAGGTGAATTGGAAGCCGGCGCTGGCGGCGTCAACGGGCTACTACTCTAGCCGTCGAAGCAACCGGAGACTCTATTCCTCCAGCGATCAAGCGTGCTATTTAGAGTGGCAGGCGCAACTTTTTCAAAAATGCGATGTAGCGTCAAAACTCGCGGTACAAGGACGGTACAACCAAAAGATGCGCCTTAGCGTTTCTAGCTGTTCCTTACAGGGCGTTGCAGAGCGACCGCTGCCTTGTAATTACAACGTTGATCCAGTTTGTTTACGCCCTTTCACGGCACCAGGCAACATCTTCACGCCAGAAACGGCTGCGACTCAGCGTCGGGTGGCTCTTGCGGAAGGCGATCATGCTCTTGAAGAAGCGGAAAATATCCTGATTGGACTGGAACTGCGACCAATCGAGCCATCCCGCGATGTTGTCCTGGTTATACGGATTATTATTGCCAAATTGCGTATTCAGGAATTCATCTCCGGCTCGAAACATCGGGGCTCCGTTAGACAGCATAAGCAAGCAGAAGAAGTTCTTCACCTGCTTCCGGTGCAGCGCCAGCACCTCGGCAGGGGCGCCCGCATCACCCTCATGTCCGCAGTTCCAGCTGTAGTTCTCGTTCATTCCGTCCTGGTTATTTTGTCCGTTGGCCCAATTATGCTTCTCGTTGTAGGAGACCAAATCATACAGAGTGAAGCCGTCTTGCCGTCACCCACGCAAAGATCTGAAGGCGTATGGGTATGCGATCAGTCGCAACCTCAGGCAGATGAATCGACGATGAGGCACCGACCGCCGCGAGTTCGGATCTGAGCGAAGTGACACTCTAGCGCAAACGCCGCCAACACTTGGAAGTGGATAATATGCTCGGACATTATGTATACTATCCGGGTATTTTATCCAAACATTGTGGCCGGCCCTTCCGCCAGTCTCGCCGCCGCCCGGAACGCCTTTCAGAGGCACCGCGGCATGCTTCGCACTCGTGAAGCCCTTCGTCTCGGAATTCATCCCCGAACGCTGTACGCCCTGCGGGACTCGGGAGAACTAGTGTCGGTTGGCCGAGGACTCTATCGGCTGGCAAGTGCTCCTCCTCTCGCCCACCCCGATTGGGTCGCTGTGGCTCTCAGAGTACCACGGGCAGTCATTTGCCTGATCTCCGCGCTCGCCCATTACGAACTGACCACGCAGGTGCCGCACCACATCGACATCGCGCTACCGAGCCATAGCCAGGTGCCCAAGGTGGACGGACTCCCCCTGCGGGTATTTTGGTACCAGGAGCGCTCTTTCCGGGCCGGAATTGACACGATCACTGTGGATCAGGTTCGAGTCCGCATCTACTCGCCCGAGAAGACGATCGTGGACTGCTTTAAGTACCGTAACAAGATTGGAATTGATGTCGCCTTGGAGGCGCTGCGCAATTACCGCCAGAAGGTTCGCAAGCTTCCGGTCAAAAAGCTGCTCGAATACGCTCGCATTTGCAGAGTCGAAAACGCGATGCGGCCTTACCTGGAGAATATCGTGGTGATTCCTCTCCGAAACTGAGGTGGTCATCGATGGCTAGAATCCGAATCGAGTTCGGGTCAGGACTCACGCTTTCATCAAGCTCCCCTTCTCAAAAATGTGGACCGCCGCGGAGAACGCGATTTTGCGTAGGCCCGGGCCGCGGGAATGGTGATCTCGGCCTCCGTGCCGAAATTAACCTTACTCCGGACAACCAATCTGCCGCCCGCAAGTTTGGCCCGTTCGTGCATGCCCTGCAAGCCATAGTGTCCCTCCCGCCCACCTGCGTCCAAAACCTTCGGGTCGATACCTTTCCCGTTGTCCCGGATGCACACCCAGAACTGCCTGTTGTCATAGTGGATGCCAACCTCAATTCGCGCCGCGCCGGAGTGCTGGAAGGCGTTGCGCAGGGCCTCGCAGGCGACGCGGTACACTTCGTCCCTAAGAATCGGATGCAAATCTCGTGTCTCGCCTTCCACCTCGACTTGAAAGGCCACAGGATTGTGGCTGTCTTGTTTCGCGGCGAGTTCCTCTCCAAACGTCGTGAAGGCACGGGCAAGGTCGTTGGCGATGACGGTCGAAGAGCGCAGTCCCAGCACCGCCTCCCGGCCCCCGTTGATCGCCTGCTGCCCCTGCTCCAAGAGGCCCTCCAGCTTTTGCTGGGCTTCCGGGCGATCCGCCAGCATGACCGATAAGCCGTAAAACTTCAGCAACACGCCCTGGAAGGTCTGCAGCATCGTGTCGTGCAAGTCCCGCGCGATGCGTGTCCGCTCGTTAACGCGCGCTTCCAGGCCAATGTTGAACTGGCGCTGCAATTGCTGGACTCGCAGTTGATAGATGACCCACAGCGATGCCAGAAAGGCAGCCCCGCACAATGCACGAAACCAGGTGGTCTGGTAATAAGCCGGCGCGACGGAGAAATCCAACGCCGCACCAGCCTCATTCCACACCCCGCTGTTATTGCAGGCCATCACGCGGAAGCGGTAGTTGCGGGGAGGAAGATTGCTGTAGAACGCTTGCCGGCGACTGCCAACATCCTGCCAATCGCGGTCCCAGCCTTCCAGTTTGTAGCGAAACAGCACTCTTTCCGGCGCGACCAGGCTGAGCGCTGTGTAGTCGATCTGCAGATCGCGCGGGGGCAGGCGCAGCTGCCCATTGGCATCGGGAGTTGCTTCGTAGGTCTTGTGGTCGGCGGTGATTTGCTCAATGTGCACCGGCGGCGCAAGTTTGTTGAACGGCAAGTGCCGCGGGTCAATCACGCTCACGCCGTCTCCGGGTACGAACCATATTCTTCCATCCGGAGACTTTGTCACATGCGGGTCGTAGCTGCCATAAATCCCAACGCTCCTCACTCCATCGGAGTTGTCGAAAACCGCTGCCTTCAGATCATGCTTCGGATCGTTGATCCATGCATCCAATTCAGAGCGCATGATCCGAACCAGGCCGCACGGCATATACAACCACACAGCGTGGTCGTCATCTTCCATCGACCAATGGACCTCATCGCAGGGCAGGCCATTCTTCTGCGTCATCGTCGCGATGTGCCCATCCTTGATGCGGCTGAGCCCGCCTTCGGTCGAAGCCCATAATCCGCCATTTGGCCCGAAGCGTAAGTGATTGACTCGCCCCAGCAGCCCGTCGTCGGCGCCGTAGGAGCGAACGGTTTTGCCATCCTTCAGGTAAACCAGGCCACCATTGAAGAACCCGAGCCAGAATCCGCCCGGCTCTCGATCGGGAAGCATAGTGCGCTGTAATTTTTGCGCGAACTGAGACCACGGAATGTGTTGGGTGGGAGCATTAGGCGACCAATAGAAGACGCCCTCCTTATAGTGGAGAAGCCAAACCTTTCCATGCCCGTCACCAGCGATGGACAATATGTTTCCCGGAACGCCCACAACCCGAACAAATCTATTGAGTTCAAAATGGAAGACACCATCGCCGGTCGCAACCCACAGCCGTCCTTCGTCATCGAGTCCTAGGGACTGAGGAGTGCCCACGAACCCACTGTTCGCGATTTCGGTTGCGGCCTCACTGACGTTGAGCTTTGTTCCATCCGCGGCGCGGTTTTCGCTCAACGCGCTTCGGCCGCGGTAAACAGTCACATGGCCATTGGCCCAGCGATTCAGTCCATCTGGCGTGCTGATCCAAACGCTTCCATCCGTCGTAGTTTGTACCGAATAGGCTAGCGAATTTGAAAGACCCTGGTTTCGCGAAATTGTGGGGACTGGGTATTCACGAAATCGGTCGAGCCCATCCGTGGTGGGGACCCAAATATTGCCTTCGCGATCCTCGAAAATTGTCCCGACGGCATCACCGGAGAGGCCATCGACTGTGCTGAATCGATCAACCCTTCCCTGGTGCAGGTGCAACAAGCCTTGCTGAATGCCGATCCAAAGGCTGCCATCGCTGCTCCGGTAGAAGCGGCTAGGTCTGAACTGACCGGTGATCCCCGGCAGCGGATAGTTCTCAATCTTCCCGGCCACAAGCTGCTTCAGTCCACCGTTTGTTGCCAGGAGCAGAGCGCCCGCATCGTCCTCGATTATCCAGTTTGCTTCAACTACGCCACGAGGAAACGCGTACTGCTTCGGAAGACCGGGTGCCCAGCGCCATAGCCCGGTCTGACTTGTGGCCCAGAGAATGCCGTTGTGGTCCTGGTATATGGCACCAACGCCGTTGCCAAACATTCCCTCACCGTAACACTCAACCTTCGCAGCACGGACGCGGCAGAGCCTGCCCTTTGTAGCTTCGTAAAGTCCAAACCAAATCGTCTGCTCGCGATCTTCAAAAAGCGAGAGAACGTAGACCCCGGCGGCCTCCGGATATTGCGTGAGCTTGCCGTCCTTGAAACTGGCAAGCCCCTTGAACGTGCCAATCCACAGAGTGCCGTCATGCGCAACCAGCAAGGGGCCGATCCGATTGTTGGGGAGTTGCTGACCGTCCGGTGGTTGCCACGGAACGGTTCGAACACCGTCGAAGCGAAGCAAGCCGAATTCCGTACCCAGCCAGAGGTAGCCGTCGGGAGTCTGGGCAATCCAATGGATTCCGCCTTTGGCGAAGCCGTCGCGAACCTTCCACGCCGTGTGCGCGTACTGACTCACGTCGAGCGAGGGGTCGAGGGCCAGCGCACACTGGCACACTACCAGCAGCATGCTAGCCAGTGCCGTCCCCAGCGCGACCGCTTGTCGTACTCGTCCGCGCGCTATCCCCACAATGCCCCACATCTTATCGCATTACGTCTCATTGGTTTCGATAGTCGACGCCCGAGGCACAGCAAGAAGTCTCAACAGAGAATTAAGATGGTTTCGCTATTCGTTCCCTCGGTGCTTTGACAAACGGTTGAGGCTGCTGTCAGCATTATCGGATTCTTCCGCATAGGTGTGAGACTGTGCAACGAGCGTTCCTCGCAATCGTTTATCTTTTTTCGTTCGCGGGAATGCTCTGCGCCCAATCTACAAATGCCTCACTCGGCGGTCGCGTAACCGATCCTTCCAAAGCTCGAATCGCCGGCGCCCACGTTGTCGCTATCAATGCTGGCACAAATGTCAGCGACGAGGCGACTACGAATGCAGCGGGCGAATATTCTCTTCCGAATCTCGTTCCCGGCACATACCGGATGGAGGTGGAGAAGCCCGGCTTCAAAAAGCTCATCAGGCCAGGCGTAATTTTGCACGTACAGGATGCTCTGGATATCGATTTCGAAATGCCGGTCGGCGCCGCGTCGGAGAGCGTGAGGGTGGAAGGTGGTGCGCCGCTCTTGAATACCGAGTCTGCGAGCGTGAGCACCCTCATCGACAACCGATTCGTGGAGATTATGCCGCTGAACGGCCGCAG
>Ga0210401_10005646_pt1 | contig 12853 bp, 11 predicted proteins | sample IncBWH32MmetaG_FD_150866 | JGI IMG/M metagenome (GOLD analysis project Ga0210401, IMG submission 150866) | Forest soil microbial communities from Barre Woods Harvard Forest LTER site, Petersham, Massachusetts, United States - Inc-BW-H-32-M | ecosystem: Environmental > Terrestrial > Soil >... | reverse complement strand
AAACGGTAGCCGAAGGAGCTTTTGGCTTTATCAAACAGACTCTGGGCTTCCAGCGCTTCACTTTGCGTGGATTAGAAAAAGTTCAGACCGAATGGCAACTGGTCTGCCTCGCTTTTAACCTCCGCAAATTGGCCTAACAAACCACAAGCCATCTCGAGCCCGGCGCAGGCTTGCGCCATACCGCTGCGCCCCACAAAAAAATACCGCAGCCCCACGGGCATCACCCCACTCCTCCGCTAAAACTGGCCCAAAAAGTTCGCAAAGTCCGACAGGTCCCTACGGGACGGATCGGCTTGCGAACGAATCTCTGGCAATAAATTGCCAGGCTACCATCACAGAGTCCCTACGGGACAAAGCTCACCCGATCAATTTGTCTAACAACTGGATAGTACAGAGTTGTTAGTTTTCCCGTATTTGGTACGATGGGCCTCAGTGCGAGCCGAGGCTTGTCGCCCCGTAGCCGGTGAAAGCCGAAGCCGCAACCGAACGTCAAAAATGAATCCGACGAGAAATATTGTGCAGTCAACGCTGGGTTTTGAAACCTGGCTGCGCGGGCACATCAGTGTGCGGGAACCCGATCTGGAAGTGAAACATCAGTTCATGGCGGACGACATCTTTATGTTCTTTCGCGCAACCTTTTACCGCTGGTGCGAACGCTGGTATGCGGCCTGCCCTTCTTTGGCTAACGCCGAGCAGGTATTCGCGGTGGGCGATCTGCACATTCAGAATTTTGGTAGTTGGCGTGACGGTCATGCGCGGCTGATTTGGGGCGTGAATGATTATGACGAAGTGGCCATGATGTCGTTTGCTGCGGATTTGGTGCGTTTAATTATGAGCGCCGAGCTAGCTTCGGAGCAAACGCCGGCAGGCGGCCTTACTCTGGTCGAAATCTGCGAATGTGTCCGCGAGGGGTATTACGCGGGTCTTAAAGATGCGCCTCAACCGTTCGTGCTCGAGCGCCGGCATGCCTGGCTTTTGCGGTTGGTGCGGGCGGCTTTGAAAGAACCTAAGTTCTTTTGGCGGCGTTGGCTCCGGGAGAAGACGCAATCGGTCGGTGAAGATCAGATTCCGGCTGCTCTGGTAGCCAGGATGCGGCAAGCGATGCCGAAAGATGTCCCGATCGAGTTTCGAGAAATGCAAAAGGGGGTAACTAAGGGGCTTGGCAGTCTCGGTCATCAAAGGTTTTTCGCTTATACCGAACACCATGGGGGGCCGGTTGCCGTCGAAGGTAAGAGTATGGCTCCATCGGCAGTGCTTTGGGCGACTGGCAAATCGGGAAAGGACGTTCACACGGATCGTTTATTAAAAGGACCAGGACGCCCGAGTACGCCCCATACTAGTACTCAGGAAGGCTGGTTAGTTCGCCCGATAATGTCGGATTGTGGGCGTATCGATCTGGCTGAACTTCAATTGGAAGAGACCGTGCAGCAGATCAACTTTGATCGGGAGCGATTGCTTTTCTCCATGGGATTCGAAACAGCTAACCTGCATCAGTTGACTAAGGGCCGGGAGGAGCTGAGTGACCGCCTCAAGAGCGTTAAGGTGGGAGCTTTGAAACAGGCCGCGTTGACCATGCTGGAGTTGCTGCAGGAGGACTTTAAGATGTGGCGTAAGTATTGGCGAGAAAGGCAAAGAGCTGCCGGCGCGCCGTGAGTACCAAATTTCACCACAGAGGCACAGAGGTCACTGAGATAAAGCTTATTCAACGTCCCCTCTGTGTTCTCTGTGTCTCTGTGGTAAATTCTGTCTGATGAGCAGACGCTAGCCAGAATTCCCTGGGAGTGGTAATATTTCCAGCGTTCGCTTCTATGGAGTCCAAGGTCTGGGTACTGGCCATCTTCCTACTGTTAGGTTCCGCGTTGGCTGACGAACCAAAGTCGGACGCGTCTCCGTTCCCTTCGCCCTCGGCGGCTCCAGCTCCGGCCACAATGACTGAGGAAATCGAAAGCCCCTTGCCGGACGGAGCTCCTCAGGAACAGCCTCCGACCATTCTCTTGCCGGAGCCGAACTTTTTACCTCCGCCCCCGGCTCAGACCCCTGGAAATGAGACGCCGTATACCATGGCATCGGCGGAGCCAAAACATACGCCACAGGATGAGTCTCGTTTTAGAGAGATCAAGGATAACGCCATGGGAAGCGCCCGTGCTAACTATCTGTTAAAAGAGGCGAAAGGAGCGCTCAGCACCGAAGCTCGGAAGAACTTCCTTCGGGCTTATTACTATACGGTTTGTGCCCAGATGCGACGTCTCGATCCAACCCTGAAACCGATGATACAGGCGTACCAGGAAGAAGAGATTCAAAAAATAGCCGCCAAAGGCGGTGGCGCACATGCGAAGTCAAAGGCGCATGGACGCGGAAGTTTGGTCTTGAAGAGTTCGACCGCAAAGAAAAGGCATCACGCGTATCACGAGTATTAGGCGAGGCGGTAGGGCGAAAATTTCGGCGCGCTGCAGACTTTGTTTCGTTCTTCGGTCACCCCGCGCCTGATTTGAGCTGCGCCGTGCGTGTAGCAGCCTTTTCGGTTTCGATTGACCCATGGTTTAGCTGCGCCCGGAATCAAACACCGCGCCCTACGGCTCAAAACCGGCGCGATCGTACGACAAAGGGAATCGGCATCGTGGGCACGCCGGGTTTTTCGCCTACCTCTTCGCGATAAACACGGCGCGCCAACCTATTCCCGCTTTTTACGCTTTGCGCTACAGCGTCCTTTTCGTAACGTCCTCGTTTTAATGGGGTCCCAAGGTTCGTCCAGTTTGTTTTATCGGTTACGCGATCAGTTGCCGATTCAAACCGCGCTTGTTGTCTCTCTTCAGCATGTGCTGGCCATGTTTGTCGGCGTCATCAGTGTGCCTCTTTTGGTGGCTAAGGAATTAAAGCTCCCACCTGCAGATACTGCCTATCTCATCAGTATGGGACTGTTTGCGTCCGGGCTGGGTACTCTGGTGCAGGTACGTGGTCTTGGTTGGTTTGGTTCACGGCTATTGGCCGTTCAAGGAACCAGTTTTGCGTTCCTAACCCCACTGATCCAGGCAGGCCGTGAAGGCGGCGTGGCGCTAATGATCGGGATGTCGATAGTTTGTGCGCCCACTGAGCTAATTCTGGCGCAATTCCTGGTGCGTCTGCAGAGGATATTCACTCCGCTGGTATCCGGTACCGTCGTTCTGTTAATCGGGCTGTCGCTGATACCGGTCGGGTTTCACACCATGGCTTCCGGTCTTGGTCCTAACGTTGCTTCCTGGGTAGCCTTGGCGGTCAGCGGGTTGGTGTTGTTGTTAGTCTTAGCACTCAACGCCCTCAATATGCCTTGGAGCCGGGTGGGTGCGATCCCGATTGCCTTGGCCGTTGGCTACTTGGTTTGTCTTGGGATTGGTGCGGTTCAGAGCCAACCGCAGACAGCAAGCAGCTGGGTCCAAATTCCTGTTCCGCTGGCGTTTGGATTCGCGTTGCGGCCAGAGTTTCTCATTGCCTTCATTTTGCCCTACATCATCACCACATTAGAGACGGTTGGAGATGTTACAGCGACCTCTCAGCTTTCCGATGAGCCGATCTCCGGTCCAGTCTATTGGCAGAGGATCCGGGGAGGGGTGATGGGAGACTCGTTGAATAGCCTGGTTGCCGGCATTTTCAACAGCTTCCCTAGTACCACATTTGCCCAGAACAACGGTGTCATCCAGCTGACTGGTGTGGCAACCAGGCAGGTCGGTTATTGGGTGGCGGCTGCTCTTTGCTTACTGGGTCTCATTCCCGAGTTTGGGCGCTGGATCGCTTCGTTACCGGGACCTGTGCTGGGCGCCGTAACGTTCTTGTTGTTTGGTTTTGTGGCCACCGCCGGCATCCGCATTTTACAAAGAGTTCATCTCGGCCATCGCGAACTACTCATCGTCGCTTTTTCTTTGGGCACCGGGATAGGCGTCCAAAGCGTCCCGGAGTTGCTGACTCCTTTGCCGCAAGCTTTGCGTCTGGTTTTTGAGTCTGGAATTACGACCGGAGGCATCTTTGCTTTCCTGTTAAATGCCATTTTGCCTGGCGCAAGAGCAGCGAGCGAGCAGGGGATGGAGTTGGAGGCGGAACCGTAACGGCGTAACGGCGTGTGGGAGTGTCGGCGCGAAAATGCGTGCCGGGGTCGTACACCTAATGGGACTTATAGGACACATGGGACTAATAAGTCCGACCCATGAGTCCCATAGGTCTATCCCACCGCAGCGCCCGGCGCATGCTATACGCCGACACGCCGATACGCCGTTACGCCATATCACTCTCCCAGCTGCTTGATTAGAGCTACCCGCGCTGCGGGAGCTCGAGTCAGCGACTCGAGCAATTGCCGAGAACTTTCGGTCTGTTTCGCCATTTGCACGCCGAGCAACCTCGCGAGCTCGGCCTCAAAGAAAATAATGGCCCGGAGATTCGGATGTTCGCGCTCCAGATAGTCTAAGCCGCGGCGGAGCAGATCAAAAATCTCCGGCTCAGGGTGTTCTAGTTCCGTCGCTTCCTCAACCAACTCGGTGAAATAAGAGGCGGTGAGTGTACGCAGATAATCTGTTCGAATGCTCAAAAACGGCTCGACCACCACCAGTTCACGGAGTGTGTGGATTTCACTTTTTCGCGACCGAGAAATAGTTAGGTCGCACCGGAAGAATAAATCGATTTTACCGGCGAATGCGCTTCCCGAGCGCAAAGCGCCTTTGGCGATGACCTTTATCTTACCCGTCTCCTGCCCGAACCAGGTTAAAATGAGACTCGTTTCCGAGAAACGGATCCGCCTCAAGAGAATAGCGCTCACCGTTTCTGCAGACATTAGGCAAAAATCTCACGCAAAGACGCCCAGGCGCAAAGATTAAGAGGAGACAATTAATAGACGTAAAAGAACGCAAAAACATGAACCGCGGATGAACGCAGATATACGCGGATCAAATACAGTAGCTCAGAGTTTCGATCACTAATAAAGGGCGAAAGACGACAAAATTGCTTCCATGGGCTAGCACCGTGACCGAAGCCCAGAATCCAAATCCGCGTAAATCTGCGTCCATCCGCGGTTAATTCTTGTGCTGGCTTGTTTTGCGCTCTTTGCGTTCTTTTGCGGCTATTCAATTTCTACTCTGCAATCCTTGGGCTTTGCGTGAGAATTTCTGTCTTCCTCGCAGCCTCACTGGCGTGGGTTCGGCGGAATCGAGAACGCAAGATTATCCACCGCTAGGCCTGCCTCTTTGACCGCTTCGCTCAGCGTCGGATGAGCGTGGACGGTCCGGCCGAGATCCTCAGCGCTGCCGCCGAACTCCATAATACTGACTATTTCGGCGATCAGCTCCGAAGCGTTGCCGCCGATAATTTGAGACCCGAGTAGCTTATCTGTTCGGGTGTCTGCAATGATCTTGGCGAAACCGGCCGATTCATCATTCGCCAACGCCCGACCATTGGCAACAAAGGGAAATTTCCCGATCTTGATTTGCGTGCCGTTCTTCTTGGCGGCCTCTTCCGTCAGCCCAACGCAGGCCACTTCCGGATGGGTATAAATTACATTCGGAACGACGTTATAGTTAAGATGCCCGGACTTACCGGCGATAAATTCGGTACAAGCGATTCCATCTTCTTCACCCTTATGCGCCAGCATGGGCCCATCTATAATATCGCCGATGGCATAGAGACCGGGGAGGTTGGTTCGAAATTGTTCATCTACGGCAACGCGACCTCGCTCGGTTAATTTCAGGCCCAAATCCTTGGCGACGGCGCCGTCTAAGTACGGCTTCCGTCCAACCGCCACCAAGACTTTGTCGGCTTGAAACTCGGGGTTCTGTTCTCCTTTAGTTTTGGCCTGTACCAGAACTTTTTTATCTTGCAGGGCTACGTTCGTTACCTGGGTTTCGACATGGAATTTGAGGCCTTGAGCTTCCAAAGTCTTTTGTAAGGCCTGGGTGACATCGGGATCGAGAAAGGCAGCAATGCGCGGCAAGAATTCAAGCACCGTGACCTTGCTGCCCAGCCGCGACCAAACCGAGCCCAGCTCGAGCCCGATGGCGCCCGCGCCAACCACTAAAAGCTCCGCGGGAACTTCCGTAAAAGAGAGGGCCTCATCACTGGTCACCACGCGCTCGCGGTCGATGGTTACATTCGGCAATTCCATGGGCACGCTCCCGGTGGCTAAAATCACATTCCGGCCGCGATGTTCTTCAGTGGAACCGTCCGGTTGAGTGACCACAACTTTACTGGGAGCGACGAGCTGACCGATGCCACGGATGCGCGTGATATGGTTTTTCTTCATCAGGAATTCCAAACCCTGCGTGAGCTGCTTCACGACAGTTTGTTTCCGAGCCATGAGCTTGGCCAGATCCACCTGTACGCCGTCGAACTTCAATCCGTGATGCTGCGCTTCATGGTGAGCAAAGTGCACATATTGGGATGACACCAGCAGCGCCTTGCTAGGTATGCAACCGATGTTTAGACAAGTCCCACCGAGCACCTCGCGTTTGTCGATGATTGCCGTGTTTAGCCCGAGTTGAGCAGCTCGGATTGCACCAGTGTATCCAGCAGGTCCTCCGCCAAGGACGATGAGATCGAAATCGGCCATAGAGATCTTTAGCTGAAACCCGCGGATGAGCAAGACGAGCGCAAGAACGGACTGCACGGGCTGGCGTGCGAGTAACCAGTAATCAGTTCAGGAGCTAAAAGCCAAGGGCTAAGAAGATGCGCATACGCCGTCTAGGCGGATTCGTACCAGTAGTTCGATCACTGCCCGGTGGCTCGCCAACTCCGTATGGGCTGCCGTTCTGGCTCCTGGATTCTGGCTCCCGGCTCCTGAACTGATTACTGACCCACTGATTACTGATGACTAATTATTTCGCGCTGCCGTGGTCGCCGCTTCTTTCTTCAGGCCTCGTAAATCAAACACCCTCCCCCACGGACCCTCTGCGACGACGGGGTAGCTGTCCCACGAATGAGCGGTGGACGGGTAATGCTCCTGTTCGAACCGACCCCAGAATAAGTAGTCGATATCCAGTTTACCAGATAGCGGCTCCCATCCTGGATACGCGAGCATCACTTTGTTAAGGAGTTGTTCTTCCGACCTGTATTCAAGTCCATGACTCCAAAGGTGGCCTGGAAACCCTAGAACCACTCGGTGACCCGCTACCAGCGCGGGATGATTATAGGTGGGGTAAATAGCGAATACGGCTTCGGCAGGAAACGCTTTGAGGGCGTCATCAACCTGGGTCCACTCCGCCTCCTCACCGATCGCGTATCCGTGCTCGTTGTTCGGCGCCAATCCACCTAGCAGGCTGACGAAACCAGAGAAGAAAAAAAAGAACAGGAATGGTATCCGAATGAGCGGATGCCATCGGCTGAGGAACATTTCCCAAATCGCCACCATCATCAGCATGTAAGCCCAGAAAAAGAGCTTGGTGTTGTCCCAGTCCCAAGGGGCAAAACGGACGAACGCGCACAGAATGAACATCGCGATCGCCGGGAGCAGAATCTGACGCATCCTGAACCGAGTCCGCCAAACATCGATGCCTTTGGGAAAACAGAGATAAATCAGCAAAATGATGGTCAGCGGTAGCACGAGGCCGAAATTCAATAACCAGACCATGGGTGCTTGCACGCCGTGGGGCAAATGGCTGAACCACCAAAAATGTCGCCAGTGTTCGTGCGCCTCGACCACCGAGGTCCAACCTGGCTCCCAAGCGAGAGCATTGGTTTTGCCAAAGCCGGTCACACCATAAACAAAAAATGTAGCCGGGATAAACGAGAACACGACTAGCCGGATCAGATGCCCGCGCCAGTTCGGGTTCCCGAATAAAAACCACCAGAGCAACAGGAACGAGAGAAAGATAAAAGTGTGTAAATGAAAAAGCGGCATCGTGGAGTACAACAACCATTCTCCCCAGAAAGGGAGATGAGGCCGGTCGGTTTGGGAATCCAGGGTCCGGCGCCAGTGGGTAATTAAAACTAGTCCGGCTGGGATTGCGTATAGCAGGCCGCGCTGAGTCACAAAAAGGGCCAGCGGGATCGATTTCCAAGCAACATCGGCTTGGTAGTCTTCCAGGTGCCAGGGCCATGACTCGAACATGATGAAGCCGACGAGCCCGCCGTTGAATAAGAAAGCGGCCACCGCAAAGGGTCCGCCGAAAAGAAAAAGAGCTCTTAGGGTCAGCAACGAGCCAAGGAACGCTACCAGGATAATTCCCAAGTTTGGCGAAATGCCAATCAGCTTCAGCTCTGCGTTGAATATGTCGATGCCGATGGGGTATCGCAGTTTGTCGAAGGCATAGATCGGGTTTTCCGGCCAGTAGTGTGGGTTCGATGCCAGAAAATTGATTTGCGTCAGATGCAGACAGATATCGCCGAGATTGTTCGGCGAAAGGACTTTGACCGCTCCGTCTTCGACAAAAATCACCTGACTAAAGGCGCGGATGGCGAAAGCCAAAAACAGGATGGCGAGGATTATTCCGCTGGCTTGAATCTTTTCCAAACGGTTGAGCATCTGTCCGGGGCTCACCAGGACGGCGATCAACAGGGCGACCAGGCTTACACTTAAAGAAACTGCTGCTGTCCATGGCACCAGTCCATACGGTGAATAGGCAAAGCCGACACCAAGTGACGTCGACAAGGCGATCCAGGTCAGGAAAAGCAGCGAGATCTTCATTCTTGAGGACGATTGGAAGGGTCAAATTCGGGCTGCCTTCCCGGGAAGACATCCTTGAAGGTGTCGTATTTAAAGTAGGCCTTGCAGGGATCCATCCCGTCTCGCAGGCGGAACGTCTCTACGAAGTACTTTTTCGTTAGTCGATCTTCCAAGTCCTGGGAATCCGAATCAAGTACTGCAATAAAATCGGAGTCGAGATCTTTTGGCCATTTATCCTCGCCTTCCGCGTAGTAGCCTACGTCCCGGATTTCATCGATTACCCACGGAATAGGGAAGTAACTCTCGAGCAGTATCAGTCCATGCAAATGGTGTTTTGCGGACGGATCTAGCTTGAGTTTCTGCAATATCGGATCGACGAATTTCCGGTAATCTCGATAGGTCTGAACGTAGGCGTACAACTCCTTAGGGTCGTCGTAGTGCACAAAGTTAAGACCATAAGACTTGTAAGCGAGGTGGCCGAACAGGAACAAACCAATGGCTACCGATGCGAACCGCGTGAGCCCGGGCAGGTTGTCCCAAAGAAAAACTAGCGCTGCTGCCCCCAAGAACAGAAAAGGCCAATCGATAGAGATGATACACCACGGCGTTTTGTAAGGGATGATCGAGTAGACGAACAGAACGCCAACGCCGTAGATCGCCAGGTATCGCAGTGGCGAATTGCCGCCAAACAGGTATCTCACGGCAAATGCCAGCCCTAGCACTGAGAACCATTCATACGTGAGCATCAGCCCAACCCAATACCAGTTAAGCTTGAGCCGGACGAGAGTGGCGAGTGGTCCGAAATGCCGCAGCGGATGCGGCACCAGCGAGAAAAGGTCGTAAGCCGGTTTACCGTGGCCCGCCGAATCGACGCCGGTCTTTGTCCAAGTTTTGAAAGTTTCGAAGATCCCGAGAACGCCTTTCGGGTTCAGAAAGTTGCCCGAGTAGAAAAAAAGGATGAGGAAATAGCCCAGCAAAAGCGCTCCGAACAAATGGAGCCAAGGGAAATCAGTGCCCTGGTCCTGGCTGCCGGATCGAGTCGCAGCACGTCTGCAAAACAAGATGGCAACCGGAATCGCGATCAGCATCCCGGTAAAAATGCAAAGCGCGCCGACTTGGACGAAAGAAATATTGGTGATCTCTCCGGGTTCATCGGGTGCAACCGTGGCGGCATTCGCGGTCGCATGAGAGATCAAAAACCAAATCAGGCCAAATCCGAGGGCAAAGATTGGCCAGGAAATCAAAGTGCCAAGGGTAAAGGTTTGCCAGGGAACCTTGATTGGGGTGGGAGCCTCTGGCTGGGTTGCCGGGATAATTTTACCAATTACCCAACTCAATAGAGCCGCAGCCGCGAAGGCGACCAGGTGAATTGCATAGGTTTCCTTAGTGAGAATCATTCCGGTGATTCCTAGCACCGTCGCCCAGACGCTGCCTGGCGTGACGCGGTAGTGCCATCCTAACACCCCCCAAAAAGTCAGAATCAGAAAGAAGACTAGCCAGGTCTCATGGATGGCGTAGCGTCCGTAAAAAATGAACCCCGGCGAGATGGCCATGGCCAGAGCCGCCAGAGCGGTGATGCGGTAGCCGAAGAATCGAGTAAATGAAAAGAGAAAGCCGACTGTTAGTGTGCCCACCAGAACAGTCGGCATCCGCAGCGCCCATAAATTTCTGCCAAATGCGGATAGGAACACCCGCAGTACATAAAAATGTAATGGACCATGGTAATTGTCGGGATCGTAGGCATAATAACCTTGCTTTGCCATTTGATCGCACCACCAACCGTTGATTCCCTCATCAAAATGCGGAGGTTTGATATCTAAAAAAACAAGTCGCACTACCGCTGCCAGCAGAATGATCAGGACCGAAATGGTGATTTGACGTCTCGTCATCGTTTCGTTTTAGAAAGCAAAGAAAGCGGTGTGCCCGGTGCCAGGTCCGTTTGCGCCTCTCCTGCCACAGAGGCGGTGATATTATGCGAACTGCGTGACATGTCCATACAGATTCCGCCAGCCCTAACACTCGTCATTCCTGCATTTAATGAAGCAGCTCGATTGCCAAAGAGCCTTCTCGAATTGCAAAAGCACAGCTCAGCCTGGGATTTTCCATACGAGATTATTGTGGTGGTTGAGCTCAGTTCAGATCGCACGCTCGAGTTGGCCAATGCCGCTGCCAAAACCTTCCCCGAGCTTAAGGTTATTGGTAACACTGTCCATCGAGGCAAAGGTTTCGCGGTCCGGACGGGTATGCTGGCGGGCCGGGGAGAGATGCTGTTTTTTACCGATTCCGATCTGAGCACCCCGCTAAAAGATCTAGACCGTGCAATTGCCCTCTTTCGGGCGCAGCCGGATATCGACTTGATTGTGGGTAGTCGGAAACATCCGGATAGCCAAATCTTGCAGCATCAGAGTCCCATGCGCGAGTTAATGGGCAACACATTCAACCGGTTTGTCCGTGCCTTGGCTGGATTCAAGTTTTTGGATACACAATGCGGCTTCAAAGGCTTTCGAGCGCATGCGGCCCGCGAGATTTTTGAACGCGCCCAAATCGATGGGTTCTCCTTTGACGTTGAAGTTCTGCTTCTAGCGGAAGCAATGAATTTTGTGGTCATGGAGGTCCCGGTTCATTGGTCGAATTCGGCCGAGTCTAAGGTGAGGGTAGTCGAAGACAGTCTCAAAATGCTCCAAGACCTTTTTCAAGTGCGGAAGATCGTGCGTGACGCAATGTCTCGTCGCCCTTTTGCGGTTGAGTCAGGAGCATCGTCGAGCAAGTAGCGGGGCGAAAACCCTGTCGTTCTCGTACTCGTCGTCGTCCTCGTCCTCGATCGGGCTTTGGTAAGGCGAGGCTCCAGAACGTAACCAACCGCCGGTATTTTTTCTCTCGGCGGTTATCCCATCTAATGCGTTAGGCAGCATGGCCGAGCCGGGGCGGGGCGTAGCAAACTCGTTGGGTGTTTCTCTGTCCTTCGGCTTTAACTAGGGTTTTGTTATTCGGTAGAGGCAGAAATCAACCCGGTCTCCATGGAAAAGTAAGCTCTACCTGTTTTGGCATGCTCGTCCCCGGCTCGGCCATGCTGCTTCACTTGTAGACCGAGCAAACCGTTAGGAGAAGATAAGCCGGCGGGCTGGTCACGTTCTGGAGCCTCGCCCTACCAGGCCCGATCGAGGACGAGGACGACGACGAGTACGAGAACGATTGTTACTCCTCCATCACCGGCACAGCCTCGCAGACCTCGCGCCAGCCGGGAAAATTCCAGGTATTGGGAAACCCGGCGCATTGATCGGGTTTCACCGGGTTGATTCGGCAGTCCTTGCCTTCCAGAAAAACACAACTCCCATCGGAACTCTCCTGCAGAGCTAAGCCGTCCCGCTGCGGCCGCAGACGAGTGAAACGCTGGATAAATTCGTACTCGGAACAGTGCAAAAAGTCGGAGATAGCTGAAATGTCACGCTCGGAAATGCGCACCAACCCTGGCCAACGACAGCAGTTTGTGCAGCGCTGACATGCGTAATGTATCTTCATCGAATTTTGCTTTTCCGAGTGGGTAGTGTAACCGTCTTAGTTGTGAATGTGACGCATACGATCGATCCCGAGATATCGATGTCCGAACTGCTCCAGCGTTTTCCCGGCGCTCAGCGAGCTCTCTTTCGAAGCTATCATATCGGCGGATGTTCGAGCTGCGGTTTTCGCCCTGATGAGACCTTAGCACAGGTTTGTGGGCGGAACGGTGGCCTTCCGGTTGAGGAAGTGACCGAGACCATCTTGGCGAGCCACGAGGCGGAACAAAAGATGCAAATTTCCCCGGAAGACCTCTCCCGTCGTCTGCAAGAGCCTAATCCGCCCGTAATCGTGGATGTTCGTGCCCGCGAGGAATGGGATGCGGTTCATATCGAAGGTTCTGAGTTTCTGACCCAGGAGTTAATGCAAGAGATGATGACCGCCTGGCCAAAAGATCGTGAGATCGTCTTTCTGTGTCATCACGGGGTCCGCAGCCTGGACGCTACCTCTTATTTCGCCGGGCACGGATTCTCCGATGTTAAATCTCTCTCGGGCGGAATTGACGCTTGGAGTGTACAGGTTGATCCATCCCTTCCGCGTTATCACGTGGAGTAATATGAGCGAGCAACAAGAGTTTTCTCAGAAGATAGAAGAAGCATTGCGTAACCCCAGAAACCTAGGGGAGATGGAAGGGGCCGACGCCGTAGGCACGGTAGGCAGCGTTGACTGTGGAGATATGCTGCG
>Ga0210401_10005643_pt1 | contig 12857 bp, 15 predicted proteins | sample IncBWH32MmetaG_FD_150866 | JGI IMG/M metagenome (GOLD analysis project Ga0210401, IMG submission 150866) | Forest soil microbial communities from Barre Woods Harvard Forest LTER site, Petersham, Massachusetts, United States - Inc-BW-H-32-M | ecosystem: Environmental > Terrestrial > Soil >... | reverse complement strand
TCTCAATGAGTGCGGATGGAAGGGTGGCGACAGTGGCGGCTCGGCGGGAAAACAACTTTGTCGAACCAAAAAACGGAAGAACCCACTTGACTCCGACCGGCCTTCTCATGGAAGGCGATTTCGCTCATTGACCTGTCGATGAGTGTAACCGCGATTTTACGACAGTAATCCATAGGCGACCCGATTCGATATAATTTGGTTTCGTTAGATCCCTTCGGACATGGAGCTTACCGTCCGGTCGATCCGGCGGGCGATTGCTCCTTTTCGCCCCCAGCGACCCAAGGAGGTTGACATGTTTGCTCGCCACGTTACCGTCAAATTGAAACCGAGCACATTAGCCGAATTTACGAGGGTCATGGAAAACGAAATCCTTCCCTGGCTTCGAAAGCAAAAAGGCTTCTTGGATACGATCACGCTAGCTGCCCCCAACGGCCGAGAAATCGTGGCGATTAGCTTCTGGGATCAGGAAGAGAACGCGCGGGTTTACAATTCAACAAGTTATCCAGAGGCGCTGAAGATCCTGAAAAAAATATTGGCAGGAACTCCCCAGATTAGAACCTTCGATGTTGTCAGCTCGACCCTCCAAAAAGTCGACCCTCCAAAAACTTTCGTCTCCACCGTTCGAGGACGCCAACAAGAACATGGGGATAGCACGACAGCAGCGAATCGAGCACATCGTGCGTGAGCTTGCACGCAGTTATTCGGCAGTACGGATGTCGGTTAACTCCAGCAGCTAACAAAACGTTAAGGTAACTCGCGGTTTCACCTCGCAGCAATAGTAGTGACCCGTATGCGATTGAAACTCCCCCTTTTTCGCACACGCTATATCCCTCCGGCTCGGGCTCCGATCCTGCGCTACGGGGTTGCCATCCTCAGCATCATTCTCGCCCTGATTCCGGCGTTGCTGCTGTCTGATGTAGTTGAAAGCCGGCTCGTGGTCTTTGCCGTCGCCATTATGGTTAGCGCCTGGTATGGCGGTTGGAGGCCCGGTCTGGTGGCCACTTCGTTCGCTTTGACGGTGAGTGCTTATTTCTCACTCACAGCCGCACGCGTTCCGAGGGATTATCAAAAGGCCGTCATACATCTCACATTGTTTGTGTTGGTGGCCCTGCTGATCTGCTGGTTCAATGCCGCGCTGCGCTCGGCCCAGGACGGTTTGCGGCGTTCGGAGAGCAACTTCCGCTCGCTGGTCACCAATGCTCCTTACGGCATTTGCCGCTGCGACTCAGCCGGCATTCTGCTGGACGCCAACCCTGCGCTGGTCACGATTCTGGGCTATGCATCGAGTTCCGAACTGGTGGGCCGCAATCTGGCTAATCAGTACGCCGATACCCAGCAGTGGTTCAATCTGGCTGACCACATTCGCTCCTTGAAGCGATTCAACGGGTTGGCCGCCGAGTGGGTTCGCAAGGATGGGAGTTCCGTCATCGTCCGCCTTTCCGGACGCTCCATCCGCGGCGAAGGCAAGGCCATTTGTTTTGAACTCTTCACCGAAGACGTGACGGAGCAACGCGCGCTGGAGCAGCAACTACGGCAGGCGCAGAAGATGGAAGCCGTGGGCCGCCTCGCGGGAGGAATCGCACACGACTTCAACAACCTGCTGATGGTGATCTCCGGCTACTGCGAATTCCTGCTGGAGCGAATTGGCTCCGACGTTGCCCTTCGGGGATCCGTCCAAGAGATTGCCAATGCCGCCGAGCGTGCCACTTCCCTTACGCGACAGCTTCTTGCCTTCAGTCGCAAGCAGATCTTGGCCCCGAAGGTATTGGATTTGAATGCCATCGTGACCGAGAACCTCAAGATGCTTAGACGCATGATCGGTGAGGACATTGACCTGGGCATGGTAGCGGGCGCTGAGATTGGGACAGTGAAAGCTGATCCGGGCCAGATCGAGCAAGTCATCATGAATCTCGCGGTGAATGCGCGGGACGCGATGCCGCACGGGGGCAAGCTCACCATTGAGACCGCCAACGTCACGCGCGACGAGGAGTATGCCCGCTTGCATGCCCCCGTAACACCTGGCGAATACGTGATGCTGGCCATCAGCGATACCGGTATGGGCATGGATGCAGAGACCCAGGCGCAAATCTTCGAGCCCTTCTTCACTACCAAAGGATTGAAGGGAACTGGACTAGGGCTTTCCACCGTCTACGGCATCATCAAGCAGAGTGGAGGCTACATCTGGGTCTACAGCGAACCGGGCAAGGGTACGTCGTTCAAGGTTTATCTGCCGCGCGTCAGCGCGACCGGAGAAGCAATTGTTGCCGAACCGAGCGTTACAAACGCCAAACTCGAGCCGGCTCAGGAGACGATTCTGCTGGTCGAAGATGAAAGCAACGTCCGCCAACTGGCCCGCCAGTACCTAGAGAACCAGGGCTACACCGTGCTCGAAGCCGCTGACGGGGCTGCGGCGATAGAAATTTCCAATGGCCATCCAGGCCCCATCCACCTGCTGTTGACCGACGTCATCATGCCGGGAATGAACGGACGCGAACTGGCTCGTCGCGTCTCCGCTTTGCGGCCGGAGACCAAAGTGCTCTACATGTCCGGCTATACCGAGAATGCCATCGCCCACAACGGCATCCTGGACGAGGGAATTGCCCTGCTCCAGAAGCCCTTTACGCTCACCACTCTGAGAACCAAGGTGAGGGAGAAGCTCTCCTCCCGGTTCCGCGCGCCACGTTTCAATCTTCAGTTGCCGCTGAAATACCGGCCGGTGGGCGAACGCGCCTGGCGCAACGGCAACACAGAAAACATTAGCCGTTCCGGAATGTTGTTCCGGGGAGAGGAAATGATTCATCCGAAAGCCCAGCTCGAGATCAATCTGGTGCTGCCCGCAGAAATTGCAGGACTGTCGGCAGCCGAAGTCGTCTGCCGTGGCGAGGTTGTTCGCACCGTGAAACCCGAGCAACCCACCATGCGCCCGGCTCTGGCCGCGAAGATTCTGCAGTATCAGTTCCAGCACGGGTCACAGCAGCCTCCAGGATAACCCGAAGCATGGCAGGCAACTGCAGCTAGCGACCTATCGGGGAGGACGGAGCGCCAGGACCAAAACCCAACAAAAAGTAATCGACAGCGTACGCGCCAGCGCGCATCGAACATCCATTTCTCAGGCTGGCCGTGTAGGTCTTGCCTTGATGTCTTGCGAGGTTTAGAAAATTTGTAGTTATCCACAGCTCCTACCCGCATATAGATCACTCGGGGCTTATACTTCGCCGGGCGTGAAATCTGCGTCTCGGAGAACTCCCCTATGAACAAGATAGTCGAGATCGTGCTAACCGCTATAGCGCTGGCCGGGATGTATTGTGCAATTCCAAAGAGCTCTGCACCGGTCGGCAGTCCTCTTGATCGAGCAGAACAAGCGGTGTTAGTTGCTGATGGTAGCGACCCTATGCCCTTACGCCGGAGCGTTCGCAAATAGAGTGAATCCATAAGTCGACGAACAGGGCGGCCACGATAAAAACCGTTGCAGGGCCGCCGAGGGAGAGGTATGCTTCTGGGCTTCGGGTGCAGAAGGAATGAACTGGCTAATGTACGTGAGTTGGCTCGTGGGTCCGGCGCTGCAGATCACCCTTCTCACCTTCATGATCCAGCGCAGGCTGCACCTGGTTCTTCCCCGATTCTCCTCCTATATCCTGTTTCAAGTTGTTAAGTCCGGAATTCTGTTCGTCATATATCACTATTATGACGGAAGCTACTTCGACGCATACTGGACTGGAAACGCCATCAGCGTGCTGCTGGCCGTCACGGTGATGGACGAAATATTGCACCATCTGTTTCAACAATATGGAGGCATTCAGAATTTAGGATCCATCATATTCCGATGGGCCTGTGGACTGCTGCTCCTGCTTTCAATTGTGAGTGCCTTTTCGAGCCAGCAGGCAAGTGCCGACAGGGTGGTGTCGGCGGTGCTGGCCTTTGACCGCAGCGTGCGAGTGATGCAGTGTGGGCTCTTCTTCCTTTTGATGATTCTTTGTCGTTTTCTCAGAAATTGCTGGCGGCAACACGTATTCGGAATCGCGTTGGGATTCGGAATTTTTGCCAGCATTGAACTAATACTGGTCTCCATCGTGATGCACTACGGCGACGGTCCAGCTGCGATCGTCAGCCTGGTGAAGAGTGCGGCATACAACGCAGTTACTCTTCTCTGGATTACCTACCTAAGGCGTGAGAGCGAATCGATAGTGAAGCTTGACCTGGCTCCACAACTTGACGCACCTAATGTCGCATTAGTCGGGTCGATCCAAGCAGGGGATAACGGCTTTCTTTCCACGGTGGAGCACGCCGTGGAGCGGGTCTTGTCGCGTGGGTCCTGGCCGAAACCAGCTGTAAGGGGGTCTCAAATCGTCGGCCGGAAACCTGAACCAGAAGAGCACAATTGAACCTAAGTCCCCCCAGGTGTTAGCAAATGAAACCCACGGCGAATGAAGTAGGCATCGCTGCGAGCTGGCCTCCAGAAGAAGGGCAAATCATCAGATTCAAGTCCCTCGGCGGTTTGAAAACCGGCACTCTCAAAGAGCTGAGATGGGGACTGGTGTGGCGAGATTTCATTCTTGAAGACGGGCGAGTGATACCGGAGCACAAGATCTTGGGGTGTCCCGAGCCGCCAGTTTGGCGCAAGGCCGATGAGGTTACTCAGGATGAGCGAGAGGCGTGGGAGAGGCGGCTCGTTTCCATGGCCGAGACCGGGTTGGATCCTCGGGATCGGGAGCAATCTTTCTGGGCCGACCTGAACCAGTATCTGGCGTACACATATCTCAGGTTCAAGCAAGCCGGGCATAAACCGCCTGATGCTCAGTGACGAATGGAACTTAGGTTGGAGCAACAGTCACGCCGAGATAAGAACGGAGTGTAGAGCCGTGAGCCGACCATATGAGGGATCCGAGAAAGAACAGGTTTGGAAATTGCTTTTGGAGGCTGGTCTCACAGACATAGCACTCGATGAGTTTCCAGAACGGATCAAAGAAGCTAAGCAGGTTGTCATGGGACGGCTGAGTGAATTGCTAGAACTGACAACTGACATTCAGGAGCGCCAATCCGCAGCATACTCGCTGGCCATGTTAAAGAAATTAGAGACGACAGTGTGGCGAACCGGAAAACATCGCAGTTCCGATTGAGCAGGGACGGCCCCTGATATTGCAGCTTAATCCTGCTCTCTGCGATTCTTTTTTCGGGCACGCTTTCGCGCCAAAGCTTGCTTAAGTCGGCGCTTCTCGCCCGGCTTCAGGTAGTAGGAGTGGCGCTTCACTTCCTTAATGATGTCTTCCGTCTGGACCTTGCGCTTGAACCGACGGAGGGCGTTCTCCAACGACTCACCCTCTTGCAGTCGAACTTCTGCCAAACTGATCACCCCCAAACGAGTCCTGATGAGACAAATTTGAGCATACATCACTCCGAGTAGCCATCATCATCTTCATCGTCATCATCGTTATCGTTGCCGTCGCCTTGGTCTTCTTCTTCTTCGGGCTCTTGTCGAAAGAGGGCATCTGCAGCTACCAATGCTATTCGAGCGAGAGAAGACATGACTCCTCCTGAGGCGGCTCGCGAACATTTTACGCTTGTGGCTTGTGGGACCAGACTGCCGAGGGAAAATGTTGTTGTCGTAAACAGATTACGCTCACAAGCCGGTCAATGAGTGTAAGGGCGATATTTCACCAACCACCAAAAGTAGCCTCCGTCAGCACAAAAGAACCATGTTTCCGATCTCAGACTATTGTGGCAATGTAGACGGATGCCGAAAGCCTACCGAACTGACGTAGTCGGCCATCAGAAGTTTCAAGGAGAAATTGGGAAGTCAAAGAATGCTCTCAGATCAGAGCGCGTGCGATGTCCGGTTGGTGGTTGCGAATGTAGCTATGAAATGTACGGTTCCCAGTCCTCGAGTCGCGACCGCGACATAACGACTCTCCAAAAACGGCTTAAAGTAGAACATCCAAGTCACACCAGCGAAGTATTGGCTGTGAATGCATTCCGCAGGGTTCCCCGGTGAAGAGAGGCTTTGCGGTCGATGAGTTCTATAAATAGGGATGTTACGCCAACAATCGCTCGGAGAGCCCCCAGCTTCCCGGCCTTCATTGACTTGGCCTACCTCCAGTCCTAAGATTTCAGCGCAAATGATCGGACAAACCATCTCGCACTACCGCATCGTCGAGAAATTGGGCGGTGGTGGAATGGGCGTGGTGTACAAGGCCGAGGACACGCGCCTCGACCGCTTCGTCGCTCTCAAATTCCTACCCGAAGACGTAGCTCGAGATCGCCAAGCTTTGGCGCGATTTCGACGTGAGGCCAAAGCTGCATCGGCCCTCAACCACCCCAACATCTGCACGATTCATGACATCGGCGAGGAAAGCGGCAAAGCGTTCATTGCCATGGAGTTTCTGGATGGCGTGATGCTGAAGCTCCGGATCGCAGGACGTCCTTTGGAAACCGATCTGCTCCTGTCGCTTTCGATTGAGATCGCCGATGCCCTGGATGCGGCGCACTCGGCGGGCATCATTCATCGGGATATAAAGCCCGCGAACATCTTCATTACCAAACGTGGACACGCCAAAATTCTCGACTTCGGGCTGGCGAAGCGGACGGACCCGGGCACAAGGCGAGAATCGAGCTCAAGCTCCGAGGATCCCACGATCACGTTGAAAGATCTCACGACTAAAAACACTGCTTTGGGCACGGTGAACTATATGTCGCCCGAACAGGTTGCGGGAAAGCCTCTCGACGAACGTACCGACCTGTTTTCTTTCGGCGTGACACTCTATGAGATGGCAAGCGGCCGCCTACCCTTCGATCGAGACACGGAGGGAGCGACCTATGGAGCCATCCTTCACGAGCACCCTGAACTACCCAGTCAATGGAACCCTCAAGTATCTCCTCAGCTCGTCGGGATCATGGCTAAAGCTCTCGAGAAAGATCGCACCCTCCGATACCAGCACGCTTCGGAGATGCGAGCCGATCTGCAACGGCTGAAGCGCGATACGGAGAGTGGGCGCATGGCGACAACAAGTTCAGGCGCGGTAGTGGTCGCGCAGGAGAGTGGTCTTCGAGCAACGATGCCGCGAGCGCCTACGGTATCGGGCTCGGTTTCCACATCTACAGCCTATGCATCGTCGGGTGAGGTCAAGATTGCCGCACCCAAGGCCCAGAAGAACGAACTCCGGAAGATTGTTGTTTCACTGGCGACGCTGGTGGTAGTGCTCATCTCAGCCGGGATTTACTATCGTTCCCATCAAGCGAAGCCGCTCACCGAGAAGGACACCCTTGTGCTTGCAGATTTCGAGAACAGCACAGGCGACGCAGTCTTTGACGACACCCTGAAAACGGCGCTCGGGGTTTCGCTGCGGCAATCGCCGTTCCTGAATGTGCTCTCCGACAGTGAAGTTGCGAAGGCGGTGAAACTGATGGCCCGTCCGGCCGACGCGAAACTCACGCCCGATATAGCCCGCGAGCTTTGCCTGCGGGCGGGCAGCAGGGCCTACCTTGCCGGAGCGATTGGCAGTCTGGGCAGTAAATATGTGCTGGAATTGAAGGCGGTGGGCTGCCAGAAGGGAGACACGCTAGCCGAGCAACAGGTGACGGCAGCGTCCAAGGAGAAAGTGCTGGACGCGCTGGGCGAGGCAGCAACCAAGCTTCGCAGCGAACTGGGCGAGTCACTGGCGACAGTGCAGAGGTTTGACGTCCCACTCGAACAGGCCACCACGTCGTCTCTCGAAGCTCTGAAGGCATACACCCTTGCACAAAAAACGGCTCGCGAGAACGGCGCAGCCCAATCCCTTCCGTACGGTCAGCGTGCCATCGAGCTCGATCCCAATTTTGCGATGGCTTACGAGGCGGTGGGCATCCACTACTACAACCTCGCCGAACCGGCGAGGGCTGGCGAGTACCTGGCCAAAGCTTTCCAGCTGCGGGAACGTGCCAGTGTACGGGAACGGCTGAGAATCACCGCGAGCTACTATTCGTCTGTCAGTGGGGAACTCGACAAAGCAGCCGCGGCATATCAGGAGGAGATCGCCAACTACCCGCGGGACATCGCGGCGTATAACAATCTGGGCATAGTCTTCGCCGAACAGGGGCAGTATGAAAAGGCCGCGGAGGTCACGAAGCAAGGCGTACGGATTGAACCGGAGCAGGTGACCTTGCACGAGAACCTCACAGGGTACCTTCTAGCTTTACAGCATTTCGATGAAGCGCGGCAGATCATCCACGAAGCACAGCCACGAAAACCAGATAACTACATATTTCCCGCAGCCCTCTATGCTCTTGCGTTCCTCTCCGCAGATACCAACGCGATGGCCGAACAGGAAAAGTGGTTTGCGGGCAGACGGGAATACGAAAACTTTGGGCTGGCACTCGCTTCCGACACCGAGGCGTTTGCCGGGCATCTGAGCAGGGCGCGAGATGTGACCAGGCGGGCTGTGGACTCCGCGATCCAGGTTGATCGAAGAGAAACCGGGGCGATATGGCAAGCGGCGGCGGCCCAGCGCGACGCCGCCTACGGTGTTGTCGCAGAAGCCCGACGATCAGCCGGAGGAGCGCTTAAGCTCGCTCCAGCGAGTCAGGGGGTCGAGGTGGAAGCGGCCCTCGCATTCGCGTCGGCAGGCGATGCAATGCGAGCGGAGTCCTTGGCTCAGGATTTAAGAAAACGCTTTCCACTGGACACGCAGGTGCAGTCCCTCTGGTTGCCAGCCATTCAGGCGCAGTTGGAACTCAATCAGAAGAATCCGGTCTCGGCGCTAAAGACCCTAGCAGTTGCGGTCCCACCTCTTGAATATGGAGCAATCACGTTTGCGGCTAATGCATCCGGTTCCTGTCTCTATCCAACCTACCTTCGTGGCCAGGCCTACCTGGCAGCGGGTCAGGGTAACGCCGCTGCTGAGTTTCAAAAGATTCTCGATCACGGCGGAATCGTCTGGAACTGTTGGACGGGAGCGCTAGCGCATCTGGGAGTGGCGCGGGCGAACGTTTTGCAGTCGAGAACTTCGGAGGGAGCGGAGGCCGATGCCGCCCGCGTCCGGGCACTCGCCGCCTACAAAGACTTCCTCACCCTCTGGAAAGACGCCGACCCCGATATTCCTATCCTGAAAGAAGCCAAGGGAGAGTACGCGAAGCTGCAGTAGGGCGTGGGTCGCTCCCCACTGACCAAATCGTCCAGTCGTCTGGCTAAGTAATTCTCAACTGTTGTTAACAGGCGTTTGCACTCATTGACCCCGGACCGGTCGGCCTACCGCGTTCTTTTTGGTCCCGGAATTCGGTTTCAATTGGTCGGTTTTTGAGAGAGCATCTGACAGGTCGTATGCTTCCTTAAGCCAGTCCGTGATCGGTGGCTCCACCTCATCCCTATGTGTGATTCGGATGAAGTGAACGAGCTTGGATTTTGATGCTTGATCGACGCGGCGTATTTGGGGAGCCTTCAGTGTGCGGCCAAGGAAGACGCAGAGTTCGAGAAAGCTCCGCTTTGGACGCACGAAGAAGTAGCAGGATTTCCGCGAGAACATGATCGATTTATGGGAAGCGTAAATCCGCTGATCACCGAAAGAAGCAGCGGTCTCGCGCAGCCGGTCCCAGGCGCCCCGCAGATCTTCGGTGAGATCCAGCGTGAGAGCCGCTTCGGTCGTCGTCCAGCAGTCGTGCTCTTCCCCTTGCTCGACCCACTGCTTGCAGTGGTAGCACTCTCGACCCGCCATTTATATATTTTGACGCGGCGCGGCTAATCCCGCCAGCGGACGATTCCGCAATTGTCATCTTTGGCAAGTTCTCCCGGAGGCCGTCCTGCAACACCTAGTTTGCGGATGAATGAAGAGAACAGGCGATAGCGCTCAAAACCCTTCCACCCGTACCTCGTGCCAATACTTGCATCACCCAGACGGTCTGCCATAGTCCCAATCCTGCGGCATGGGAGGCCGTCGTCATGGGCAAACAGAGAATCAAGCCGAATTACCGTCGCCGAGTACTTCGTCTGCCCGACCTCGATCATTGCAAATTGGCAGTCCTCAATAGCCTTGGCTCGCCAGCCTCGCGCCGCGTTTACGAGTACGCCATTGATCAATTCATTGCATGGTATTGCTCCGAGCCTCGCCTCGCGTTCAACCGCATCGTCGTAGTTCGCTATCGCATGTACCTTGAGTCAAGAGGTCTGGCCGCGAACACCATCAACCAACAGCTCGCAGCCGTGCGCCGACTGGCTCACGAAGCCGCCGATTCGGGCTTGCTGAGTCCCGAGTTGGCTGCAGGGATCAGCCGAGTGAAAGGAGTCAAGCAACTCGGTTTCCGCTCCGGCAACTGGCTGAGCGCGGAGCAAAGTTCCGAAGTGCTCAAATCCGCTTGTGGCGATAGCATGCGTGCCAAGCGCGATTACGCGATGCTGGCCATGCTGCTCGGGTGTGGCTTTCGCAGATCTGAATTGGTCGGCTTGGAGTTGGATGAGGTACAGATGCGCCAGGGGCACTGGGCGGTAGTGGACCTTGTGGGCAAGGGCGGACACATCCGCACCGTGCCCATTCCAGAGTGGGTCAAAGTAGCCCTCGATCAGTGGACACGAGCAGCCCGGGTCACGGAGGGAAGGATCTTTTGGGCCGTCGCCAGGGCGGGAAAGGTGTGGGGAAAAGGCATCTCGCAGAATGTAGTGTGGTACGTGGTCAAGGGTTGCTGCGAGAGAGCGGGCTTGGAGCATATTGCGCCGCATGACTTGCGCAGAACCTGCGCGAAGCTGTGCCACACGAGCGGTGGAGAACTTGAGCAGATTCAATTCTTGCTGGGGCATGCATCCGTGCAGACGACGGAACGCTATCTAGGCTGCAAACAAAATCTCGGGCATCCAGTGAACGATCTTTTTGACCTCAGAACCGACCGGCGTCCGCATGAAAACGATGGTGAATCTGCCACCGTGAAGGCGTCCGATCCTGTAGAAAAGGCGTCTGGGCAAGGGGTAGAATGCCGCCACGGAGGAGCGGACCATGACCAGCCCGTCTGCGACGCGAGACAGCTATCCCTACCAGAACGAACCGATTTGGTCGAGGTCAGAAAAAGTCGTCGCCCGCACAGCCTTCGACGCTGCCTTAGGGCGAGAGCTTCACGAGGTGATTCAGGAAGCAAAGAAGATGGCCAGCCAGATCCAGCAGTCGTCGGATCTGTGGGATTTGGAACATTACCTGACCCAACGTCATAAAGAGATCGACCGCAAGTACGACTATCGGTATTCGCGTCTCACGCAGGTGTTCGGGAGACTTTTGTACGAAAAGCGACTCCGTGAGGAAGAACTCCGCGGCTTACGCGAGGACAAGCTGAAGCCGATCCGTTCTTTCGCCAAATTCTTAGCGGCGGACGCGGCTTGATCTGCATTCTGAGCGCTATCGCCTTCCATGAGAAGGCCGGTCGGAGTCAAGTGGGTTCTTCCGTTTTTTGGTTCGACAAAGTTGTTTTCCCGCCGAGCCGCCACTGTCGCCACCCTTCCATCCGCACTCATTGAGAGCGATTCTCGCTCGGTGCAAGTTGGGTGTTTCTCCTTTCAGCCGGTGCTGCCACCTGATTATCGACCTCCCGTTCCATTCTCTAGGAATGGAAGTTGGGCCAGGCGATTAACGCAGTCACCGGAACTCGGCGCTTGGGCTTTTGCCTTTTGCTTCCTCAGAAATGTTTTGCCTTTATGCTGCTGCCGGCATCGCTCTCTGATTGCTGTTGCGCAAAGGTTCGTATACTTCTCCGCTCACCCACAAACGATGCAGCAACACGGCTAACTTTCGTGCGGTGGCAATGATGGCTCGTTTCTTCCCGTTCCTTCCACCACGCTCGGCCAGCTTCAGACCCCAGCGCCGCAGATCGCTGTCCGCTCCAAAGGGTCCCAGAATGTGATGTGCCCCTTGCACCAGCAGCGTTCGCAGATAGGGATCGCCTTCCTTGCTGATGTGCATCTGCGGCTCGCTCTGGCCCGAGTTCCTCCGGCCCGGCTGCAGCCCGAGGTAGCAGCCCACGTCCCGACTTTTGCGAAAGCGATGCGCATCTTCCAGCGTCAGCAAGAAGGTCAGCCCGATCAGCGTGCCCACACCTTTCACCTGCTTCAACAGCGCCACCTGCGGATAACTTTCTTGCGCCAGCTGCTCGATCCGTTCGTTGCACTCGCGGATGCGTTCACTCAGCGACTCGATCCCCGCCAGCAAAGGTTCCAGTGCGGTTTGTAACTCCGGACTCAGCCCCTCCGCTTTCTCGGGATTCATATTGCGTACGTTGCAGCCGCGCAACCGCTCGCCATAGCTCTTGGCCAGTCCGCGCGCCGTGTTGACCAGCGCCGTTCGTGCTCGCACCAGTCCGGCTCGCGCCCGGATTACGGTCAGATCTGCTTGCGCTCTCGCGCTGCGATGTTTCACCGGGCACAGCAACTGCGGGTCGATCCTGGCCAACCGTGCCAAGGTCTGTGCGTCCCGACGATCGTCCTTCTTTCTACTCTCCCCGATCAAGCGTACGTTGCGCGCATGCGCCACGATCACTTCGTGTCTCAACTCACTGAGCAACCGGCTCACCCAGGGCGAGTGCATTCCCGTTTCCAGCGCGATCCGGCTCCGCGGCATTCCGCCGAACGCTTCCTTCATGGCTTTCGGCGTCGTGCCCAGTTTCTGCTCCAGTAGTAATTCGCCTGCTTCGTTCAGCACGCAATACCAGCTCGACCGATCGCCCAGATCTAACCCGATCGTCAGCTTCTGTTCGGAAAAATTCCTGATCTGCTTCGCCGCTGCGGTGCTAACGTTCTTCATTGCCGGTCTCCTTTATCTCTTGTGCTTCAAGCACGTCGATAATTTGGGAGCGTACAGCATCCCGTCGGAGACCGGCCTTCTCATCCCATCTGGTTTGAACAACTGACAGAAACAGAT
>Ga0210401_10005640_pt1 | contig 12862 bp, 14 predicted proteins | sample IncBWH32MmetaG_FD_150866 | JGI IMG/M metagenome (GOLD analysis project Ga0210401, IMG submission 150866) | Forest soil microbial communities from Barre Woods Harvard Forest LTER site, Petersham, Massachusetts, United States - Inc-BW-H-32-M | ecosystem: Environmental > Terrestrial > Soil >... | reverse complement strand
AGTTACTCGCCAGCGGAAGGCCAAACGCGTCAATGGCGCCAGTCGTAATCGTGGCGGTATAGAGGGTGTTGAGCGCGAGAGTGCTTGACGGTGTAAAGGTCGCAGTGTTGCTTGATGCAGTGTAGGTGACTACTCCTCCCACGGATGTTGTGCCTGGGCCGGTCAACGTAAAGGTCGTGCCATTGATCGTTGCCGGATTCATTGCCTTGCTGAAGGTGGCAGTAACTATTGAGTTAGGGCATGCGCCGGCCGTCCCGGTCGGAGGAGTTACTGAACTCACGGTCGGCTGGACTAGGTCTTGGTTAGTGCTGGACTTGTCCGGGTCGCTGCATCCGGTGGCGACAATTAACAATAGGAATACTGGGAACCAGATCTTGGTATAGCTGTATCTACGCATGACCTTCATCCTTTTTTCGGCTTCATTGCTGTCGCCCTGTAGGAATCAAATAGCATTCCCTTCCAAGAGCATAATCAGCCGGACCAAGGCGAGTCTGTCCACAATTACACACTTCAGGCATCGGACAACCCTGGAATTGTTGTATCTACGCGAGACCATCGTCCTCACCTTTCCGGCTTCACAGCTGCTGCAATGGCGGCGGCTTCTCTTCTTGCGCATCTACTCCGACCTTGAAGCCGTGGATTTCTCTGGCACCAACGGTCGTAGCGTGTAAGTTCCCATTTTGGGAAGGTCGAGTGCCGCTAATATCCTGCTCTGATCGCATCGATCACCAATCATGAAGACTATTGACGGAGTGCCGCCTGCCTCCCTGATGGTTCGAGAACAGAAGAAGGTTGTGGACGAGCGTCCAAAATCGAAGGCGCTCCCCCCTCCATTCTCCACTCCGCCACTCGACACCCCGACCTGGGAATGTCGAGTGGTTGAGTGGGAAATTGGAGCGTGGGCGTTGGGTGGGGGCGGAGCGCGCGGGTCGATGAGTGTAATGGGGATGTTTCGTCAGTGACGGTGGACCATTCCGCGCTTTGTAGTCGGCTACCATGAAGACCAAGAAGCCAACTCTCAAAGAGGTACAGACTGTCGCTTGCCCGACTTGCGGGGCGGAGTCGGGCGAGCAATGCCAACTCAGTACGGGACACCCTCGTACACAGCCGCATCGTGACCGACGCTTGATTGCGGCGGATTGATGTGTCGCGCCTACAGGACCTATCGGCCAATAATGTGCGCTAGCGCACGTATATTTCGACAGGAGCGGAAATGAGTGGCTTGAAACATGATCACGCGCATACTGGCGACTATGCTCTCCCCTAGTGCGATGGGGCAGATCAAGGCCGAAATTGCGAGGCTGGAAGAGGCTCGCAAGCAATGCAACGATGCTAGTATCCAGCGCGTGATCGAAGGGTGGATTGAGGAACAGAAGAAGCTGCTAGCCGAGGGGACGAAGAAAGAATCCTAAACACTCAAGTGCTCCGCCCAAGGCCAGATGGAGTGTGATGCCGATTTAGCACCCGCTATCTCAGCAACACTATTCCGAGCGTACGTTGGAGACCGACACCGCTCGTAGTTGTTGTGGCATTATTGGCGTATGCCTGACAAACCAACTTCCGAGTAGATTCGCCGTGAGGCCGAAAAGCTACGTGAAACCGCCGTCGATCTGATGGAGCATGCGGCGCTCCTCATCGAGAAATCCGCCGATCTCGAAAGGCGCATACTGGCCCGCGATGTACTCAAGAACGGCAAGAACTCTTCCTGAATACTCGCTCCGCTGTTCAATTATTGGGCCAGTTTACGAAACCAGGCCATTTCACTCAGGTGCCCCGCGCAAGCCCAGATGAGTTTAATGGGGATATTTCACTAATTGTTCGCCTGCGATCCGGGTCACAGATGATACACGGCCACTTGATTTTTCTGTACGTTGGCGTACACTGCAAGCCATGATTTCCCGCGCCAAGGCGGCTGTCATCAGGTCTGAAATTGAGCGTCTACAAAAGGCTCGGAACGAATGTAACGACACCGGCGTACTGAAACGGATCGACTCTTGGATCGAGGAACAAAAGCGTAAGTTGGTCTCCAAGGATAGTTCAAGAGTGCCCTCTTCACGGCGTTAGCCTCCCGTCCAAAGTGTTCAAAATTGAACAGCCATCGAGACCTACAACATGTATGCTCGGCTTTGTTCCTGAACCGGAATGCGGTCATGGGTTAGTGGCGGCAACCCTGACATTCGACCCTCACGACCGCTTCATAACGGGTGCTTGTTTCTCAAAGCCGAACTCTCTTGGGTTCGGCCTTTTTTTCCTCTTTAATCAAACCAAGGGTGCATGGGGGAGTGTGCAATTGCGAACAGGTTCTCAAGTCCAGAATTTGGACGCAGGAAGCACAATGCGCCCGAACGCTCGCCTACAGCATACAGGCAAAATCGTTCTTTGCATCGACGACAGCGAGGATTTGCTTCAGTGCGAGAAGGAATTTCTCGAAAGCTTTGGGTACACCGTTCTGACGGCTCCTAGCGGCTGCAAAGCACTGGAAGTGGCTTCCCTCCATTCGATTGACGTTGTCGTCGTGGACTATCTCATGCCCGAAATGGATGGTCACGAAGTTGCCATTAAAATGAAGCTTCTGAGGCCGCAAGCGCCAATCATCATGCTATCCGGAGCGGTGGACATTCCTGAGCAGGCGTTGAACTCTGTAGACGCTTTTGTAGCCAAGGATCAATTGTCCAGCCATTTGTTGACCGCGATTGTGCGGTTGCAGGAACGTTGACTGCTGCCAATAGCGTCATCAGTATCGGGGTTGAAACGCGCTCTCGAAGTGTGGCCCTACGTGCTCATTGCCATTTCGGTCACGGGTCTGGCCTATATCGCCCTGAATGCGGCCCGCTAAAGAATTGTCCAGGCCCATTTATCGTCCTCGGCTGTCGATGAGTGTAACCGCGATTTGCACCTCATAAGTTGTGGGGCGATTGTGATTCTCTTGTCACTGGCTCAGGAACGCTCAAAACGGCCGTCCAAACCCGCCCTGTGTGATGTGTGCCTTGCAGCGCGGGGGCGCGGAACCTGTCCAATTTTGCACAGACATCAGCCATAGACCTTCGTAATTTTAGCCTTTAGTACGGGGAGGTTCTCAATGGGCGCATTTCGTATTTTGGTGGCTGACGATCATCCAATATTCCGCTTCGGTCTGTCCTCAGTACTCGGTTCTCACGAAAATTGGGAGGTGTGCGGGGCAGCCGTCGACGGACGGGATGCGGTGGAAAAATGCAGGCAATTGAAACCGGACCTCCTGATTCTGGACATTTGCCTGCCAATCCTGAATGGCGTGGACGCGGCGCGGCAGATCCTGAAACACAATCCTGACCAGAAGATTCTTATCCTGACCGCCGTGGACTCCGAGCAAGTTATCCGAGAGTGCCTGGAAGCGGGTGTTCGCGGTTGGGTTTTCAAGTCCGACGAGACGGCGGATCTGACGCTCGCCGTGGAGGCCATGCAGCGGTCTAAGAGCATCTTCAGTTCGCGTGTGTCCGATGTGATTATGGTTGGCTACAAGCGCCATCGCGTGGATCCCGACGCGGCTCGGTTGCCTAAGCTTTCGCCACGGGAGCGAGAGGTTGTGCAGCTTGTATGCGAAGGCAAGGGTTCCAAAGAAGTTGCCGCGATCTTAAATGTGACCCCGGCAACGGCAGACACCCATCGTAGCAATATCATGCGCAAGCTTGAGCTTCATTCGATCGCAGAGTTGGTGCTGTACGCGGTAAGAAACGAAATTGTCCACGTGCACTCGGCATCTGTTCTGCGCTTCCCTAACCCAGGAGAGGAACGGGGTCGTCCCGATGCAACCGCGGATTATCCCGCGCTGCCCGAAGCCGTGAAAGCCCGCGCAGGAGTTGCCCGTCGCAGTTTTAATTGAGAAACTGCGCTGTGCCTTGAGTAGGCGTTCTAACCCAGACCGGCGCCTTTCCTTCATACGGACGGAACCAACCCAAGGAACGTGCCAAACCGACCTGTGGGGATGGTTTCCGTAACCACGCCATATCGCTCAAAACCCCAGCCGAGGGGATTTTGAGCGAAATGGGGATGTTTCGGGTAACCGTCACCTGCGCAGGGCCTGCTACCATTGCCGCATGTTCAATTTCGGAAAGCCGAGAACACCTGGCGACTGGATCGTTCACATCGCGGGGGCCATCGTCGCGATACTGCTTATCTGGTGGATGCTACGGATGTACGTACTGTGAATGCACTCCAAATCCTCCGGCGCGGTCAATGAGTGCTATCGAGATTGTTCGCCAACTCATTAGCGACGGAATACGTATCCGATAGCCCAGTCCTGGCCAAACACCGCGAACAGAAGAGCGGCGAAGCAGATTGAGCCCACCAGCACCGCCCACCAGACTTTCTGGTTCGATTTCATTCCTCAGCCTCGATGATCAGTGTAATGAGGATATTACGCCATCTATCCTGTGCGGGAGGTGACCGATGATGAGTCTTACACGACTCATGGCAAAATGTCTTGGAGTGGTTCCGAACTCTTCTGCCTGATTGGAGTCTCTAACTGGTGAAAGGGCCGAGTGACGACTTCTATACAAGAGGCGCAGTGGGTCCTGAGGGCACAGTGCGATGACCGTGAAGCTCTTGAGCTTCTGCTGCGCAGTGTCCAAGGTCCGTTACACCGTTACATTTGCAGTTTGGTCGGCTCCTCCGAGGCCGACGACGTGCTGCAAGATGTCCTCGTGATCGTCTGTCGGAAGCTAGCCTGGCTGAATAAACCTGAGGTGTTCCGAGCGTGGGCGTATCGGATCGCCAGCCGTGCGGCATTCCGGCATTTGAGGAAGCAGAATCGCTGGCCCGAACAGCTACCCGAAGACCTCATGATCGAAGAAATCCGCGCGCCGGATGTACGCCCGCCCGCTGAGGTTTTGCAACTGTTGCTAGACACGGAAGGTATTTCGCCGGCGAGTCGCGCAGTTTTGGTCCTCCATTTTCAGGAGGAGTTATCTCTCCAGGAAGTAGCAGCGATCCTTGAAATTCCAGTGGGTACTGTCAAATCACGCTTGGCCTATGGTTTGACAGCCCTCCGAAAACAACTAGCCAGGACAGGGAGAATCTAAATGTCTCAAGAAACGGACAACATTTTGCGCAAGTCTTTGGACGAGGTGGACGGCATAAGGAAACGCCAGACCATCGTATTTGTCATTCTGCTTTGTGTGATGATGGGCCTGCTTGTTTGGCTGGGTCACGTCAGTGAAAATCCCGCGACCGATGTGCGGAAAATGATTCTGTTCTCCGTCTGTGTGCTTTTCTTCGGAATGATCTACGTCGCGATGGCTTTTGCCATGGTTCAGAGCAGGATGACGCAGAGAGTTCTGAAGGCGATCGAACTCCTGTCGAAACAATAGGCACGAGCGAGGCGAATCTCTCACACTTTGCGGTGCTCTGTGTAGGGCATTTTCAGCGAATCCGACGCGATGGTTGTCGAAACCAGGACGATAGCGCTCATTGAGGGTTCTGAGCGTGATGGGGGATGTTTCAACAGTTGGACCAGCAAGATAGGGACTTTCCTGTATCGCCGTGATGGACTTTTGTCGAGTACCCTTCTAACGTGCCAGCCCACACCGAGGCTCGAATCCATCGGCTCTGTACCGAAGCCGTCGCCGCCAAGACGCTAGCTGATCTTGATCGCATCCTCCCAGAACTCCGCTCCGCGCTAGAGGAACATGTCAGGCTGGCAAAAGAGTCCCTAGGGACTCAGATCGCCACCATCACTTCTCTAGACGCTGCTTCTCAAACTGCCAAAGGTTTGTCATAGGAATAAACCCCCCAAGGGTCAATGAACGCAATCGCGATGTTACGCCATTTTGCACGCTGCCACGCGATTCGCGCTTAAACTCCTGAATCCTGGGTGGGAAGTTGGTAGTCGGTGATAGGAAAAGCAAAAGGGGACAACCGGGAAGTTGAATGCGGCGCACCCGCGATACCTACGTCGGTCGCGGGTGCGTCAATGGCGAAACGCTATCTCGGCCCATCTGAGTTAAAGATCTCGCACTGAGTCTTCCATGTCCCATGCGATTTCTTCGACACCAGCATCCACTTGCCATGGTCAAACTGGGAGCCGTCCGGACCGGTGACCTCGTACGTCCCTATGCCGTAGCCCAGATCGCCGCTGCTCTCAGCGCTAGTGACGACGATCTTAATCTTGTTGGTAGGGCCCTGATCCCGTCCCGCCTTGAGGTGGGCCAGAATCGCTTCTTTGCCATATATCGCTTCCTCATTGGGTGGCATTCGGCAGGCATCATCGGCGTACAGTGCCTGAACGGCCGCAAGGTTGCCAGCGTTATACTCTCTCTCCCAAATTGCGGCGCGCCGTGCCACGTCTGACTCGTCAGCCGCTGCTGCTGGGAAAACGGCGAGCATGGTGCCCAGCATCAGAACTAATCCACAGCAGACCACTCTCTTCGTGTTCATGTTGCCTCCTTTCGGAACGCCACCGGATGTTAGGGGATTGGGTTGGGAAAAGGCAAGAACGAGGATTCCCGTTCTCCGCGATCGAGAAGCGCCCCCCCTTTCGGGCTCTTCGACCGTCGAGACCGATAGTTTTACGTTCACAGGCGTGGCTGTTGAAAAACCCCTTCTTTTGAAAAAACTGTCCCCGCCGAGAGATAGAAAATGTCCACCAACATCGAGAACGTCGTTTATAGGGCATCCTAGCGCGATGAATTTTCTACGAACTTCTAGAGTGTGAGTTTTTCAACAGCCACAGGCGATTACAACTCAAGTGCCCGGCGCACGGCCTCATGATGAGTGCTATGGGGATTTTGCAACAGGCATCAATTGAAATCTGAAGCAAGCGGAACTGCCGTAATGTGCATTGCAGCGTTCAGCACGGTTACGATCACATCTAATGGACACAGCCAGGGCGCAAAAGTGGGGCAGTCGTTGCGGTCTCGTTGGATTCGCCGTAGCACTCAGCCTCGCCACACTCGCGTACATTCTTGATCCGGCTACGGTGTCCAATTTGGATGTTCTGTTCTTGATCCTTTGGCCACCCTCTATTGGTCTGATGGCAGCGGAAAACTCGACGACACTTCACCGAGTCCTAATCGTGCTCTTCCTCTCCGCACTGAACGGCGTACTGTATTTTGGACTGGCCTTTATCCTAGGACTTCTCCCGAAATCAGAAGGCCCCGCATGATTGAGGACCAGTGGCGAGAGATTTTGAGCGTAATGGCGATGTTAAGACAGCCATTGAGGGCGACAGCACCTCAACCAGAAAGCTTTTTTGAGGAGCTGTACTGATGTATCATGACCAACGGTCCTGAGTTCGGATTCTCGGCTGCAGCCATTGGTTGCTGCACCAAAACCTGAGAGGTGCTAAGCTGGTCGCAAGTCCTATCTTCCGAACTTCCTGCTGTCTCTCTCGTCGCCTATTACTCGCAGCCAATGAGCTGACACTCACAGCATTGCTAATAATTGCCTCTGGTTGTGGGGGAGGAGGAGCCGGAGGGGGTGGTAGTCAATTGCCCCCCAATTTCGACCTGTCCCTATCCAGTTCCGGCCTGTATATCTCAGCCACAAATCCAGGATCGGTCACTGTAAGTGTCACTGGGTCTAACGGCTTTGATTCGAGTGTAAGTATCACTTTTTCGAGCCTGCCAACCGGCGTCGGCGTTTCTCCTTCAAGCGCCAACTTGACTGCCGGACAATCGCAGCAGTTCATGTTCAGCGCCGCGTCATCTGCAAGTGCAGCGAGTTTGTCGGTGTCGGTTAAGGGTAGTTCGGGCGCTCAGTCCCAGCAGGTTGCACTCGATCTTCAGATAAATGCCGATACAGGAAACGTCTCGTTGTCCCGCACGCGCTACGTTCGGACTGACGCGGTGCAACCGTATGCGGTTCTCTTCAACTCCACGACGAATCGGTTCTTCATGAGCGATCCGGGAAGCAATCAGATATTCGTTTTCGATGCGACCGCTCGCCAACTGGTGGGATCGATTATCGTACCGGGCGCTTATGGGATGGATGAAACGCCAGATGGCAGCGTTCTCTATGCCGGCACGCAGATCGGTGACGTCTACGCAATCGATCCTGCAACGATGGCCGTCACCCAGCGATACCTCTCCTCCCAAATTGGCCCGACAGGTTTTCAGGCTTATGCAGTCCAAGTCATGGCCAACGGAGAACTGGCGCTTTTAGGTGGGCAAGGCGGCGACCCTCTTATTGATGGCTACTCTAGCTTCGCTTTCTGGAATCCAGTCACCAACTCACTACAGACCGGCCGTCAGATCGGAAAGTGTGCGAGGACAGGTTATATCTTTGCCTTCGTGGCTACCGGGGACAGGAGTCTGCTTGTGCTGGAGAATCAAAACCCATCCGGTACCACGGCCAGCGAGTTGTGCACGATCGATCCAGTCACCGGGCAAACCAACTCAGTCAGCATCACGGGCTTACCTGTAACTCCTACTCCTGACGGCAAGTCGATTCTTGTTCTTGGGTTTGGTATTGCGGCGCAAATCGAGGTATTTGATGCTCAAACGCTTGCGCAAACAGCCACGCTTCCAGTTGGTGACTTTCCATCAGGGACCTACATTGTGATCAGTCCCGATTCGAGCACGGTCTACCTGGCACCGGAACTGGGAGGAATCGTCAGCGCCTTCAGTCTTTCGACGGGCGCTCAAGTCGGCTGGATTCCCGACCTCTATACGGAGCCTATTGGCACATGGATCGGCGCCATCGACAACACCGGCCTTCTCGCTGGTGTGAATGTCGAAGGAGTTGGCTTTCTCGATGCTGCGGCGATGCAGACTGGACCCGTAGGAAGACCTTTTCTCAATGGTTACGTCACGCCTAACACGGGCCCCGCCTCCGGCGGCACTTCGGTAAACACGTACTTCTCTCCCTCCACGAACCTGGCCGCGGTCTACTTTGGGCAGAATCTCGCAACCGCAATTACCTCAAACTCCTCGCAGCTGGATGCCACAACTCCCGCTGGTTCGGGGGGGCCTGTAGATGTGGTTGCGCTCATGACCGATGGTGGCGCAGAAATCCTGCCGCAAGCGTTCAGCTATGGTCCGACGATTCTGGAGGTTACGCCGAATGCCTCGACGGCCGAAGGCAGTGGAACCGGTTGGATTTTTGGATATGGATTCGGTTCAGATTCCTCCAACCAGATTCCGCAAGGACTGCAGGTAACCGTAGGCGGACAAGCGGTTCAGATTACCGCGTTCAATCCAAGCGGCTACAGCTACGGCACCGCTTCAACCCCTGTGCAGTCACTTTCTTTCACCATACCGCCCGGCACGGCGGGAACCGCCTCCAACATCTCGGTGACCACCCCGTCCGGAACGGCTACGCTTCAAAGCGGTATGCAGTACTTGCCCGCCGTACAGGAGTTTTCTCTAACAGGCACTACTCTGGCCCAAGGGATCCACGACTCATATCGTGATTTGTACTACTTCACTGATACAAACAAAATTCAGGTTTTCTCCAAGACGCAAGGCAAGTGGCTGAGTCCCATCAGCATTCCGGCGCCCAACGGCGCGGCCCAGAGGTTGTGGGGCATAGCACTCTCGCCGGACGGCACGGAGCTAGCAGTAGCGGATATTTCCGCCGGTGTGATTTACGAGTTGAACCCATCCAACCCAGCGTCCGTGAGCACGTTTCCTGTGAGTGTGACCGCTCTAGGAACCGTAGAGCCGGTCGCAGTGGCCATCAGCGATAAAGGAATGATCTACTACGCCACCATGTCAGGGGTGGACGGTGCACACGGCTTCTTTAAGCTGAACATGAGCACGGGTGCAATCACCGACTACGGGATCACCTCGCCCGGCCTTTATTCCGATGGACGACCACTGGACGTGTTCTTACACGCCGCCATCAGTGCCGATAACTCCAAGGTATTTTTCAACCAAGATGGAGCTGTCTTCACCGTGGATATCGCTAGTGACCATCTCACCTTTGGCGCGGCCGACCCCTCCTGCTGCTACGGCGATTATGATCTTACGTTGTCGAGCGGACAAGCAACCTTGGAGGCCACCAGCTATCTTTACGACGCGGAGTTGAATGCCGAGTCGTACCTGGTCCTCAGCGATCAGGATGCCACTTACATCGAATATGTGTACGGGACCCAGTTGAGTCCCGATGGAATGCTGCTGTTTCAACCTTCCACCAACGGCATCGATGTATTCGATGGACAACTAGGCGTGCTGCTCTCGCGCATCGCGCTACCTGTTAGCCTTTCGCAAAATTACGACGCTCTTGTGGGAGATGGGCAAGACAACGTTTTGCTCGCAATCACCGGGAACAACGGATCGGGCATTGCAATCGTCGACCTTAGCTCGCTCCCGGATCCACCTCCTCTTGCCAACAAGGCACGCCGCCGGGTGCGAACAAACGTGAAGGGTCCGCTCAATAGAAGCGTGTCAACATCGCCTCTCAACAAGACAGCTCCAGGACCACATACCGTACCCAAGTTCAGGGTCCCTCACGTTGCTAATCGGATCTTTGCTAAGCCCCCAGCGATTCCACAGACTCGACCTCGGTAGTGACAACATGGCGCGCCGGATCACGGGTAAATCAAGAATCCGGCGGTTCTCGGCGTCGCGGCAGCGCTTTCACAGAAGGATTTCGGGCGGAAGTGAATCGGCGGTTTGGTAGACAACTCTTGTAATCAGGCCATAGCACTCAGAATGCAGGTCAGGCCGCGTCCTCTGCTAAGAACTTGGCGAAGGAACGGATCGGCGTCAGCTTGTCCTCCCGTAAACCGCGCAGTTCTTCCTCGCTGAGTCGGCCTTCGTGCAAGAGTCTCCCGAAGACGTGCGTGAGTTGGGAGTAGCGGTAGTCGTACTTGCGATTGATCTCTTTACGGCGTTCCGTCAGGTAGTGTTCCAAGTCCCACAGATCCGCCGGCTCCTTGATCTGGCTGACCATCTTCTTTGCTTCCTGCATTGCCGCGTGAAGCTCTCGCCCCAGGGCAGCGTCGAACGCTTGGCGTGCAGCGGTCTTTTCTGACTTCGACCAGATCGCTTCGTTCTGGTAGGGATAGCGGTCTTGAGTCGCAGATGGGCTGGTCATGGTCCGATCCTCCGTGGCTGCATTCTATCCCTTGCCCAGATGCCTTTTCTACAGCGTCGGAGGATTTCACTGGGGCAGATTCACCATCGTTTTCATGCGGCCGTCCGTCCGATCTGAGGTCAAAAAGATCATTTACCGGATGTCCGAGATTCTGTTTGCAGGCGAGATAGCGTTCCGTCGTTTGGACCGATGCATGGCCCAGTAAGAATTGAATCTGCTCCAGCTCGCCACCATTCGTGTGGCACAGTTTCGCACAGGTTCTCCGCAGATCATGCGGTGCAATATTCTCCAATCCCGCTCTTTCGCAACAGGTCTTGACTACGTACCACACAACATTCTGCGAGATGCCTTTCCCCCCCACCTTTCCCGTTCTGGCAACCCCTCGAAAGATCTTTCCCGCCGTCACCCTGGCCGCGACCGTCCACTCATCGAGCGCGGCTTTGACCCATTCTGGAATGGGCACGGTGCGGATGTGGCCGCCCTTGCCGATCAGGTCTACCACTGCCCAGTGCCCCTGGCGCATCTGGATCTCGTCCAACTCCAGGCCGACGAGTTCCGATCTTCGGAAGCCGCAAGCGAACAGCATGGCCAGCATCGCGTAGTCACGCCTGGCACGCATACTGTCACCACAAGCATGTTGGAGTACCTTCGAACTCTCCTCGGCGCTCAACCAGTTGCCGGAGCGAAACCCGAGCTGCTTGACACCCTTGACCCGGCTGATCCCGGCCGCCAGCTCTGGACCCAGCAAGCCCGCGTCTGCGGCTTCGTGAGCCAGACGACGCACGGCTGCAAGCTGTTGGTTGATGGTGTTGGCGGCCAGATGCCGCGATTCCAGATACATGCGATAACGCACGACGACGATGCGGCTGAAAGCCAGCCGAGGCTCGGAGCAGTACCAGGCGATGAACTGGTCGATGACGTACTCGTAGACTCGGCGCGAGGCTGGCGAGCCGAGGCTATTGAGAACCGCCGTTTTACAATGATCCAGGTCTGGCAGCCGCAGCACTCGGCGACGGTAATTCGGTTTGATTTTGTGTTTGCCCATGGCGACGGCCTCCCATGCCGCACCATTGGGACTACGGCAGACCGTCTGGGCGATGCAAGCGTGAGCACTAAGATGGGTTCAGGGGTTTTGAGCGCTATGGCCTGATTTCAGCCGTTACCTGCCTCGCCATCGCCGAAACCCTGCATAATGAAACCGTTCGAACGATCTAGTGAAGAAGGTGAATCTTATCCTCAAGCGGCTCCGCCAACATCCGTTCAAAAGTACGGGGTTCCTCGTCATGCTGGCCGCAGCGTCCTACCTCGGCTATTGTTCCGCTCCACATGGCTATGCAGAGTTGGCAATGCTCGAATCGAATGTGGATCAGGTGACCGCCTTGGGGACATCGCTCAATAACGTTCGAGCGGGTCTGGATACGCTTGGTATCAAGTACAACGAAGAGGTTGAGCGACAAGCTGGTTCCGTGTTCGAAGATGGAAGGGGATACAGACTGACTGCGAATGAAGGTGAATTGCTCCTGTTTTCTCGCCACCAGACTGTTGCTTGGCAGGGGCCATGCGCCGAGCAAGTTGGATATTCCTGTTATTTGATTCGCATGGTCAGGTCGTGAGGCGACACCGAGAGCGTTTCCATCTCTGCCCTTGAGTTAACTGGCGTAACAATCCCCATGTCTAACAATGTCGGCGGTGTCAAGCACTTTCCGAGCACACCACTGCATGCACTCGTGGAAGAGCGCCATTTCGCTCTCGTGGGTGGTTTGCGCTGTCCAACCTTGGGCTCGCTGCTAATCGTTTGGGGGCAGGAACTCAGTCCGACCCAGCCATCTCTTCGATCCCCCACTGGGAT
>Ga0210401_10005637_pt1 | contig 12862 bp, 11 predicted proteins | sample IncBWH32MmetaG_FD_150866 | JGI IMG/M metagenome (GOLD analysis project Ga0210401, IMG submission 150866) | Forest soil microbial communities from Barre Woods Harvard Forest LTER site, Petersham, Massachusetts, United States - Inc-BW-H-32-M | ecosystem: Environmental > Terrestrial > Soil >... | reverse complement strand
CCTGCACCGAGTTTGGGCGGCCAATTGGCCGCCCTTTTTTTTGTTTTACGCGACAGTCACGAAGGGTTGCTTGTGAAATGCTGGGACGGCGTCGTCGAGGATGTCGTAGGCCGTGTCATCGGACGCGCGTTCTGCCCGGGCTTCCCTTCCGTACAACGATCTGCGCGATGCGGATCTGGGATGTTTGCGCGACCACTCGATGGCGCGGGCGATGTGCTCCGCGGCGGTCGCCGTCAGCTGCACGAACTGACCCTTCGCGTTTTCCAGCGTGAGGCAGTGTTCGTACTCGCCTCGCGACGGATACGGACCGAGCGCGGGGATGCTGCGGCCGTTCGCTACCTCAATCGTTTGCGCGTACCACGCCCGCGGTGAACCGTACGCCTCCGCCGGCAGCCACTTCTCGATGTGCCAGCGATTGACGGCCGGGTATTTCGGTTCCTGTCGCAGCTCGACGACTTCGCGAAGCAGCGATCCTGTTGCGGGATCGTGCTCCTCGAACTTGCCGCCAATCCATGCCAGCCGGTTCCATCCCCAGACAGCGCGATAGTTCGGTTCTCCGAAAGGATTGTTTCCGCCGGCGAGCTCGAGGGATCGCACTACGGACTCCGGCGTGTCGTGCGTTTCTCTGAGGATTGTGATGGTGGCCCTGCGACCTGCGGTCCGGCACCCTGTAGCCGCCCTCGTGTTTAGAGGGCGGGGTTTAGATGACACGCCGCCGGGGACAATTGGCCGGAGCATCGGCGTTCGTATCAAACGTGCGTGTTTCAACGGTGCTCCTGGCGGACCGGTGAGATTGTGCTTGTAGTTGGATCTAAATCCCGCCCTCTCCGCGAGGGCGGCTACAGGTGGTGATTGTCCTGGTCTGGGCGTTTGGGGCGCAGCAGTGCTGCGCCCCTACAACGGTCTACCTTAATCGCGACCTCGCCCTTCGATCGAGCGAAGAGCCGGCTGGAAGCCGGCGCTACCAGTCATTTGCCACTCATCACTGGTCACTCGGTTCTAGTAGCCGGATGGACGGGCTAGCGTGTCGATGAACGCGCCGGTGCGCGGCGAGTCATCCCAGACCTGGAACGCGGTGTCGAAATAGAAGATGTAGCTGGCTGCGAGGCCCCCGCTGGCACCGTAGATCGGGAACACCGTGTTGCCGTTGACTTCGTAGAAGTCGATGTCCTTGAGGACGGCGCGTCCCCAGTGGGAGAGGTCGAGGAAATCGACGCGGGTCTGGTCGGCGTTGACGCTGGACTTGATCGGGATGCCGCTCATCGTTTTGCGGCCGCTGAAGAGCAGATCCAAATCGTTGCCGTCGCTTTCGCCGCCTTCCTTGATAATCTGGCTGACGGTGATGCCGAGGTTTTCCCAGGCGTGTTCCTGTTCGACGGCCATGTACGCAATCAATTTGGAAATATGATTGATACCCAGGGATTTACGGACTTTGTTGATCGCGAGACGCACGTTCGATGGCGTGAGCGCGGCGTTGCCGGCGTTCACGCGCGGCGTCTGCAATTGCACCGGATAAGTGGCGCGATTGAGGTTGAGCCACGTGCCGGTGGTTGCGTTGTTCTGGTGATACTTGATGCCGAACAGCGAGACCGGCTGAGCGCCGGTGAGGCCGTCGTGCACGATCACATCGGTGGCCACGGTTCCTGTGGGCACGTTGTCCACGGTGATTTGCTGCGTGGTGATGGGATCGGCGGTGAGCACCGTTGTGGTGACGCCGGCGGCCACGTTGCGGTTGGTCGTGAGGGTGGTGTCGTAAATCTGAATGGTCTGACCCGGATAGACCAGCGCGGCGCCGCTCGGAACCGTCATCGTGAACGTGCTGCTGGCAACGGTGTTGATGGTGCCGAGCACGCCGTTTCCGGCGGTCTGCATCAGCTTGTCGAGGAACGAGCGGAACTGCTTCATGCCGTTGGCGACTTCGCGCTTGGCAGCATTTTCGATGGCGCGGTCGCGGCCGGTGGTCGCGTATTCCACCAGCTTCGTGATTTCAATCGCGAAGCGGAAGAAGATCGGCGAGACCTGCGCGACGTCGTACTGGGTGCCGGAGCCGCGACCCAGATCGCCGCCGTCGGCGTTGTACGAACCAGCTTTGCCTCCGGGATTGACCTGCAGGGGCAGACGCATGTTGCGGCTGGAAACCTTCTCGACGTCGCCGCGCTGCTGGATCATGGTGAGCAGAATGTCGTCGCGCTCGTAGAGCAGGGGCACTTTGTCGCGCACCTTCTCGAGCTGCAGCGCGATAACGTTCGCGTTCGCTTGTGCTGGCATTATTTTTTTCTCCTTAGGATGCGCGACCGCAAAGCGGTCGACAAGATTGGGTGACCGCGAGGCGGCCAACGATTGATGGTCGATGGATTACATCGAAACTCGAAAATCGAAGCTCGAAAATCGCCAACGGCGGGCGAGTCTCGATTTTCGACTTCCGTATTTCGGGCCTATTAAAATTGAAACTTGATCGCTGGGTCAGTCGACGATTGTCGGCGCCGCGGGTTGCATCGAGCTGCGGGCGAATTCGTGTAGACTCCTGCCCATGCTGTTCATGGTCATCGAGCGCTTCAAACATGGCGATCCCAAGCTGGTCGGCGAACGCTTCCGGCGAAATGGGCGCATGATCCCGGACGACATCGTGTACCACGCGAGTTGGATGGACTCGACCGGGGCGCGCTGTTTTCAAATTGTGGAAGCGCCGCACCAGGAATTGCTGAGAACGTGGGTCAATCGCTGGGAGGACCTGATCGATTTTGAGATTGTGCCGGTCCTGACTTCCAGCGACTTCTGGTCCAAAGCGCCTGCCGAATAGCGTTTCCCTGCTTGCATCCCCCGGCGCGCTAATCCGATCTGCCGCGTGACCTTAGGAATCGAGGATCTGTTCGTCGCTGAATTTGCGATAGTCGACCTTGCGGCCGTGGGAAGCGCTAGACTGCGCCGATGGTCTGGTGTCTCGCTGGCGATTCTGATTCTGGGTCGAACGTGCCGAGTTGGCAGCTGAAGACGCGGTTCGCGACTCGGAACTTGCCGCTGCTACGTCGCGCCTGGCGGCGGCCGTCTCGATGCGGTTGGTGCGGCCACGATGAGAATCCAGCGTGGTTTGAGTCCATTCACCAAGGACACGTCTTGCCGTGCCGGGGACGAGCTGCTGGGCACGATCGCCAATCAGGCGGACGATTTGGGCGCGGGCGTTGCTGTCCAGGCGGCGCGCGGATAAGACTTGCGCGACTTGTTCGCCGAGCTGGCGGTCGCCTTGCAGCGCCTTCTCGATGTCCTGGCGAACCGTCGCGGCGAGACGATTGCGCATCGCGGCGTTTTCGGCGCGATTGCCGTGGGGCAAGGCTTGGTCGAGCGTGCGCTCGATGGCGCTTCCGACGGTGCGCTCCAAGTCTTCGTTCGCGGCTCGCTCGAAGGCGGCGTAATGGGTCGCGACATCGGCATCTGCGTTTGCAGGGGCGGGATTTGCTCCGCCCGGTCGATCCGCGGCGCGGGCGTCGGCGGGCGGGGCGCTTCGAGGCTCAGCATAAACAAGCCCCGCACCTATAGTGTTTGGCGATCGTTGCGCGAAATTATTCGTGGCTCCCGACTTCCCTGTTTCTTCCAGTGCGCGCAGGCCGGCGAAGACCATTTCGCGGAATGCGGCGGGATCTTCGCGGAGCATCGATGCGGCCAGTTGCGCGCGCTGCGACGAGTCGCCTGTGAAGTAGGCACGATCGATGTCGTCGAGCAGGCGTGAGCGTTGCGCAGCGGCACGGGCGTCTTCCGGTTTCGCGAACACTTCGCGGAAGGCGGCGGCTTCTTGCCGCGATTGCTGAACGCCATTCCAGAGTTCGCGCGCTTCGGCACCGGTCTGGGGATCGGCCATGCGTTCTGCCAGCCAAGTTGGCGGCTCCGATGACGGGTGACTCGTCGCTAGTGACTGGTGACTAGTGCTTTGGGCTGCGTCGTGCGCCGAGCGATACAGTTCACTGCTTGCATCGGGCTCGGCGTTTCCCGCTGATCGGTTGGCTTCACTGGTAGCGCCGGCTTCCAGCCGGCTCTTGTGGGCTTGCGACGACGGAGCCGGCAAGGATGCCGGCGCTACCAGGACGTCTTGGGTTTCCGGCTCAATTTCAAGGATTTGTTCGTCGGTCATTGCGAACAAATCGTGCAGTGAACTCTGGCCGTTGCCGGAGGGTGCTGCGTTACTACTCGTTTGTTGGCCTGGCGAGGTCATTTCGATTTTGCCTCGTTGGCAGCCGGTGCGCCCACGGCTTGCAGTTGCTGTGTAATCATCGTCTGCTGCATGGCGCGGAGGTGGGCTTCGGCGTGGGCGCGGACGTTGGCGAAGCCTGCGGGGTTGGTCATGTGCGCGGCCTGGCCTGCGTCGGAGTTGGCCCAGCGCTTGCACTCTTCAAATTCGGTGGCGTGGTCGTCGAGGAGTTGATCGACGGGGACCGAGGGGAGGACTAGCGTTTGTGTTGCGCCAGTCGAGGCTTCCGCGGAACTGCCGGCCGGGTTGCTTTGGGCCGCCGGGCTCCCGTCCTTGCTTGACGATTTGGTTTCGGCGCCATTGGCATCTAAACCCCGCCCTCTGTCGAGGGCGGCTACAGGTTCTGGGGCGGGAACTTGCACTACGATCGGGGGGCTGGCTAGCAATTGTTGGATTTCGCGTAGTTGTTTATTGCGGGAGTCTTCGCCGGGGATTACTAGTTCCGTCAGGCCCAGCACATTTTTGACGAAGCCAAGGTTGGCGGGCTCTACCAGGGCCTTCTGGATCACCGGATCGTTGATCGCGAACATTTGTTGTAGCACGCCTCGTTGCTGAGATTTCAGACGGGGGAAGGTTTCGTCGGCTTCTGGGTGGACGGCGATATTGCCTTTTAGGTCGGCGATGCGGATGGCGCGGGAGTCGAAGACGCCGTCGGGGCCCAGGAGTGGGATTTCGGCGTCGTCTGGGCGGTTTTTGCGGAAGCAGTCTACGCTTAGGAGCATGACGTCGGCGTAGAACTGTTTGGTGCGGCGCCACACGAGGCCGAGGCGGCCCATCGCTTGATCGCGGGCCATCGCGTAACCGGAGGCCGTTTTCTGATCTTCCATGCCGCCGCCAAAGACCGCGGGGAGCAAGCCGGTCAGAAATTGGGCGACTGGGCCGATCAAATCCTGTTGGTGGCGCAGCATGTCTGGTGGCACCGTCGCTGGCGCTGGCTGGAAGAATCCAGCGGCGAGCGGTTGGCCTGGACGGGCGCGTGCCGGAAAATGCGCGGCGGGTTCGGCGACTTGGTTTGAGAGCGCGTCGAAGTCGAGGACCTGGGGATCGGCGTAGATCGGTGGGATCCCGTACTCGTAGGTCTCGGCCTGCATGTTCGAGAGAACGTTGTAACGCTCCTGCACTTGCACCAGGGAGTCGCCGACGCTGGGGCGGTTCTGACCGTCGCCGGGGAGGGCGTGCAGGACGCGCCAGTGGTCGTCCATCGATTCGCTGCGGGATTCGCAATAGGCGTCTCCGGCGAAGGCGATGTACGCGCCGTCGGGGAACATCGCGAGCAACTGGTTGCGCGTGGGTGCATCTTCAACGGAGTAAAACGCCCACGGCCTGAGCCAGGTGCGATCGAAAGTGATCAGGTTCATCAGCGCGTCGCCGGGATGGATCGATGGCAGGCCTTGCTCGACGCTGAGGCGTGATACGCGGGCGTATACGTCTTCCGCGCCTTGTGACGGCGACGTTTCGATTTTGTCGGCGGCGTGTGGATACGCGGCTTTCAGCTTGGCGCGATGCACCTCGGCCTGCCATTGCAGGTAGGGATATTCGTGCATCTCGTTGGCCCAGACCGGCGTGTTGAGCTCGAGGCCGCCGGCGATGGAGATGACTTCCTGCCCGTTGGGAACGCGGCGGGTGCCGGCGATGCGCGGAATGGTGACGCGCTCGGCGCGGCGGAGATTTGCGTCGGTTAGTTGCGCGCCGCAGTGCGCACAGTGGCGAGTGGCGAGTGACGAGTGACGAGCAACAGACGAATCGTCAGTCCTGTCAGCTTGTGGAATCGCGTTATCGGCGTCGGTTCTCCCCTGACTGTTGGCGTAGCCTGAGGCGTCTGGGTCGTCGGACAAAGTGCGCGCAGGACTCTGCTCGTCACTCGCCACTCGCCACTCGCCACTTGGCGTTTCCTTCTTGCAGTCGGGGCAGACGTAGGTGTCTTCGCCTAGCGGGATTTCCAGGGCTTCCAGGACGGTTTCTTCGTGGAAGCCGAACCGCTGGCCGTCTGCGACGTAGCGGACGTAGGCGCCGAGCTTTCCGTCGGTCCAGAGAAAATAGCCCATCGTGGTCAGGAGTTGCTCGACGTGATTGTTTTGCTCGATCAGCGTGGCGACATCGCTGGCGGCGCGGGCGGCGGAAATATCTTGCAGCGATTGTGCTGATTGCGGATAGAAGCGGACGCTGGGGACATCTTGCGAGAGCACCGCGACGAACGAGAGGCCGAAGCCCTGGTAAAAATTGGTGACGAACTGGTAGCGCGGCATTTCTTCGAGTTCGCGGTCGTCGCTGGAACGGTTCTCGTACGGCAAGTGCCAGTTCATGTCGTTGGGATTCCACCAGGCGTATTGCAAGCCCTGCCAGAACAGGCGCGCCTGGCGAATGCGCCGGATCTCGTTGCGGCGCGCCACGACGCCTTCTTCGCGATATTGGCGAACAAGTTCGCGGAGCGCGTGCACTAGCTTCGGCTTTACGTCTTCGAGCCGCTCGTTGTTCGGGCCGAGATCGATCGCCGAATTGGTAGCGCCAGCATCCTGCTGGCGATTTTCGTTCGCGCCTGTGTCGTGGAAGGACGCCGCCAGGGATGGCGGCGCTACCAGTTGCGGCGCGTAGTCGCCCGAGGCCGACGGCGAGATTAGCGTCAGCACTTGCGGCGTGTAATTGCCGTCCGCCGGAGCAATCGCGCCCGGAACGCCGGTCCACGTTTGTGTTGTCGGGTACAAATCCATTGACCTAGCCGCCTTATGTGTACTGATAGGTTGTATACTTATCGGTATTCATGATAACGTTCTGTTCGCTCAGGCGCGTTTCGGGGAGTGCTCCCAGTGGGGGTACTGGGCGCGCTTGAGAACCGCGGAGGGTTGTTCGCAGCCCTGGAGTTCGAGTCTCCCACTCCCCGCACGTACCTTTCGCGGGCTCTTTGTTGACAAACTTTATGCTGCGGCTATACTTGATTTGCGGTTCTCAAGCGCGTCCAGTGCACACGTTTTAAGGCGGCTCTTTCCGAGCCGCCTTTTTCTTTTATGAATGGCTCGCGGCGTGGTGCTCAGTATCTGCATCACGCGTGGCCTCAGTCTCACGCCAGGCTTGAATCTGGTGCCAGGAACGTTTGCGGGGCCGCGAGATTTCCTGCGGTCTGGCCGCTGCCGGAAAATCCACGGGTGGAAATCCGGCGGTGCCGAGCAGCGAATTTGTCAGAGCGCGATTTTCGGCTCGCAGGCGGGCCACTTCCCCTTCGAGCAAGCCGAGGTACCGGCCGTTTAATAAGCGTTCGAGAAAATCTTTCATTGTGTTGCTATCTGCTATCTGGAGCGTCGCGGTAATGGCTTCGGTCTTAGCTGCTTTTTCGCTTCGGCTTCGAGGCGTTGGTAGTGGATGGCTTGCGACGTTGGATCGGTGGCGCTGACCTGGCGCGCGATCTGTTCGCCTAGCGGCATGCCGGTGACGAAGCGCGGCGTGTTGATCGCGCTATTTTGGGGCGGGGGTTGCCCCGCCCAGGGCGCAGTGGACCCGCCGAAGCGGGCAGGTTGCGCCGTAACACCGGCCAGTCTTGCGCCGGAGACCAATCCATAGCGAGCTGCATCGGCCGCGTCATCGCCGTCGACTTTGCGGATGTCTTCGACGCGAGTGGCGTCGCGAATCAGCAGCGGGAGGCTGTCGATGAGCTTGCCGCAGTTGTCGGTGATGAGCCAGGCGTCCGACTCCAGCAACTGATACATGAGCTGCCAGCCGCCGATGCGATCGTCGTCCGCGGCAGCGGGGCGCGGCAGGCCATTCATCGTCAGCACTTCGCCAAGTTGCTCGGCGATGGAGGCTTCCGAGGTACGATGCGCGAAGGCGTCAGGCGACAGAAAAATTTCGGTGATGCGCTCGCGGCCGGAACGCTCGGCAATGGCTTGTGCGAGCATGCGCGGCGAGAGCGCGTTTTGTACAAACTCGCGATAGGTAACAATCCGAGAGTTCACAGTCGACAGTCGAAAGTCGACAGGAGACCTTTCTGATCGAGGGGCGTTGCCACTTTCGACTTTGAACTGTTGATTGTTGACTACTCCTGGCACCGCGCAATGCCAATAGACTGCGCTTGGATGGTTGAATCCCCAGTCGACCGAAATCCAGCGCGGCCACCAGGGTTCGAGTCGAACGTCTTCCGGTCTGGCGGTGTGGCGGCCGACATCGAATACGTCGAAATACTGTCCGGCGAAAACGTTCCAGTCGCCTTCCAGAAAGGCGCGGCGCAAATGTTCGGGCAGCGTTTCCAGCGTGCGGCGGTAGGCCGCGTCGTTGGCGTAAATTGGGTTGTCCTCGAGCCGAGCGCGGATGAAATCGTAGTCGCGCGCGTCGTACAGATCGGTGCGATCGAATCCGGCGGGCGGTTTGTGATCCACCCACAGCGCTTTCACCCAGGCGTGGCCGATATTGCCGGGGTTGGTTGCGCCGGCCATGCAGGAGCGGCTTCCCTTCACAGGACAGCGATTGCGCGAAGTGAGAAATTGCCACTGCTTCAGCGTGAAGTGGGTCAGCTCATCGAGGCCGATGAACTGAAACTCCGCGCCTTGATACTGGTAGACGTCGTTTTCGTTGCGGCAGTAGCCGAAGCGGGTGGTCGAGCCGTTGCTCCAAGTGACGACGTGTTTCGATTCGTTGTATTTCTTATACAACGACCGCGGTACATCGCGGCGGAAATGCGCGAGCAGCGACGATTCCAGTTCTGGGTAGGTACGCCGCAGCAGCAGCGAGTCCGATCCGGGAATCTTGCGTGCTTGGAAAATCGCTTCCCACAAGAGCGCTGTGGTTTTGCCTGGACCAGCTGCGCCGCCGAACAACCTGTATCTTGCGGACGAACCATGGAATTGGCTTTGGCGTTTGAACGGCGTGTATGCCTGGCTGACGTCGAGCGGTTCTTGCTCCGCGGCTGAACGTGCACGCTTCAAGCGATTGCGCAGGTCGGTCACGTAGGCCTCACGCCGTTGGGCTATTCGCCGCGCAGGGTCTTGCCAATCACGTAGGCTACGCCACCGCCGATCAAGGCGGCTGCCGTGGGCCAGTGGTGCAGGCTGAGGACTACGCCGGCGACGGCCGATGCGACACCAGCGATCTCTACGATCAAACCGACGTGCTGGAGATTTGGGTTTGTGTTCATTCTGGTCCTTTTTTTAGGTGCGATTAGGGAGAGTTTCCTCAGGGGCTAAAGCCCAATTCCGCGGACTTTTTATGTCGGAGCTAAATCTCCGACCCCTTTCGCGGAGAATCGCTTGAGACTCGCTCTAGTCGTTGCCAGTCGAATCGGGGGCGCATGAATCGGATGCGCACTGCTGTGGCTCGCCGAAGGTGATCGGGCGCATATCGTCCTCGGATGAAAAGGCGGCGGTCTTGCCATAGATCAGTTCGCGGAGGTAGGCGAGTTCACGCTGGCGGATCTTTTCGTCTTCGGATGTGAGCAGGCTCACTTCCAGCTCGATCAAATCTACTTTTTCGTGGACCGCTTCGACGAAACTCGCCCCGTCGGCTGGGAGCGGTTCGGCTCCGGGAGGAATGTCGGGCGCGCCTTTCTTTTTGTCGGAGCCCTTGGCATCCGACTTGGGATCCACGTTGGACGGCCGGGACGCGGCTCCTGGGGGTGGGAGCCGCGTCCCTTTTGCGTCGGCCGGAGCCATCTCAGCGTACGCATCGCGGTTCGCGCAGGCGGCTGCGGCGGAGGCCGCAGTCTCTGCAACGAGTTGTCCGCCGGCGTCGTCAGAGGCAGCCCAATTCTCGAATGCTGCGATGTCCTGGCGTGTGGTGGATGCGGGCGTGTGGCCGTTGGATTTGTGGGTGGAGGGCATAGGGTCCGATCGAAGATCGTTATTGACGCTTGCGTGGTCGCTTGCGTCGCTTGCGTTGGCTGGGCTGTTGGCGTCGCCGCTGGTATCGCGTTTCTTTTTCAATTGCGTCACGTCTGGCAATCCGATCACGCTGCGAACTTGTAGCGGCGGCGCGCCCACAAAACGACGCGGTCCGCGGGAACGTCGGCATATTCGCAGACAGTGGCGAGGCCCGTGGCTTCATGAGAGCTATCGGCGCGGAGATAGCGGCGGGCTTTGATGCGCTCGCCCGGAGAGGGTACGGACTCCGGGCAATTCGCCCACATCTCGGCGTCTTCGTAGGCCTGTTCGAGCACCGCCCGCCAGAGTTTGTTTTCAGGTAGGAGCACGGGTTGATGCTTGATTCGGTCGACCGCTCGCCGGAGATGCTTCGACGGTTTGGTGATGCTGTGGTGTCGTCTAAACCCCGCGGTCTCCGAGACCGCGGCTACAGGAGGCGGGGGTTGGCAGTGGTGCGGCCCGCCTTAGTTTGTTTTCAGGTAGGAGCACAAAAGCTCCGCTTCAGACCTGGATCTTCGCGGTCAGCCCCGCACCACCGGTGGAGGACACCAATTTAATACGAACGAAACGCGCCTGGACTCCAGTGAGAGCGCGCGATTCGCCCGTGAGCGTTCCCGCCGCCGTGTCAATGGTCGAATATTCAGAATCGACGTCATTTATCGCAGCTTCGAGCCTGATGCTGACTGCGGTAGGAGCGGTTCCGTAAACCAGAGTCCAGCGCAGAGCCGTGCCGCCGTCGGAAATTCCTGTAAAACTTGGCAGAGCAAATTGGGACCCTGCGGTATTGGCCGCGGGGAAAGCTTCGTTGTTGAAGCTGAAGCCTACGTCTCCGGAGAACAAGGCATACGGAGGAGTGAGGTTCTGATAGCTAGGCATCTTGACTCCTTTTTGGATGGCGTTGCGCATGCGCCGGCGTATTTAGCGCAGCGCGAAGATCTTTCGTTGCAGCCGCTTGTGGTAGTTTCTTGTCGCTAGGTCCGGGTAGCACAGACACTCTTGTCTGTGCCAGCTTCAATCGCGATGCGGAAGCGCAGTGCAGACGCAGGAGTAAGAACGAGTTCGCGATTCCGCGATGGCCTTCCCCGGCTACCCGGGGGGGCAGTCTAGGTCGACACAGACCCTCCGTTCCTCAGTGCAAGCAGGAGTGTCCGTGTTACTTAAGAATTTGTTTGATGGAGATTCAGGCCGATAGGGCGGCGAATGCGACCCTAAAACACGAACGCCCCGACTGAGTCGAGGCGCACTTCTCTATGAAAGAAAGTGTACCAGATTATAAAATATTGTCAAGGGAAATCTTTGAACTATTCTTGCGTTGTCTTGACACCCTTTATTTTCAAGAGCATAGTCGCCTCACCATCCCCGGAACGTCTACCCTTCAAGGAGGCCCCATGCCTTATTTTTGTCATCAGGTCAGCTATACCAAGGAAGCCTGGGCCAAATTGATGGAAAATCCGCAGGACCGGCTGGAAGCCGTGCGGACGCCCATCGAAAAGCTCGGCGGCAAGATGCAGATGTCGTTTTTCGCGTTTGGCGCTTTCGACGTGATCGCCATCACCGATATGCCCGACAACATTTCCGCCGCTGCCCTGGCCATCGCTTTTGCGGCTGGCGGATCGGTGCAAAGCATTCAGACGACGCCGCTTATGACCGCCGCGCAAGCGGTGGAAGCGTTGCGCAAAGCAGGCACTTGCGGCTATAAGTCGATCACCGCGCCCGCCAGCGCCGCAGCGTCGGCACCTTAGTCGCAGTGCGAGGCTATGGCGCTGCTTGAAAGGGTTGACCCACAGCCAGGAATGGCTGTGCCACTGGATTTGCGCCGCGTGCGGCGACGCTAGCGGCGATCGAGTTACTGCGTCGGCGCCGGCCGAGGGTCGCCCGCTACCTTCACAAACTTGGTGCCACTCCAGCTCCACCAGTTCCCTGCCTGATTCTGGGTGTAGACCACCCCGTTGAAATACAGAAGCAACGTGGCTGCGCTCCCAGCAAACGGAGAGCTGTTCTGTTGAATCACGCAGCCGCATGAGTTTGGCGAGCAGTCTGGATCGCTGGCTACGGAAACGGCAGCGCCCAAGGTCCAAGAGTTGGAATTCGAGTCGACAATGGTCGCGCCGTTGAAGGGAGTGACGGTCGTGCCGCTGGCGCTTGGTGTCAGCGTTGGTGGCGCCGGAGTTGGCGCCGGAGTTGGCGTTGGCGGCGGCGTCACTGCGGTCGCGGTCCCCGCCAGATATTCCTCCAGGTAGGTGTAGCCCGTTTTTGGGTCCACCTTCTTGTAAAGATTTGTGTCCGTGGTGCTCAGACCGTTGTTTTTCTTCCACTGATCCGGGATGCCGTCGTGCAGCGACTCCACGCAGGGCGTTCCATTCACAATCGGAGCATCCCGCCAGTCGGCGGTGGGCTGCGGGATGGTGGGCTGGCCCGTGAAGGTTACGCCGTTTGGCCAGTAGCCACCGCTTCCACCGGATTGATACTGCGCAATGATGCGCTGGTCGGCCGCGTCACGATGCGATACCCAGTTTCCGTTGCAATCCAGGTGCTGCGAATTGCCAATCGTGGGAAGCATGATGCTGTCCAGCTGCGTCGCCGGGTCCGGGACGATGGGGAAGTTATTACTCGCGGGCATCGCACTGTTTCTCTGCCAGCTGCTGGGAACCGGTCCGCCATCCTCGGTTTGGGCGCTTTCTCCACTGATGGTAACCGCCAGTTCGCCCCACTGGTCGGCGTTGACGGTGTTGTCCCGTGCATTGCCGAAAATATTTCCGGACATATAACCGCTCGGATTTCC
>Ga0210401_10005636_pt1 | contig 12864 bp, 13 predicted proteins | sample IncBWH32MmetaG_FD_150866 | JGI IMG/M metagenome (GOLD analysis project Ga0210401, IMG submission 150866) | Forest soil microbial communities from Barre Woods Harvard Forest LTER site, Petersham, Massachusetts, United States - Inc-BW-H-32-M | ecosystem: Environmental > Terrestrial > Soil >... | reverse complement strand
GCTCCGGGTCGGCACCAACAAACCCGACGAGAGTTACCGCGTTTAAGTAGGACATAAAGTTTGATTCTCCATTTTCTGCCCCATTTTCCTGGGGCACAAAAAAGCGAGGGCTTCTGCTTCCAAGGCGAGCGGCTGCATTCTGGGAGGGACCCAAAAGAAGCAAAGGGCGGAACCGAGAAAGCAGAAGACGCGAAGCCGCCGGACGCAGGAATTAGCCCGAAGCAGTGACCAGGAAAAGGAGTGGCAGAAAAATGGGCGGCCTACGAAACGCGGGAAGTATCGGTTGTTGGGAAGGGGACAACGTGAGCAACGCCTGCTGGAATAGCGGAGGAAAGCGGCTGACGCCTTCGCCATGCGGCCCGAAGGCATGCGAGTGGGCCTCTTTGCGAGTGGCAGCGATTCAGCAGCGTATCGCTACGTGGGAGGTAGGGAGCGGAGAAAGGGTGAAGCCGAGGGGCGCAGGAATTAGCGGACGGAGTTGCGGGGAAAAGAGCGGCTGAAAAAGGGGGTCTAGTGGTCTGCAGAGGAATCGACATATGGAGCAGAATCACGGCGGGGCAACCGGATCACAATTCAGGCGCACGCGAATTGCACGCAAGGAGGGCGACTGACTCTAGGTGAAAGTACCCCTCAGCAGAGGCGGTCCCGAGCCACGCTGCAATAATGCGCGTCGAGTTCGATTCCCAGGAAGCGCCGGCCTGCCAGCTTCGCCGCAAGCAATGTCGACCCTGAGCCACAAAACGGATCCATGACCACGTCGTCCGGCCGCGAGAAGGACTCGATGAGCGGCGTGAGAATACCCAGCGGCTTTTGCGTTGGGTGCAGCCGGTTGCCGGAATAGTTCCACGCGAGCACATCCGGAATGCGTACAGCGGGTAGCGCGGGATTACCCTTGGTGAGCAGGTAGGCGTTCTCATGGTGGTAGCGCAAGAAGCGCTCATTCGAGGCATACGGCTTAGTGAACGTCAGGTGGCCGCCGAGATGAAACCCAGCCGCACGCCACGCTGCGATGAATTTGTCGGCGTGCGACCAGCTGTAGAAGGTGACGCAAAAGGAATCGCGGCGGAGGACGCGGAAGATTTCCGCAAACGCGGGCACCAGCCAGGATGCGTCGGCGTCGTTGGCGATTCGCCGGCCGCTGCGGTCGCAGTAGCGCACGAGATAGGGCGGATCGGTGAGCACGAAATCGGCACAGCCTGGGGCGATGCTCCGCATGATTTGGACGCAATCGCCCAGCAGCACCGTATCTTTCAGGTGTTCGTGGACGGGCTGCGTCGTCGGTATTGGTTTGGCTTGCGCGGCATTCATAAGGGTTCTCCTGTTTCGGGGAGCTCTGCTCCCTTCACAAAGCGCAGCGGGAGCAGGGACCGAAACGGGGGAACCAAGCGAAGCGATAGGCAAGTCCAGGCGGAACGGGCCGCACGCTTGAGTGACATGGCTTTGTTTGTGGCGCGAGAGCTGCTAGAGACGGCGGTAAGCGCGCAGTTTTAGCGGGACGTGCCAATTGCGGAGCGGCAGATCGAAGAGCGCAGGGCAAATGGTGGAGGAGACGCAGATCCATCCAATAGGAAAGTGGGTCGTTTTGTGGGGCTGCGGACGCGATTCGATGATTGGCGGACTAACCTCCAACATTCTGAGGCTTGGCCGAAGATTCTTCACTCGGTCTGACCGCAATCATGCGCGCTTGCGGCTGGGTGAAGTCCTAGACTAGCTGCTCTTTTGGTATGCTCGTCGCGGGAGGGTAAACCCATGACGGCTCCTGAAGCGAAACTCGAATACCGGATCGAGCGGGAAGGCGACAAGTTCGTGGCGATCGACTCGGACGAAGAGACCGTAGGCGTCTTCGACACCGAGGGAGAAGCGCAAGCGGACGTCGCGCGCGCGAAAAGAGAGGACGCCATCTGGGAACGGACCAAGGAGTTGATGCGCCATTCGGTTCGAACGATCATGGCGGAATTTGACGTGGACATGGAGACGGCGCTGACCTGGGTCAACGCCGCCGCGGGAATCACGGTACTCGGGATGGAGGAGGGGGACGAGGAACCGAAGCATTGAACGGGAAGTCTGCGGATTCCACGGTAGTGGGTCAGTTTCCGGTTTGCCCTTCATCCGCGCAGAAATCGATCGCAAGCGTCACTGGTGCTGTAACTTCCCACAACCGGACTTCTGGACAACTTCGCGTGATCTACCTCCAAGAGTGCCGAGTTGTACGTCAACTGTGGAACCGCGACGGATGAAGGATGGCACTTACAAATGTAGAGAACCGCCAACGCAGACTTCTCTTAATTGGCCTCACCGTCGCGCGTAGGGAGCACCGCACTGATCCCTGTGGATGGCTTAAGCGTATCGCCTCGACGCGCTTGTCAAGCTCAAGGGCTTCGTCTTCCCGGCCGATTTTGTGCAACACATTGGCATACGCCGCAAGGGAATCAGCCAAGAATGAGGAGTACCGCTCACCCCAAACGCGTTCCTTGATTTCAAGCGAACGTCTGCGGAGCGGTTCCGCTTGGGCATATTTCTGTAGATCCTCGTAGACCACGGCGAGACGGTCGAGTGCGGTGCTAATTGGAATCTGATTCCTGCTGATCTTAGCCTCAAGCTCTTTCCGATTTCTCCACGGTCGCCAGCCTCCCGTGCTTAGAGCAACCTGAGATCTTACGTTTTCCTCCACAATTGCCAACCCTCTCCGGTAAAGCTCTTCCGCCTCCGCGCAGCGGCCCCTCGCCCGGCAGAAATCCGCCAAATCATCAAGCGCCCGCGAGGTAAAGAGACCATTGGCGCCGTGCAACTGCTCGCAAGCCTCCAGAGCACGCCGATATAGCGCCTCCGCCGCTTCGTATTTTCCCTGCGCCTCGTAGAGTTTCGCGAACTCCTGAAGATGGTGAGGCAGGTAGGAGGTCGGACCTCGATCTTCTTCGTGGAATTCCAACGCCCTTTGAAAGAGTGGTTCAGCATCGCTGTACCGCTGCCACGCAACGTAGAATCTCGCCAGCCACATGGAGGTTGAACACCAGAATCCACGCCCTGGAAACAATTCCGTTTTCTCCGTTTCCGCCAGCGCTGCCTTGTAATGTGCATCCGCTTCCGCGAATTTGCCCTCGTCTTGATAGAGCAGTGCAAGGCTCATGTGGCCAGCGTGAACTAAGGTGTTGGGCTCAGGAGAATTTACCGCCTCTTCGAGCTGACCCCGAAAGATGCGTTCCGCTTCACGATATCTGCGCTGCTCTTGGTAGACGCGCGCGAGGCCGTCGTGGGTTCGGCTCAAATACGAGGGATCAGACGAAGACCGCGCTTCAGCAGCTGCCGTTGAATAAAGGACCTCCGCTCTTGCCAGGTCTCCCGAACCTCGCGCATTCTCGGCTTCCATTGTTAGCGCTTGGAAGCCCCTTGCCTCCGCCGACTCAAAAGCTGGATAGAGCGCAATCCGCAAAGCTGTCAGCAGTCGGCTGCGCGTGGGTTTCTGCAGCATCTCGCCAGCCATTATGCCACGATCACTGGACAGAACTGTGCGCTTGCAGTTGAATTTGCCGGCTGCCATTCGGAAGGCTGGATCCCAGTCCAGAAACCGGCTTCGAGGAGATCAGAACGCGAGCCGCGCTCCGTATCACCGCATTTCCTCCAAGCGGACTTCTGGCCCGGAATGACTTGCTGTTTGCCCTTCAACCAGAATGGGTCACAGACATCAACGAAACTACAACTTTTCAGAATCCGGAGTCAGGGAGATTCCACTTCTAGGATTTGCCGGTCGTCCAGGAGACGGACGCCAATCAGATGTGAAGGGTGGTTTTTCAGGCTCACCCTCTGACAGGCACTGCCAACCAAACAACTATGACTTGCGACGAGATGAGAGAATGGGTTCCTTCACGAACATGCGGAGAGTATCTTCTATGCATGCAATGCACCTTAGGGCGGCTCCGAGGCACAGCAGCACAGTGGCTTTCCAGTCTTGATCGCATTTCAGGTTGCCACGGCCCTGTCGTTCGTCAGGTCAGACGCTTGTCAGCCTGCTGGTCGAGTGGCGGTCACTCTCCGGATGCTGGTCCACTGTCGTTTCGAGCGCAGCTGTCTGACGGGAGCCGCCGCCGGTACGAGACGAAGATTGCCGGTCTAAATCGAGCCGCCTATACTAACCCCATATAAAGAAGGATTGCCACAATGAGTACAAACAGCCCAACCGATTTTGTGATTGTAACGGCTCTTGAGGAGGAACGAGATGCAGTTCTCTCTCTTACACCGAGCGCTCGAAAGATTAACCCCAGCCCGGAGGACGTCCGAGTGTACTACGTAGACGATGTGTCAACGCAGTTTCCGGACGGATCGAGTGGCACCTACAAGGTAGTCATTACGTGCCAGCTAGGAATGGGACGGGTGGAAGCCGCCGGATGCGTCGGCGATGCCATTCGCCGCTGGCAACCTCGTTATGTATTGCTTGTTGGCATTGCTGGAGGTATTGCAGACGCCGGGGTCGCGCTGGGAGACGTCCTGGTTTCAGACCAGATCGTCGATTACGAAATTCAGAAACTCACGACTTCTGGGCCTCAGGTGCGCTACAGCGTTTATGGAGCAGATTCAAGGCTCCTAGGTGCCGCACAAAACCTCAGCGGCAGAATCTGGTGGGAGCGGATGGCGCAGAAGCGCCCCGTCCCTGGTTCACCGAACCGCTGTGTGGGACCTATTGCTTCTGGAGATAAGGTAGTCGCGGTCAAAGGCATCCTAGAACGATATAGGCGAGTTTGGCCCAAATTGATTGGGTTCGAAATGGAGGGGGGTGGGGCAGCCAGCGCATGCTTTAAGTCCGCCGCGCGTCCCGGCTTCTTCATGATTCGCGGTGTGTCCGATCTGGCCGACGAAGCTAAGGACGCCCGCAAGACGAGTCGCTGGCGAGCGTATGCTCGTGAGATCGCCGCTTCTTATGCATTGGAGCTGATCCGCTCAGGGCCGGTCTCGATGGCGGAAAGCGCTGAGTTGACGGAACACATTTCAGTGTCAATACCTGTCCTGACTCTGAGAATCAAAGACTGGTTCGATATTGATGAATTGGATCTCCTGCGCAGCGCCTTCAGTTTGGTGCGGGATTTCAAGTTCCCGGAACATCTCAAAGTCAAGCTAGACGCACCTGACTTCCAGATGCTCGCCGCAGTAATCCGTGAACAGCAAAAACGCCAGACTGATCCACACATCGTTTCTGACCAACTCGGTGCTCTGGCAACCGCGGACGGGCGCATCGCCAACTTGGAGACTTGTTGCGCTCGCCTCCTAGCCAATGTGACCCGCACCTACAATGTCCAACGGGCGCTGAAATGTTGCAGCAGATTCGTGCGCCATTCCTTACTTTACATAATTAAACATCTCGCCAGGTATCAACTCGCAAATGGTCCCAACCTGTTTCACGACTTTCTCGAAACGATGCATGATCTCGATCCAACGGTTGGGGTGGTGTGGCTCGCCTATCAGGCATCTCCGCTCGTTGAGATTAAGGTGGCCGGACCGGGGTCACGTTACCCGGAGCAGCTGAAAGAATTCTCTACAGCGTTCGTGCCGCTAAATCGGATATCGAACGACTGTTTCGGAGGGCTTCTCGCTAATTTCTGGGAAGAAGCTGAGTACATCCCAGAGGATGTATGGCTTGAGTACGTGGTGCCGCAGATGGCATTGGGCGTCACCATTGGATACGACTCTTACTGTCCGTGGACGCGCGAGTCGTCGATGTATTGCACGGAAGGGCATGTATTCGTTGACGGTGTGAAGCTTGAATACGAACCCACACCAATAGGCAGCAGCATGAGCTTCTTGGTGGACCCGTTCTCGTGCTCAGAGGAGTGACGCGTTCGAGTAAACCCCTCCCAGTTTCTCAGTCACTGAAGTTTAGTATTGGCGGCACTTTTTCGATGCGGGCGTAATGTAGATTATCGTGACGCGTGATATACAAGAATCCCTCCTGTGGGCTCCAGATTGCGGCTGGTTTGTCGGCTAAGCGGAAGTTATCCAGAAACGGGGTTCGAGGAGATGAGACGTCAGGCGAGCTTCGGTGAAGCCACGTTTCCTCCAACCGGACTTCTGGCCCGGAATAACTTCCGGTTAGCCCGTGACTCGACCAGAATTAAGACAAGCCAGTTCCGGTCGTCAGGGCAAGGCCTGATTCAGTCGAGTTATGGGCCATTCACTGCGAATTACCTGTCAGTGACCGTTATTTGCGCGAAGGGGAGCTTCCTTATTTCGGTGCCGCCGAGTCTCCGTGTTCAATCAGCGCTCCTGCTCCGAAACAGGAGCATCGCTCAAACGTTTCCCTCCTTGGTCAGCTTCTTTGATGCAATAATTCTGCTTTTCCAGAATCATCATCTCTTGGGAGGTCATATGCTTCATCGGGTATTCGCTCTTGCCTGCTGCTTATTGCTGTTCACCTTCCTGGCCTTCGCCGACGAGCCGATGGCTCCGCTACAGGGATACATTTTCGCTGACGGGAAGCCACTGGCCGATGCCACGGTGGTCCTGCTCAATGAATCCGGGGAAATGACTCCTAACACGACCGAATTCCCGACGGAATCCCGCTTCGTCGCAAGTGCCGCTACCGATGTGAAGGGGTCCTTCCTTTTCTTCGACGTGCCGAAGAGCAGACTCGGCTTGCACGTCAGCAAGCCGGGATTCCAGCCCAGCGAGCGTTATGTGGAGTTCACGGGATCCCCGCTGACCTTGCATATTGACCTCGCTCGCGGCGAGGTCGCCTTCGGCAAATCACCGGCCATTCGCGTCGGGGAAGAAACTATATATTATGTGACCGACCGCAAACCATCCGGCAGCGTGGGTCCCGAGACCTTCTTTACCAATGAGCGCTCGTTCGACGGCATGCATTACGGCACAGCCGTTGTAAGTGTGCCGTCGGACAGTCCCGCTCACGAGGTCAGCACCGAGTACGCTTTGGCTCTCAGGGGAGACCGTCTGCTTAACGTGGTTCTTGCCAGTGTCAAGGACGAGTCCAAGTCTGCCTTTTTCTCTCATCTGGGAAAAGAGGGTGAGGGCAAGGACGCGCTCGTCTTCATTCACGGATACAGTAATTCCTTCGAGTACGCGGCCCGCCGTCTGGGAGCACTCAAGAATGATCTGAATTTCCCCGGACCCGCAATCCTGTATAGCTGGGCGTCGCGCAACTCCCTAAGTGCCTATGCGGACGACGAAGCGACCGCCGATTGGAGTTCGCCGCATTTTCAGCAGTTCTTGCAAGACTTGTTTCGCACAGGCGTTCGACGCGTTCATCTGGTCGCGCACAGCATGGGAAATCGTATTCTGCTGCGCGGAATGCAAGCGTGTAGCGCACAACGGCTGGGCGAAGTGGTGTTCGCTGCGCCAGATGTCGACGCAGACACCTTCCGCGAGGCTCTGCCTGTGGTCAGCAAGTTCGTGGACCGGCTTACCGAATACGCAAGCGACAAGGATCGCGCCTTGTGGTTTTCGGGTCTCAAGCACGGACTGCCGCGCGCCGGTCAGCTCCAGGCCGCCATTCGCAACACGGCTGGGGATGTGGTGGACGCAACCCGTGTAGACACCAGCCTGGAACATCATTCCTATTTTGTCGACAGCCCGCAGGTGGTATCTGACATTGCGCTGGTTATCAGGGGTAGAGTGCCTCCCCGTCCACGGCTGTTCCAAATGCAGCAGGGACAAGTCAGTTATTGGCAGTTGCAGCCGTGAGGGTGGATTGGAGGCGTCCTACTGTTGTCACATTTTTCCGGCAACCAGATGAGCATTCTCCATTGTCGCGGTCCAAATCGAGCCTCTTTTGTGATGCGAGTGAATCGTCAAGAAATGGCGTCAAAACCATTAGTGTCTACCTCGCCAGCAAATAGCCACGAATTCTCGACCTCGAATTGTACCAACGGCAGACATGATTCCGGACGTATCGTCGGCCACATGGAAGTTATCCCGAAACGGGCTTCTGGGAAGTTGCTGTTGTCGCGGCGAATACGCCGATTCTGGATGAATGGTCGGCAATCCGGAAGGTATCCTCGCCCTGTTTGGCGACGGTCACTTGGACGTGCGGTCGAATAATCGGAGACTGCCCACTAGCGATTCCACGAAGAACTTCCCGTGATTTAGTAGGGCAGTAGAATCCTCAGGCGTCGCCCTTCGCTTTTCGCGCCTGCCATTGGCCCTGTTTTCCGGTCAAGGCTTCGAGTTCCGCAGCATAGATTTCCGCGCGCTCGTAGACGCGCGCGTTTTGGATGGCTACGGCTGCGGAAATCGCGAGAGATTCGGCGACGCGGAAGTGCTCCGCTGTAAAGGCTCCGGGACGCGTATGGCCGACAGAGAGCAGGCCCAGAACGCGTTCCGATGACGGACGCTCCGTTGAGGCGATGAGCGGCACACAGATCCAGGAGCGCACACCTTGGAGGACGCCAGCATCCTCCCAATCCTTTTCTTCCGCCGTATCGAGAACGAAGACACTTTTGCGCGCTACCCGGACGCGTTCGAGGAAAGTATTCCGCTGGCCCTCGAGCATTTGCACGGTTTTCGCCGATGTGCGGGCCACGTAGAGGCAGTCGTCTTCGGTTAGGATCACGCTGGCGGTCTCGTAAGGGACAACATCGAGCAAGGAAGCCAGGAGCGTATCGAGGACGGTGTCCATGCTGAGGTTCTTCGTGAGCGTAAGGGTCGAGAGGCGCAACGCTTCGGCTTCGGAGCGGGCCGCCTCGGCCGCCGCGAGGTGCTTGGCGATGTCCATCTCTGCTTGTTTGCGTTCAGTAATATCCTGTGCGATGCCGACCAGGCGTGGAGGGACTTCACCGGAGTGACCGGCCGCGGTCCCCTTACACCAGATCCAGCGCGTAACTCCGTCCGCGCGCACGATGCGGAACTCTTCATCGAACTTTCCGGTGGTGCGGGCTTCGGCGAGCTTCACGAGGAAGCGGGGGCGGTCGTCCGGGTGGACTAAATCTTTGTAGGACGAAGGATTCTCGCGGATCTCCCGGAGAGAGTGCCCGGTGACGGCCTCATAGGCATTGCTGACGAAGATGACTTCGTTGGTGTCCGCTCTTAGCATCCAAACTACGTCTTGCACATGGTCCGTGACTTCTTGGAGGAGTTCCTGGCTTTGCCGCAGCGAGGCCTCGGTCACATTGCGTTCCCTGCCAGTATGGAACAGGTGGTAGGCATGCAGTGCGAGAGTACAGACGAGAACAAATGGAATGACGGCAAGAAACAGCCGGGATTGGTGGTCGGGTACAACCAGGGATAAGGCGAAGAAGACGATCCCGAGGATGAGAAGGGAGAGGGAGGTGATCCAGAACCACCGGGGAGGAGGTTCCGTGGGCAAAAGCGTCTTCGGAAGAAACGAAGCCATAGGCATGCGAGAAAAGTTGAGCGAGGAGCCGGGCACGATTCCTCTTTAGTTCCGTGGACGTTTGGTAGCCATGCTACGCGCCGCCTTTCCACGGAGTCAAGGCGAGACTACAGAATATGAGGCATTGCCTAGGGAATTAATCTTTCGGCGGCCAGCGCTGCGCGCCATGAATTACGTTAGCTATTTCAACCGTATGTTCCAGCACTCTGTAGACGACTAGGAACGGAAGTGAAGGTAGGGGGAGTTCGCGCGTACCCTCCACACGGCCTGCTTTTCCCCGATTAGGAAAGGATGCTAGAGAGCCAGCGCTTTCGTAAATTGTTCTCACTACGCGTTCTGCAGCGGATGGGTTTTCTTGGCGAATATATTGAAATATGCGGGATAGGTCCTCGGCGGCGGTAGGCGACCAACGGACTCGCATTTAGGAGCGGAACATCTGCTCGATTCGAGTGCCCATCTCTTCGTGGGTGAGGAACTCGCCACGGTCGAGTTGGTCCAGCCCTTTCTTTACTTGCTGTCTGAACCATACATCATGGTCAACGTAGTGTTCGACCAGTTGCTGGACGTATTCCGCAGGGCCGCTGTTGTTCTCTTTCGCAGCCCGGTCAACCCGCGCTTGTAGCTCCGGCTTTAGGTGGACTTCCATATCTGACAGTTTGCCTTTCGTACTAGGGAGTGTCAATGCGATTGAGCGTGGAGTGGATGCACAAGTAGCTGTGCTGTGATCGATGAAATACAGAACGGTTACTTGGAGTATTTTTCTTGGTTAACTAGAATGAGGCGATAAATTTTTCGGAGTTCTTTGGGATCACCTTGCGGAAGGATCGCATTGATCGCGGCCATAAGTTCCTCCGGACTTTCATCTAAGCCTTCGGCGAAAAAGAACTCCCCGACGTCAACTTGGAGAGCATCAGCGATTGTTTGGATCATCTCGAAGGGTGGCGTTTCAATGGCGCCGGTTTCTAGGCGACTGATGTAGCCCGCTTCCTTATCAGACTTACCTATTCTCTTTTCGAGTTCCTGCTGCGTCAGACCTCTAAGTTTGCGCAGCATTGCAAGTCTTATCCGAAAGCGCTCAGAGATGCTCAGGCTCATTGGTAAGTAAAAATACGAGAAAAGGTGTACAGACTGTAGGTCGGCAAGCGTTGAATATGACTTGCTATATTCGACACTATATGTAGAATTAACCTGACTGCCCCGTTCACGGAGCGCACCGGCGAGTGTCTAGACCATTGCCGCTAGTAGTAGCGCGACGATTCGATTCGTGTTGCGAGCTGACTCAGGGTCAACCGAATCAATTTGCACAGGCGGGCCATGGTCCTTAAGGTTGGGCTTGTGAGACCACGCTCCAACAAACTGATTGTCGTGCGGTCGAATCCGCTTTCCAAAGCAAGCCGCTCCTGCGAAAACCCAACTTTCTTGCGTTGCGCTCGTAAGACTTCCCCGAAAGCCCTTTCCGGACCAGAGCGAGGCTGAACTTGCTTTTTCTTCACCGGCATCACGCAGGTTATTTTGTTGTGATGACGAGTATATTCCCACGGAGAATACTCGTCATTCAGGCGAGGTGGCGCTAGATGTCGAGCTCCGTCCCAGCCGCTCGCTTTCCCGTCATTCCGCTTCGTAGACGCCGAGCGGCAACTGAGCCTTTAGATAAGGACACGTTTGCGCCGACTGAAGAAGTCACTGACGAGGCGCTCCTTGCCCGGATGCGCGCAGATGATAAGGAGGCCCTGGGCCTTCTGTTTCGCCGGTATGCTCAGCTGGTCCACAGCATCGGCAAGAGAATTCTCCATGACTCCGCTGAAGCCGAGGATTTTGTGCAGGAACTCTTCCTGCACCTTTTTCGGAAGTCGCACCTGTACGATTCCTCTAAAGGACCGGCGCGCGGCTGGATTGTGCAAACGAGTTACTACCAAGCGCTGCGCCGAAGGGTTCACCTCAGCACCCGCCCGCACTATGGGTCGAAGGAATTTGACGAGTTGGCAGTCACAGACATCACAGCACCAGTGATGGCCGGATACGACCGGTCAGGCGAGGGCCTGTTCGGCAGAGTTCGCTGGCGGGAACTGATCGAGTGCTTGACCCCCGAACAGTGGGAGACCTTACGGCTGCACTTTTATGAAGGCTATACCTTCGCAGAGATTAGCCAGGTTAGGAACCAGACGGTAGCCAGCGTGGTGCATCATTTCTACCGGGGCCTCGACCGCTTGAGAAAGCATATCTTCGCAAGTGAATTGCACGATAGCTAAACAATGTGATAAAGATGGGGAGTCACTAGAAAGCCAAGGTGCGGTGCCGTATGAGTCCGCATGAAGAGTTTCTGGAATTATGTGCTGCTTCGACCGCCGGTGAATTGACCAAGGAACAGAGCCGCAAGCTCGATGAGCACCTGTTGGGGTGTGCAGCCTGCCGAGAGGTCCTCAAGCAGCTCCAGGAAACGGTAAAAACGGCGGTCCCGGCTATCGCCGCCGGACTCCCTCAGGATGACCCGCAGCCGGATAAGTCCTGGTCTCAGGACAAGGCGGAGGCGGCGCTGTTTGAGCGCTTGTCTAAAGAGGACAGCCAAGCCGGTTCCCGACATACTCCAAAAAATGTACTCGACGGTTCGGAGCCGTCCCATCATCGTGCCTATTTTCCCTCCCGGGTTGGCTGGGGGCAGCTTTGGATGACTTACGCAGCCGCCGTTTTCCTCTTCTTGGCACTCGCGATTTCAGCGTACCGCGTGGGCGTCCGCAAAGGCATAGAAGTGGCGACGAATGTGCCCGCAACCCAAGGGCCGGGAAAGGACTCCCTAGAAGCTCATGTGAGTGACCTCAGTCACGACCGCGATACTCTCCGTGCGCAGCTTGCCGCGCGCGACAAAGCGATTGACGATCTGAAACAGCAGGTGGAGCGGCTGAAGGCTGCGGAGAACGAACGAGTGGGGGAGTCGGCTACCTCACAAAAGGAGCAGGAGAGCCGTCGTGTGGAACAAGAGGCAAGCGCAAACGCTCAACTTGGCGACCTGCAAAAGAAACTCGATGCCGAGGGAAGAGCGCGTTCAGAAGAGTCCTCCCGTGCAGCGACGCTCGAAGCCAAGCTGGGAGAACTAACGCAGCAATTACGCGAACGTGACCAGGTCGTTGCAGCTCAGACCCGCCAACTGCAAAGCCGAGAAGGGGCCTTCGAGCAACAGCAGGCTCAGCTTGCCGAACAGAAAGAGCTGCTGGATCACGACCGGGACATTCGGGAGTTGATGGGAGCGCGGGACCTGTACATCGCCGAGGTCATTGATGTTGGAAAAGACGCGGCAACGAAAAAGTCTTACGGGCGGGTTTTTTTCACAAAAGGGAAGTCCTTGATTTTCTACGCCTACGATCTCGACCGGCAGCCAGGTTTGAAGAACGCAAGCACATTCCAGGTTTGGGGGCAGCGCGGGACTGATCGAGAACAGGCCTTGAATCTGGGTGTCTTTTACGAGGATAGTGTTGCCAAAAAACGATGGATCCTGAAATTCGACGATCCGCAGAAACTCGCGCAGATCGACGCCG
>Ga0210401_10005634_pt1 | contig 12865 bp, 13 predicted proteins | sample IncBWH32MmetaG_FD_150866 | JGI IMG/M metagenome (GOLD analysis project Ga0210401, IMG submission 150866) | Forest soil microbial communities from Barre Woods Harvard Forest LTER site, Petersham, Massachusetts, United States - Inc-BW-H-32-M | ecosystem: Environmental > Terrestrial > Soil >... | reverse complement strand
CGATGCCTGCCTCTTGACTTCCAACGCCCCATACAAGGATGGGTTGATAAACCCATCGCGCTTCAATGCCGGGTGGTGGGTTTCGCGAAGAGCTCAACCCACCCTACGCTTTGGCGCCCTCCGCCGCCGGAAACACCAGGCGGTCGTCGGTGCGGCAATAGCGGTCGGCGAACATGCGCCCCACTGGATGATAACGGTCCATGTGCACGCGCATCGTCCTGGTGTCCCACAGCTCGTCGCGGATGTGGAAGCTGATGCCTTCGCCCATGATGAGCACGCGATCGCCGTTGACGTCGATCGTCTTCCAGGTCCGGCATTCCATCGCCCATGGTGCATCGTCAAGCCGCGGCACGGCGACCTTGACCGATGCCGCAAGCTTCAGGCCGAGATAGGTGGGCTCGCCGATCTCGGGCGGAAAGTCGCCGCTACTCTCGTGCATCGCGCGGGCCAGCGGTTCATCGGCGAGATTGACCACGAACTCGCCGTTGCGGCGGATGTTGACCAGCGTGTCCTTCGGACGCCCGTCGGCGCGATTGTTGACGGCGAACATGCAGAGCGGCGGGTCCTCGCAGAACACGTTGAAGAAGGAAAACGGCGCGGCATTGACGACCCCGGTCTCGCCGACCGAGGTCACCCAGGCGATCGGCCGCGGCAGCACGAATCCGGTCAGCACCTTGTAGCGCTCGCGGGGCGAAAGATCGTCGGGGGCGTAGTGCATCGCGGCTGACCTGTCGAATGGCATCGCCGGCTTGGCCCGGCCGTCCATCACTGTGGCAAGGACCGCGCCTGTTGTCGATGGGGCAGGATCGTGCCTCGGGCAGGTCGGATGAGGCGAGAGTTTTTTCGGTGCGGTCAGGGCAGCGGCATGCCGGTGTTTGCAATGATCAGGTGATCGGTGTCGACCGGCGCCAGATCACTGCTGTTGTCGCCGCCGAGGAACCTGTCGAGCGTTGCCTCGATGGATTCTTTCGCGAAGTCGGGACCGCGATCGCACATCCAGGTGTGCTGATAGGGCGTCTGGACGATATCGATGCCGTCCGTCTTGGCCTGTTGGACGGTCGGCAGGACGCCGGGATCGGTTTTGAACTGCGGATCCTTGGAGCGGAAGGACAGGATCTTCAACTTGTCACTCAGCACGAAGGGCACGCGAAGATTGTCCAGCGTCACGACTTTCGACACCAGTCTTGGATGCTGCTTGGCGAAGTACATGGCCGTGTCGCCGCCGTTCGAGTGCCCGACCAGCGTCAGATGGTCGTAGTCAGCGTTTGGATGCAGCGGCTTCAACTGCTGGAGCACGAACAGGATGTTGGCTTCACCCTTCTCGTAGACGGCAAGCCGACCGACATAGGGCAGTCCAACCTTCGTCATCAGTGGTGGGTCGCTCGGAATGTCCTGCTGGATGCTCGCGACCAGATAACCCCGGGCGGCAAAAACGTTGGCGAGGAACGAGTACTCGGTATTCTTGACGGTATTGCCGTTGCTGATAATGGCGATCGGAAGCTTCCAGTACCCGGCATTGGCCTTCATCTCGTAATCGAGGCGCTCGGCAATGTCGACGGCGACGGGCCGCTGTCGGGCCTCGTCAAAGAACCTCAACGTCTCGTGGTGGATGCCCCATTTGCTGATGGCAACATAGTACACGCCGATCAGCGCACAAACGCAGGCCAAAACCGAGGCTCCCCTCCGCATGGTTTCCCTCCCGATGTTGTTTGCCCTGATATGGATGATAACGCGCCAGCGGCCATGGTGGGCGCGCCCAACGGCTGATTAATTTTGGGAAATATTACCGCTTCGCAGCATGCTGCGAAGCATGACTACGATTTTGGGAACCGGGCGCTGGAAAACTCCATGCCGTCCTCTGTTGGTTGCACGACGGGCAAAAACCTGCATATGGGCCATGCGCAAACTGCCCGTCGTGCAAATCTGCCGCAGGGAGGCGCGCTTGCTCCGTCGGGCATCTTCTCGCGCATCCCGCCTCGGCCTGGAGGGGCGTATGCGCTATCGTCACGAAACGTGAGGCGGGAATGCGATGGACACAATGATTCCAGCGCGCAATCCTTGCGCGGACGACTGGTATCAATGCGGACGGAGAAGTCGTGTGGTCCTGACACCCCGACGCTGGCGTCAAGTTGGCGAGAGATGATCTCGCTCGCGATGGGGGCAAACAAGCCCGGTCCCCAAGGAGCACGAAGGACACCGTTAAAACCATCGCGCAGGGAAGGCCGGGTGTTCGGCCAAACCTGTGGTGACTGCCGCCTGCTTTTTGTTTTGCAGGCGGGCCACGGGCGCGGCCAACGCCCGGCCTTCCCTGCGCCCTCCAACCGATGGCGCGAGACTGACGCAAGACTCGGGCGTTGCGCCGCCGCGGGAATGATCGCGTTCGTTGGTTGTGACCCGACGAACAGCCTCAAAACGCCGTATACCCGCCGTCGATCACAAAGCAGTCGGCCGTATGATAGGACGACGCATTGCTCATCAGATAGACCGCGATGCCAGCGAAATCGCTGGGCTCGCCGAAGCGGCGCAGCGGGATACGCGGCATCACGTTGGCGACGAACTTGTCGTTGGCCATGATGCCCGCGGTCATGTCGCTTTTGATCCAGCCGGGCAGGATCGCGTTGGCGGTGACGCCAAAGCGCGCCAGTTCGACCGCGAGCGCGCGGCACAGCGCGTTGATGGCGGCCTTGGTCGCGGCATAGTGCTCGTTGCGCGCGGTGCCGAACAGCGAGGCGAGGCTCGAGGTCGCAACCAGCCGGCCGAACGGATCGCCGGACGTGGCGCGCTCGGTCATGTGGCGGGCGACTGCCTGGAACACGTGGAACACGCCGTCGAGATTGGTCGCAAACATCGCCCGCCATTCCTCCTCGGTGCGATCGATGAAGGCGCGCCTTCCGCCGCCGCCGATGCCGGCATTGGCAAAGCAGCCATCGACCCGGCCGAAGGCATCGAGCGTCGCCTTCATCGCCTCCTTGACCGAGGCGGGGTCGCTGACGTCGCAGATGAAGGTGGCGGCCTTGCCGGGGCCCTCCGCCATGCGCGCGGCGGCGCTTTGGTTTTTTTCGACATTGCGGCCCCAAATCGCGACATTGCAGCCACTCGACGCAAGAGCCTGCGCGATGCCGAGGCCGATACCGCCATTGCCACCCGTGATGATGGCCACGCGGCCCGTGAGGTCGAACATGTTCATAAGGGCGTTTCCGTCAGGTCTGATCCGCATCAGTTGCGCGCAGGGAGCATGGACAAGCGGCCGGCAAAAATCAAATATGCCTGCGACAGCAAATCGCAGCCGGCAAGCACCGGGCTCACGCCGGGCACACAGGGAAGAGGAAACGATGCAATTCAAGCATGTCACGCTCGATATCGACGGTCCGGTCGCGATCCTCAGGATGGACCACCAGGAGGTCATGAACGCGGTCTCGATGGACATGCTGGCGGGCCTTGCCGACGCGCTCGATGTGATCGATGAGAAAAGGGCGGAGGTTCGCTGCGTGGTGTTGACCGGCGCCGGCCGCGCCTTCTGCACCGGGGCCAATCTGCAGGGCCGCGACAAGCCGACCACGGGCCGCAGCAATGCGGGGGCGGCGCTGGAGACCGGCTTCCATCCCTTCCTGCGCCGGATCCGCAACCTGCATTGTCCGCTGGTCACGGCCGTCAACGGCCCGGCGGCGGGCGCCGGCATGAGCTTTGCGCTGATGGGCGACATGATCCTGATGGCGCGCTCGGCCTACTTCCTGCAGGCGTTCCGCCGCATCGGCCTGGTGCCCGACTGTGGCTCGACCTGGCTGTTGCCGCGGCTGGTCGGCAAGGCCCGCGCCATCGAACTGTCCTTGATGGGCGAACGGCTGCCGGCCGAGAAGGCGCTGGAATGGGGCCTCGTCAACCGCGTCCATGACGACGCCGTCCTGATGGACGAGGCCATGAAACTCGCCCATGAACTCGCCAACGGGCCGACGATCGCGCTATCGTTGATCCGCAGGCTCTACTGGGAAAGCCCGGAAAATTCTTTCGAGGACCAGCTCAACCTCGAATTCCAGTCGCAGCGCATCGCGGGCGCGGCGGAGGATTTTCGGGAAGGCGTCACGGCTTTTCTGGAGAAGCGGCCGGCGCAGTTCAAGGGCAGATAAGAGGGACAGACCAAGATGGAGGCGGAGCTCGGCCGCTGTGTTGCGTCGTTCTTTCCGGGCGCGACCGGCGTTGCCGGCGCAGCGAAATTATCGGGCGGCGCCAGCCAGGAGACCTGGTCGTTCGACATCGTCCACCCCGATGGCAATGTCGGTGCAATCCTGCGCCGGGCCCCGAAAGGTTTTGGCGCCGCGCCCCTGCGCGCCGCCGGGTTGAACAACGAGGCCGTGCTGATGCAGCTCGCTTATGAGGCCGGCGTGCCGTCGCCGCGCGTGCTGCATGTCTTGAGGCCGGAGGATGATCTCGGCACCGGCTTCATCATGGAGCGCGTCGAAGGTGAAACCATCGCGCGGAAGATTCTGCGGGACGAGAAATTTGCGATGGCGCGGCAGCATCTCGCGCGCCAGCTCGGCAGGGTCGCGGCCGGCATTCACGGTTTGCCGCAGGCGAAACTGCCGCAATTGCGTGAGATGACATCGACCAAGGAGATCGACGAACTCGGCCGCGAATACCACGGTTTTGATTGGCCGCGGCCCGTGTTCGAGCTGGCCTTGCGCTGGCTGAAGGACAACGATCCGGGGCCGCCGGAGGAAATGACGCTGGTGCATGGCGATTTCCGCCACGGCAATCTCATCATCGGCCCGGTTGGCGTGCGCGCGGTGCTGGATTGGGAGCTCGCCCATCTCGGCGATCCGATGGAGGACCTCGGCTGGATCTGCGTCAATTCGTGGCGCTTCGGCGAGATCGACAAGCCGGTCGGCGGGTTCGGCTCCCGCGAGGAGCTTTATGCCGGCTACGAGAGCGCCGGCCGCAAGGTCGATCCGGAGCGTGCACTGTTCTGGCAGGTGATGGGAACGTTGCGCTGGGGCGTGATGTGCTGCGGAATGATGCAGCGTTTCCGCGACCAGCCCGACAATTCGATGGAGCGCGCCATGATCGGGCGCCGCGCGTCGGAAACCGAGATCGATCTTTTGGTGTTGCTGGCGCCGCGCGCGCCCGACCAGAAATGAGAAGCTGAATGCAGGACCAACCGACGCCGATCGAACTGACCAAGGCGGTCGCCGACTTTCTGCGCAACGATATCGCGCCTGCGATCGCCGGGCACAATGCGTTCAAGCTGCGCGTCGCCATCAATATGCTCGAGCTGGTGGTGCGGCAATTGACGTGCGAGCAGGGAAGCGAGCAGGCGGAAGCCTCCCGGCTGGTACAGCTGCTCGGCCTCAAAGGCTCGCTGTTCGAGCTCAACCGCGCACTTGCCGAACGGATCGCGAGCGGCGAGGTCGATTTGGCAACGCAAGGGCTGGTCGAGCATCTGTGGCAGACCACGCTGGACAAGCTCGCGGTCGATCAGCCGAATTATGCGTCGTACAAGCGCGAGCGGGGGAAGGGGGGAACGTGAGATCAGTCTCTCCGTCGTCATTGCGAGCGACTTGTCCGCCGAAGCTCAATGAGCGAAGGCGGAAGCGAAGCAGTCCAGTCTCGGTGAGACTGGACTGCTTCGTCGCTTGCGCTGTCCGCAATGACGACGGTGTCTCACCGCCCCAGCCATTGCGGCGGACGCTTTTCCGCAAACGCCTTCGGTCCCTCGACATAGTCCTGCGATGCGGCCATCGCCTTCACGGCCGGGTAGTCGCGCTGCTCGGTGATCGCCTGCTCCAGCGACACGGCAAGGCCCTTCTGGATTACCTGCTTGGAGGCGCGGATCGACATCGGCGAGTTCTTGCAGATCGTCTCGGCCCAGCGCATCGCGCTCGCGAGCGCCTCGCCTTGCGGCACCACCTCGTTGACGAAGCCGAGCTCGAGACCCTCCTTGGCGCTGACATGGCGGGCGGTCAGGATCATGCCCATCGCGCGCTTCAACCCGATCTGGCGCGGCAACCGCTGCAGGCCGCCCGCAAGCGCCGCCAAGCCCACGCGCGGCTCGGGCAGCGCGAAGGTGGCATTCTCAGCGGCGATGATGAGGTCGCAGGCGAGCGCGATCTCAAAACCGCCACCCATTGCAACGCCATTGACGGCGGCGATGATCGGCTTGTCGCAGTCGAAACGCGAGGTGAGGCCTGCGAAGCCACCCTTGTCCCAGCCGCGCTTTCCCCCTGCCGCCTGCCATTTCAAATCGTTGCCGGCGCAGAACGCCTTGTCGCCGGCGCCGGTGACGATCGCGACCCATTGCTCGGGATCGGCGCAGAAATCGTCGAACACCGCGTTGAGCTCGAAATGCGCGTCGATATGCAACGCGTTGTAGACTTCGGGCCGCGACAGCGTCACGATCGTGACCGGCCCCTTGCGCGTCACCGCAGAGAATTTCAGCTCCATGTTTCCTCTCAGCATTGTTTTTCATGTCGTGGAATAGGGTGCGCAACTCTAGCGCGGCCGCGCCGCCTGATGCCATCCCAATCCGCGCAGAGCCTGCGTGCGATCGGCGCGGCTGATCGGCTTGATCGGAACCCGCGGCGTTGCGTGCCGACAATGACGACAATAGTGACGACAATAAAGACAAACGGGAGTGACCGCCTTGGATTTCGCGCTGCCTGCCGACCTCATGGCCTATCTCGACGAGCTCGACCGTTTTGTTGCGGCCGAGATCAAGCCGCTGGAGCAGGCCAACGACAACATCCGCTTCTTCGATCATCGGCGCGAATGGGCGCGCACCGACTTTGAGAATGGCGGCTTGCCGCGCCGTGAATGGGAATTGCTGCTCCGCAAGGCAAAGGACCTCGCCGACGGAGCCGGCCATCTGCGCTTTGCGATCCCGAAACGCTATGGCGGCAAGGATGGCTCCAACCTGTGGATGGCCGTGATCCGCGAGCATTTCGCTTCCCAGGGCCTCGGGCTGCACAATGATCTGCAGAACGAGCATTCGGTCGTCGGCAATTTTCCGCTTGTCACCATGCTCGATCGGTACGGCCGTGACGACCAGAAGGCCATGATCGAAGGCTCGATCACCGGAAAATACCGCATCACCTTTGGCCTCACCGAGCCGCATCACGGCTCGGATGCCACCCACATGGAGACGCGCGCGGTTCCCGCGACGCGCGACAACGTCAAGGGCTGGGCTATCCGCGGCGAGAAGATGTGGACCACCGGCATGCATGTGGCGACCCACTGCGCGCTGTTCGCGCGCACCTCGGGCAATGACGGTGATGCGCACGGCATCACCTGCTTCCTGGTGCCGGCGAAGAGCAGTGGCGTCAAGGTCGAGGAGTATATGTGGACCTTCAACATGCCGACCGATCACCCGAGGGTCAGTTTCACCGACGTGTTCGTGCCGGAGGACGCGCTGTTCGGCGAGGTCGGACGCGGGCTATCGCTCGCGCAGTGCTTCGTGCACGAGAACCGCATCCGGCAGGCCGCGAGCTCGCTCGGGGCCGCCGTCTATTGCATCAACGAAAGCGTGAAATATGCGCGTGAGCGAAAGCCGTTCGGCAAGGCGCTGGCCGAGAACCAGGCGATCCAGTGGCCGCTGGTCGAGCTTGCGACGCAGGCCGAGATGCTCCGCCTTCTGATCCGCAAGACCGCCTGGGAGATGGACCTGTTAACGCAGGCCGACGTCGAGCACACGCTCTCGGACAAGGTTTCGATGTGCAACTACTGGGCCAATCGGCTGTGCTGCGAGGCGGCCGACCGCGCGATGCAGGTGCATGGCGGCATGGGCTATTCGCGCCACAAGCCGTTCGAGCACATCTATCGCCACCACCGCCGCTACCGCATCACCGAAGGCAGCGAGGAAATCCAGATGCGCAAGGTCGCAGGCTTCCTGTTCGGCTATATGGGCGCCGGAAAGCGATGAAGGAGGCTTTCGACCTTCACGCCCTCTCCGCGGTCTTCGCCATGAGCTCGGTTTCGAACAAAGTGAAGACGTCATCGTACTGGAGAATCTCTTCGTGAGGTCCGGGACGGCCGAGCAGAAAGCCTTGCGCTTCATCGCAACCCTCGCGGCGGAGCAGCTCGAGCTGATTGTCGGTCTCGACGCCTTCGGCAAGAATCGGGACGTCGAGGCTCTTGCCGAGCGCAAGCACGGCGCGGACGATCGCCCTGGTCTGCGGGTTGGTTTCGACCTCGTTCATGAACAGCCGGTCGAGCTTGATCTTGTCGAACGGGAACGAGCGCAGCGTATCGAGCGAGGAATAGCCGGTGCCGAAATCGTCGAGCGCGACGGTGACGCCAAGCGCCTTGATCTGACGCAGGATGTGCAGCGCGCGCGGCTTGTCGGCTATGATCGTCGATTCCGTGATTTCCAGTTCGAGCCGCGCGGCCGGCAGGCCGGTCTCCATCAGGATCTCGTGCACCAGGCGCGGCAGCTCGGGCTGGCCGAATTGAACCGGAGACAGGTTCACCGCGATCCGGTGTGGAATCTGCCACCCGGCGGCGCGCCTGCAGGCTTCGCGCAGCACCCATTCGCCGATATCGAGAATGGCCCCGCTTTCCTCCGCGATCGGGATGAAGTCGAGCGGTGGTATCAGGCCGCGCTCGGGATGATACCAGCGCAGCAGCACCTCGTATCCGCAGATCGTCGCATGCGTGACCGAGATCTGGACCTGGAAGTGCAGGTCGAACTGCTGCAATTCGAGTGCGCGGCGGAGCTCGCGCGCGAGCGCCTGCCGCTCGCGGGCGATTTCGTCGAGCCGGCTCTCGTAGAAGCAGACGGCGGTGTTGAGCTCGGACTTGGCGCGATACATCGCGAGATCGGAGTTGCCGATCAGCGTTTCGGCGGTGATGCCGTCATGCGGATAGACCGCAACCCCGATGCTGGCGCCGGCCGACGCCCGGAAATCGTCGATCTCGAGCGGCTCGAACAGGGCGACCTCGAGCTTGCCGAGAAAATCAAGCAGCACGTCCTCATCGCGAAAATCTTTCAAGGCGGCGAATTCGTCGCCGCCGATCCGCGCGACGAATTCACCGCCTTCGACGCATTCCGTCAGCCGGCCCGCGATGATCTTCAGGGCCTGGTCTCCGGCGCTGTGCCCCCTGAAATCGTTGATTTCCTTGAAGCGGTTGAGATCGATCCCGATCACCGCGAGCTCGTGGCCTTCCTTCTCGGCTCTCGCAAGTTCGCGGTCCAGACGTTCGGAGAAGCTCGTGCGGTTCGGGAGGCCGGTCAGGGGATCGTTCAGCGCCATATGGTGGAGGCGTCGGTTGTTTTCGCTCCGGGCGCGGGAGTCGATCATCTGGCTGGCCACGCCGGTGCCGACGATGAACAGGGCGACACCTGCGGTCGCAACCGCCATGGCCTCGAAGACGGCGGCGTTCGTGGCAGCGGATGCGAGCGGTATGACCGAGATGGCGGCCATGCCGGTGAAGTGCTGCGAGAGGATCGCAAGCACAAAGGCGAACATCGCAATCGGCGCCGCATAGGCGCGCTCCGTTTGCATGATCGCGGTGAGTGCCGTGACCGAAAGAACGACCGACAGCACCACCGAGGCGGCCACGTAGGCGCCGTTCGACGCGACGATCCCGCTGACATGATAGGCGGCCATTCCGACATAGTGCATGAGCGAGATCGTGAGCCCGGCCAGGGTCCCGCTCGCCACCGCGGTCAACGCGCCTCTCGTGGCCGCGGCGATCGCAAAGGCGAGCACGAGGCCGAGGATCGCGATCGCAAGGGACGCGACCGTCAAGATTGGATCGAAGGTGACCGGCGTGCCGGGCTGATAGGCGAGGATGGCCACGAAATGCGTGCACCAGACCGAGGAGCCTCCCGCGGAAGCCGCCTGGAACAGCCAGCCCGAGCGCTGCAGCCCCTCCGTTCGCATCGCGCGTTCGAGCAGCCGCACGGTGACGGTGCTTCCGGCGATGCAGACGACAGCTGCAAGACAGACGAGCCACAGATTGTGGCCGGCGATGATGCTGGAGATGACACGCATGACGAAACGCCCTGGTTTTTCTGGTGCTCGATTGCGAACACCCGTCATCCGAACAATGCGTTGCGATCGGATGTTTTGATTGTTGTGCCGCCTTCGATGATGCGTGTCATCAGTGAGTCGGTGATGACTGAAAGGAATAGTTAAGGGGCGATTTGCGATTCCGGCTGCTGACTCCACGAGCTTGAATCAAACACACGGAGGATGCGCGACGCCCGCCACAATAATGAATTTCGACATTTTCAGGGCAGCGCGAGGATTGGACTTTTCCCTGCCGGCACAATCGCTTCTCGAGCGTCGAGCAAGAGGTGTTTCGGCCGAGCGGATTCGCGCTGCAATGAGGGATTTGGCGGGTCGTCGGCGCGGCCGAGAATCGGAGGATTCACGCAGGCGAGGCTTGTCCTGGTTGCAACTCGTAGCATCAAGGCGACGCGGGCCGGGCGCATTCCGCCTAAATCAAGGCAAGATGGCGGTCTGCCACTTTCTCGCCGCAAATCGGGAGACTTTCCGCGCGGCTCGCGTCAGGCAACTGTCGACCACCTCGACATCGGGATCATCGGCGAACAGTCCTTCGACTTGGGTGGCGCCCCCTGCTTCCTTTGGGCTCGACCTATTGCGATGCGGCGGACATTGTGCTGACAAATTTCCATCAAGAGTTGTGAGTGGCCTGCCGCTCCTGATCCAGGCGATTGCGGTGGTCGTCGGAACGCGCGGGCGCGCCAACAAGTACCGACACATGAGCGACAGGTGGCGATAGGAGGATAGCCATGACCGTCAGGCTGAATTCCACGGCGGAGATATCGCCGCTACTTGGCGATCATGGAGGTGTGGAGGCCAAGAGCGAACGTTCGGTTCTTCCGGGCTCGGTCGTACCGATCAGACCGACGGCCCAGGAACTGGGCGAGAAGCTTTCGCTCGAACGACTGCACCAGATCGACCGCGCCTTCTTCGGACCCTTCTTCAGAGACAAATACGGGACGGGAGGAGACAGGGCGCTGGAGAATGGCCGTATTCGCTACTACGGCCCGGTGCAGCGTGCGACCGGCGCAGGTGAGTTGGCCGGGCGCCGCTACGTGCATGAGTTCGACACCATGACGGGGTGCATACGCGGCTGGCATGAGACCGTGGATTGCTCTGGCAATGTTCGGCAAGTGCGTCCCGAGCGGGAGAACGGAAGCGTGAGACACTATCAGTTTGACGGGAACGGCAGGTACGAGGGGAGTTGGTAGATGGAAGTCGATCTTCTAGCTGTCCGTCGGGTGTTCAAGGACGTATTGAGCGGCCGCATCACGCGAGAGCAGGCAGACCGCTGGGCGTATGTGGTCATGCAGAAGGAGGATGCCGGCGTCCTTAAATATATGCCACCCGGTGATCGGGAATGTATCTGGGCTGGCGTCATGTATCTTTACGGGGTGGACACCCGGAAAGGGCCGAACGAGTATCTCCACACCAACGACGACGTCATGACGGCGATGAAGGCAAAGCTTGGCGCAGCTTCCGAAACGGAGGACGCGATGCCGGTTCTCACCTCGATGACCGGCGGCCGCGGCGCCTAGCCAGAGGACCATGAACGAAACCGAACTCGTCCGGAACTCGGCTAGCCGCGCGCCGCCTTGTCCTTCTCGTTCTGCGCCTTGATGGAGTCACGCGCCTTGGCCCAGTCGTCGTCGCTCCAATCGCGCAACTGATAGAAGTTGCCGCCCATGGCCAGCGCCTGGCCGCCATCCATCGCGATGGTCTCGCCATTGATCCAGTCGCAGCCGCCGGAGATCAGGAAGACTGCGAGGTTCTGCAACTCCTCCATGGTGCCGACCCGGCCCATCGGATTCATCGCCTTGGTGCGCGCGCCGGCCTCGTCGCCCGGCTTGATGCGCTTGCTCATGCCTTCGGTGGGAATCTCGCCCGGCGCAATGGTGTTGAGCCGGATGCCATAATGGCCCCACTCGGTGGCGAGCGACATGGTCATCGCATGCACGGCCGACTTGCTCATGGCTGACGGCACCACATAGGGCGAGCCGTTGCGGACCCAGGTCACCGTGATCGACACCACATTGCCGGGCTGTTTTGCGGCAATCCAGCGCCGGCCGACCGCCTGGGTCACGTAAAACGTGCCATGCATGACGATGTTGGCGACCGCATCGAAGCCGCGCGGGCTGAGCTCTTCGCTCCGCGAGATGAAGTTGCCGGCGGCATTGTTGATGAGGTCGGTGAGACCGCCCTCGCGAAAGATGTTCTCGACCATCTCCTCGACCGCGAGCGGATTGCGAATGTCGACGCCATGGCTTGTGACCTGGCCGCCATACTGGTCCATCAGTTCGGTTGCGGTTTCGTCGCAGACGATCTTGCGTCGTCCGCAAATATGTACCTCGGCCCCGAGCTCGAGGAAGCGCGCTGCCATCGACTTGCCAAGTCCTGTCCCGCCCCCGGTGACCAGGATGCGGCGGCCGGCCAACAGATTGTCTTTGAACATGGGAGGTTTCCACCTGAAGGGATTGTTGGTTAATTGGCCGATTGACTAAATCCGGATGGCCGTCCTGTAAAGCGGATAAGAGAAGAGCAGGGAGAATTGATCCATGGAGAGCCGGGTTTCGATATCGATCACCGACGGCGTTGCCGACGTCCGCCTGGTGCGGGCGGACAAGATGAACGCGCTCGATCAGGCGATGTTCGAGGCGCTGGTAGCCGCGACTGAGCGGCTTTCGCACGAAAAAGGTCTTCGAGCGGTAGTCCTGTCGGGCGAGGGGCGCGCCTTCTGTGCCGGCCTCGACATGGGGCGGTTCGCCGCGATGAGTGAGAACGGCGGCAATGGAGTTCCGGGTGGCGAGAAGCGCGATCTCACGCAGCGTACCCATGGGCTCGCGAACTTTCCGCAGGCCGCGGTGTGG
>Ga0210401_10005633_pt1 | contig 12867 bp, 15 predicted proteins | sample IncBWH32MmetaG_FD_150866 | JGI IMG/M metagenome (GOLD analysis project Ga0210401, IMG submission 150866) | Forest soil microbial communities from Barre Woods Harvard Forest LTER site, Petersham, Massachusetts, United States - Inc-BW-H-32-M | ecosystem: Environmental > Terrestrial > Soil >... | reverse complement strand
ATTGAGAACACGAGAGTCGGGAGGGAAATAGACTTCGTCAAATTCCGTGGCCTCCTGCAGTGGCCGATTTACATTCAGCCAGGTATAGCACGCATTGCGGACAATTTTCAGGAGCCAGGCACGCGCACTACCGCCGCGGAAGCTGGGGAAAAACCGGAAAGCACGGAGGTATGCTTCCTGGACAGCGTCTTGTGCGTCCTGCTCGTTGCGTGTTAGCCATCGCGCAAGGTTGTAGGCCGCGTCGAGATGCGGAAGGATCTCTTGCTCAAAATTTCCGGGGCCGCTCTTGTCTGTCATCCTCGCCTCCAATCTCGCGCCTCGAAAGGTCATTGACCACTACATCCAATTCTTAGCGTTCGTTGGCTTCGGCCTGGAAACGGATACGTAAATCGCTGGTAGATTCTGGTGATCGTCTCCGACAAAGATAATGCGGGCCGTTGCCGCGAGTGCTTGTGGCGTGGCATTTTCGCGCCAGACGTGAAGAAAGTATTGACCGGGGGGCACGTTGTCGATAGCAATGCGCCCGCCCTTGTTGGACACTCCGAAGTATGGTGAATCTACGGTGACGACGACGGCCATCATTTCCGGATGAATGCTGCAAAACAGGTAGGAAACACCTGCACGATCAAACCTCACGGATCGCAGTACCCCGGCTTTGTAGAGACCTAAATCGAATTGTCTATTTCTGGAAATCGAGAATACGTTGTGCAGCCACGGATCGTTGTTTGGAAATTCGACAGTGCTCCCGGCCGGTATTACCAGCAGGCGGGGTACAAAAGTCTTATTGTGTTGCACTATCTTGTAGTGAGAGAATTCGAGAGCAGGTCGATCTTTGTGGCTGGTCTCGGCGGGGACCAGCCATACCACGACTCCACCTGCGCCTTCCGAAGCCTCATCAATAGCGTCAGCATGAGACACGCTAACCTGGCCCTTCACTGTTAACATTGACCCACGCACGGGCGCGTTCGTCTCCGCGATGGACTGCGTAATGAACGCATCGAGAAGGACTAGGACTAAACCAGCGAGGCCGACCTTGGCAAGATTTGCCGCGAGAACGTCTAGCTTCATCGGTGATCCGCCCCCTTCAGGGAACAGCTGGCTATCCCAGATGTCCTGGAGTTGTGCCAATGTGCGAGGGGCAAACGGCAGCCCGGTAGCCCCTTGCTCTCTAGTAAGGGGGTGACCCACGACCCCGGTGAAGTTATTGGCCCCCGCTCATGTGGGAAACATTGCGTCCGCTTCGAAGAATTGGCAATGGATGGGGAATTCCCTCTCACAGGTCAGTAGGTCCCTAGCTAAAGCCCTCTAGCGACACGATTTAGCGTGTCTCCTCCCCTGAGCTTTCCTCCATCTCGAACCGGTGATAGACTCGCGCGCGATTGGGTTTCTCCCATGCCCCAAAACGATCATCAAACGCGGCGTCTTCGCTTTAGCGTCTTCGAGGTTGATCTCAACTCGGGCGAACTCCGAAAGCACGGCATAAGGATCCGAATCCAAGAGCAGCCATTTCGACTCCTGGCCACGCTCATCGAGCACGCAGGCGAAGTAGTGAGTCGCGAGGACCTGCAAAAGAAACTCTGGACTGCAGACACCTTTGTGGATTTCGACCATGGGCTCAACAAAGCCATCAACAAAATCCGTGAGGCTCTCGGCGACTCCGCCGAGAGCCCGCGATTTGTGGAAACAGTGTCTCGCCGCGGCTACCGTTTCCTTGCGGAGGTCCAAGACGTCGATGCACCATCGGTTCTCAAGCCGGCCTCCGCAACCCGGTCTCAATTTGCGGCTGAACCACCCGTTGCTGTGGAACTCGCCGGGAAACCCGCGATAGCCAAACGCCATTCGCTGTCGCTTGCGTGGAAGGTATCGGCCTTGATGCTGCTCGTCCTCGTAGCGTTCGTCGGTGCCTGGAAGTTCCATTCCTGGAAACGCCCGTCGCTTGTCATTCGCTCATTGGCTGTTCTTCCGTTGGAAAGCCTATCGAGCGATGCGTCTCAGGACTATTTCGCCGATGGAATGACAGACGAGTTGATCTCGGACCTTGGCCAGATTAGTGCGTTGCGCGTGATTTCCCGTACGTCGGTGATGACTTATAAACACGCGCACAAGCCGCTGCCCCAGATCGCTCGGGAGCTGAACGTGGACGCAGTGGTGGAAGGCACCGTCGTGCGTTCCGGCGACCAAGTCCGCATCACGGCGCAGTTGATCCAAGCGGTCACGGACAAACACCTGTGGTCTCAAAGCTATGAAGGCGACATTCGGAATACCTTGGCCCTACAGAACCAGGTAGCTAGTGCCATCGCAGATCAAATTAGGATCAATCTGAATCCGCAAGAAAGAGCTGCGCTGAAAACCGCAAAGGTAGTGGACGCCGAGGCGTATCAGTCCTACTTGAAAGGACGCTTTTTCTGGAACAAGCGGACGGCGGATGGATTGCGGGCAGCCCTGGCATATTTCAACCAAGCGATCGAGGAAGACCCGAAGTACGCTCAAGCTTATTCGGGTTTAGCAGACACGTATGCTCTGCTGGGGGATTGGCAGTACGCAGTGATGACCACCAAGGAGGCACTGCCCAAAGCGAAGGCCGCGGCTGTCAAAGCTCTGGACTTGGATAGCACCCTAGGTGAGGCTCACAACTCGCTTGCGTTCTGCTTGGATGGTTTCGACTGGGATTTAGAGTCTGGAGGCAAGGAATTCCGCCGGGCCATTGAGTTAAACCCGGGCTACGCAACAGCACACCATTGGTATGCTTGGCATTTGGCTCTATTGCGTCGCTATGACGAGGCTATCGCGGAAATGAAAAAGGCGCAAAACCTCGATCCGCTGTCTCTGATTATAGACGCCGATTTAGCGGAGCTTCTTGCGCTTGCGAATTCTTATGACGAATCCATCGTGCAGAGTCGTAAGGCGATCGAGATGGATCCTAATTTTGCGCTCGCACACAATCAACTCGCGCTAGCGTACCTCCAAAAACACAGGAACGAGGATGCGGTCGCAGAACTCCAGAAAGCGGTCCGGCTCTCTGGGGGTAGCCCGACATGCATCGCTAATCTCGCTCGCGCTTACGTCGCATCGGGAAAGAGGACCGAAGCCGAAGAGTTGCTCAGCGATCTTAAAAAACGCTCAACCTCAGGATATTCGCACGCGTCGGAAATTGCTGTGATCTACGCATCTCTGGGGGACACGGATCAAGCTATGAGTTGGCTCGAAAAGGGCTACGATGAACGATTCAACCCAGGTGTCTTGATACGGCCGGGCTTCGATCCTCTACGCTCGAATCCGCGTTTTCAAGACCTGACCAGCCGAGTCGGCCTCCCTCGTTGAACTGGAGAAGTTGGTGAGGCCGCTAAGAATCAGCAGAACTTAGCCGAAACGAGGCAACTTTATTTTATCTTTATGGGAACACTGCTCTTTGGTAGGGCCTGCGTGAACGGCGTGTAAAACGCCAATCCTGAATCCACCATCTTCTGAATGCGTCACGGCTTCGTAATTTAAAGGCCGGGTGCGTAGTAACCAGTTTTGGCGTAGACGCTGAGAGGAGGAAGTCCTTTGGGGGGCCGTAGCTTGATCTTGATCTTGCGCCAGCGTGAATCATGTGACTTATTACTCGGGCGGTATCCCAGAATGTATTGATTACGCAATTCGGCACCAATCTTCGTGGCGATGTCCGGCAGCTCGTTCGCATTCGCTACTTCAAAAGAACGGCCACCGGTCAATTCTGTCACTTCATTGAGCAGAGTGGGCCCATTGAGTTCCTCAGGCGTTCGATCACGGTAGACCAAGGGGTCAAAAATGCCGACCGAGTACAGTTGGGTATCTGCCTCTCGCACCACCCGCTTGATATCGCTCTCGTTGTATCGACTATGGTTATCTCCTCCGTCCGATATGATGAGCAAAGCCCGTTTGGCGTTTCGAGCGGTCCTCATCTCGTTAAGGCCCAGATAGATCCCATCGAGGAGCGCAGTGCGACCTTTCGGAGACGAAGAGAGTAGGCTGCTCTGCAGGTCTTCAACCGAGGTGGTGAAGGTGCTCATGACCTCCGCCCGTTCGTTAAAACTGACGAGGAAGAACTCGTCTTGCGGATTGGCGGTCTTGAAAAATTGTAAGGCTGCCTCCTTGGCCCTACCTATCTTGTTGACCATGCTGCCGCTGAGATCGAAAATGACGCCGACGGAAATGGGGACGTCTTCGGAAGAGAAAAACAGTATCTCCTCTTCGACGTTGTTTTCGAAAATACGGAAGTTATCGGGCTCAAGACCTGTAACCAGACGGTCATGTGGGTCGGTGACGGTAACGTTCACGAGCGCCAAGTCGACATCCATGTGGAGTGATTGACCCTTCTTAATAACTTGGCCTGGTGTGTCACGCTTAACGTCGTCGTGGACGTCGGATTGGGCAACCGTCAGCACGGGGAAATTCCAGATGGCGATGCCCGAGAGTAGAAGAGATACGAACAAAACGAAGAAGACGCGGATTGGAACCGCCTTACTTTTCACAAGGTCTCCGTCGCACCAATTGTCAGAGCGCTGAATCCCAGCGATAGATGCCGGTTGTTTGATCGCCCTGCGCAGAGTCTTGAAACAGCTTATAGCTTCCAAATTCTTCGGTCTTCACATCATCATCGCTCACGCCCGAAGATCGAAGCAGATCGGTCATTGCAGCGACCATTCCCGACGGACCGGCGATGTAGTAGATAGGTCCTTTGAGGCCGAGCAGATAACGCATGAGCATTTCACGGTTGATGTGACCCTTTTCGTAGGGCCAAGCAAGAGTTCTATGGCCAGTGAGTGTTGAAATGAGAAGGAAATTGGGGTTCTGGATGCTCATATCTTCAAATTCCTCGTGGAACGCCGCGTCGTCCGCTTCCCGGTTTGAGTAAAACAAATACAGTCTGTGTGGCAGACTCTCCTGAGCGGCTTGCTTAAGGATGCTGCGAATCGGCGTAATCCCGATGCCGCCAGCCAGAAACACAGCGGGTCGGGTGATATCTTTATGAAGCGTGAACGATCCACTGGAACGGCTCACGATGAACTTTGTGCCAAGAGCAGCAGCCATCAACGCGTTCTTAAAGTCCGTCTTTCGCATACGCATCGCGATCATGATTAGCCCTTTTTCTTGAGGTGGGCTGGCTAGGGAGAAAGTTCGCGAATTGTCGCTTTCACTCCCTACACGCGGTTGGGTGAAAACGAAATCGGCATGCTGCCCGGCTCGGAATTCAAAGTTGCTACCATTTGCATCAAACCAGAAGGCCATCGTATCTCTTGCGACTTCCTGCCGATCAACTAGAGTCATTTCATAATACTTGGCCATGGATTTCTCCCTTGCTCGAACCCAAAGGGTGCTTATCTATGTGCCGCACCCAGTTATGTAGACCATGTTCCCGCCGATTTATTCCATTGTCGTCACAACCTCCCAAAAGTCTTTCGCTACCTTCACAACGTCGATACGAGAACTTAGGAAACGCCCATTGAAGTTACGGTTCGACTATGAGCTGGCCCTTCATCCCCCTGTGGCCGATTCCGCAAAGGTTGCAGCAATGAAACGAGTAGGTTCCTGGCCTGCGCGCCTCAAATTGGACTACGATTGGAGTCCCCTTCTCGATCTTGAAGCAATCTTCGTTGGAACTGAGGACCAGACCCGGATCACCTTTCTCCGCCGCCCCGTCGGGATACAGATTGATCTTGAAGCCGTGCGTCTTATCTAGAGACGTGATCTTCAATTGCACTTTGGCCTCAAGCTTTACGCGGATGGGCAATGGGGTGTACTCATACTTTTTGGCGGTGATTTCAATGACTTGCGCACCCTGCTCTGCCTGAGAGGTATTCGCTGGGCGGGCGGAGCCTGCGATACCGATAGACCCGCTGAGCAAGAACAAGCAAACAATTCGCAGTACGCTATCCACTTTATTTCCTCCTCGATAGTGTGAACACGGGCTCGAATGCCGCAACCACTCGGTGTGCCAGAACAACACACATTCCGTCGACACGGAGAGCTTCCCCTCCTGAGGCCTGCGCGATTTCATTTCGGAATCAAATGCGGCATGTACCAACCTGCTATAGTCGCTGGCATACAGGCCAGGGCGATCACTCCGCGAAACAGTTTCAGGACCTTTCCCCTCTGTTCTCATTCATCTCTGTCCGCTTTATGCAGACACTGGAAAACAATTTGATCATTCAAGTCGACTCCGATCTCAGCAGATCGCCATTGGCGGGTTTTTACCCTCAGTTCACTCTCATTCTCGGACGAACTCCGCCGCGTCTAGCCGTTTACGCCACTGAGAAATCGCTGAGATGCCCCGTCAACCCTACAAGCAACGCCGCGACCGCTTTAGGGAGGGCTCGACGTGCCTACGCCGCTCTTGCGCGGGTTTCGTCTTTGTATACCGCAGGCGCGCTCTTCTTATTCCGGCATATACGACAGGGGGCCTTGTTTCTCGATGAAATGAAGAGCAAGCAACAGGAATAAAAGCACCTGCGCGGCGGTCGATACAAGTGAACTGTTCTGTGCAGGAAAAAAGGGTCGATCGTGCTGAACTCGCAGGATCAGGTGCGCTTCGAGACACTCGTTCTACCGCATCTTGATGCCGCTTTTAATCTCGCCCGGTGGCTCTTGCGCAGCGGCGCCGACGCCGAGGACGCCTCGCAAGAAGCGATGCTCCGCGCCTTTCGTTTCTTCGATGGTTTTCAAGGCGGAGACGCGCGTGCCTGGCTGTTGCAAATCGTGCGGAACACCTGTTTCACCTGGCTGGAGAAGAATCGTCACGTGAAAGACGCAACCGAGTTCGATGAAGAATTGCACGGTCCCCCCGGCCCCACTCCCGAATCTCTTGCAATCGAAGCGGATAGTCGCGGGCGTCTTACTCACGCCCTCGAGTCTTTGCCGCCGCGCTATCGGGAGGTGATCGTGCTCCGCGAGCTGGAAGGGTGTTCTTACAAGGAGATTGCCACCATTACTTCCATCCCCTTAGGTACGGTCATGTCCAGGGTATCCCGTGCCCGCCAGCAGCTTCAGCTAGCACTTACTGACCCTACCCAGAATGAGGCCATCCATGAGCTGTAACCGCGCCACCACCGTTCTTCATGGCTACTTCGACAGCGAACTGGATGCCCTTAGTGCCGCCGAATTCGAGCACCACCTCGAACAGTGCTTCGATTGTATCAGCGCACTCGACGCTCTCGAGTCTTTGCGGTCGTCAATGGTCATTGCGCAACTCTATGAGAAAGCTCCTGCCCCATTTCGCAGGAAGGTTCTCACCCGTCTCAGTTCTGCGGGCCCGGCTCGCACGCCCTGGCGATGGCTCGCAGTCGCCGCGGCGTTTCTCGTGGTTGCCTATGCTGGCTGGCGAGTCATTCCCATTCAGCGTGGAGGTAACTATGAAACGGTGCTCGCCGCGGAGATTGTCGACGCCCATTTGAGATCGCTGCAACCCGGGCATCTCACCGATGTCGTCTCTACCGATCAACACACGGTAAAACCGTGGTTCGACGGTAAGCTGGATTTCTCTCCGCCCGTCCAGGATTTTACCGATCAGGGATTTCCGCTGCAGGGTGGCCGCGTTGACGTCGTTCACGGCCGTTCCGTCGCTGCTCTGGTGTATGCCCGCCGCAAGCATTCCGTAAACGTTTTCGTCTGGCCCACCGACGAAAAAGACGATACTCCGCGTTTCGGCTCACAACAGGGTTATCAATGGATTGATTGGCGTAAGGGCGGAATGGAATTCTGCGCTGTCTCCGACGCCGCGCCCTCGGCCCTTGAACAGCTTCAGAGGCTATTCACTGAGTAGTTGAGAATGAAGCGCGCAAATGAGGACTCGAATGGACCGGCAAGCCCGAACGTGTCTGGACAACTCGATAATTACAGTCGAGAGCACCGAGGAAAAACACCAGGAAATCATTCTATCGACAATCACTGAGCGCGCCCAGCGGATTTGTGAGGAGCGCGGGTGTAAGCATAGCTTCGAGCTGGCCGATTGGCTGACTGCTGAGCAGGAACTCTCGCGTGAGGAATTTGATGGAAACACCTCCAGTGTTCACGTTCTTGTTGACTGTCCGCGGGATTCAGAGGTGACAACTATTCTAAGCCTGACGGCCCGCAGCTTGATAGTTTTTCGTACCCGCACAAGACAACATGCCGGCCAAGTGAATTGTGGCCCGGACATACAATCCGTCCATCTGTTCTCCAAAGAACTAGATCCAGCCCAGGCGGATGTGAGGGCCGCAGACGGAGTCTTGCATGTGTGCGTGCCAAAGAAGAACGATCCAGCTGCGAGGTAGGTTTGCATTCGCATGAGCAATCCATATCCGATTCGTGAGTTTCGGTCGGTGGCAAACAAGGGGTCTCCAGCGTCGGTTGCGTCCGCCCCGCGGGCCGGCTTGAAGAACCAACACAGGGAAGACTCTTATGAATAAGCTTCAGCGAGGGACCTGCATAAAGACCAGCACGATTGGCGCACTGGCACTTAGCCTGGGAGCTCTGGTCCTGCTGCCATCGTTATCAGCCACTGAAGCGCAGCCCAGCAAGCAGACAGCCTCTGCCCAGACCAAGCACGCAGTTGTGGACGATGCGGCCGACCCGCTTCAGCAGCTCAGCACATCGATGGAGCTGCTTTCGAAACGAGTGAGCCCGTGTGTTGTTCAGATCTTTAGCATCGGGTACAACCTGGATAGCGACCGCGAGCACAACAATACAAATCTGTTTTCGCGGCGGTCGAATTCAGGTTCCGGGATCATCATTGCCTCGGATGGTTGGATTGTGACGAATGCCCATGTCGTTGAGGGCAGCCGCCGGATTCGAGTTCGACTTAATCAAGAAGGTGATGTATCGGCATCGCAATATGGAAGATCGCGCCATGCCTTGCTGGAAGCCAAGCTGGTATTGGCTGATCGTGATACGGATCTCGCGTTTCTCAAAATCGATGCCACGGACTTACCGACGCTGAAATTGTCGGATTCGAGCGAGCTGAGACAAGGGCAAGTGGTACTAGCGTTTGGCAGCCCGCTGGGGCTCGATAACTCCGTAAGCATGGGGGTTGTCAGCTCGATCGCCAGGCAATTAGATCCAGACAGCCCGACGATCTATGTTCAAACCGACGCGGCGATTAACCCGGGCAACAGCGGGGGACCGTTGGTAAATACAGGTGGAGAGGTGGTCGGCGTTAACACGCTCATTCTCACACAGTCAGGCGGAAACGAAGGAATCGGCCTCGCCATTCCTAGCAATGTAATTCGCAGCGTCTATAACCAGGTCCGAAAAGAGGGGCACGTCCACCATCACGGAATTGGTATGTCGGCACGCAATATCACACCGACCCTGGCATCGGGTCTCGGCCTGAGCCGCGAAGACGGTGTTCTTATTGAGGATGTGATTCCTCAGAGTCCGGCTCAGAACGCCGGTTTGATGCCGGGCGACGTCGTTCTGAGTGTCGACAAGAAGCCAGTTCGGAACATCCGCCAACTTGCGCTCGGTCTTTATTCTTACGCGGTAGGCGAAAATGCAAAACTTGAAATCCAGCGCGGCCAGCAAAAAATCTCCTACGAAATTCCTGTGGTTGAAAAAGAAGATTTGCAGGGACGTCTTGCTGACTTGGTCACGAAGGGACAAAACAAGATTCCGCAGCTCGGAATACTGGCTCTTACCCTCGATGACAGACTTCTGCCGATGCTTCCCCCACTGCGCAATCGGTTTGGGGTCGTTGTTGCCGCGAAAGAATCTGAAGGTGCTTACCTGGGCGAAGGGCCCCTCCCGGGAGACGTAATCTATTCCGTCAATGGGACGCTCGTGGACAGTGTCGACTCCCTGCTCTCGGCCCTCGACGTTTTCAAAACATCCGAAGCGATCGTACTGCAAGTTGAACGCCTGGGCAGTCTCCACTATGTTGCTCTTGAAACTGAAAAGTGAGCTAAGTCAACATCGTTGGCTGGCGCTCTTCCGTTGGTGAAGACTCTAAACAGCGTAGCACCCTCGCCCTGTCAGAGGCCGCGCGCTTCCAGAGACTACGAACATCGACTCCATCGTGGCTGCGGTCATGAACGACCTAACGCTCCGAAATTGTTGCCCTTGTGCGCATTGCCTGGCCCTCGTCTAAAGGCAAAGCCCGCCACCTCACCAGCACCGGGAGGACAACGACCGGGCGTGTTTGTTTCCAATGAAATGGCCTTTCTTGTCGGTCCAAGGTAAGGCGTGCGCTCGTCCGTTTTGCAGAAGGAAATGAATACGTCGTCTTAGCTCCCCAACTATCCAGCAGATGATGTCGTGCCATGAATCTTCGAAACGCTTTCGCTCTAGCCTTTTCGAGACAGATTAGATTGTCGCAAAAGGTCCGCTCTCGGTTGCAACTTGAATCCCCAGATTGAGTGACGAACACAAGACACATTCTTTATGTCCGATTCTGTTACTTCGTGCCAACAATCGCGTCTCATCATCTGTACACGTTTAGCGGATGGCTGTACTTACTGCCGATCTGGCGGAATAAAAACTTCGACGCCGTGGTTATCCATAGCGAACACTCTAAGAGGTTCAAGAGAGAAACAACGAAAAAGCAGTGCTTACGTTTTGTGATTACTCTAATCGGTATTTGCCAGTTTAAGTATCACCGCCAAGTCCCAGGCTGTAGGCCAAGTCGCGGTCAACATACCCTTCGAGTTTGCGGTGGCTGGCAAAACACTTCCTGTAGGCAACTATCGGGTGAACCGCGTGTCCCATACCGACTCACGAGTCCTCGTCCTCAGCAGCTTTGAGAATAACGTAAGCGCGCTGATCCTTCCGACCGAGGTCACAAGCTGTTTCGACGAGAAAGCCAAGCTCACTTTTGAGCAAGTTGGGGACGAGCACTTCCTCAGCAAGGTCGAAACTGCTGACCATGTGTTCACCATTCCAGTGTCCCATGCGGGAATCCTGGAAGCTGCAGGGAGATCACCCAGCGGCACGTTTGCATCAAGGAGTTCGGCTGGAAACTAGTTCATCAATCCCCGAAAAGGGGCGGCCTGCTGGTCGCCCCTTCGCACCTGGTGGATAGGAGGGAAAATGATCGACTACTGCGCGAACCAATGCGCCTACTGCCGATCGTCAATTGTTTCTGGGCAAAGATGGGTACGGGAGAAGATTTACGACCCCGCACTCCATGGGCGTGAGCCAAGCTACCACCGCTACCACATTGAACCCTTCGCTGGAGAGGAAGGAAGCTGCTGGGAAAAACATCAAATGGAACAGGACATCGCCCGGACCACGCCTACGCTTACGGGTCGCTCAGAAAAGTTGGAAACCAAACATGTTCTTGTCTTCATTTGACATTCTCAGGAAGGACCGTCGCGGAAAGCCCATTTTACTTGCTGTGGCAGAAGACTTAGAAACGGCGCGCCTTCGTCTGCGCCAATTAGCCTCACTGATCCCCGGCGAATACTTCGTTTTCGATCCGCGAACCCACCAGATCGTTGCCGCTATGGAGGTCTCACAGTGGCAGGTCACGTAGGCGTGAATAGGACCCAACGTTATTGGGTTTGCCGGGGTATAGCAGAACCATACGTACCTAGTCGTGCGAACGCGTCTGGAGGTGGAGAATTTCCAATGCCCATGGATAATACGGCCATCATTCGCCACTTGTACGAAGAAGCTTGGAATAAACGTAGGCTTGAAGTTGTGGACGAGCTGATCTCCCCGAGCCATGCACTCAACGACCCCATCGTATCCGGTTCGCAGACAGGTCCGGAGTTGTACAAACGGCGGGTGGTCGAACTCACGACAAGCTTTCCCGACCTACGTTTCACGATTGAAGACATCATCACCGAAAAAGGCAAGGTGGTTGTCTCCTGGATTGTTTCCGGAACTCACCAATGTGAATTCATGGATATTCCTGCCACTGGCAGTAGGATATTCGTAGAGGGAATCACGATTCACCACGTCACAAACGGCAAGATTCTCGATTCGCATGCTAGATGGGACACTCTGGACTTGCTGCGACAACTCGGTGAGGTTTGTGCTCTTGGGGAGACTGGCGCGGTGGTCTCAATGGTTCGACCCAGCACTCAGCTCGAACCCACGTCGCATTGAAAACAAAAGCTAAAATCGCTCGCTAGATTAGATTGGATTAGATTAGATTAGATTAGATCATGAAGATCCCAGCAAGCCGCTAAAAACAAGCCCTGCCGAGCAGAGCTCAGCACTGGCTTTGGGAGCCCTACAACAGGCACTCAGAAGGTAAACTTTCCGCCGAGCTGCAGAACGCGCGCCGGCAGCGAACCCGTAATCTGTCCAAAAGAAGTCGAACCAACGTTGTTCACCGTGGGTGCGTTCCAATTGACCCGATTGAAAACATTGAACGCATCGGCCTGGAACTGCAGGTGCATGCCTTCCCGGAATGGCAAATCGAATGTTTTCCGCAGCGAGAGGTCCCACTGATAGAAGTTGGGCCCGATGATATCGTTGACCGGGGCGTCGCCGGCACCCAGTGCGCTCTCTGCCGCAAAGGCGTTCGGATTAACCCAGCAGATAGCCTTGGAGTTGGAACAAGCTCCGCTAAACGAAGTCGATTGGCCTGCAACAATACTTGCACGCCGAGCGATATTCGCTCCGTTTAGCCCCACGGCCACGGAGTCGGTGGCAGTGAGAGGCGATCCGCTCTGGTAGTGCATCAAAGCGCTCAGCAGCCACCCCTTGGCTGCGGCACCGGCCACGCCGGTGAGGTGTCTGCCCCAGGGCGATTCCAGGGTGAACGTGGCCGAGATGATGTGGGTGGCGTCAAAGCTCACCTTGCCGTAGTTAAATTGTTTCCAGCTCTGCACCACTCCGCCGGTTTGCGTTCCACCGGCGACGGCCTTCGTCGAACCGTTGATCAAGACTGGGTTCCCGGCGGTGCTGACAAGGCAGGTGAACGGG
>Ga0210401_10005632_pt1 | contig 12869 bp, 13 predicted proteins | sample IncBWH32MmetaG_FD_150866 | JGI IMG/M metagenome (GOLD analysis project Ga0210401, IMG submission 150866) | Forest soil microbial communities from Barre Woods Harvard Forest LTER site, Petersham, Massachusetts, United States - Inc-BW-H-32-M | ecosystem: Environmental > Terrestrial > Soil >... | reverse complement strand
GGGCTGTCTGATGCGGTTTGACCTGCCGCTGGCCGGCTATCGCCCTGGAATGATCGACCCACATCCGGTCGCGGGTTCCGTCATCATAGGCCTCAACGTAGCCGGTGGACCACTCGAATTGGGTGCGCAATTCGTATTGACCGGGTGCCACATTTTGAAACAGGAATCGGCCCAGGTCATTGGTTTTAGTCGTGATGGTTTGGCCACCCGACAACGGCGTTAACGTCACGGTTTCTGCGACGCCGTACACGACTTGATTACCAAAGGTCGCTGTTAACTGCCCCGTAACCGCTCCGGCTCTTTGGTTATTGGTGTTGACATTTTTTGTGCTTTGAGCCGCTGACACAAAATCGGCAAAGCATAGTAGAACTCCGAGCAAGACGAGCGAGAAGCGCTCTAAGTTAGCTCTGGTTTTCATGTTATCTTGCCAGAAGTAAAAGGCACAAACCGGACCAAGTTGCTGTCCCGCAGGGAGTTGCGAAATTGCGAGTCGTTGGTTGCCCGTTGCGGATTGCGCCTTGCAGGGTACGGGTTGCGACTCGCGGCGGTGCCACGCCTGAAGCTGGGGAGGGCGACTACGCAGCTTGAAAATCGTGTTTGCAAGCTACATTGAACTATGGCGAGGAACCTCCTGGATCCCAGATTCTAGCTCCTAGCTCCTCCATCTATGGCTACGCAATTCAGGGACTATTACGAGACGCTTGGCGTCAGCAAGACTGCGACCGCCGATGAGATCCGGTCTGCTTACCGGAAGTTGGCGCGGAAATACCATCCTGACGTCGCAAGGGACAAAAAGGAAGGCGAAGAAAAAATTAAGGAAATCAATGAAGCTTACGAGGTCTTAAGCGATCCGGAGAAGCGGACGAAGTACGACAGACTCGGCGCGGCTTGGCAAACCGGCGAGTTTGCAGGAGCTCCCGGAGGGATGGGAGGCGCGCCAGAAGGTTGGACCTTTCACCAAGGACCTGAAGGAGGCGCTGAGTTTCATTTCGGCGGTACCGGGTTCAGCGACTTTTTCGAACAATTTTTCGGTACCCGACGATCCTATGCGGGTACTCCCGACTTTGATGGCGAAGCCGAGAGGCCACGCCGTCCACGAAAACGCGATGTTGAAGCGGACATGCTGGTCAGCCTTGCAGAAGCGCTGCATGGTTCGACGCGAACCATCACTTTGCAACGCGTGGATCAATCTGGCCAACCGGCAAAGACGGACACCTATAAAGTAAAAATCCCGGCCGGTATTCGGGAGGGCCAACGCATCCGGTTAGCTGGTCAGGGAGAGAATGGGGGAGATTTGTTCTTACGGATTTCTTTCCAGAAACATCCCGATTTCCGTTGGCAAGATGCGGACCTTTATTACGACTTGGACCTAGCGCCGTGGGAAGCCGTGCTGGGGTCCAGTATCAATATTCCGACGCTGGATGGCCAGGCGAAGCTGAAGATCCCGGCTGGGACAGTCAACGGAGCTACTTTTCGACTTGCCAACCTTGGCCTCACTCGCTCGGATGGAAAGCGGGGAAACCTTTATGCGGTGGCCCGGATCCAGGTTCCGGAAACCGTTACGGCGGAGGAAAGCCGATTATGGGAGGAACTTGCTAAAACTTCTAAGTTTGATCCGCGAGCTTGAAACAAAGAAAAATCTCACGCTCTCACGCAAAGGCGCAAAGAAAAGACAGGATCATTGACAGAACAGAACGAAGCTAATGAAGGGAAAATTCGCTGATCGGCGCAATGAACGTTTCAGCCACTGATTACTGACTCACTGATCACTGATTACTGAGAATGCCTATGAGCGGTGAAAGCAGCCACGAGACGAAGGAGTACGTGCGATTGACGGTGATTAATCCGGACACCGGCAAACTGTTCGATGTCACGAAAGCCGCAGAGTACACGGCCGTGGAGCCCGATGGAATCCGAACCTACTGCCGTGAAGGCCTGGTAAGAGCAACTCGTTATAAGGAAGACGGAGAACCGTTGTTCGATGAGGATGGAATCTACTGGCTGCGCCGGATCCAGAGTTTGCGAACGGAGATGCGATTGGAAGGCCCGAGTCTGCGCATCGTTCTGGATCTGATGCAGGAAGTAGAACGGCTTCGGCAGGAGCTCAGAAGGTTGTAAGTTGTAGGTTACGAGTTGCGGGTTACGAGTTGCGAGTTGCGGGCTACGAGTTGCGCGTTGAGCACAGCTCGCAACCCGTAACTCTCAACCCGTAACCTTAAATCACGCGGTCGTTGCCGCCATCGATGGGGATTTGAGCGCCGGTGGTTGCGGAGAAGGTGGGGCCGCAGAGCTCGACGATGACACCGGCCACAATCCGGCTGGTGACCTCGGCCCCGAGCACGTTGTTGCGTTTATAGTCGTCGACCGACAAACCGTAACTGGTGGCTCGTTGCTGGAGGACTTCAGGGGTCCAAAGGCCGGTGTCGAACACGGCGTTAGGATGGACAACGTTCACGCGAATCTTATCTTTACCCCATTCCAGAGCAGCCACCCGAGCCAATTGCGTGAGGGCACTCTTAGAAGTCGAGTAAGCGGCTTGGCCGGGGCCTGGAGCCGGTACATTTTTAGACGCGTTGATTACGACACGGCCGCCGTTTGGCGCCAATTGCAGTAACGGATGACTCAAACGTAGCAACGATAAGTTGGCATCCAGATTCACGCGCATGGTGCGATGCCAGGTGGCGAGGTCGAGATCTTCGATCCGTTTAGTGGAAGGAAAGATGCCCGCGTTTAGGATCATTATGTCGAGTCCACCGAACCGGCGAACGGCAGTTTCAAGAGCGGTTTCCAGAGCAGTTTCATCGACGATGTCGCACTGAATGCCGAGGAACGATCTTTTACTGGATTGGTTGACGATCGCGGGGTTGATGTCGAGAGCGACCACGGCGGCGCCGCGCTGCATTAATTCTTCGGCGCATGCTTTGCCAATACCCGAGCCGGCGCCGGTAACAAGCGCAACTTCACCTATTAGCGGTTTCGATGAGCCAGCTTTACCGAGTTTGGCTTGTTCAAGTTCCCAGTATTCGACGTCGAAGGCTTCTTCGGGAGTGACGGGTTCCCAAGCGTCGAGCACGATGGCTCGCGAGATCACGTCGATGGTGTGATCGTAGAGTTCGCCGGCAACTGCCGCTTCTTCAGCGCTCTTGCCGACGCTGATCATACCGAGCTCTGGATCCAGAACGATGCGAGGAGCAGGGTCGAGCATTTGCAAGGATCGTTGGGATCGGCTGGCCATCTTTTCGAAATAGTCGCGGTAAGCCTGAGCGTACTGCTGAACGTTCCGGCCAAGCAGCGGGATCCGCTTTGTGCGGATAACATGATCCGGGGTCGCCGGGCCTCGGGTTGCGATCGCATTGAGATCTTTTCGCTGGGAAAACGCCAGGAATTTGGTTTCGCCGTGCAGCGAGAGGATCACGGGTTTGCCGGCGACCTTCGCAATTTCGTTTCGTAGCGAGGCAATATCGAACCGAACCTGTGCGGCTGGAGAAGAGGATTTTTGATAGGCGATCTGCCAGGCATTATGTTGCTGCAGATAACGTTCGGCAAGATCAACAAGCTCGATCATCCGGTCGTATGATTCTTTGGCCGTGGCGCCGAAAGAGAAGATGCCGTGTTTGAGTAGCACTAGCCCGATGGTGTTTGGGGTGACCAGTTTCGGGAAGATCTCCGCACATGCCCGGGATAAAGCGAACCCCGGCATCACATAAGGGATGACCACAACCCGGTCAGTGTAGATCTCAGTTAATCGTTCCCGAGCAGACGGAAGATCGATAATCGAGGCCAGTGCGTCGGAGTGGGTGTGGTCGACGAATTTATGCGGAAGAATAGCGTGCAGAATGGCTTCCACACTGGGTGCGGGGGCATCCGCGCTGATCGTGGCTACCCGAAGTTCGTTAGCCATTTGGGAGTCACTCAGCTCCGGTAAATGAGACAGTCGCAGCAAATGTTCCATTCGTACCGGAGCAAACCCGGCAGCCTCGATAGAAGCTAAATCCCAGCCACTCCCTTTTACGTACAGAAGATCGACCGGCTCACCGAAGAGATTGGGTTCGGTCAGCTTGACTGAAGTATTACCGCCGCCATGTAAGACCAGGGATGTATCGCGTCCTAGGAGGCGAGAAGTATAAACGCGTTGTTCAAGGTCGGTTTTAAATTGGGCGGCGTCTTGGTCGTTCCAGAGGCTTTTCATGGTGCAGGACCGGTCGACAGCGCGCCGGCCATGAACCATGAAATGACAAATGACAGATGACAAGAGGAGCGTGTGGAAGGCAAAAATTTGGTGGGGCGAGGCTCCCCAATAACCTAGAGCTTTCGCAGCGCTGCTAGCGTGTGCTACCAAAGCGCGAACAAGACCGATGTATGCGCCGAGCCGCGATAGGCCCAGCGCTCGTTTTGGTACTAAAGGGGCTCCGGGCCGTCGCGGTTGGTCCGGATCACTGGTCGTCTGAGAAACGGTGTGTCTTACCCAACGGCTCGGCGAGCGGTTGGGCTTCGGCCAAGCCAGCGGTAGCAAACGTCCCTTCGCGTTGCGGACAGCGAACGGACGTGCGGGAGCCTCGCCCCATCAAATTTGTGCCCCACCAATGTTGCCGCATCATCGCCGCGACCTGAGCCGGAACAGGATCGGCAGGCCATAGTATCCGAGGTGTTCCCGGATTTTGGCCTCGAGGTAACGACGATAGTCATCCGTCAACGCCGCTGGATCGTTTACAAACAGGATGAACGTTGGCGGTTTGATACCTGGCGTGTTGCCGGGGTCGATTTGCGTCGCGTAAAGAAGCTTTAAACGACGGTTACTTCTTAAAGGGGGAGGATGCGCCTCTATCGCGGATTGGAGTAAACGATTGAGCGCTCCGGTGCCAAGAAAGCGTTCAGAATGTTTCTCGATTTTGTCGATGCTTTTGAACAGGCGGTCGAGATTTTCTCTCGTGTGAGCAGAAAGGACATCAATCGGCGCGTAAGTCAGAAAGAAAAGGTTGGAACGGATTTGGCCCAGCACCGCTTCGACAAAGTCTCGTACCCGATTCGATGGCTTTACTAAATCGAGCTTGTTGACTGCGACTAAGCAGGGTTTTTCGTTCTCCTGGATTAACCCGGCGATTTTCTTGTCTTGAGCAGTGACTCCGTCGACAGCGTCCACCACCAATGCGCAAATATCGGCGCGTTCGATGCTTTTTTCGGAGCGCATTACGCTAAAAACTTCGACAGAAGTGTTGTGCTTGCTGCGAGGCCGGATACCGGCAGTGTCGATCAGCAGGAAATCTCTGCCATCGCGGCGATAGGGAATATCGATGGCGTCACGCGTGGTGCCGGCTATTTCGCTAACAATGGTTCGCTGATCCTGCAAGATAGCGTTCACTAACGACGATTTTCCGACGTTGGGCCGCCCGACAATGGCTAGTTTGATCGGTTCCAGGACCTCTTCTGTGCCGTTCTCCAACGGGAATTGGCTCCACAAACCCGCTTTTAAAGCATCCGTAAGTTCGAGGATGCCGCGTCCGTGTTCGGCGCTCACCGCGAAGATGTGCTCGAAACCGAGTCGCGAGAATTCTGCGTCAAAAAGCTCATGTTTCTGGTGGTCAATTTTATTGACCGCGATGAGGACCGGTTTTCTGGTCTTACGCAGTTCTTTAGCTAGCATTTCGTCGATCGGCGTTATGCCGGCAACGCCGTCTGTAACGAAAATGATCGTGTCGGCCATCTGCATGGCGAGTTCGGCTTCGGCTTGGACTTGATCGTCAAAAGAATCGCCAAGGGCTAATCCGATGCCACCCGTGTCGATCAAGGTCACCCGACGGTCGTCGAGCTGAAAATCCGCGGCCAACCGGTCGCGAGTCACACCGGGCTGGTCGTGAACAATGGCGATGCGTCGCCGTAAAAGGCGATTGAACAAAGCTGATTTGCCGACGTTGGGACGTCCGACTATCGCGACCGTTGGCACCTTAGCCATCTCAGTGCAGCAAACGTTATACCCGCTGAAGGGTTATAGGTTCTAGGTTATAAGTTATAGGTTTTAAGTTGGGGCTACGCGCTTTTACCGGATCATTGGGCGCTTTTTTGCCGGATCGCAGGGATGACCAGTAACCTAAAACATAAAACTTAAAACCTAAAGCGTTTAACTCTGAGCTGGCGAATGCCGTCAAGAACATAGCCGGTCCCTGAAATGAGGGTGAGCAATGTTGCAATGATAACCAGCGTGGACAAGAAAACCGGGATGCGGAAGAGGACCCAAACGATTGAGGTCAATTGGAATACGGTAGCAATTTTTCCGATCAGGCTTGGATGAACGTCGACATGTTCAATCAATCTCGTCAATGCGGTGAAGCCGATCCCGAGTACGAGGTCGCGGCCAATCACGGCGCACGGGAACCAGAACGGCAAGCTCTGAGGCCAGCCCGAGGCAGCGAGCACAACGAGAGCCGCCGCCACTAATCCTTTGTCGGCGATGGGATCTAGAATAGCGCCAAGCCGGCTCTGTTGGTGAAACTGCCGGGCTACGAAGCCATCGACACCATCCGTGCACGCTGCGAGTAAGAATAGAATGATCGCGCCAAATCGGTAGGATTCCTCTGGTTGGTCCTCAGCGAAAGAGCGGCCGTAGGCCCATGCCAGCCAGACAAAGGCTGGAATCAGGCCAATGCGAACCAGGGTGATCTTATTGGCGGCAGTCATGGGCGTGAGCGTGACAAATGACAAATCACAGATGACAGACAGCACTTTTAGCGACGGCTAGACCGCCGTTGTTATTTGTCATCTGTTATCTGTCATCTGTCATTTTCATTCTAACGCTGCGTGGTCGTGTTCTCCTGTGCGGGGGTTCGGCCGCGATAAGAGACAATGCCCTGGTAGATCTGCTCGGCTAAGGCGTCCCGGTAGGCTGGCGAAACGATGCGCCGGGATTCGACCGGACTGGTCAAAAATCCGCCTTCGACCAGGATTGCCGGATTCGCGCTATAGCGGATCACAAAGTACGGTGCAGTCTTTACCCGACGATCGACGACACCAGGCAAAAGCAGAATATTTTGCTGAACCTTGGCCGCCAGCTTAGCGCTGCGCTTTGTGTTGTAATAGGTTTCCAGGCCTCGAATGTTGCGGTTCGGCGTGCCGTTAAAGTGGAGGCTGACAAAGATGACGTTGGGCTGAGAATTCGAGATTAGAACCCGGTTCTCTAGTGGGATGTAAACGTCGGACTGGCGGGTCATCACGACGTTAAAGCCGGCTTGTTCTAAACGGCTTTTGAGGCGGTACGCCAAGTCAAGGGTCCAGATTTTCTCCGGTAATACGCCGCGCTGAGTTTCCCCCGGGTCGTGCCCTCCGTGTCCCGGGTCGACCACGACGGTTCGAAATGTCGGGCGGGTCGCACAGCCGACAAAAAGAATGACAAATGACAGATTACAAATGACAAATCGGAGCGACATCCAATGGTGGTTGTTGGAGCGGTGGTTCCCAGTCTGTGGTTTCAATTTGTCATCTGTCATTTGTTATTGGTCATTTCTTTGGCCTCAGTCTGAACTTTTGCCTGATAGCCCAGGAGCTTCAGCTTATCCGAGAGTTCCCGCTCGAATGCGCGTTGGGCTTCGGCTGGCAAATCCGGGTCCTGCTCTTCGGCGATTTTTGGTAAGGCGTTGAGCTCGGCAGTGATGTCTTGGGGCTGTATTTTGTTCCAGAGACCATCTTGGAGCTCTTCGACCTCCCAATGGAGGACTTCGCTGCTCAAGATTTTTGCCGGCGGCAACGTGACGGTGACCGTGGTTCCCTGCACGGATACCTGGCATTGTTTATCGAGGTCGTAACCGGCATGTAAACGAAAAGTTGCCCGGATCCGGATATGCTTCGTGCTTCCTAACCAGCTTTGATCACTCTCGTGCATTACTTGGGTGTCTTTGGTCAGCACGGTGAGTTGCATGACCTCTTGGGACGATTCATAGAAGACCTTATTCCGAACGACGACACGGGGTCGAAATTGGAAGGTGTCCGCCAGGACATCGCGGAGTTTCGCAACGCTGGCAGTCGACTCGTGCGTGAACGAAGCGAAGGCTCGCTCGGGCCAGGAGGTCAGCCGGTCGAAGATGAAATAAATCAAGAGAGCGCCGATGAGCGCAATCATGACGAAAGCCAGGGGCCAAGAGAAACGAGGCCGGGTCATTTGCCGGGAAGATACAGGGAGGAAGGAGCGAGAACGAGGCCAACTTCGCCCATTGTCTTAACTCAGCGAGGCTCCCTTGGGGCGGCCCGAGAATGGTGGTAGGGCGAAAATCTCGGCGCGGACATCAGTCGTTACCCTCCAGACCCGATCGCGCCGGATTTGAGCCATGCCTGCACGTTCAATTGGTCCATTTCATCGCCTGATTTCAAATGTTAAAATATGTGCGAGGCGCCATGTCCAACGCGCGGCTCAAATCCGGCGCGGTAGGTTGTTGGGAAGAAATCATCGGCAGCGCGCCGAGATTTTCGCCCTACCGGTGTTGTTCCTCCATGCGGATACCCTAAAAAAAATACAGCCCCCCGTACCCGCTGGATACGAAGGGCTGCTGTTCCCCCCAGAACAATCCGAAAAAATCTTCGTCGCTAAACTTGCCCAGGTTTTCGGGCATTTCAAATGATTTGTTTGTCGATTGTACTAGTAGGTTTAGCCACTTCTCGTGAAAATGCATCTTTTTCGCCATGTCTTCGTAACTTATTCATTGAGTGAGCCTTCACTCCGCTGCAATTTTGGCGATTTGAGTACATTTCATCCCTTCGATTGCTTTCCGGCTCGCCGTCGCTTACCGGTAACCATCAATTTTTAGCAGCATTTCGCATGCAAACCATCGTCATTGGCCATCGTAACCCCGACATGGATTCGATTGTTTCCGCGATTGCTTACGGGGAATTAAAACAAGAATTAGGCACGTCCAACATATTGGTCGCTCGGGCCGGAAACACTAATGCCCGGATTGACTTCGTCCTTGAAAAGTTCGGCGTGCCTGCGCCCGAGTTCGTCGGGGATGTGACCCCGAAAGTCGGCGACCTGATGGAAACAAAGGTGGTGTCAGTGTTGCACCATTCCACCATCAATAAGGCCATCAATTCGATTGAACGGAAACGGTTGCGCGGGTTGCCGGTGGTTGACGATGAAGATCGGTGTCTCGGATTGTTATCGGCCTGGAAAATAACGAACCATTTGTTTCCCGGTCGAGAAGAGACCAGTAGCTACCGGTTGATTAAGGCGTCGGTCGCGGACCTGGTGGAAGCGTTGGATGGGAATGTTCTGGCCGGCACGGTGGGTCAGGAGGAACGCCAATTGATTATCATGGTGGCGGCGATGAGCATCGAAGCCTTTCTCGGGCGTTTCCAGCACTATGATAGCGGCAAAATTGTACTGTTTGTCGGCGATCGCGAAGACGTGCAATTAGCCGCTATTCGAGGTGGTGTGACCACGATCGTCGTAACCGGAGGACTGGGAGTTTCGGCCGAAGTCCGCCAAGCAGCAAAAAACGCGAGCACCTGCTTAATCTCGAGTCGATTTGATACCGGGACGTCGGTGCTCCTTTCCCGTGGCAGCGTGTGGGTGGATCAATTTGTGGAACCGACGTTTGCGAGTTTTACTCCCGAAACCACAGTGGCAGCCGCTCGCAAAATCGCGGCGAACGCACCGGATTTTAATTTCCCCGTGCTAGACGAGAGCAAACGTCTGGTGGGGATTCTATCCAAGAGTGATTTTTTGAAAACAGTGCCGCGCCAGCTCATTTTGGTTGACCACAATGAGATGACGCAGGCAGTCAAAGGGGCGGACGAAATTCCGATCGTCGAAGTCCTGGATCATCATCGCCTGGGAAGTTTACGCACGGATGTGCCGATTTTATTTTGGAACAATCCAGTCGGGTCAACGAGTACAATTGTTGCGCTATGCTACAAACAGTTTGGGATCACCATCAAACCGCCGATTGCCGGATTACTGATGGCTGGGCTCATCTCGGATACTCTTAATCTGACCTCGCCGACCGCGACGCCGGTCGATGCGCAGGTGTTGCAAGAGCTTAGCAGAATCAGTGGGGTCGCGCCGGATGAGCTGGCGAAGCAGATTTTTGCCGTGGGATCGCCGCTATTGAGCTTGGGGCCAAAAGATGTGGTGGTAGCCGATTGCAAAGATTACGAAGAGGGCGGTTTCCGATTCAGCGTAGCGCAAATCGAGGAGCTGAGTTTCGCGTATTTCGACGACAAAAAAGCGGCTCTATTTGAAGCGCTCGAAGAGTATCGAGCGAAACACGAGGCGTATTTCAGCGCCTTGCTGGTTACGGACGTGAACACGCAAAACTCGCGCCTGTTGATCGCAGCTCCGCCCGAGTTCCAAGAGCTGATCCACTATCCGAATCTGGGACCGAATCTGTACGAGATGAACAATATTGTCTCCCGGAAGAAACAACTGATTCCGTACTTACTGGACTGCCTGCAACGCGTGAGCGCCAAACCCTGACCGCCAACCGCGAATGGACACGAATTGACGCGAAGAGAAAAGACGAACCGCGGATGGACGCAGATTTACGCAGATTTCGTTCTGGGCTTCGACTATGCCGCGGACGCTAATCTGCGTACATCCGCGTTCATCTGCGGTTCGTTTCCGTTTTCGTGTCCGCTCGCGGTTGATTTCTACTTGTAATTCGGTCGCACCGTGTAATCTGCGGATCAATTATTTTCTGAGTCCATGGCACAAGTAGCGACCACGAGTTCTGCCGTTCGGGCTTGGCGCGGTGTAAGGCGCTGTTTTTGGCAATCGCCGGAGGAACGGTTGACGCAGCGGCCAGCTTGGTGGGTGGTGACCATCAATTGGGCATTGGCTTTTCTGCTCTTATCTTTGGTGGCGTGGTATGCCCTTGCCAGTCTGCGATACAATTGGAACTGGGACGCAGTCAGCGAATACGCGAACTTTTTTTGGCGAGGATGGTTCACTACGATTGCGGTGTCCGCCATCGCGTTGGTTCTGAGCACGCTGATCGGGGTGATCGTTGCGCTCGTCCGGCGTTCCGGATTTTTCGTTTTGCAGGCGCTTGGCCGGATTTATGTGGAGACGATTCGAGGCACTCCGCTTCTGGTGCAAATCTCTTTCGCATTTTATGTGATTGCATCCGCGATCCATTTGGAGAACCGCTTCGTGGTTGGAGTGGGTACTCTGGCTATCTGTTACGCGGCTTATATCAGTGAGATCGTGAGGGGAGGTATCGAAAGCGTTGGAGTTTCCCAGCTGGATTCGGCGCGAGCCATCGGATTGAGCCGGGTCCAGACCTATCGGTGTGTCATTTTTCCACAGGCCATCCGAGTGATCCTGCCGGGTTTGGCCGGGATGTTTGCTGCTTTAATCAAGGATTCGTCGCTTTTATCGGTGATCTCAATCGGTGAGTTTACCTGGAACGCACAGCAAGTGGGGGGACTGACGTATAGCCTGTTTGAGACTTATATCCCGTTGGCGGTGGGTTATCTGGTGCTCACAGTGCCGATTACGCTTTGGACTCAATGGTTGGAGCGAAGGACCAAATTTGAAACTTGAGATCCGAAATCTGAGCAAGAGCTTTGGCACGCAGCTCGTTTTGAGCGACATCGCACTCTTACTCGAGCAGGTTCACACCCTGGCGTTGATTGGTCCCTCTGGCGGAGGTAAATCGACTTTGCTTCGAGTGATCGCGGGGTTGGAACGGCCGGATCAAGGTGCGGTTTGGTTGAATGACAACGAGATCGTTTTTCAGGAAAAGTTGCTGAGAGAACATCGGCGGACGGTGGGAACGGTGTTTCAGAGTTTCAATTTGTTCCCTCATCTTACTGCGTTTGCTAACGTGACCCTGCCGCTCGAAAAGGTTCATGGGTATTCTTCACAAAAAGCCCGGGATACCGCCACCGAGATCTTGGAGCGGTTTCAATTGATCGAGCACGCACATAAGCAACCGGCCCAGCTTTCGGGTGGGCAACGCCAACGAATCGCTATCGCTCGCGCCGTGGCGATAAGGCCGAAGCTGCTCTTGTTCGATGAACCTACTTCCGCTTTGGATCCCGAAATGACGGGCGAGGTGTTAGACCTGATCGAGGAGCTTCGCGAAGAAGGCCGCGATTTTGTTTTAGTGACCCATCAGATGGGTTTCGCGCATCGGATAGCCGACCAGATTGCCATCCTCAGTCAAGGCCGGATCGTCGAGTGCGGACCGCCCGCACAAGTGCTGGACCAGCCGAAAGAGGAAGTGACCAGGCAATTTTTGTCGAGGATACTGAAATACTAGGCTGACTTCGTGGTCCTAAGCCAAAGAAAAAAAATCTCACGCAAAGACGCAAAGCCGCAAAGGTTCGGAGGAGGATGTTTCAAATGCGGGCGTACCCAGCTTCCCAATTGGTGGGCCGCTCGTCCCCAAGGCTGATCGGATTAGGTGTTAGTCTGTCTTAGTCTTAACCTTTGCGGCTTTGCGTCTTTGCGTGAGATTTTTCTTCTTATAAACGCGGTTGGGACTCAGCGACCGGCGGGAACGGTTTGTAGCGGCGTACCACGTAGAAATTCGGAAACGAAGGGTGTGGCTGGGAAATCATGCACTTCGGACGGAGTGCCGACCTGCTCGATATGAGCGTGGTTCATAACCACGACGCGATCGGCCAACTCAAGGGCTTCCTCCTGATCATGAGTGACGAAGATTGTGGTGATCTTTAACTGTTGTTGCAGGCTGCGAACCCAGGCGCGCAGTTCTTTTCTAACCTTGGCGTCCAAGGCGCCGAAAGGTTCATCAAGCAAGAGAATGCGAGGCTCGATGGCTAGTGCTCGGGCCAAAGCTACGCGTTGGCGTTGACCGCCCGAAAGCTGGTGCGGGCTGCGATTTTCGAAGCCGGGCAGCTGGACCAATCGGAGTAATTCACTG
>Ga0210401_10005631_pt1 | contig 12870 bp, 9 predicted proteins | sample IncBWH32MmetaG_FD_150866 | JGI IMG/M metagenome (GOLD analysis project Ga0210401, IMG submission 150866) | Forest soil microbial communities from Barre Woods Harvard Forest LTER site, Petersham, Massachusetts, United States - Inc-BW-H-32-M | ecosystem: Environmental > Terrestrial > Soil >... | reverse complement strand
AAGGCTCTTGGAGGCTGGAGTAAAGAGGGGCTCGGGCAATTTGTCGCCCTCGCGCAGCCCTGCGGGAAGGTGTATGCCGCAGACAGCGCTGGTCGCCAGGTAGTCCTTCCATCCCGAGCCTGAGAGATAGCCGCGCACTACGCATTCGACAGGAAACATCTGTGCGCGCTTGACCAGCATCGAGCGGCCATCGAGCTCGGCTCTGTATGGGCGAAGTTCGCGCGGGTACTCGCTTACATCGGCGGTGACGAGGTGGTTGGGAACGATGTCTTTAAGGAAGTCGAACCAGAAGAGCGAGAGCTGAGTAAGCACTTTGCCCTTGCCAGGGATGCCGGTAGCGAGCACATGATCAAAAGCCGAGATGCGATCGGTCGCGACCAGCAGCAGGAATTCGCCAACTGAGTAGAGGTCGCGTACCTTGCCGCGCGCATGCAGGGTGAGGTGGCTGAACTCGGTTTCAATGATTGCTGGCAACTGCGGGCCTTCTTGGAATCGATCTGAATTCCGATTCTGAGGTCAGACGAACGCTTTGTCAACGTAGCGTAAATACGCGATTCACGCCTTAATTTCCCGCAGTCTCACGCGCCATTGTCGGCTGTCAAGAGCAAAGTATCGAAGGCTCGAAATTCCGCGAAAAGAAATTGATTACTATTGTGACCCTTGACTTCGCGGGGGCGGCGGTGTTCAGACCGTTTGCGGTTCGGCTATGCAGTCGCCCGGCGCGATTCCAGAGTACGTTCCTGTCCGCCGAGATGTACGCTTACGATCTTCGACACCCCGGGCTCCTGCATCGTTACTCCGTAGATGACGTCGGCCGCGGTCATCATTCGTTTCGAGTGAGTCACGATGACGAACTGCGTGTCTCCGGCCATGCTGCGCAGCATATCGGCCAGACGGCCGACGTTTGTCTCGTCCAGCGGCGCATCGACTTCGTCAAGCACACAGAAAGGACTGGGCTGGTATTGGAAAACGCCGACGAGCAGCGAGAGTGCAGTCAGCGCCTTTTCGCCGCCGGAAAGCAGCAGCACGTTTTGCAACTTCTTGCCGGGCGGCTGGGACACAATGTCGATGCCACTGTCGATGGTATTTTCTTCGTCGGTGAGCCGCATGAAAGCCTGTCCGCCGCCGAAGAGCCTGGAAAAGGTGACGCTGAAATTTTCGTTGATGCGCACGAAAGCTTCATCGAACTTCGTGCGCGAGATCTGATCGATCTCCTTGATGGTCGCCTGGGTATTTTCGATGGAATCGAGGAGGTCTTTGCGCTGCGTTTCGAGAAACTCGTGGCGCTGCGCACTCTCTTTGTATTCCTCGAGAGCCATCATGTTCACCGGGCCCATCGATTCGAGTTTCTGCTTGAGCTCGCGGCAGGCATCATCTTCCACTGCCAGCGCCTCACCTTCGATGCGCGGCAGGTCAGTCTCGGAGCGAAGTGCGACGGCCTCCGTGCCGAGATCGTTTACACAGGTCTCTTCGAGGTGTGCAAGATCGGCAGTGAGCGTGGCGGCCCGTGCGCTGCGATCACTACGAGCGTCCCGGAGATTGTCGGTTTCACTGCGTAGCGCCTTCAGTTTCCGATCAATTTCGGCCAGGTGTGCGCGCAACTCGGTCGCATCCTGGGTAAGACGAGCAACCTCAACGAGCGCCTGCTCGCGAACCTCCGTCAATTGCTGACGGTTTACTGAGATCAGCTCATTCTCCCGAGCGCGCTGTCGTTGTTCGGCGTTGGCAGCGGCAAGTTGCTGCTCAATCTGGGTTACGCGTCGTGCGAGTTCGGCATACATGCGATCGATGCGCTCGAACGCCGATTCCGCGCCGCGCCGGCGTTCTTCAAGTCCTGCCAGCTGAGCAGAAACCTGCGCGGCCTGTTGTTGCGCGTCTTCCCGTGCGAAGCGCAGTTCTTCCAGGGAACGCTGCAGCTCATTAAGGGAAGCTTCAGCCGCTTCTTGCTGCGCCTCCAGTCCACGTGCCTCCTCGCGCTTCTGTTCGATGAATGTCTGCTTCGCGGCTCGCGCGTCCTTGTTGCGTTCGTTTTGCAGGTTCCACTCCTGCAGACGGCGATCGAGGCGCTGAACTTCAGAATCCATCTGGCGCAGTGCGGCGGACTGGTTGGCGCTTTCGCGCTCCGCGTTGCGGCGCTCCTCGCTCTTCGCGTCGAGTTGCCGAGTAAGCTCGGCCAGTGTTTTGCCGAGCGTCGCTACGGTCAGCTCGGTCTGGCTCAGATCGCGCTCGACGGCCTCAAGCTTCTGCTGCGTCTCGCGCAACTCGCGTTTGAGGGCTAACGGACCTTCAGCGCGGGGCTTGCCGCCGGTCACCGTCACGTTGTGGAAGCATTCGCCGGAAGGCGCGAGGAAAAACGCATGCGGATTTTCCAGGGCAAGCGTGCGCGCTGTGTCGGAATCGAGCGTGACGTAGCCCTCTCGCAGTTTGGGCAGGATCACTTCAAGGGAGCTGCCGAATCCGTCAAGCACGCGAATGCATTCCTTCAGCCTGACGACGCCTTGCTTTTGCTGGTAGCTGGGTGGAGCGCTCCCTGCTGCGAATGAGAACTTGGCCTGCGAATCCTCGGGATGGACGAGGAACGTTGCGCGGCCATCGACATCAGTCTTCAGCAGGCGCATGCCTTCGTTCGCGGCGTCCCAGCTCTTCACGACGATGTAGTTCAGCTCGTCGCGCAGGAACTCATCGACGACGCTTTCGTACTGGTCGTCGACTTCGAGAAAATCAGCCAGCGTGCCAACCGGGGCAAGGCCGCCGCCCAACGAGTTTGAGCGAAAGAGCTTGCGAACAGTGTCCGTGGAGTAGCTGTGTTCGCGAATGAGTGCGTTCAGCGAGTTGTGACGGCCTGTGAGGGTGGCATGTTCGGCGCGAAGCTGGTCGCCGCGCCGCTTTGCCTCGGTCTCCTCCGCGCGCTTGGCAGTAATCTCGTCGCGCAGGGCCGTGATTTCTGCTTCAAGCCGCTTCAGCGTCTCCGTGACTGATTCAAAATTCATCGAGAGCTGACCGCGTTCCGCCCCCAACGCCTCAAGGTCGTGCTTCGCCGCAGAGATCTCCGTCGCCAGCCGGTCGGCATCGCGTTCGAGCGACGCGAGCGATTCCTCGGCCTGGGTCGCCTGGTTGCGAATCTGTCCGAGTTGCGAGATCAGTTGCATTGCCTGACGGCGTCCAGCTTCCGAGCGTTGTTCTGCAGTGGCGACGGCAGAAACGGCGTCGCGCGCCTGCTGCTGCGTGGCTTCGACCTGTTGACGAAAGCTGGCCGATTCCGCGGCAGCAGTTTCAAGGAAGCTGCGGTGCGCATCGCGCTCGACTGTAAGGTTAGTGAGGTGTTGCTTTGCCTGTTCGAGTTCGGCAGCGCCTGCAACAGCGCGCACCTCGAGCTCGATGATGCGCTCCTGGTTCGCCTGCTGCCGCGCGATAGCACGCTCCAGCTCAACGGCACTCTCGCTCCCCCGGTTCTGAGCTTCTTTAGCGGCCGATTCAAGTTCGTATCCGTGGGTTATGCCTGACGTGTGCTCGGTGTCCAGAATCTCGACCCGTGCATTGTGCTCGTCCACCTGCGCGGTAAGCGTGGCGATTTCCGCAACCACAGCGCTCTGCTCCGCGTCCATCTGGGCGATCTTGCTCGCCAGCACGATGCGCAAACGCGCGCGCATCTCTTCGCGGACCGCGGCGTAGCGCTCGGCCTTTGCGGCCTGCCGCTTGAGCGAACCCATCTGCCGCGTCACTTCCTCGAAAATGTCGTTAACGCGGGCGAGATTCTGTTTGGATTGCTCGAGGCGCAGTTCGGCGAGGCGCTTCTTCGTCTTGAAGCGCGTAATGCCGGCAGCCTCCTCGATGATGGCGCGGCGATCGTGCGGCTTGGAGCTCAGCAACTGCCCGATGCGCTCCTGGCCGATGATGGCGTAGGACTCCGGGCCGAGGCCGGTGCCCATGAAGATGTCCTGGATGTCGCGCAGCCGACAGAGCTTACCGTTGAGCAGGTATTCGCTGTCGCCGGTGCGGAAAAGGCGCCTCGTAACGACAATCTCGCCCTGCTGTGGAGTCTTCTGGAACTTGCGGCGGCGAATCTTCAACACGACGGCATTTCCAGGCTCACCGTGGGCTGCGCCTTTTTCAACGGCGGAGGGCGCGGACTCGATAGATACGCCGTCTTCACTTCCGCGGCCCTCACTTGTCTGGCCTTCGATCACCTGGCCCGGCTGCGATTCGGCGATGATCTCTTCCGCCTCGGCAGCGCGGTCGGCCCGCAATTTTTCTTCGTCCCAGTCGAGATCGTTCTCGATGACAACTTCTGGCTCGGCGAGAAGGGGACCGCCGGCATAGGCGTCGGGATCGATGAGGGTGATGGAAACTTCGGCCATGCCGAGCTGTTTGCGATCCCGTGTTCCGGCAAAAATGACGTCTTCCATCTTGCCGCCGCGCAAGGTTTTAGCACTCTGCTCGCCCAATACCCAACTCACGCCTTCCAGGATGTTGGACTTTCCGCAACCATTCGGCCCCACGACCACGGCGATCCCTTGCCCCGGCAGGGAGACTTCAGTACGGTCACAGAAGGACTTGAAGCCCAGAATCTGGATTTTTTTCAGCTTCAGCATGCGGAACTACTCCTTAACCTCTCGAGCGGGAACCTAAGCAAATCGCACTGGATACAGGATGTATCAAGGAAAACTTTAGACTTGACTGGGACCAGGGTCAACATATACACCCCAACATCTTGTGGATAAGCAGTTCCCAACTCAATCCTTGGGGAGGGAATGCCAGATAGGGACGCGGCTGCACTTTCTTAAGTGCAAGCTGAACTCGCGCTCGTCGTTAACGCACGTCGTTGGTTGTCGCAGGGAATCGCCATATTTGAGGCTATTCGCCGGTTGATCGGTTGACAAGCAAAATGACGGAGAAAAGGGAACCTGGAAGGGTACTGTCTAAGGCTCGGGTGGTATTTTTTGAGCGATATGAAAACTTTGGCCCGGAGTGAAGATTTTCAGTCGATCCTGCTGAGGCTGGAAAGCTTGTCGGCTGACGATGCTGCCCGCTGGGGCAGAATGAACGCCCACCAGATGGTCTGCCACCTTTGCGACGCCATGCGAGTTCCGTTGGGCGAGAAAGTTGTCAGCGACGAGGAACTGCGCCTGATGCAGCGGGCCGTGATGAAGTGGGCTGCTCTGTATTTTCCGCTCAAGTGGCCCAGGGGTTTCCCCACCAGGCCAGAGATCGACCAATGCCAGCTGAACGGGGCGAGGGACGATTTCGAGTCGGACCGCCGAACCGCGATTGCGCTCGTACCGCGTCTTCGCGATGCGGAGGTGGAAGGGAAGCGTCATCCGTTCTTTGGCCCGCTTAAGCGGGCCCAATGGCTGCGCTGGGGATGGCTGCATGCAGACCATCACCTGCGCCAGTTCGGGCGCTGATGGGATGCGTCAGGGCTTGCGCGTCGGTCGCAGCAGCACTTCGCTGACAAAGGACTGCGGAGACTGCGTGACCAGCATGGCGACGACATTGGCCACGTCTTCGGGCTGAATCTTCCAGCTAGCATAAGTTGTTTTGCTGCTGCCAAAAGAGGTATTCACTGAACCCGGCGCCACGGCCGACACTCGGATGCCGTAATCACGCAGCTCTTCGGCAACCGAATAGGTAAGGCCGTTCAGCCCCCATTTGGATGCTGCGTAAGCCGCACCGTTCTTTAGCGGATTATGGCCCGCGAGGGACGAGATGTTGATGATGTGCCCGCTGCGGGCGGCGATCATGAGCGGCACCAGGGCGCGGATCATCAGATAGGGAGCGCGCAGATTGGTAGCCATGACCGTGTCCCACGTTTCGGGTGAGGTCTCGTGCAAAGGGGTGCCTATGGCTCCGACTCCAGCATTGTTTACCAGAATGTCGCAGCGGCCGTAGCGCTCTTTGATGGAGGTGGCCAGGTCGGCAATCGCGTCTTCGACCCGCAGATCGAGAGGAAAGATCTCCGCTTGCCCTTCGGCGCCTTCGATTTGTCGTTTCACGTCCGCGAGTCGCCCGGTGTCTCGGGCGATAAGCAGAACCATTGCCCCCATTCCTGCTAGACGTTTGCCTACCGCCTCGCCGATTCCGCGGCCTGCTCCGGTCACAACGGCGATTTGTCCTGTCAATTCCGCCATACATTCCTCACTTTTGTTCGCTGATTCCCACTGAGACAGTTAATATGTGTTGGGAGCCGCGGCTCACGGGTTTTACGATTTTCGTCTCTAGATGTGCCTCAAATGCGCCGGGATTTTGCAATTCGCGAAGATTCGAGCCGGTTCTTGTCAAACATCCACTTGTCACAAGAAGCCGGTGGTTTCTATAATCCAGCAAATCGCGTGGCTGTGACAGACACACTTATGGCGTTATAAGCAGTCGGCGTGATTCAATGCAAGGGGTGCATCCTCCGCCGGCTCGCACTTGCTGAATTTTTAATTTAGGAATTTCCTAGGAGCGTTGAATGAAGAAGGTCGTTTTAGCTTCCGTGCTGGCCGTAGCGTCCAGTGCACTTTATCTGCTGCCGGCCGCCGTGGCTCAGGATCAGGGCTCGCAATCGAGTCAGATCACGATCAAGGATCCGGCCGAATATAATGCCTATACGAGCGCCATCGGGCAATCGACGCCTGCAGCCAAGGCCGCTGCGATCGAGAGCTTTTTGCAAAGTTACCCCAATAGCGTAGTAAAGGGGGACTTGTTGGCGCAGCTGGTAAACGCCTATCAGGCTACCGGCGATACAGCCAAGACCTACGATGCTGCCAAGCGGCTGCTCCAGGTCGACCCCAATAATCTCCGCGCGCTTATCTTCGTTGTCTATATTGAGAAGCAGCAGGCGAACGGGGATCAGGCCAAGCTCGACGATGCGGCCGCCCTGGCGCAACGCGGCGAAAACGCTACCAAACCAGCGAACATGAACGATGCGGACTTCCAGAAGCTGAAGGACGTTGGAATGCCAATCTTCTACGACGTCATCGGCGCCGACGACGTCGCAAAGAAAGACTATAAGGATGCCATTGCCGCTTATACAGCGGAACTTCACGCAGCCAAAGATCCCGCGCAAACGACTCAGCAGCCCTTACTTGCCGACACCTACGCTCTCGGAAACGCATACGTCCAGGAAGATCCCAAGGACCTTGTGAACGGCATCTGGTACCTGACTCGTGCGGCGCAATACCTTCAGGAACCTTACAAGTCGACCGTGGAGAAAGCTGCCGAATATTGGTACAAAAAGTACCACGGCGGCATGGATGGTTTCGACCAGATCAAGCAACTCGCGCACGACAATGTATTTCCACCGGATTCTTATAAGCCGGTCGCCGCTCCGCCCCCGCCGTCTCCAAAGGACCTGGCCCACAACGCGCTAGTGAGCACTCCCGACCCTTCGAAGCTCGCATTAGGGGACAAGGAATACATCCTGGCCAACGGTTCACCTGAAGATGCTCAGAAGGTTTGGGCAGTGCTGCAGGGGCAGACAGCCGAAATTCCTGGCGTGGTCATTCAGGCCTCTGCCGATTCTGTGCAGATTGCATTCTCCGACGACGCGAAACAATCGCAGAAGGCGGACTTCACCATCAACATGAAGACTCCGCTGAAGGAAGTCCCGGCCGTGGGCTCGACGGTGACGTATCTCGCCACCTTCGATTCCTATACGCAGACTCCGCCCATGATCATCCTCAAGGACGGTGAACCGAAGCCGGTTGCGAAGCCTGCGGTCCATCACACCACTCACAAACCTGCCGCCAAGTCGCAGTAAAAAGCGATGGTTACGGTTCGAAAGCAACCAGGAGGGCAGCCAATGCGGCTGCCCTTTGTTTTTGCTATCGAGTGATACATTGAAATTGCGATGAGAGATTTTCCCCGCGTGGTTTCTACAATTGCTTTTCTGTTTCTGGCATGCACTCTTTTCGCGCAAATGAATTTGCCAGCGCAACCGCCGGAAATCAAGTACTTTTCGCTCGAGCATCGCACGCCGAATGCGATGGATAGCGCGGATCGCGACCTCCTTCGTGCGCGCCAGAAAGAGCTCATCAACGAGGCCCAGTTCTATGGATACGACATCACCACCGGAAACTGGACCTATGACCAGGCCGTCTGTCCGCAACTCCCGAATACAGTGTTATTGCATTACCTGAACAAGTTTCCCGATGGTTCTGAATCGCTGTTCACCGCGCTCCTGCCGCGAAATGTGGGTCGAATCCGCATTGTGCCCGTGCTCTATCGCAACGCATCGCCGTTCACCCCGGCCGTGAAGAACCCGCAAAATTTCGTCATTTTCAATACGTTGGTTCCGGCCGAGATCGCCAGGAAGGACTCCAGCCTCGATGGGAGGTGGCTCTCTCTTGGAGTTTGTTATGCGGAAGTGGTTGGTGGTCGTCCCAATGTTCCGAATGAGCCGAGTCTGGATGTTGCTACGATCAAGGCTCCCTTGGCTACGTTCCGCATCGATACGACTACCAGACAACGGCAGGTTCAGTTTTCGGATCGCGATGCCGCGAAGGTCTACACGATATGGACAATTTCCTTGAACCAGAATGGGAGGGTTACTGCAGCGGTCAACGAAGACTACGCAACCTACGTTGCACGTATCTTGCAGCCTCCGCCGCCGACAAGCACAACAATGCCGTTGCCTCCGCCGTCCAATGTGACTCCAGCTGCCCCTGAGCCCCCTTCAAAGATCACGAATCAGCCCGCGGTTCCTCAATAATCCAAACCATGTTGACGCACATCCGGGTGAGGACGGAATCGATATGCTTCGACAGCAGCGGGCCGAGAAGTAAAACGGAACGATCAACCACTGGAAAATCTGGAGACGAAGCTGCAACTTCTCTTTTGGTCCGTATCCAGCCTTCTGAAGGAGTTTGATCATCGCCTCCGCTGTGGTTGCAGTTGTACGGAGTCGTTGAGTCCGTGATTGCCTGGGAGGCCAGCACGTTCACTTCGTGCTCCAGATGAGATCAAAGGGAAGCCGCTAGAGAATGTTGACGGCTCGCGCCGCCAGCAGAGCGACGGTCGTGAATGAAATGAGCGCCTGAATCATCATAAGAACTTTGGCCCAGCGTGTGAGAACGGGAGAGTCGGTGGGCGAGAAGGCTGTGCTGGTGTTGAAGGCCAGAAAGAGATAATCGACGAAGCCGGGACTCCAGGTATCCTTTCCCATTTCACGCCTGGTCTGCTGATCGGGCGTCATTTGCGGAAACAGGAAGGCGCCGTCGGTGTGAACGCCGCGCAGCTCACGGGCGCGAGGTCCGCCGGCATCGAGGCGCCAATACCACGACGCGAAGACCAGGACATTCGTGATCCAGAGGGCCGCGGCTGAGATCAACATCTCCTTTGGCTGTTGCTTGTGAGAAGGGAGCGCTGCGATGAGAAGGCCAAGGGAGAGCACCATGTCAGCGGTGACGATAGAGGTCAGGACGTAGCCTAATATCCTGTTGAGCATGTCTAAGTTGCGGTAGTGCGCCCACACAGTCGGAATTAACAGCACGCCGACCACGGCGATGAGCAGCCAGTCCGGTCCAACAGAAAGGTATGCCGGGAGCGCCAGGCGCAGTCCTCCCACGGCAAGCAGCGCAACCGTTGCGGGCCAGCGTGGTTCGAGCCGTTTAGGGATAGTTGCCATGCGATGCTCCCATCATGCCCGTGGAAGTTCAGTCGAGGCAAGCTTCGTTGAGGTGCGCACCCGTTGCGGAGTCAGGAATCGCTCATATTAGGAAAGCAGTTCTTCCTGATCCACTTCCAAAGCGCCGGTACGAGCACGGCTGCGAATGCGAAGCCGAGGATGGGATTCTTCTGGATCATGTCGATCAGATCATAGTTGTAAATTGAGGAGCCGTTCGCGTAGGCCACAGCTTTTTCAGAGTCACGCCCGATGTCGAGCTTCAGCGTGTCCGCGCCGAGTTTCAGGCGGCTGAAGGTGATGTCACTCTCCGCACGCGAGGGGTGCACGTCGAGTCGCGGGGTGGTGGCACGCTGTTCAGGGACAACCTGCAGTCCGCCAGCCCGGAGCATATTGTCGCCGAGTGAGACGGCTTCGAAGGTTTGGTCCGGGCCCGTCGAGATGGCCACGGCGGGGTTTGCAGGATTGAAGTGCAGATCGATCTTGCCGCTGTGCACCAACATGCGGACAGGGAAAGAGGGCAGATCGATCGGCTTGTTGCTTCCCGCCGTGAGCCGCTTGTGGCAACCTTCGAGGTCTGTGGCTCCCTCCGAGGGAGGGTCGGTGTGAACCTCGATTTCCATCTGTGACGCGCCGGCGTCAATCACGACCTGACGAAAGCGCTGGGCACCAGCCGTTTCGTCGGTCTGGTAGAGCTTCAGCGCATCGACGGGAGCCGAGCCCTTGGCGCGGCGGATTTCAATCGTGGTGTGGCAGGTGTCCTCCGGCTTTGATGGACTTGGTCCGTCACCGGTTGTGTAGCTGATTCTGCCGGGCGCTGGCGAGGGGGAGCCGGGAAAGAACAGGTGTTGAAACTGATCGTCCAGTGTCGCATTGTCAAGCCAGATGTCGGCGACCTCGTTCTTGCTTCCAACATAGGAAAGGGCGAGGTCTCCGGGAGCGATCTCCGGCTTTCTAAGGATGATCTGCTCTTCGCCGAGGCGAGCAGTGCTTTTGGCATTGAGGTCGTCGATGGGCAGGGACACGGCGCGTGGAATATGCGATCCAAGGTAAACGAGCAGCGCGGCGAGCAGGAAGACAGAGATCGCGGTGAGTCTGCGAAAGAGCAGTGACCGTCGCCAGAATTGCCTTAGTCTGGACGGCCGCCTGTGGCCGGCGACATTACTTGACGACATCGACGATATCCGGTGACCAGGCGACGACCCAGTCTCCGCCGTTTTCAAGGCCGCGCCAGGCTCGGATCTGCAGCATGTGTTCGCCAGGTTTGCCCTTGCCTTCCCAGGTCCCGCCGGCTCGCATGCCTTCAGGGACCGGAGACAGTTTCTCCTCCTGATCCTTCTGAACGAGAAGCCGCCCATTGTAGAGCGAGGCGATAATAAACTCCGCTCGCACACCATCGAAAGCTGAGTGAGCGTGGAAGCCGAAATTTGCAACTTCCTTGGCCTGCGGATGGATGGTCGCGGGCTGGAAGGTTAACTGATCGATGGCAACAGAGCCCACAGCTCTTTCTCCAGCCCCGAGACCGTAGGTGCGCAGGCCCGGAGGCGGCGTGCTTAAGCCCGCCAGGGGAACAGAGTGCACGTAAAAGTAAGCGGTTTGCAGTTTGGTGCCGAAATCTGCCGGGAGGCGAAAGATGGCGTAGGCTCGCTGGTTTGGCGTGTTATGGATGATCGCCTTAAACTGGTGGTTGTCTGCTGTGCTGATGTCCATCTGCACATCGCCTGGTGAGTCGACCATGAAGTCAAGCACGATGGGCCAATTCGGTCCCGCGACACACTTGACTACAAAACCGGTCATATCCAACTTATCCGAAATTTGTGGTCCCTTGTCGGCGAGCTTCTGCGGTGGAAGGTCGGAAAGAGAGGCTGGAGTCGGAATGAACGGCTCGAATCCCGGGGGAAGAGACCTTGAACGTGGAGGGATTTGTCCAGAGATCTGTCCTCCGTTCGAGCCCGTCGAGTTTCTACCGTCGTTCGAGCCCGTCGAGTTCCTACTGCCGTTCGATCCTGTCGAGCTCTGACCGTCGGTTGAGCCTCTTGAGGTCTGACCGTAGGTCGATTCTTTCGGGGTCTTGCCCGGATTGGTCTCTGGCCCATGCCCGTGATTGTTGGGCGGACCTTGCGTCGTGTGAGCGACTGCTACCGGGATGTGCCCAGTCTGGGGGCGCTGCTTTTGCGTTTGTGCGAGACCGGAAATTGCCAGCGTCATGGTTAGCACTGCAGATATGGAGAGAAGTCGGCGTGTGACAGATTTCCCATCAAATTTCACGGGTGAGTGAGGTAGCATGGGTGCTCCCTACAGTAAGAATCTTGCGTCGTCGCGTAGAGGTCGCAATTTTACACCCGAGCGCAGCAAGAACCGGAAGAGCAGATGGAAAAACGGCGCATCCGATGATGACTCTATGGTGTCCCGCCTCTGAAATCCGTTTCAAGAGTTCGTTTCTCGCGACCAGCCGTGCTACGACCGATGACCATTCGAACCACCCCTTCGCTGACGCTTATACGTCTCGCGAATTTGATGCGAATGGTGTATGCTCGCGCCCGGGAAATGATTTCGCGGAGCGCCTGCAATTCCGCGCCGAAGCCATCCCGCTTTCACACCGAACCAGTAGTCGCATCAGGAGAACGACCATGCAGGTTCAGCAGATTCTGGCAGTCACTCTCAGTTGCACCCTGGTGTTCACGTCTCTCGATGGCTACGCCATAACATCCCCGGCTTATCAGGCGGCAGACGCATCGCAGTCGCAGGCCGCGCCTGCGGCTACGAATCAGGATCTCCCCTCGCTGGTGGCTCCGATTGCGCTCTATCCCGACGCGTTGATCGCGCAGATTCTCGGTGCTTCAACCTATCCAACGCAGGTGGTGGAAGCGGACCGCTGGCTGAAGCAGAACAGCAGCCTTTCGGGCGACGCGCTAGCGAAGGCCGTCGATCAACAGTCGTGGGACCCGAGCGTTAAGGCGTTGACCCAGTTTCCTTCGGTGCTCGACAACATGAGCCAGAATCTGTCTTGGACCTCGGCTCTTGGTGACGCCTATTTCAATGATCAACAGGACGTGATGGACACCGTCCAGGACCTTAGGGCGCGGGCAAAGTCGGCTGGCACTCTGCAGAGCAATGCGCAGCAGACGGTCAGCACGGAAGGCCAGACCATCGTGATTCAGCCGGCACAGCCGCAGGTGGTGTACGTGCCAACGTACAACCCCACGGTGGTGTACGGGGCTCCTGTTCCGATGTATTACGGATACGCTCCTTACTACCCCAGCACG
>Ga0210401_10005630_pt1 | contig 12873 bp, 16 predicted proteins | sample IncBWH32MmetaG_FD_150866 | JGI IMG/M metagenome (GOLD analysis project Ga0210401, IMG submission 150866) | Forest soil microbial communities from Barre Woods Harvard Forest LTER site, Petersham, Massachusetts, United States - Inc-BW-H-32-M | ecosystem: Environmental > Terrestrial > Soil >... | reverse complement strand
CGACAGTATCGTTCGTTCTCTGCGCTCTGGGGATAAGATTGAGATCCGGGGATTTGGTAGTTTTCGCACCCGGCAGAGGCAGCCTCGCGTGGGGCGAAATCCCAAAACAGGGACTCGAGTAGAAGTTCCCTCCAAGCGGATTCCCTATTTCAAGCCGAGCAAAGAATTGAAGGACCTGGTGAACAATTCGGCGGGCGAGGCCGGACAGCCGGCAGCGGCTCCCGCGGGATCGGAACCTTCTTCCTCCGGCGGAGCGCCTCACAATCCGTAACAGCATTTTCAAATTCCAGTTATGGACTATCTGTGGAGTCCGTGGCGCTACCACTACGTTCAAAAGGAGACGAGGAGCAGCAGTTGCATTTTCTGTGAGGCAGCGGCATCGGAAAAGGACGAAGAGCACTTTGTGGTGTACCGCGGCCGGCATAATTTTGTTCTTCTGAACCTGTATCCCTACACCACAGGACATCTGATGGTGGTCCCCTACCAGCACGTGGACACGCTGGAGACTGCTTCTCGAGAAACTCTGGAAGAGATGATGCTTCTTGCGCAAGCAGCCCAAAAACATTTGCGAGAAATCTACAACGCGCCAGGTTACAACCTGGGGATGAATTTAGGGGAGAGCGCGGGCGCGGGTATTGCAGGTCACATTCACCTGCATGTGCTGCCGCGTTGGCCGGGCGACACCAGTTTCATCACCACGGTGGCCGAGACGCGGGTATTGCCGGAGGATCTCCCGGTGACGTGGAGGAAGTTGAGGGAGGCATTCGCACGAGTGTGAATTTGGCACGCGGGCCCGCGTGCGGTACCATACCTGAATGTCCGACGTTGTGTACCGTTCCGAAGTTCGAATCGAGCGCGTGAAGGGCGCGGTTCGCCGGGCCTATCTGCCGGCTGAGCACCAGCCGGTGATTTTCGGAGTGCACAGCGCCGTGGCGGAGCACTACAAGGTACCGCCCGGGTCGCTGGAGCCTCACGCGACCACACTGGACTACATCGTTGCGGCGACGGCAGGTTGACTGACCGGCACCTTTGGAGGCGCGCTGGAGGCGCGTCAAATCCCAGCTTCGAACGATCGCCTGGCGTCCGAAGCGGTCGGCGAAGTGGAGGTCGAAGACGGGGTCCTGATCATCCGCCGCATTCACACCAAGCTCAAACTGAAGGCCGATCCGGCGCAGTGGGAGACGGCTCAGCGCGTGCATGGCTTCTTCGCCGATAAGTGCCCTGTCTACCGGAGCCTGAAAAACGCCATCGCCATCACTACGGAATTGAATCTGGAGCCAGCGACGTAAAGCAACTAGGGACGTTTTTCCGCGCAGAGGCGCACTATTCGAGTCTTGTTCATTCCGAAATCCGCCACCGCCTCCGTATCTTCGTAACGTATGACACGTAAGCCCTCAAACAGGCGCAACAGTTCATTGTCGGCGAAACCCCCTGGGGCGCCTCCATTATCGCTATGGAAATACTCTGCCACCACTAACCCTCCGGGCGCCAGCGCACGGATCACCTTGTTGGCGTTCTCACGGATTTCGACATAGCTGAGTAAGATAAGATCCCATTTCGCGAGGCCCATATCGAACTGGCTGTCGGTAGCAATAACCGTGTTCAACTTGACGCCGGCGTGCGCTGCGTTCTCCCTAGCCAGTGCAACTGCTCGCTCCGCCGGATCGTAACCGGTGGTATCCCAACCTTGCTGTGCTAGCCACAGGGCGTTACGGCCCTGACCCATCCCCACGTCCAACGCGCGTCCGGGTTTGCGATCTTTCACCATCTCAACCAGGAATACGTTCGGTTTCCAGTTGATTCGAGGTGAATTCGAGGTCAAAGTCCGATTCCACCGCTCAATCTCCCAGCGTTCGCCATCCTTATCGATGATGTGAATCTTGCGTTCGATTTCTGCCGCTGAGTCACCCTGGGTTCGTAGCTCCCCTCGATAAAGGTCGAGACCTTTGGACTTGGTCTCCTCCTTCTCGTATAATCGCTGAACATCGGATGGCTGACCGACCAGCCAGAACCGCCACAGTTCGTAGACCTGGTCGTCTGGAGGGAAGGAAGAAATGAGCTTTTTGAAGTCATCGATCGTGGGTTGTGGACGTGAGGCGACTGGTTGGGACGGCGATTGCCCGTAAAGAAAGAAGGCGAGCAACAATCCCATGCCCATTCGCATAGTTCTATCAGTCTACATCAGCGCTATCCTTAAATAAACAGGCGGTATTAAATGCGCATTCGGGCTCTTGCAATCGCCGCGTCAGTGCTGTTCACGGCCGCCGGCCAGGCACCCGTGCCGCAGTCGCCGGTCCCGCAAGCAATGGCCGTGCCGGTCGACGGTATGGTGCATCCTGTAACAGTCGAAATCATCCGCCACGCGATCGAGCAGGCGCAGGCCATGCACGCTGCGGTCCTGCTGATTCGTCTGAATACTCCCGGCGGATTGCTCGACGCGACCCGTCAGATTATCCAGCAGCTTTCCGCGTCCCCAATCCCCGTGGTTACCTATGTCACGCCTAGTGGAGCGCGTGCGGCGTCGGCGGGCTTCTTTCTGCTCGAAGCCGGGGATGTTGCGGCCATGTCACCGGGCACCAATACCGGCGCCGCTTCCCCGGTCCTGATGGGCCAGCAGATGGATCCGGTGATGCGCGAAAAGGTGGAGAACGACGCAGCGGCGCTGTTACGCAGCATGACGTCGCGGCGCGGGCGGAACAGCCAGTTAGCCGAGGACGCTGTTCGTAAGGCAAAAGCCTTTACTGAAAAAGAAGCCCTGGACCAGAAGCTGATCGACTTGATCACTAGCGATGAGCAGCAGCTTTTTCAACAGCTGGACGGCCGCGAGATCACGCGCTGGGATGGCCATAAGCAGGTGCTGCACATAGCCGGCGCGACGGTTACTGAAGTTCGGACGACACTGCGCGAGCGCCTGATCGGCTCCATTGCCGATCCAAACATCGCCTTCATACTGCTGGTGCTCGGCGCGCTCGGCATCTATGTTGAGTTTTCTTCGCCCGGATTAATTTTCCCCGGTGTGGCGGGCGCGATTCTTGTTTTACTCGCTCTCTCGGCGCTGACCATACTGCCCATCAACTGGGTGGGTGTCGCGCTAATGGTGCTGGCTGTGACGCTGTTCGTTTTGGAAGCGAAGTTCGCCTCGCATGGAATTCTCGGAGTTGGCGCTACGGTCTCAATGGTGTTGGGAGCAATGCTGCTGGTCAACGGTCCGCCTGAAGTACGCATCCATTTCACCACCGCCGTGGCTGTGGCTTTGCCCTTCGCAGCCATCACGATGTTCCTGGTTTCCATTGTGATCCAAGCGCGCCGGAACAAGGTGCTAACCGGTGCTAGCGGCATGATCGGTGAAGAAGGCGTCACGCGCACGGGTCTCGAACCTGAGGGACAAGTGTTGGTAAGAGGCGAGATCTGGGACGCCGTGGCTTCCGCCAACGTTCCTGCCGGTGCGCGGGTGCGTGTCAAGGGCATGGCAGGGCTAAAACTGCTGGTGGAACCGATAGCGTAAATTTCGGGGAATAAAATCCTCCGCGGCGGGGTCTTCCATTTGTGTTAGGTCTAGTGGAACAAGAGCGGGATCCGGTGCAACTACAGAGCAAACTCGCGCGCTTCGAGCTTTCCGTGGTCCCGCATATGGGCGCCGCTTATAATCTGGCCCGGTGGTTGACTCGCAACGAACACGATGCCGAGGATGTTGTGCAAGAGGCGTATCTACGGGCGTATCGCTTTTTTGAAGGCTTTCATGGCAGTGACGGCCGTACCTGGCTGCTGGCCATCGTGCGCAACACCTGTTACACGTGGTTGCAGCAGAATCGCAAGCCTACCCTGGAACTGGAGGAGGATATCCCGGAATTGGACAGCGAGCGGTCTAATCCCGAAGCCCTTCTACTACGGAGCGTGGATAGCGAGATGCTCCGCCAGGCGCTGGATGATCTTCCGGTGGAGTTTCGGGAGGCGATCGTGTTGCGGGAGTTGGAAGGCTTGTCATACAAAGAAATCGGAGAGGTTGCGGGAGTCCCATTGGGGACAGTGATGTCGAGGCTGGCACGCGCCCGTAGCCGGCTGCAGAAGACGCTCAAGGGACGAGCTCGCCAAGGAGGTGCGGCATGAGTTGCGACGATGCTCACATGCTTCTCGATGCGTATGTGGACGGGGAACTGGATCTGTTGCGCGGCGTTGAAATTGAAAAACATATGAAGGGCTGCAAGGCCTGCGCTGGCGCGGTAGAAAATCTGCGCGCGCTCGGAACAGCTATGCGTAACGGTGGGCTTTATTACCCAACGCCGGCTAGCCTCGGGCCGCGTCTGGAAAAGGTACTCCAGCGAGCGGGGCGATCGGAGGCGCCGCCGCCCAGGCGATTCGGTTGGCAGCTCATCGCGGTGGCGGCGAGCCTGCTATTGGCTGTGTATTTTGTCGCGCGGATGATTCCTGGAATTCCTCACGATGCGTCCAACAACCTGGTGGCGCAAGAGACTTTGGACAGCCACCTGCGGTCGCTGATGCCCGGGCATCTTACCGACGTCCAATCCACGGATCAACACACCGTAAAACCCTGGTTCAACGGCAAGCTTGATTATTCTCCGCCGGTGACCGACTTCGCCTCGCAAGGATTTCCGCTGACCGGTGGCCGGCTCGATTCGTTGAGCGGACGAGCAGTAGCGGTTTTGGTCTACCAGCGCCGTCAACATTTGATCAACGTTTATGTTTGGCCTGCTCCCGGTTCGGCCGATGCCAGCGTCGGTGAAAGTGTCCGGCAGGGCTACAACATGATTCACTGGACGCGCGGAGGAATGAACTGGTGGATCGTTTCCGATGTGAACTCGGGCGAGTTGAACAGCTTCGCTAATTTGTTGCGGGCCGCGCCTGCCAGTGTTCCGGCAGCGCCGTAACGGGAATCGTTACGCGATAGCGCGCCGTGCCGCTGGGGTCACGCAGGTCGTAGACGCCGCCAATGCTGGGTGGTCCATCCTGACCGCCGAGGAACGTCACCGATCGCGCGGCGATACTACCGCTCAATACCTGATTGTTTCGCGACCAGCGCCACGTGCCCGTTTCGAGCATGGTCGGTGAGCCGATCGCGAAATGCATCTCCATCGTCAGAATGGACGAGCTGTCGCTGAACGCCGCCTGAGCCTGGAGACGATCGCCATCGCGTGTTCCGCGTAGCGAATGCAGCTTGAAGAGCGATAAGTCTGCATGCGTGGTGAGATCTTCGACGGCCGGACGCTTGGCGCCGCATGCGGCCAAAAGCAGCGCACAACATAACAGTTTGGATCGTATGTGCAGCGTGATGAAATTATACACGCCGTTCGGCCGCGCATGCTATTTTGGTGATTCCGACCTTATGTCTAACCTTGTACCTATTACAGTCGCGCACGGCGACGGAATCGGCCCCGAGATCATGGAGGTCTGTTTCAGGACGGCATTCACACTTACGATATTTTCAAGGAAGGCGCTAGCAAGCAAAAGGTCCACACCAAGGAATTCGGCGATGCCGTTGTCGCGCGCCTGGGCAAGAAGCCGCACACGCTCAAGCCCGCGCATGATGCATCCGCTCCTCCCAAGGCGCGGAAAGAGGAGAAGCGGACTCCCGCGAAAAGTGGCTATCGATGGCATCGACATTTACGTCGCGTGGCCCTCGCTCGATACGAATAAACTGGCTGGTGCAATTCAGAAGGCCAATGGAGATGGGCTCGAACTGACCATGATAGACAAACGCGGCGTCAAAGTGTGGCCGGACGGACTGTCCGAAACTCTGCTGACGGACGCGTACCGCTGCCGGTTCACAGCCCCCAGCGCAACTTCCAAACAGACCGTGGCGTTGCTTGGACGCATGCTGGATCAAGGCGTCGAAATCGTCAAGACGGAGACGCTCCGCACCTTCAACGGCGAGGTCGGTTACACGCTTTCGCAAGGACAGTAGCCCCGATGCAGCCACTCGTCGGCATCATCATGGGCAGCAAGTCTGATTGGGAGACAATGCGCCATGCCGGCGAGACGCTGGAACGCTTCGGTGTGCCGCATGAGGCGAAAATCGTTTCAGCGCACCGCACGCCGGCCTGGATGGTGGAGTACGCCGCCACCGCTGAATCGCGCGGCCTTCAGGTGATCATCGCCGGGGCCGGTGGCGCGGCGCACCTTCCCGGTATGGTCGCAGCCAATACTTTGTTGCCGGTGCTGGGCGTGCCGGTAGAAAGCGCCTCGCTGAAGGGCATGGATTCGCTGTTGTCGATCGTCCAGATGCCTGGCGGCGTTCCAGTGGGGACTTTGGCTATCGGTAAAGCGGGCGCGCAAAACGCGGCACTGCTGGCAGTGGCGATGCTGGCGAATCACGATCCGGCGCTGCGCGAGAAGCTGCGGGCTTTTCGACAAGAGCAGTCCGCCCGCGTACGGTCGGAAGAACTGCCGTGACTGAACCGATACTTCCCGGCGCCACGATCGGCGTGTTGGGAAGCGGGCAATTGGGCCGGATGTTCGCGTTCGCGGCCCGGCGCATGGGCTACCGCGTTCATACATTTTCACCCGACGAAGATACGCCCACCGGACAGATTGCGGATTTGGAGGTAACCGCTCCTTACGACGATCTGGACGCTGTGTCGGCGTTTGCACGACGCGTGGACATCGTAACGTTCGAGTTCGAAAATGTCCCAGCGCCCACGGCGGAAGCTGCCGCGAATTGCGCACCGGTGAGACCGAGCGGTGCGATCCTGCATACCACGCAGCAGCGCATCCGCGAAAAGGCGTTCCTGAAGAGTGCGGGCCTTCCGATGACCCCTTATCGCGAGGTGTATTCGCCCCAGGACCTTGAACAGGCAGTCGCCGAACTTGGTCTTCCCGCAGTGCTCAAGACCGCCGCGTTCGGTTATGACGGCAAGGGCCAATTTCTGATCCGATCGCGCGATGAATTGGCCACGGCGTGGAACGCCATCGGGCGTCAGGAAGCAGTACTCGAAGCATTCATCGATTTCGAGCGCGAAATTTCGGTAGTGGCGGCACGCGGCGAGGGTGGCCAATTTGTCCACTACGGCGCCATCGAGAATCAGCACAGCCGGCATATTCTGGATCTTTCGATCGCGCCGGCGCGCGTGTTGGCCGATGTTGCAAACGAGGCGGTAGAGATAGCCCGCTGCGTACTGGAACGGCTGGGCGTGGTGGGCGTGCTGTGCGTAGAGTTTTTTGTAACCCGCGATGGGAAGCTGCTGATCAATGAATTGGCGCCGCGTCCGCATAACTCCGGACACCTTACGGTGGACGCCTGCGTCACTAGCCAGTTCGAGCAGCAGTTGCGCGCCGTATGCGGTCTGCCGCTGGGTTCAACGGCCATGCATCGACCGGCGGCGATGGCGAATATTCTGGGCGATCAATGGTCGAACGGCGAGCCTGATTGGCGGGCGGCCTGCTCGTTTCCGGATGTGAAGCTGCACCTTTATGGCAAGCTGGAACCTCGGCCAGGGCGCAAGATGGGGCATCTGACGGCGTTGAATCATGACGCCGAAGAGGCGTACCGGACGGTGCTGAAGGCGCGGGAGAGTCTGATGCGAAAACGGTGACGGACCATGTTGGCTGGCATCGAACTCTCCAAGCCGTACATTAGAGTCTGGTTGTACGCGCTCGTACTACATGCCGCGCTCTTTTCGATATTCTTTGGACCCGACGGAACCGGTGTGCTATTCGTTGTTGTCGGTGGCGGCGTCATTGTTGGACTGGCGAGGATATATCACGATAGAAACTCATTCATTTCGTTCGTTGGGCAGGTGCTATACGCTTATTTTGTTTTAGGCATGCTATCCGTATTGCCTATCCACATGTGGCCCAGCGATCTCGCGATTGTCACCGTAGTCGGCCTCATCATGGGCTGGTCAACCGCGAAAGCGGCGGCCTCTATGGCGGCGACGGGCAAATGGATTTGGATCGTGCCCGTTCCATTCCTTGCTTATAGCTTCATTCACGATTGGTTTTGGCATTGCAAATTGTGTCCCAGCGCTAAAGCCGCCTATTTTTACCCTTCAGCGGACCTACAGTTGTTTACGGCGCCAGCGTTAACTTTGGGGGGATATTCCATTGGAGCGTGGATCGCAAGTCGCGCGCGGGTCCGGTCCCGCCCGCCTGCGTTACTCTGAGATTAATGCACGCGGTTCGCGAATGGCTCAAGCAGGCCCGATCCATAGCCGTGCTCACGGGCGCGGGGGTATCGGCCGAGAGTGGTGTGCCTACTTTTCGCGGCAACGGAGGATTGTGGAAACAGTATCGCGCCGAGGATCTTGCTACGCCGGGCGCGTTCGCGCGCGATCCGAAACTGGTCTGGGAATGGTATGACTGGCGGCGTGGGCTGATCGCGCACGCGGAGCCTAACGCGGGACATCGGGCGCTAGTGGATCTCGGAGAGCGCGTGCCATCATTTACTTTGATCACACAAAACGTCGATGGGCTGCACGAATTGGCTGGCAGCCGCAATGTTCTCGAGGTACATGGAACCATTTGGAACGTGCGCTGCACGTCGTGCCAGCGCGAGCATATGGATCGCCGCACGCCGCTTCCGGAAATTCCTCCCAGGTGCGAATGCGGCGGACTGTTGCGGCCGGGCGTAGTCTGGTTCGGCGAGGCGCTGCCCGCGCGCGTCTGGCAGGATGCGGAAGCCGCGGCGCGCACAGCGGAAGTTTTTCTGCTGATCGGAACTTCGGCGGTGGTCTACCCTGCAGCAGGTTTGGCCCAAATCGCGAAGGCATCCGGCGCGCGCGTGGTGGAAATCAATATCGCCGAGACCGTGCTCTCCGACAGCATCGATGAGTTTCTCCAAGGGCCGTCTGGAGAACTTTTACCCCAATTGATCGCATGAAAATCTGCTACCTGGACGCCTTCTCCGGCATCAGCGGAGACATGACGGTCGGCGCATTGATCGATGCCGGTGCAGATTCGGGCGCGGTCGTGCTCGCGCTCGAAGGCTTGGGTACAGGGGCGAAATTTACGATCGAGAAAACGAAACGCTGCGGCATTACCGCCTCGAAATTTCGAGTCATAGGCGGACATGCGACCGGACACAGGCATCTGAAAAACATCCTCGAATTGATCGACTCGTCCGCGCTCCCTGGATCCGTTAAGCAGGCTGCCTCCGCGGTGTTTCAGCTTCTGGGCGAGGCCGAAGCCAAGGTTCACGACATCTCTATTGACAAAGTTCATTTCCATGAAGTCGGTGCGGTGGATTCCATCTGCGACATTGTGGGTGCCTGCGCGGCCTTCGATCTGCTGGATGTCGACGAGATTCATAGTTCGCCAGTCAACGTTGGAAGCGGCACGGTGAAAACCGAGCACGGCGTGCTTCCGGTGCCGGCGCCGGCCACGGCCGAGTTGTTGACTGGTAAGCCGATCTATTCACGCGGGCCCAGTGTCGAACTCACCACGCCCACCGGCGCGGCTATCGCGGCTGCGCTCGTCAGCGAATTCGGTGCCCTTCCTTCCATGCAGATTACAGCCACCGGCTACGGGGCAGGCGACAAAGATTTCCAGGAACACGCCAACGTGTTACGGGTGCTGATCGGTGAAACCAGCGGAGCCCAAGAAGCGACGACAGTGTCCGTGCTGGAAGCGAATATCGACGATTCCAGTCCGCAAGTTCTGGGCTACGCGATGGAGCGGCTGCTCGAAGCCGGTGCATTGGATGTCACGCTCGAATCCGTCCTGATGAAGAAGAATCGCCCCGGTACGCTCGTCCGCGTGATCGCGAAGCCGGAAGCTCGCGAGGCGCTCGCGCAATTGATCTTCGCCGAGACATCCACTCTCGGGCTGCGCATTTATTCCGCCGAGCGGCGCGTGAAGGAGCGGCACACCCTGGAAGTGGAGACACAGCACGGCAAGGTCAGGATCAAGGTCGCTGAGGACGGATCGTATGCGCCTGAATACGAAGACTGCCGGAAGCTGGCACGCGAGAGCGGAGTTCCATTGAAACAGATCTTGGCCGAGGCAAACCTGGCTTATCAGAAAAACATTCGATGAAATATTACCTGACGACACCGATTTATTATGTGAACGCGGCGCCGCATCTTGGCACCGCCTATTCGACCTTTGTTGCGGACCTCATCAAGCGCTTCAAGAAAATGGAAGGCTTCGAGCCAGTCGTATTCACTACCGGCTCTGACGAGCACAGCCGCAACGTTGAGCGCGCCGCCAAGGCTGCCAATCTTGATCCGGAAGAATACGCGGGCAAGATGGCCGCCGAATTCGTGAACCAGTGGAAAACACTGGAGATCGACTTCGACCATTTCATTCGCACGTCCGACCCTAAACATCACGAGACCGTGCGGGAGTTGTTCGAGCGCTGCCAGAACAACGGATATATCTATAAAGGCGCGTACACCGGCCAGTACTGCGTGAACGACGAGCTATACGTGAACGAAGCTGGACCGGGCGATCCGTGTCCGGAGTGCGGGCGTCCAACGGAAACGGTAACCGAAGAAAATTACTTCTTCCGGCTTTCGGCGTTTCAGGAGAAGCTACTGGAGCTATATGAGAAGAACCCGGAGTTCGTAAAGCCCGATCACCGGCGCAACGAAATCACCGCCTTCGTCCGGCAGGGGCTCAACGATCTTTCGATCACACGCACGAATATTAACTGGGGCATTCCGGTGCCTGTCGAAGGGCGCCACGTCTTCTACGTCTGGTTTGACGCGCTGATTTCCTACATGAGCGCCGTCAAGGACGACGGTCTGTGGCCGGCTGACTTGCATCTGATCGGCAAGGATATCTTGCGCTTTCATGCGGTGTACTGGCCAGCGTTCTTGATGGCTGCCGATATGCCATTGCCGAAGAAAGTCTTCGCTCACGGCTGGATTCTTTTCGAAGAGAACAAGATGAGCAAGTCGCGCGGCAACGTCCTGCGGCCCAACCCCATCGCGCAAGTGGCCGGGATCGATGGCCTGCGTTATTTTCTGCTGCGCGAGATTACGTTCGGCCAGGACGGCAGTTTCAGCTACGATGCGCTGATCCAGCGCTACAACTCGGATTTGGCGAATGGTCTTGGCAACCTGGCCAGCCGCACGCTGACCATGATCCATCAGTATCGCGGGGGCGAAATTCCACAGTCGGACGGCGTAGGCGATATCGCGGAAGCGGCCACCCGGGCTACTGAAATGACGATGGAAGCCTTCGACGAATTCAATTTCTCGAGAGGCCTGGAGACGATCTGGAGCCTGATTTCGGTGATCGATAAATTTATCGTCGAGCGCGCGCCCTGGAAGCTTGCCAAAGACGAAGACCCGCTCAACCAGAAGCTGTTGGATGAGACGTTGTATACAGCCGCCGAAGCGCTGCGCATCATCTGCGCGTGGCTCTATCCGGTGATGCCGGCGTCGTCCCGGAAGATCTGGGAACAGCTGGGAATGCCGGGACCGATCGCAGACGTCCGCGTCGCGGACCTGCACTGGGGCAAGCTGCAGGCCGGCCAAAAAGTCGGAAAAGTAGCGGGTGTTTTTCCGCGCCTCGACGCCAAGACTGCCATCGCACAGATGCAAGAGCTGGAATTGAAGGAGCGCGAGCGGCAGGCTGCTATCTTTGCGCCGCCCCAAGCCGTCGCGGCAACCCCTGGGGCCCAGGCCGATTCCGGTAAAATTGCCATCGACGATTTCGCCAAAGTGGAGATGCGGGTCGGGCTGGTGTTGGCGGCTGAGCGAGTCAAAGGCGCCGACAAGCTGCTTCATCTTAAGGTGGAGATCGGCGAGCAGGCGCCTCGCACTATCGTTGCAGGAATCGCGGAAGCCTATCCTCCGGAGCAGTTGATCGGACGCAAGGTCGTGATCGTTGCGAACTTGCAGCCGCGAAAACTCCGGGGACTCGAATCCAATGGCATGATAGTCGCTGCGTCCATCGAGGGCGGCAAGCCGGTGTTGGCGGGATTCCTGGAGGATGTGCCGGTGGGGGCAAGGCTGAAGTGAGCCTGATCGACTCCCACTGCCATCTCGACAGTCCGGAGTTCGACGCCGATCGTGATGAGGTGGTGGTCCGCGCACTGGATGCCGGTGTGGAACATATGGTCGCCATCGGGACCGGCAGTGGCCCGCCGGATTTGGAAGCCGGCATTCGACTGGCAGCGCGTTACCCGCAATTCTATGCGACCGTAGGTATCCATCCCCACGATGCCTCTAAGGCGAGCAAACCTGATATCGACCGTCTGGCCGAGCTGCTGGCGCATCCGAAAGTGGTCGCGCTAGGCGAAATCGGCCTGGATTACCATTACGATTTTTCCCCGCGCGAAACGCAGACGTCGGTGTTCATCCAGCAAATGGAGATCGCCGCCGCTGTCAAGAAACCGATTGTGATTCACACGCGCGAGGCTTGGGACGATACGGCCGCGCTATTAGAGCAGTATTGGAAGCCACACGGCATCGGTGGAATCATGCACTGTTTTTCAGGTGGTCCGGCCGAAGCGCGGCGAGCGTTGGATCTTGGCTTCTACCTAAGCTTCGGCGGGATCGTAACGTTCCCCAAGGCACTCGATGTCCAGGCTGCGGCTAAACAAGCTCCCTGGGATCGCATCCTGGTGGAAACAGACTCTCCCTATCTCGCTCCGGTCCCCAAGCGCGGAAAACGAAACGAACCGGCGTTGGTGGTTCACACGGCGCGTAAGCTGGCCGAGCTACGCGGCCAATCATTGGAAGAAGTGAGCCGCGTGACAAGCGAGAACTTCCGGCGGTTGCTGTTGGCCCCAGCCAAGGCTTGACCGCTGGACAATACTAGTTTACTATAGGCATAGAGCGAACGAGTAAAATGCCCAGTCCAGAACGTAAAGATCTTTTCCCCGGCGCCCTGGAAATGATGATCCTTCGGACCCTCCGGCGCCAGCCGCTCCATGGTTACGCACTGGTACAACACATCAAGAAGACCTCC
>Ga0210401_10005627_pt1 | contig 12874 bp, 12 predicted proteins | sample IncBWH32MmetaG_FD_150866 | JGI IMG/M metagenome (GOLD analysis project Ga0210401, IMG submission 150866) | Forest soil microbial communities from Barre Woods Harvard Forest LTER site, Petersham, Massachusetts, United States - Inc-BW-H-32-M | ecosystem: Environmental > Terrestrial > Soil >... | reverse complement strand
CGACATGATCCCAACATTGCGCGCAGGCTTCCGGAAATCGAAGCGCGGGTGAGGGATGGGCGCTTGACGTCGTACCAAGCGGCGCGTGAACTACTGGGCGTGTTTCGCTATCCACCGAAGAGCAAAGAGCAAAAGCGAAATTGACCGCAGGTATTGGGTGCGAGTTGCGACTCTTCCCACGCCAACTTTCCGCAGAATGTCTTCCATCAGGGACCATTTCGTGAAGCCGGATTGAAACAGGTTTGCGCCAACAAATGCCGTGAACCAATACCAGTTGTGATTCATCCAGGTACCAGCGCCAGCGATGCCAGCACAAATGTTCCTGCGATGATGCGGATGTAACGTTCTGTTGTCATTTAGCACCTCTTTCACTCATGTAGTCGAGAACCCGAACAGCCATGCGGGAGAGCAGCGTTGAGGCAACTTCGCTGGCATCAACGAGATCGCTAGGCCTTGGAAGATCGGATCGAACAGGATGACGCCTGCGCCGCCGACGACGGCGCAATCAGGAGCATCGGACGGAAGCGCACGGCGCCCGCGTCCACAACCGGTTCCTCCAGGGGCATGCCTTGCTCTCGGTGCAACTTGATGAAGTCCACGAGAATGATTCGTGTTCCTGACGATGATTCCCGCGCCTGCGATGAAACCGATTATGGATGTAGCGGTAAAAAACGCGCGACGCCAATCACCAGCCGGGTCAGCGGCGAAGCGATGAAGGCATTGTGCGATGGTTCCGGCCAGCCCTCGCTTGGCGCGCGTTTCGTCTTGTGGTGTGTCGCTCACTGAGCGGCCTTCTTTCCGTCGAGTTCCTGCGCACCTGGATTCAGCACCACCGCATCCCGTCGTTCAGTCCGCACAAAACTTCAAAGAAATCCGCGGTATCTCTCCCTCGTTCAGCTTGAAGGTGTGCGGACAGCGTGAAGACGCCGAGGACACCATGCAGGAAGTTCTGGTGAAAGCGCTGCCGTACCTGCCGGAAATTTGAAGCCCGCGCGCGCTACTGGTGTGGCTATAGCCGCGTGGGTTACTCCACGAGCAGATAGCGCAGGACGTTCCATTGCCAAACGGCGCGACGATTCGACGCGGCTCCCAGATCGAAGGACGCATCTTTTGAAGTTACGCCAGCAGGCGGGAGAAGTGGTGCCAAAGCCTCAATGCAATTCGAGGGATTGAATGTGAAGGGGGAAGTGGGTTCCCGTGGTCACGTACCTGAGAGCAATTGCGGGTTTCATGGAAAAATGGAGACGGGTTGCTGCTGCGCGTGAATGCTGTCAGCCACGACTAGCGAGAGATAAAATAGATGATGGCCAAAGCCAACAGAGCCTTCAAGTTTTGCGTCGTGGGCGGAATCTGCGACCGTCGCGGAGTCAGTCCTGGCGGAGGGTTCGTGCCGGATCGATGCCCAAGGCCCGAGCGCCGGGAATTGCGCTGGCGATGCCGGCGACCGCAAGCAAGAAGAAGGCAGCGCCTGCAAAGGTTACGGGATCAACCGGGGAGACGCCGAACAGAAGGCCACTGATCAATTTTTGCGTAGCCCAAGCGCCGAGGAGTCCGATGACGGCACCAAATGTGGCCATCTCGAAGCCCTGCTTCAACACCAGCCAAAGAACATGCGCGCGGCTGGCGCCGAGGGCAATGCGTACGGCGAGTTCTTGTTTGCGTTGCGCCACCAGAAAAGAAATCACGCCGTAAATGCCGACGACAGCCAGGGCCAGACCGGCGACGGCAAAGGAAGCTAACAGAATGGTGGTGAAGCGCTGTCCACCGGTTTGCGCTTCGACGATTTCGTCCATCGTTTGGACCTCGGCGAAAGGCATGTCAGGGTCCAATTCGTGAAGCTGACGACGTATTTCTGGCAGCAGCAGGCGCGGCTCGGAAGCTGTCCGGATGACGACGTCCTTGAAGCCGTAGTTCACCAATGGATGCTGCGAGTACAAAACGGTGATCTGCGGCTCCGACGGAAGCGCCAAGCCAGCGTTCTTGAAATCTCCCATCACCCCGATGATGGTGACGTCAGCGGAATCCGTGATGTTCGCGCCAGGGGCGATCTGCAGAAATGGCGGAGGTCCGATGTGAATCTGGCGTCCGGTGGGATCTTCGGTTGGAAAATAACGGCGCTTGAATCCCTCGCTGATCAGCGCAACGGCAGGAGTGGCGACGCCATCCGATTCCGCAAAGTCTCGACCGTGAATCAGAGGAATTCCCAAAGTTCGCAGGAAATGGGAATCGGCGACGCCAAACTGCGCTGAAGGAATATCCTGGACTCTCGTGGCGGGATGTCCGGGGATGCCAAGCATCTGAGTCCAGCCGTCGTTGGGGGGATAGACGGTGGTAATCGTGGAGTCGATTACACCGGGCACTGCGCGGACTCGAGCAGCGAACTGATCGCAGAAGCGCGTGATCGCGCCGGGGTCGGGATAGCGGACACCAGGAACGTAGATGTGACCTTTCAGCAGATGGTCCTGACGGATTCCCAAGCGCTGGTGCTGCAAGCCGATGATGCTTCGCACCAAGAGAGTTGCGTCCACGAGAAGCAGTAAGGACATAGCCATTTCGGTGACGACCAGGAGGTTGCGCAGACGTTGTGCAGGCCGGCCAGAGGTTGCGGAGCGTCCGCCTTGCTTCAAAGAGTCCACCAGGTTCAGGTGAGTTCCGGTGAGAGCTGGGGCCACGCCGAAGAGCAAACTTGTGGCGAGAGAAACCAAGAGAGTGAACGCCAGCACCCGCCAATCGATGCCCATGGAAGCAAGTTGCGAGAGACTTTCGGGGTGCGTCCTGGTGACAAAGGCAAGTCCCATCTGGGCGAGAGCCAATCCAACTGCTCCGCCGATCAGCGAGAGCAACAGTGTTTCAGCGAACAGTTGGCGGACGAGACCAGCTCTGCCAGCGCCGAGAGCGGCGCGTACGGCCAGTTCGCGTTGCCGAGCAGAGTTGCGCGCCAGGAGGAGATTCGCCAGGTTGACGCAAGCGATGAGCAGGATCAGGCTGACCGCGCCCATCAACAGGAATAGCATGGGGCGAAGCTCGCCGACGCGAGTGTCGGAAACTCTGGCAACGAGAACACCGATGCCTTGATCGACGGGATGAGCAGCCGCGAGCCCTGCCGCAATGGTCGAGAGATCCGCCTGGCCCTGTTCGAGCGACACACCAGGCTTCAATCGCGCTAGTCCGCAGTAGCCGCGCGTCGCTCGCGAGCCTTCCGACCAGAGGTCAGAAAAGGCGAAGGGGGTCCAGACCTCAACCAGGCCCGGCCGCCAAGGCTCCAGCCACTCGGGGATCGCATCCGGCATGACGGCCACGATGGTGTAAGGCTCGTCGTTGATGCGGATTTTGCGTCCCAGGATTGCGCTGTCACCTGCGTATCGGTCTTTCCAGAGCCGAGCGCTTATCGCGGCAACATAGTTTTTGCCTTCCTGATTTTCCTCTTCGGTGAAGAGCCGGCCCATGATTGGGTGAACATCGAGAACCTCGAAATAGGCGGCGGGAACGAGGCCGACGCGCATCTGCTCCGGCTCGCCACCGGAACTGCCGAAGCTGACGTTCTTGCGCCATGTGTCGTAAGTGACCATCTCCTGAAAACTATGATTTAGTTGAGCGAAGTCCCGCACGTCCATCGGTGACGGCCCGCCGGCGGAAGCCAACCCTCCAATGCGCGTGCCATTTTTCGTGGAATAAATGCGCACGAGCTGGTCGGGTGAGGAGAACGGCAAAGGCCGCAACATCAGTGCATCAATTGCGCTGAAAATAGCGGTGTTGGGACCAATGCCCAAAGCCAGAGTGAGAATGGCGACGACGGTGAAACCAGGATTTTTGCGAAGCGATCGCGCGGCGTATTTGATATGACTCGCAAGTCGCTCTAGCCAGTTGGTCTGCCAGATTGCATGCAGGTCCTCTCTGACTAAAGTGGTGTTGCCAAAAGCGCGTTGAGCGGCATAGCGCGCTTCCCGGGGCGACAGGCCGGATTCCAGTTGCTCCTCCGCTTCGAGATCGAGATGGGACTCCAGTTCGCGGTCGAGTTCCTTTTCGCGATCGGGACGTTGCCAGAGCGCGACGAGGCGCAATCGGAGCGAATGCCAAAGGCTCATGAGGGATCTCCCGAGGCCGGCCACATAACTGTGGCTACGGCGGAGGCCAGTTGTTTCCATCGGGATGTTTCGCGGACGAGTTGTTTCCTGCCGCCCTGGGTGAGACGGTAATACTTGAATTCACGATGGCGATCTTTTGCGGTCTCCCACTTCGCGCTGATCCAACCCTTGCGCTCCATGCGATGCAGAGCCGGATAGAGCGAACCGTGCTCCACCTGAAGGACGCCTTCGGTGGTGCGCTGGATGTGTTTGGCGATTTGATGGCCATGAGCCGGTCCGAAGAGCAGGGTGCGCAGAATGAGCATGTCGAGTGTGCCTTGCAGGAGTTCCGCGCGATTTGGAGATTTAGCAGGAGCCATGATGGTAGGACTTCTACCCTAATCAGGGTAGACGAGCTACCCTAGCGAAAGTGAGCAAAAAGCGGAGCCCAGGAGGGATTTGGCGATGGCGCGAGGAAAGAAATAGGGTGAGCTGCAGACTGTAACTTTTGACAATGGGATAGCGCTTGAATGAGGACTAAGGTTACGAATACCCCGGAGCGTTTGAAATGAAAGAGGGTTTATGAAGCTGAACAAATTGAGCATCGCATTTCGTTTGAGTCTAGTGGCCGTGGCGCTTCTGTCGGTTTGCGGCATGGCCATGGCGCAGAACGATCAGGTGAAGGGTGTGATCAATGGCCGGAGCGGTGCCACCATGTCCGTGCTTTCGCAGGGCGGGGAGAGCATCACGGTAGTATTAACTCCGGACACGCAAGTGTTAGAACCAGAAGGGCTTTTTCGCAAGAAGCATCTGACAATGACCGCACTGGTACCGGGACTAGCGGTGGAAGCCAAAGGGGCGTTCAACGACAAGCATCAACTGGTTGCGGACCAGGTAACTTTCCATGGGGGGGACCTGAAAACCGCGCAAGACATACAAGCGGGGCTGGCTCCAACAGAGCAGCAAGTCCAGCAGAATCAACAACAGATTAAGGCCGACCAACAGAAGCTTCAGCAGCAACAACAAGAACTTCAAGCGGAAGAGGCAAAGACTGCAGCCAACAAGGCGGCCATTGCGGCTGCCAACAAACGCTTCGGAGAATTGGGTGACTATAACATTTTGGGCGAGGTGACCGTGCTGTTTGGTAACGGCAAGGTTGACATCGACCCACAATATAAACCGCAACTTCTGAAACTGGCGCAACAGGCCATGGGCGTCACTGGTTACGTCATTCAGGTGAAGGGATATGCATCGAAGGTGGGCAGCGCCGCGCTAAACCAGAAGCTGAGCACCGAACGCGCAGAGAACGTGACGAATTTCCTGGAACAACAAGGGAAGATTCCGCTGACGAACATGCTTGCGCCCGGGGCAATGGGAACAAGCCAGCAGGTGGCTCCCGACACGACCGCAGAAGGCCAGGCTGAAAACCGGCGGGTGGTCGTGTCGATCTTGCAGAACAAGGCGATCGCCGGGACGTAGGGAATTGGTGCATCGGATTTTGAGAGCGTTTGAGATTCCACGAGCCGGGATGAACCAGTTCCGTCCCGGCGCCGCTGCAATCGCAGGTGGAACTTTGTCGCATCGATTGTGCCTCTCGAGAAAACATGTCAACGGAGCAGAGATCAGACGCAAATTGCAAAGGGCCAAAGTGAGAGGTGCGCAACGTGGTGGATTCGGACGCTTTCAGGCAGCCCGTTGTTCGTCGTGGTGGTGCAGCCCGCCGACCTGCGGCACCACCACGACGGACCCCGTTTCCGGAGGTTGAATCGCTCGTGGCTCTGGTGAGTCCCTGCCCAATGAAAGATGCGTCCTCGATCGGTGATAGTAATCGAAATACGACGTCAGGATTCGTCGTAACGAGCTTTCAGGGAACACGATCACATGGTCGAGGCACTCACGGCGAACGGATCCAATCACCCGTTCGACATAGGCTCTCTGCCAAGGTGAGCGCGGTGCAGACAAAACTTCGCAGATGCCCATGCCTTGCAGCTGTTCTCGAAATTCATCGCCAAAGATCGCATCGCGGTCACGCAGCAAGTAACGCGGAAGTTGGTCAAAGGGAAAGGCCTCGCACTCTTTCAGTTGGATTTTTTTGCTTCAGGTTAACCCTTCTTGCCTCCAGCTTTTAGGAGTGTGATTAAGAATATTGGCCGGTAATAAACCACTTATCAGGACTTAGCCCGCGGCTGCAAACGTAGTCGACTATTGTTTAATGTGCCATCCGTTAAGTTTCTATTGACGGAGAGAACTATGGGGAGTTACACTCCGCGCAAGTCGTGTCTCAGTTCTAATGTCGGGTTGGCTAGGAAAGGCAGCTCATTGCGAATGCGATGTCTCCGAAGATTCTGCATCCTTCTGGTCTCCTGGCTTGCCTTCGGTCTAATTTGTAGCGAAATCCCTGAATCGCTCAGCCTGTACGATGATATTTCCAACGATTTTCTCGTATCCGGTTCTGCGCCCAAGATTGGAATAGTGCAGACGGCCCGCCGAGAGCCAAATCTTCGGCGAGCTGCGGCCCCGACAGCCGCGCTATCCACGCTCCCAAGCCTTCTCCCCATTCATAGTACCCAGCCCGCAGTCCCTTCCGGGCCGGATCTCCTGCGATTGCTCTCCATTCAGCGGAAATAATCATTCTCACATTTAGCGCCGTTTGCCTGAAAAGGTCGGGGCCGTGTATGCCTTGGGGATTGTCACATGAGCACTTCTCCAACGCAGTGACGCCGATGCCACCGAGTTCGGACTCCTTCGGCCCAGCCATGCTTCACCTCGAATTGGCCGAGTAACAAAAATCCTTTGGAAAGTTTGAGTTCCCGTCAGAAACAGGAATACCTGTACGTAAGTAGCTCTGTTCCGCTGCAGTTCAAATGAGGAGAAGAAAATGAACTTCAAGAAACAAACATTAGTCCTCGCATTGGCAGTGATTACGGCGGCTTTGACCATTACAGTTTCTATCATTTCCAGTCACAGCATTCCAAATAAACACTCGTCTGCGTTGTCAGGCGACCACGAAAGGACAATCATAGGCGTGTGGCGAATGGCACTAACGACGGTTAACTGCCAAACGGGCGACGTGGTCCGCACTATTCCAGGGCTATGGACTTTTCACGAAGGCGGGACAATGTCGGAATATGCCAGTGCTCCCGGTCTGAGTCCGGCTGTGCGTGGCTCCGGCCAGGGAGTTTGGCAGCGCGAACCCGGCTGGCAAGATTACTCGCTCACTTTCATCTTCTACCGCTATGACGCAAGCGGCGTATTCACCGGATCACAGAGAGCTAAGATTGCCTTGAAACTCGGAGCAAGCGGCGATGAGTTTACGGCGACCTCAGCAATCGAGATTCTCGATGTCAACGACAACGTAGTCTTCACCGCCTGTGGCACTCCCTCCGGCACGCGGTTCGGTGAGTGAGAGGGAGCAAACCGAAAACTGAATTCATAAACCCCTTCGCTACCGGTGCCTGATAAACACGGAACCGGACAAGTCAAATTGGCCCAAACCCACTTGTCCGGTCCCGCGACTTAACAGGCAGAATAAATCCTCACACGGTCGAGCAGACCAATGTACTTGATGGCAAGTTTGCGTTTGTGGTGCGATTGGAGGTTACACCCGACGGCAAGACCATTCGCCCATCGTCGAAAGGAAAAAAGACGGAAGTGTGAAAACTTGGCAACTGCACAAACAGCCAAAGTAGGTTTCCTGCGGAAGTTGATCGCTCCAAGTGCACTGGCAACTGCCCGATTAACAGCGTACACGTCAATATGAATTTCAAATCAGGCACAATCTGAGCCATGGAGATTCTTGGTGTTCCGCTACTTGCGTGCATCTTCATTTGCATTGCCGCTTGCGTGGCGGTTATCTGCTGACCAAACCGCAAGAGTACAAAGATGAACTGTCGCAGTTCGAGGATGTGATTTCCAAATGGCCTCGATGGCTGGTACGCGTCCTGGGCCTTTTTCTCATCGTTTTCGCGGGATGTCCGTTTTACCTATTCTCAAGGTCGCCCAAATAGTTCGATGCTCGGTACTGGGAGGAACCTTTCCGGTTTCGCGACATATCGGGACTTGGGAATGCTTTTGCTCACCGGTATCGGTTGGACTCTGGCATCACTTGGCAAACCGACCCAGACTATCTGGCCATCATTTTTCCCGGTCAATTCCAACCTCCAATGGTCGTAATCGCCGTCCGGGTCTTTCCAATCGAACGACATCGACCTACCCGAAACTTTGATGTTGTCAATGGGGAGGCTCTTGGAAAGAGTCGGGTCGGTTACAACGTCGACCGTGCCTGTGGTTTCAGTATTCACACTGTAGCTGCACACTTGTACGCCACCGACAAGTTGACCTTTCTCCGAGCGCAGATGCAAAACGATGATTGGAGTTCCGGCATGAACAGCCGTCCATGTTCCTATGAACGGCAGAATCTCAGATTCTGGCGGCTTTATCTGGGCTAGTGCAGGACCAGCCCAATGTCCTGCGAAAACTAAGGCAGTGATGGTCAAGACAGTCACGCTGCCGATACGCCAGAACAATTTGAATCCCATATAGCCCTCCCTTGCGCTCTCAGATTCAATGATTCTGGTGGGGGTTGTCCCAAGCGGTACTCGTAGATGTGGAATCGACCAAAAACCACTTGTCCGCTTTCGCGACAAATCAGGAGCTAGAGTAGTCCGAATCGTGTTCGGCGTTAACGAGTTGTCTACCTAACCTCACATCACCTGAGCCTAAGCAGCGACTTCCTTCCTATTCGCCTCGCAAAGCCAGCATGAGATCCGTACTCGATGCGCGTCTGGCCGGTAGTGCAGAAGCTGCCATCGCCAGCAGCAGCATTGCGATGGCGGAAAGTGCCAGCACACCCGGATCAAACGGGCTTACTTCAAACAGAAAGGAACGCAGCAAACGGGATGCGGCCACGGCGCCAAGCAAACCCAAGCCACAGCCAACAGCCGCAAGCCTGGCGCCGGAACTCAGGATGAGCAGGATCACTCCGGAGCGCTGGCAGCCAAGCGCCATGCGCACCGCCATTTCCTGTTCGCGCAATGCCACGGAGAACGCAATCACGGCATAGATCCCGAGAACACTGAGCAGCACTGCAGCGATGGCAAACGAGGAAATCAGCACGGTATTGAAGCGTCGCGGCGCCTCGCTCTTCGAGATGGCGTGCTCCATCGTCTGCATCTGGTAGAGCGGCAACTGCGGGTCAATCTTCCTCACCGTTGCGCGCAACGTATCTTCCATCTGCTCCGGAGCCATACGGCTGCGCAGAACGATCCAGCCGTCGGTGGCGCTCAATTCCCCGACAGAGGCGAAAACGCCTTCACTGGCGAGCGTCTGTGTTACCGGTTGGTATACCTGTGGCATCGTCTCCGCATCGCGCGATCCCAGCTTGACGTCATCGACCTCGCCCACCACCGTCATCCACGGCGTGGAAGTCTCCGGCAAGCCCCGGCGCAGCCGCTTGCCGATCGGGTCCTGGCCTGGCCAGTAGCGCTCGGCCATCTTGCGATTCACGATAGCCACCAACTGTGAGTTGGCGTTATCCGACTCGGCAAAGACGCGCCCGCGGAGCACACGAATGCACAGCGCTTCGAAGGGATCGCTCTCGACCAGCGACATCGCCGCCATATTCAACTCCGCGCCTTTGGGAGAAACATAGCCCTCGATCGTGAAAGGGATGCTCCAGTTATTGCCGGCCGCAGGCAAAAACGAAGTGATGCCAACAGCATCCACGCCAGGCAACTGCCCTAGATCGTTCAGCAAAGCTTTCAGGAATTCGTCGATCGCGGATTGCGTTCGATACCGCTGCTGCGGCAGAACGTAGAGCGCAGCCAGTGTATTGTCGGGGCGGAAGCCCAATTTCACATCGCGCATCCTTTGGAAGCTGCGCAGCAATAGGCCGGAGGCGGTGAGCAAAGTCAGCGCCACGGCAATCTCCGCCACCACCAGCGCCGAGCGTAGCCTGCCATGGCCGCTGCCCGAGGTGCCGGCGCGTCCGCCTTCTTTGAGCGACTCATTCACGTTCGTCCTGATTGCGGCAAATGCTGGCGCCAATCCGCAGAGGAAGCCGGTCAGCAGCGCCAGTCCCAGCGCGAAGAGCATGACCGGCCAGTCCAGGCCGATCTCATTCACGCGCGGCAGCGTCTCCGGCAGCAGGCTTACACCCACCCGCACAGCGAGAGCCGCCAGTGCCAGCCCTATCGCGCCACCGGCGATACTCAAGACCATGCTTTCCACGATGGCCAGTCGAAGTAATGTGGCCGCGCGAGCACCCAGGGCGAGCCGCACCGCGATCTCTCTTCGTCTGCGGATGGCACGCACCAGCAGCAGCCCCGCCAGGTTCGCACAGGCGATCAGCAGAACAACGATCACGGCAAAGAGCAAGGTGCGCACCAGGGGTCGCGCCTGCTCCACCGTATCTTCCTGCAGCGGCGTCACCACCGCGTGAATACGAAGACTGCGCATGTAGGCCGGATAGTCGCGCATCGTCTCCCGGGCCACTCGCTCCGCATCGCTCTGCGCCTGCTCTGCAGTGATGCCGGGCTTTAAGCGCCCCACCATGCGAGAGTTCCACGACGCCGCGCTGCCCGCCGTAAATTCCTCAGGCCGCAGGCTGAGCGGAAGCCAAAGCTCGCTCTGGTTCACATGCCCAGGGTTGAGGGGAAACTCGAAATCGCGCGGCATCACGCCGATCACGGTGTAAGGCTTGCGGTAGAGAAGGATCTTGCTCCCCAGTACGTTCGCATCGCCGTGGAAGCGGCTTCGCCACATGCCATAGCTCAGCACCGCCACTTGCTGCTGTTCTTCATCTTCGTGTTGCGTGAACGTGCGCCCCAGCAGCGGTGGCACTCCCAACGCGGCAAAGACCTCGCCGCTCATTCGCGTCGCATTCACCGCCGCCGGATCGCCCGTGCCGGATAGTTCAAACAATCTTCCGCGATAGCCGCCCAGGTGGCTAAAGCTTTGCGTGTCGCGCATGTAATTGCGGATGTCGGGAGCGGTTACGCTGGAGTCAGCGCAGGAGGCGCAGTGCGAGCCTTCAAGCACATCTCCCAGGATGACCAGACGGTCCGGGTCGGGGAACGGCAGCGGACGCAGCAGTACTCCCTCGACGATAGAAAAAATCGCCGTCGTCGCCCCGATGCCTAGCGCCAGCATCAGCACCGCCACCGCCGTGAAGCCCGGTGACTTGCGTAGGGTACGAACTCCGAAGCGCAAGTCCTGCCATAAGTTCTCTACCAGCGTTTCCCAGCCCGCATCGCGCACCATTTCCCTAGTCGCGTCCAGCCCACCGCGCTCCAATCGCACTGCGCGTGCCGCCTCGTCGCGGCTCATCCCCTGCTTCATCTTTTCTTCAGTTGCAGCTTCCAGGAAGCCGCGCAGCTCTTCATCCAGTTCACGGCCAGCCTGTTCCTTTCGAAACAGCGATCGAAGTCCGCCGGCGATGGTTCGCAGCAAAGACATGGCAGCGTTACGACGCCTCCAGAATTCTGGCGATCGCCGCCACTTGTCTTTCCCATTCTCGCGTTTCGCTGCTGAGCTTCTTTCGCCCCTGCTCCATCAGAACGTAATACTTGGCTCGCCTGTTATTCTCAGTAGCTCTCCATTCGCTTCTGATCAATCCGGCTCGTTTCAACCGCTGGAAGGCAACAAACAAGGAGCCCGCATTCACACGGAACACGCCCCTACTTATCTGCTCGATGCGGACGGCAACCCCATATCCATGCATCGGTTCCAGGGCCAGCGTTTTCAGAATGAGCATGTCCAGGGTGCCTTGAACCAGATCACTTGATTTGTCCGCCATAGATACGCTCCTATTGAGAGCCAAGAGGAATGATATTCGACTTCACTTGATTGTCAAGAGGAACAAGAACTCGACCCGCTCAATTGAGGCTGCAGCAATCTTCAGTAGGTCCAGGTCCCGATAGACGCCGTTCCCGCCAATGCGTGAAGTACTACTTCACATCTCCGAGGAGGCGACTTCCCAGGAGTCGACCGCTGCAAAGTGTGCAATAGGGAACAGCATCTCACTTCTCTCTATGCTCCACTGAAAAAAGCAGACGACCCCCGGCGCGGCACTCTTACACGTGATAAATCTGTGCCAAGAGTTGCATCAGCGGAGGCAAACCTGCTGCGAGTTCCCAATGTGTCTGCCTACTCCCGTTCGCACGGGCCCCGCGGGCTTGGCTGAGCCTGGCAATATGCCTTCCTCTCTGCCTTGGCAGCGCTTTTTGAGAATTGCCCCACGCCCCCATCTCTATGCCGTTCTCACCTGCGCGTCGCTTCTGTTGTTTCTGGCTTCTGCGAGTTTGCCCGCTCAGCAACAAACTGCCGGGCTTGGGCCTAGCCGTAGCTACCTCCCGGAGACACCTTTACCCAAAACACCCGTTGAGGAGGGGCTAGCCAGCGTCGCAGGCACAGTGTTGGACCTGAGCGGTGCCACCGTTTCTGGGGCAGACGTCAATTTGATGCGTAGTGATGGAACGCGATCGCATACGATGCTTTCCGATGCGAACGGCGAATTTGGTTTCTTGAAGATTCTTCCCGGTTCCTACCTCGTGGCTGTCAACGCTAAGGGCTTTGCGCCCTTTGCTTCTGCGGAGTTCTTCGTCACGGACCAGCAGGTCTATGAGCTTCCCGACATCTCATTGTCAGTTGCGACAGCGAGCATCGAGGTGATGGTCCGTCCAACCGACCTGATCGCCGCTGAACAGATAAGAGCGGAAGAGAAGCAGCGTTTGATGGGCGTCATCCCAAACTTCTATACAAGCTACATTTATGACGCCGCCCCACTCACTTCGAAACAGAAATTCTCGCTC
>Ga0210401_10005625_pt1 | contig 12875 bp, 11 predicted proteins | sample IncBWH32MmetaG_FD_150866 | JGI IMG/M metagenome (GOLD analysis project Ga0210401, IMG submission 150866) | Forest soil microbial communities from Barre Woods Harvard Forest LTER site, Petersham, Massachusetts, United States - Inc-BW-H-32-M | ecosystem: Environmental > Terrestrial > Soil >... | reverse complement strand
CCGCCACATTTTGCCCAACATTATTCAACCGATTATTGTGCAAGCCGCGATTGGCATGGCAGGCGCTATTCTCGCCGAAGCCACCATGAGCTTTCTCGGTCTCGGCGTACCGCCGCCCACTGCGAGTTGGGGAACCATGCTTAACGATGGTCGTGCCCATTTGTTCGACGCACCTCACCTCGTGATCTTTCCTGCCATCGCGGTGATGTTGGCCGTACTGTCATTCAATTTCATTGGAGACGCGCTTCGAGATTTCCTCGATCCGCGCTCCCGTATTGAAGTCGGGCTTTGATTGGCGAAGCGATGACCGAAAGAGCTAGTAGGGCGCGGGTTATGGCAGTGCTGATTGGCGTTGTCCTGCTCGTGATTGCATTGCTGTGGAAGCGTGTCTTGCGCTGAGTACTCTTCTTGCTGCGAAATCTTGTCTACGGAAATTCCTTACTCCGACTGCGTCGCTCTTAACGTTACATGGATCCTTCGACTCCGCGAGCCACTCGCTTCGCGTGTGGCTGCTGCGCTCAGGATGACATTTCTTGTGAAGGCAGAGGCCTTGCTAATTCAGACTGCGAGCGAAATCTTCTCGCACGAAGTGAAAAAAGATCGACGTCGAGTTGTGTCCCTCAGGCAACTTCTCGCGGGAGTGCGGTAGTTGGCATCCGCGATATAAAAGGGCATCGCCGATTGCCTGGAAAACTTTGACCGTGCCTGATGTTTTATGAAGCTGAAGCGGCCATGGAGTGGCATTGCGAGGCTCGGGCGCGTAATCGAGGCAGAGGGTCACACTGAAATCGCACTGCTCCCGGTCGGTATGTTTTTCGAGAACTGCGCCTGATTGGTACGCAGCCATGTAAACGTAGGAAGGCTTCAGCGGCTCGCCTGCGAATGCGCTCATGCTGGCGGTTAACTGTTGATGAAAAAATTTGCCGACCGGATCGTTATAAGAAACATAGCGGAGCGGACTTTGGCCGTCGCCCAGACGCAGCTTTCCTGTGCGAACTTGATGACGGTAATAACGCCGGAGAGCTGCGATGTGGAATGGATGAATCAACCCGCCGACGGGAGCGTAGCCTTGCGACTGAAACTGCGGCCTGACGAAAGAAACGATTTCACCCCATTCCCGGCGTCGACGGGAAATATAGTCTTCAGGCACTAAAATATTTGCCAGCGTTAGACTACGCCGCGCTTGTGGCGAAAGCGCCGAGGGAACGGGATCACCAGGTTGCACGCCCGCCAACATGTTCCAAAGATCCGGCCCCAGCCAGAACGGTTGGAGAGCGTCGCTTCCCGGATCTCTGACCCAAACCGTATTACCCCGCGAAATTTCACTTTGGCCGGTAAGGACGGGGATGGAGGTATCCGCCGGCGATTGTCCATCCGCGGCGAAAATGCAGTCGTGGTTCAAGAAAAACGGACGACCAGCCAGACCCTCCCAGTACGCTGGTCGGAGGAGAAGGACTGGAACCAGATGGTCCGGCTGATCGTCCAGGCAGCAGTGGAAAAGCGATCGCGGAAGTTCGTTTCCTTGATCAAGGCGCGCAGGTGCTACTGCGAGCTGCTCAATCCACGCCAGCCAAGCTGCGTCTTTCATTTGTGAATCCATCCATTCACGGTGAAGCGGCCGTCGGCAAACTGCCCGGAGGGACAGTCAACCGGGGTGATTTCGTGAGAGAGGCCACTGGCGAACAAGATCAGTTGGTTCTGCTCTGGCACGATGGTGCGGTAGTTGGCGGTGGGGACGTAGTTTTCATTTTGCCGCCGCGAGTCGTAGATGCGCAGCTCCCCGCCAGTGAAATGTTTGGGCTCGCTGTGAAAGAAGTAGACGAATGTGATTTCTCTGCTCGCGACTTCGCCGGCGGCGTTGTCACTGTGGCAGCGGAAGAAATCTCCGTGGTTGCTGGCTGTGGCTTGGCTTTCTATACGGGAGATGCGGAATGGATCGCGGCCCCATTTCTGCAGGACTCTCGGTAAGCAAGTCAGTAGGCGATCTACGATCATTCGTTCGTGTCCGCCCAAATCCATGAGCACACGCGATCGGCGGTGTTCATAGTCAATTGCAGACCCAGTGACGCCTGGCGAAAGAACCTCGCTGATTTGGAATCGGGCTTCCTGTTCGAGAACGTATCGCCGCAATGCGTTTAATTCAGCAGGAGTCAGGAATTCGTCGAATATTACGCACTCGGCGGAAACGTAATCCGAAGCCTCGAGAACAGCGACTGCGGCTGTCGCGGGCTGCGAGGTAAGGGTTGGGAATGAGATTGGAGGCGGACTGGTGCCTGGCGGACGAGGAGTACCCGGTGGAGGAGCCGGGCTGGTGGGCGGAGACCCTAGGCTGATCGGCGGCGGACTTGTTCCTGGCGGTCGCGGAGTACTGTCCGATGGGGCCCCTGGAGGGTTGGTGGGTGGTGATCCCAGACTAATTGGCGGCGGACTAGTCCCGGGCGGGCGAGGAGTGCCCGGCATCGGCGCTGGCGTGTTAGGCGGTGACCCAGCGTGGATAGCCTGCAGACTTCCGGCAGAAGGTTTTACAGACGAGGTCAACTGCTGGTTGAGCAGTTGCCGGGTCATGCTTGCGCCCAAGAGTCCGAGCGCTCGTTCCGCGATGAGTTCTCCTACGCTGCGTGCAATCGCTTCGGCGACCGCATTTTCCGGAGCATTCGATGGGGTTCGTGTACGCTGCAGTAAACTGGCAAGAAGCTCTTTCTCGGGCACGCTCAGAATGCGCTCGTCGCGCAATAGAGTGCCAGAGAGACTGTCGATCATCTCTCGTGCTGTCATTGGTGGACCCTCCCGGAGACACGAATAGGTAACCGGGCAGTCCGGTGAAGCGAAGGGGATTGCAGCGTAACAAAAGAATCTGTGAAAGTGAAGCGCTAATTTGCGGAAAGGAATAAATATCTAAAACACGCCGGAGTCGCGGTTATTTTTCTGCCATGGCCCCCACTAGAGATTTGAAGACCTTGAAACCGTCGGTGCCGCCGAGTTCGGATTCGCTCGCGCGTTCGGGATGCGGCATCATTCCAAGCACGTTGCGGCCTGGGCTGCAGATGCCTGCGATATTATCCAACGAACCGTTTGGATTAGCATCCGCCGTAATCTGGCCTTCGGGATTGGTATAGCGGAAGACAATGCGCTGGTCGCGCTGCAAACCCTCCAGCGTGGAGGCGTCGCAGAAGTAGTTGCCTTCCATATGCCCGATGGGAATGGTGAGCACTTCGCCCTCGCGGCAGCCATGAGTGAACGGAGTATCGGAAGTTTCGACCCTTACTTGAATTGGCTTGCAGACATACTTCAAGCCAACATTGCGCATCAGAGCTCCGGGAAGCAATCCCGACTCGCACAAAATCTGGAAGCCATTGCAAATACCCAGCACCAGGCCGCCGCCGTCGGCGAACTTTTTAACTGATTCCATTACCGGAGAAAACTTGGCAATAGCGCCGGTACGCAGGTAATCTCCATAGGCAAAACCGCCCGGGACGATCACCGCATCGCAGTTTTCGAGATCGTGCGATTCGTGCCACAAAAATGTGACCGGTTGTTTGGCTACATTCTGGATGGTCCAATAGGCATCGTGATCGCAGTTTGATCCGGGAAAAATGATGACGCCGAATTTCATCCGCGCTTCCTCGCCAAAGTGGATTATGTTTCGAGTTTAACATGCGGCTGCCGCGGCTCAGATAATTCGAAGCATCAAAGATAAACATGAAGTTGGGCGAACATTTTCGGGTAACTGGAACCGCGCTTAAGAATTGGCTCATCGCCCAGATTCAAGATTCGATCGCAGTTGGAGTGTTGTGGCTGATCGGTCTTTATGCGCTTAAAGTGCCGTTGGCCCCGCTATGGGCGGTGCTGGCCGCGCTCTTGCAGGTTGTGCCGCACCTGGGGCCCGTGCTGGGATTGATTGGTCCCGTACTCGCTGCCACTCTGCGCTGGCAAGACTGGGAGCATCCGCTTTACGTTCTCATGCTTTACGCCGCGATTGCCGTGGTCGATGCTTTCCTGTTGCAGCCTTACATTATGAAGCGCAACGCCCGGGTGCCGATCTGGGCATCTTTGTTGACTCCAATCTTGTTGGGCATTTTGATTCCTTTCTGGGGTGTGCTCCTGGCGCCACCTCTGTTGGCGGTCGTCTACGCTTATAAGTCCTGGCATGAAAAACAAAACCTGCCGGTTCAACCTGGTTCGCAGGATTAGTCGGCTCTGTTCTAGTTTCGGTGTCATTTATCGCTTGCTCCGAATGGCAATTGAATCATTTAGCGGAGACAGCACTGTGCTATTGCGGACGTCAATCGCCATGGTCTCCGACGCGACAATAAGGAAAAATGGCATACTATTGTGCGTAAGCTGCATTGCGCGGAAAGATGCGTTTTTCCGCGGAGGCATATAATGACAACTTTTGCGCCTATGGGAAAAGCAACGCAATTTGAACTGCGACTGGCCGAACGCATGTCGCGGCTGGGAACCGAGACTGCCTTTGAGGTATTGAATAAGGCGCGGGCTCTGGAACGTCAGGGCAAGAACATCATTCATCTGGAAATTGGCGAGCCTGACTTTGACACTCCCAAGGACATCATCGAGGCCGGCGCAGAAGCCATGAAGAATGGCTGGACACACTACGGGCCAGCCGCCGGGCTGCCGGAGTTGCGCGATGCGATTGCGGAAGACGTTGCCCGCAGCCGCGGGGTTGCGGTTACCGGTGATTGGGTGGTGGTTGTCCCCGGAGGCAAGCCAATTATTTTCTTTACGTTGTTGGCATTAGCTGATGTTGGTGATGAGGTTATTTATCCCAACCCCGGCTTTCCGATTTACGAGTCAATGATTAATTACGTAGGCGCCAAAGCAGTGCCCATTCGTCTTTGGGAGGAAAAAGATTTCGGCCTCGACGTGGAAGAACTGACCCATCTGATCACGGATCGCACCAAGCTCATCATTTTAAATTCACCCCACAATCCGACGGGGGGAGTGCTCACCAAGCGGGATATCGGCGCGATTACCAAAGCCATTGGCGATCGAAATATTATGGTGCTGTCAGATGAAATTTACAGTCGCCTGATGTTCGATGGCGCGCGCCACTACTCGATTATGTCCGAACCTGGTTTTAAAGAGCGCACCATCCTGCTCGACGGGTTCTCCAAGACCTACGCCATGACCGGATGGCGCATGGGGTATGGGGTTATGAGGCCAGATCTTGCGGCCCACATCGCGCGCCTGGCGACGAATTCGACCTCGTGCACCGCCAGCTTTACGCAAATTGCCGGCATCGAGGCTATTCGCGGGCATCAGCAACCGGTCGACCGCATGCGTACCGAATTTCAAAAGCGGCGCGATGTGTTTGTGGCCGGACTGAACCGGATCAAGGGTTTCTCCTGCAAGGTTCCTAAAGGTGCGTTTTATGTCTTCCCCAACATCACTAAGACTGGTTGGAAATCGAAGAAGCTAGCCGACGCGCTACTTGACCAAGCTGGCGTGGCTTGCCTTTCGGGAACCGCTTTTGGAGATTATGGAGAAGGCTATTTGCGCTTCAGCGTGGCCAATTCGCTGGAGAATCTGAACGAGGCGCTGAAGCGAATTGATCACTGGACCAAGCAGAATTTATAGCGTAGCGCAAACCGTTATTCTTCCCAGAGATCTCTGGGCTTTGCAATTTAATTTCCCGGTTGTCAAACAGGGCGCGAGAAAATCCTGCTTTTGGGCAGAGAAGCGCTTCCAGCACCGCAATTAAGGCCTTCGAATCGTTGAGGGTTTTAACCCGAAGTAACAGAATCGATTATTTCACCAGGTCTAAAGGCGGCGGACAGGAATGTCCGCTCGCACACCCCTCCCCCTTACTTCAGTTTGTTGAGCCAGCCGCCGGGGTTGTGTAGAGTCAACGTATCCGCATGATCAATCTCAGTTCGCGGCTTTTGACGACCGCATTTCTATTGGGCGCACTGCTGCCGTCTGCGGTGGCTGCGCCGAATACCGCCCCGCCTACCAGCCTTGGGGTGGTTGACACTATTGTGCAGGAGTCCATTCGTGATGAACAGATTCCCGGCGCGGTGGTGTTGATCGGACACGATGGCCAAGTGATTTACCGGAAGGCGTTCGGTGAGCGGGCGCTTGAACCACGCCGCGAGCCGATGTCCGTGGAGACGATTTTCGACATAGCTTCGCTCACTAAAGTGGTCGCAACTTCAATCGCTGTGGCCCAACTGGTGCAGAAGGGCGAGGTGCGTGTAAACGAGCCGGCAGCCAAGTACATTCCGGAGTTTGCAGAAAACGGCAAAGACGAGATCACGGTTCGTGAGTTGCTTACGCATCACTCGGGCCTGCCGAAGGATCTCGATTTATCTCAACCCTGGGAGGGACGCGAGACCGCTTTGCAGATGGCTTATTCTGCGAAACCGGCTTCTGCGCCGGGATCGCAATTCCTCTATAGCGACGTCAACTTCATCGTACTGGGCGCGCTTGTGGAACGAGTATCTGGAACGTTGCTCGACGAGTATTGCCGCAAGAATATTTTTCTTCCTCTGAGTATGACCCACACACGCTTTCTGCCGCCGCCGGCGTGGTCGCCCAAAATCGCACCCACACAGTTTGACGAGCATGACAAGATGCTGCGCGGAGTCGTTCACGATCCCACAGCGCGACGAATGGGCGGAGTGGCGGGGCACGCAGGCGTGTTCTCAACCGCTGACGACCTGTCAAATTTCGCGCAGGCGCTGCTGACTGGCAGTACGATCCTGTCTCCGCTAATGATTGAAAAAATGACCACACCGCAGCAGCCGCCGACCTCTGCGGTACTACGCGGTTTTGGCTGGGATATCGATTCGCCATTCTCCAGCAATCGCGGCGATCTCTTGCCAGTGGGATCGTTTGGACACACCGGCTTCACCGGTACTTCGCTATGGATCGATCCCACAACGCAGACGTACATCGTCATACTGACGAACGCGGTTCATCCGCGCGGGAAGGGAAGTGCAGTAGCTCTACGTTCGAAAATTGCTACAGCAGTAGCGGCGGCTTTGCCGCTTACTGTGACCGAAAAGGATGAACTACGCTGGGAGAGCATCACTGGATACAACGAGGCGCAAACTGCGGCGCGACGAATGGTATTTCGCAATGGAACTGTGCAGGCAGGAATCGAGGTTCTCAAAGCACATGGTTTTGATCTCATTAAGGGAACGTCTGCGAAGAAAAAAATAGGACTGCTGACCAATCAGACTGGAGTCGATTCGCAGGGCCGACGGACGATCGATGTGCTATCGCAGGTACCGGGAGTTTCAGTCGATGCGATCTTCAGCCCTGAGCATGGAGTGACGGGCACTCTCGACACCACCGATGTGGGCAATTCGCGCGATGCAGCCACGGGCATTCCGGTTTATAGCGTGTACGGGGGAAGCGACGCGGCTCGGCGTCCGTCCCTCGAAATATTGAAAACGCTGGATGCGGTCGTCGTCGATATCCAGAATGCCGGCACGCGCTTCTACACGTACGAAACCACGCTGGGATATTTTCTCGAAGCCACAGCCAAGGCGGGAATTGAAATCATTGTGCTCGACCGGCCGAATCCGATTACCGGGTCGTTTGTGCAGGGACCGATTTCTGATCCCGGGCACGAGAATTTTACAAATTACGGACTCGTTCCCATCCGCCATGGCATGACCATGGGAGAGTTGGCGAAGTTGTTCAACAGCGAGCGTAATATCAATGCTCGCTTACAGGTTGTTCAGTTGGAGGGATGGATGCGGGGCGACTGGTATGACTCTACCGGACTGTCGTGGATTAATCCATCGCCGAATCTTCGCAGCCTGACTGAAGCAACTTTATATCCGGGCGTGGGCATGGTCGAGGGCGCAAATGTTTCGGTAGGACGCGGAACCGATACACCATTTGAATTGCTAGGTGCGCCGTGGATCAATGCTGCGGAACTGGCACAGTATTTGAATGCAAGGGATATCTCCGGAGTGCGCTTCGTCCCGGTGAGTTTTACACCCAACGCAAGCAATTATGCCGGTCAGAAATGTCAGGGCGTCAACATCATTGCAGTCGAGCGCAATGCGTTCGATGCGCCGGAACTGGGAATTGAGCTGGCTTCGGCGCTGCACAAGCTTTATGCAGCGCAATTCCATTTGGAGAAGATCACCGATCTGCTGGTGAACCAGTCGACATACGATGCGATTGCTGCGGGTGAGGATCCGCGGCGAATTGTAGAAGGCTGGCGTGAGCCGCTACAGAAGTTTCAAGAGCTCCGGCAGAAGTATCTGATTTACAAGTAACGATGTCAGTTTTACCGGGCTGTTCGGCTCCTCGGACGAGGCGTCCCAGAGCTACGTGTTTGTCGTGCGTTTGGCCTTGATATTGACTAGAATGGTTGCGCTTTACTCGTATGCGCCGGGAGCGCCGCCATGGAAGCTGCCAGTTCGAAGTTTCTGACACCTAATCCGCTTTACCGATGTGCTGGCCCTAACTGCGGCCTGCTCAAGGGATCGTCCGACCACTGGTGGCTGATGTGGACTTCCTTTGGTGAGTACGAGCGGCCCGTTTTATACCTCTGTCCCTGGGATGAGAAACTCGCTGCACGGGAGGGTACGTTATACGTGTGCGGAGAGTCATGTGTTCAAAAACTGCAGTCCCAGTACATGGGAAACATATTGGAAAACGAGCTCAAGCGGCGGGCGGGGTAAAGTTTCAGTCCCGATCAGGTGCGACTAACTTTCCTTCACACTAACGCATCCTATTTTCATCGAGAGTTTCTGTTAACACGGCTTATATCGACGTCTGAGTTCAACCTACGCGGGTAGAGGTGTTTCATGCGTTTTCTATTTGTATTGTTTCTGGCAGCCATGGCTTCTGCTCAATCCGCTCCGCCAGCCAAGCCAGATTCGGCTGCAAACACCGCGGCTGGACTGACCATTCCCGCGGGCACCAAGGTTCCGGTGGCGTTGAAACATGCGGTATCGAGTAAGGGTACGCATGAGGGCGACAGCGTTTACGCGGAGACATCATTTCCCGTCGTGGCCAACGGGCGCGTTCTCATTCCGGCAGGAACCTTTGTGCAGGGTCGGATCAGCCACATCCAGCGTGGCGGACGAATCAAAGGGCGCGCCGAAGTTCTGATGCACTTTACGACGCTGATCTATCCGAGCGGGTACACAGTGCTTCTTCCCGGTGCCGTCGAAAATGCGCCCGGAGTGGATAAGACCTCGGTGAAGGATGATGAGGGCACGATTCGCTCCGACAGCCAGAAAGGCGAAAAGATTGGGACGGTGGCAAGTTCGGCGGGGACTGGCGCAGTGGTCGGCGGGCTCAGCAATGGTGGCAAGGGCGCATTGGTCGGAGCCGGAGTCGGGGGCGCGATTGGAACTGCCATTGCTATGTTGACCCGCGGGAATGATGTGAAGCTCGACGCGGGCACAACTTTGGAGATTGTGATCCAGCGCGATGTTCCTGTCGATAGCAGCCGTATACCTACTACCACGCGGGCGTACTCATCGGCCCAGTGAGATTGATCCGCACGGCGATGCGGTCAAACAAGCCTGGAGCCGCGACTCGATTAGCGAGTCGTCAAAAGAAAAATCCGCAAAAGCAATACTTCACCCCAAAGCCACGTCTTTCCTTCGCGGCCGACGATTTTACCCTTACTTTTGCCGATACACGTTGGCCAGGCGGAATGGTTTCTGTCCGTAGTGTTCGATCTCCAACTCGTCCTTCTTGTTGAACTTCACCTTGCAGAGTGGTGCGAATGAGCCGGTCCCCTTACCATCCTTGTCGACGTCGAGCACCACGATGCCGATCTTGTAATTAGTGGAACGCGTGGCATTGTACAGTTCCGGAAACGAGATCGGTCGATTGGTGGCGAGCACGATATGCTGGCCGCCATCGTTGGTAGGGCGGATGCGAACGATGCGCATTCCGGTGCCGACCGAGCCGTTCGGAGCAACGCGGCCCTTGTCGTTGACCTTCTCCATTGCACTCACCAAACCGTCCTGGCCTTGGTGCCTGAGCGTCGATGCCAGTTCATCAATGTCACCGTCGCTGGTTAATTCCTGTACACTGACCGTGAGGCCAAAGCTCTTGCCTGCGACGGAGCCGGACTGGCCGATTGCGGTCGCCGCATACTGCGCCGGTACATTGGGTTGGGTCTTCGGTTGCTCAGCCGTCTGCGCCGCGCCATTCGGCAGCGCAAAGCACGCAAGTAATGCAATCGCAAAAAGTCGTAGTCTTGCCATTTCATCCTCCTCTAGAGATCATTCAACTCGACGTCAGGTCGTTTTACGTAATGTGTTAAAAGCGCCTGCCGGGGTCACGACCGCGAGTCGCGGCAAGTATATATGGCAACATCTTCGGATGGTGTGCAACTGTCAATTGCTGTCATTGCTCAAGTCAAAGCCCCCAACCGGATGGGTTGCGATGGCCCTTTCAAGCACTCTCAAACGAACTCAACCGGTGCAGAACTGCCTTTCTGTCACCCGGGGTACACGTCCTCTTGTACCTTGTCCGGCGCTCTGGGCGCGGCTAGGCTGGTTCATTCGCACTTACAACTTTGGGGAGGAATTCATGCGACTGAGGACTTGCTTAGCTGTGTTCATTGCGGCTATCTTCGCGTTTGGCTGCAGTTTAGCTTTGGCCCAGGAAGAAGGACGTGACCACGATCGTGGCCGCGACAGAGAGGAATTCCGCGAAGGTCATGACAGAGATCATTTCTACGGCGACCGCGACCACGAGGCGATGCGCGGCTGGTACGCGGAGCATCACGATCACCTGCCCCGCGGCTTGAGAGATCGGGACCGGTTGTCTCCCGAACTGGAAAGACGGATTGTGGTACGCGGGATACTTCCGGTGGAGTTGCGCGGGAAAATGTATCCGTGCCCCCCAGACCTCGAACGGCAGTTGCCTCCGCCACCACCCGACTGTGCGCACGTGTTCATTGGCGGACACGTCGTCCTGATGAACCGGGTGAATTTCCAGGTCGTGGACGTTTTTCACTTCTAAATACAAAACGCTGGGATGACATAGGACGGGCCAGTCCGCTCGTCCTTTTTCATTTCCAGCAGCTCCATGTTCGAGCCTGGAATGGATCGATCAAAGTAAGGACTGTGCCCCAAAGCAACGCGTTCACATGGGAAATCCGGTCCGCTATCGCATGGCGAACCAGAACGAGAAGAAAATTATCCCCATCGCCACTATGCCCAGTACTAGCAAGAAATTTAAGCGGACCGGGCCTTGGGTTCTAGAGCGTCGAGATTCCCACGGCAGCCAACCAAACACACGAATCAAGATTCCACAGAGTCCCACAACCGCAAGCAGAAGTGTTTTCGCTCCTGTTCCCAATCACTATCCTCAGTTCTGGTGGGCGCGGAAACTCAGCCCAACGTCCGACTCAACTTTGGTGACCGCTGGCTCACTTTGCATGTGCCGAATCTAGCTGGCTGGCGATAAATTGTCGCTTCACCTAACGACAGTGAGCGGGGAGAGGATCGCTTCTCCAACCCTGATTCAGACGGGTTGCAATATATCAGGTTGATGCATGCTTGCCCGCGCTGGCCCCTGCGGCTACATCCTGCGCAAATTCCCGGCGCCGTTCCGGTCCTTTGCGGTTCTCCAGGACGCGTACGCGGCGGGCAGGGACGTTGGTCGGGTTCAAGCGAACGATGCGTCCCTCGCTGACTTCGATATAGAAGCGGAACCAGTCGGTGCGGAACATGCGTCCTGAGGAATAGAACGTCACCGAGGCGGCAATGAGGCCTTCGAACTCCGGTCCGGTGCAAACTACCAGGCGCTTGCCTATGTCCTGTGTCCAAGTCATGCCGCCGACCAGCGGGTCATTGAGGAAGCAGCGTTCGAAGGGCACGGCCTGGGAAAGTTTACGCAACTGCAGGAGCTGGAGCAGGACAGAAATTTTCGCCAGGTTGGTGACTACAACACGGGTCTCGGACGCAGAAAGCCGCTCCAGCTTAATATGCAGCTCAGGTGACCATTCGCGCTCGAACTCCTCCCGGGCCAAGGCGAGACTTTTGTCAGTAGCTTCGGCATAACGCAGAGTGGCACGGGCGAGAATCACGCTGAGCACGCACGTGACTACGGTCGCGGCAAGCGGGATGTAGTTGACCAGATTGAAGAGCGGGATGCTGTGTGAGTTGATCGATTGCATGTGCATAGAACCGGCTGGTCCTCGTCGTGCAACCCCAATCGTGGTTACTGTCGATTACTGGCTCGATGAACTGCGCATCGAGGCTCGGATCAGCGAGAGTCTAAAAGATGGCGCCGCCCGGCTCCAGATGCACACGGTACAGAGCCTAGATACTGATGGCGCGAAGTCTTTGGTAATCGAAGGTTTCACATTTCCAATAGTTTAGGAAGGCGTACTTTGATGGCGATAGTTTGTTGCGCCTTCCGCACGGGCAAGGGCCCCCGCGCCACACATTCTTACTTCAGCGTGAACATTGCGTTTACGTGGGCAGTCACCGAGGTGGTTTGCGGACTGAACTCCTCGGTGGGAGCGGGCGCGGCTTGTGCCATCGCGCTCATTCTTGCCATTGGCATGGGATGAATGTTTTCCATTGTGTCGACCGAGGCATATGACAACTCACCTAAGACGCGTCCGCCGGCGTGCGCTACAGCTTCGGCCGATGCGCGGGCGCGGCGGTAAGCATCCTCCACGGCTTTGGTTTTAGCGGCATCGATATCGTCAAGCGTGTAGCTGATCGACTGCTGGTCGGTGATGTCACCGTCGGACAATTGCTGCACGATGGGGGCAATCTTCGAAAAATCCTTCAGCTTCAGAGACACTTTCACATCCACGCGGTACGCCACGAGTTTGCGTTTCGCCTGTTTGTAATCGTAGATCGGCTCGATCGAGAAGTAGCCAAGCTGAGCTGCCGCGGGCTCAATACCAT
>Ga0210401_10005624_pt1 | contig 12876 bp, 13 predicted proteins | sample IncBWH32MmetaG_FD_150866 | JGI IMG/M metagenome (GOLD analysis project Ga0210401, IMG submission 150866) | Forest soil microbial communities from Barre Woods Harvard Forest LTER site, Petersham, Massachusetts, United States - Inc-BW-H-32-M | ecosystem: Environmental > Terrestrial > Soil >... | reverse complement strand
CTTCAGGCGCGCGATATTGCGCCGTACCTTGCCGAACTGGTCGGGCTTCGGCTGCTGCCCGGTGGCGCGCTGCATGCGCAGCGCGAACTGCTCCTTGCGGAGCTTCACGAGCTCGTCGGCGAGCTCAGGCACCGAGCGGGTGCGCAGCTCTTTGGCGTCCATTTATCGAACCTGCCGTTTCACGAAAGAGGTGGACACGGAGAGCTTCGAGCCGGCGAGGCGGAACGCTTCGCGCGCGGTGACCTCGTCCACGCCCTCCATCTCGAACAACACCTTGCCAGGCTGCACGCGCGCCACGTAGTACTCGACGTTGCCCTTGCCCGACCCCATGCGCACCTCGAGCGGCTTCTTGGAGATCGGCACGTCCGGGAAGACGCGGATCCAGATCTGGCCGCCGCGCTTCACGTAGCGCGCCATCGCCCGCCGCGCCGCCTCGATCTCGCGCGCCGTCATGCGCGCGCGGCTCGTCGCCTTGAGGCCGAACTCGCCGAAGGACACGTTGCTGCCGCGCGTCGCGAAGCCGGCGTTGCGGCCCTTGAACTGCTTGCGGTACTTGGTGCGTTTGGGCTGAAGCATGCGGTAGCTTCCCTGACATCAGGCCTGTGCCGGCGCGTCCGCTGCGGGGCTCGCCGCCGGAGCCGCGGCGGCGGGCGCAGCGGGTGCGGCGGGTGCGGCGGGTGCGGCGGGCGCGGCGGGTGCGGCGGCGCTCTCGCCCTCGGCGGCGGGTTTCTCGAGGTCGCTCTTGTCGAACACCTCGCCCTTGAAGATCCACACCTTCACGCCGATCACCCCGTAGGTGGTGTGCGACTCGGAAAGGCCGTAATCGATGTCGGCACGGAAGGTGTGCAGCGGGATGCGCCCCTCGCGGTACCACTCGGTGCGCGCGATCTCCGAGCCGTTGAGGCGCCCGGAAACGCGCACCTTCACCCCGAGAGCGCCTGAGCGCATGGTGCTCATCACCGCGCGTTTCATGGCGCGGCGGAACATCACGCGCTTCTCGATCTGCTGCGCGATGGAGTCCGCCACCAGTTGCGCATCGAGCTCGGGCTTTCTGATCTCGGCGATGTTCAGGCGCACATCGTTGACGCTCATGTCGAGGAGCGCGGCGGTCTCCTGGCGCAGCTTCTCGATGTCCTCGCCCTTCTTGCCGATGACGATGCCCGGGCGCGCGGTCTGGATGGTGATGTTCACCTTCTTCGCGGCGCGCTCGATGAGGATGCGGCTGACGGAAGCTTCCTTGAGCCTCTCCTTGAGAAACTCGCGTACGCGGAAATCAGTATGCACGTGCACCGGGAACTGCTTCTTGCCGGCGTACCAGCGGCTGGTCCAGTCGCGGGTGATGCCGAGCCGTATGCCGAGCGGGTTGACTTTCTGGCCCATGCGTTAATCCTTCTTGCCGTCGCTCACGCCGACGGTGATGTGACTGTTGCGCTTGATGATGCGCGTGCCGCGTCCCTTGGCGCGCGCAGCGAAGCGCTTGAGCTGCGGGGCCGCATCCACGTGGATGAGCGACACCTTCAGCTCGTCGATGTCGGCACCGTGGTTGTGCTCCGCATTGGCCACTGCGGACTCGAGCACCTTGCGCACGAGGCCCGCGCCCTTCTTGGGCATGAACTTCAGCGTCGCGATGGCGTTGCCGACGCTCTGGCCGCGCACCACATCGGCCACCAGCCGGCACTTCTGCGGCGAGATGCGTGCGTAACGGAGCTTCGAAGTCACCTGCATGTGCTCTCTCCCGGTGCGCTCAGGTGGCCGCTTCGACCTTACGGTCGCCGGAGTGCGCCTTGAACGTGCGCGTCGGGGCAAACTCACCGAGCTTGTGGCCGACCATGTTCTCGGTGATGAGCACCGGGACGTGCTGACGGCCGTTGTGCACGGCGATGGTGAGTCCGACCATCTCCGGCACCACCATTGAGCGGCGGGACCAGGTCTTGATCGGTTTGCGGTCGTTCTTGGCGGAAGCCACCTGCACCTTCTTCGCAAGGTGCAGATCGACGAACGGGCCTTTCTTCAATGAGCGTGGCATGGGATCTCGACGCCTTTCGGTCAGCGGATGCGGTTCTTGCGGCGCTGGACGATCATGTTGTCCGTGCGCTTGTTGTGACGGGTCTTCAGTCCCTTGGTGTTCCAGCCCCACGGCGACACCGGGTGCGGATTGCCCTGGCCGGACTTGCCCTCGCCGCCACCGTGCGGGTGATCCACGGGGTTCATGGCGAGTCCGCGCACCGTCGGCCGCACGCCCTTCCAGCGCTTCGCGCCCGCCTTGCCGTAGCTGCGCAGGTTGTGCTCGTCGTTCCCCACCTCGCCGATCGTGGCGCGGCAGTCGATGTGCACCTTGCGTGTCTCGCCGGACTTCAGGCGGAGGTAGGCGTAGATGCCTTCGCGCGCCGTGAAGGACACGGAGGAGCCGGCGCTGCGCGCTAGCTGTCCGCCGCGGCCGGGCTTCATCTCCACGTTGTGGATGAGCGAGCCGACCGGGACGTGCCGCAGCGACATGGCGTTGCCGGACTTGATCGGGGCGTCGGCGCCCGAGCGCACCTCATCGCCCGCCTTCATTCCCTTGGCAGCGAGGATGTAGCGCCACTCGCCGTCCGGGTACTTGATGAGCGCGATGTGGCCGGTGCGGTTAGGGTCGTATTCGAGGCGCTCGACGATGCCCGTGATGCCGTCCTTGTCACGCTTGAAGTCGATGAGCCGGTACTTCTGGCGCGTGCCGCCGCCGTGGTGGCGCGTGGTGATGCGGCCGAAGTGGTTGCGCCCTCCGGTCTTGCTCTGGTGAGCGGTGAGATCGAGGCGCGGGCCGCCCTTGTACAGGTGCGAGCGGTCGATCTTGACCACCGCACGCGTGCCCGGGGTTCGTGGCTTGTACTTGATGAGAGCCATGAGCGTTCCTGTCAGGTCTTCGCGCGGGCTTCGTAGTCGATCGTCTGACCGGATGCGAGGCTCACGTAGGCTTTCTTCCAGTCCTGCGTGCGCCCGCTGGTGCGGCCGAAGCGGCGCGCCTTGCCGGGCTCGTTCACCACCTGCACGCCGGCGACCTTCACATCGAACATCAGTTCGACCGCCTTGCGGATATCCGTCTTGCTGGCATCGCGCCGCACACGGAACGTGTACTGGTTGTGGTTCTGCATGGCGAGCGAGGTCTTCTCGGTCACGTGCGGAGCGATCAACACGCTCATCAGCTGCTCGCGGTTCATGCTACGGCCTGCGGCCGGGATTCAACGCGGCTCGCCGCGCGAGCCGCGTCCATTGAGCTAAGAAAAGAGATCACTGGAGGCGCTCCTCGATCAGCTTCACCGCACCGACGGTCATCAGCACCTTGTCATAGGCAGCGAGCGACAGCGGATTCAGGGCCGGCACCTCGATGACCTCGACGTGCGGCAGGTTGCGCGCTGCGAGCGTGAGCTTCTCATCCTGCGCCTCCACCACGATCAGCACCGAGGGAAGCGACCAGGCCTTCAGCTGGCTCGCGAGCAACTTGGTCTTCGGTGCCTGAAGCGGAATGCCGTCGGTGACCAGCAGCCGTTCGGTGCGCGCGAGCTCCGAGAGCATCGCGCGGAGCGCACCGCGATACATCTTGCGATTGACCTTCTGCGCGAAATCGCGCGGCTTGGCGGCGAAGGTCCTGCCGCCGCCCACCCAGATGGGTGAGCGGCTGGATCCCGCGCGCGCCTGGCCGGTGCCCTTCTGGGCGTGCGGCTTTCTGCCGCCGCCGCGCACCTCGGCACGCGACTTCTGCGCCTTGGTGCCCGAGCGGCCGGCGTTGCGGTATGCGGTCATCACCTGGTGCACCAGCGCCTCGTTGAACCTGTGGCCAAAGGCCGCTTCGGAAACCCGCAGCGCGCCCGAGCCGTTCACCAGCTTCAGTTCCATGACTTACTTCTTTCCCGCCTTGGCGGCCGGGGCGGCCTTGGAGGGCGCCACGGTCTTGCGCTTGGCGCGCCGCGCTGCCTTGAGTGAGGGGCGCACGAGCACCTGGCCGCCTTCTGCGCCAGGCACGGCACCGCGGACCAGCAGGAGATTTCTCTCCAGGTCCACCTGCACGACCTTCAGGTTCTCGTTCGTGCGCCGCACGACACCCATGTGACCGGACATGCGCCGTCCCTTGAACACGCGACCGGGCGTCTGACGCTGGCCGATGGAGCCCGGTGCCCGGTGCGATAGCGAGTTGCCGTGGCTCGCGTAACCGCCGGCGAAATTGTGTCGCTTCATGGTCCCGGCGAAGCCCTTGCCGATGGTCGTGCCGGTGACATCGACCGCCTCGCCTTCCTTGAAGATGTCTGCCTTGATCTCGCTGCCAGCCTTGACGTCGGCCTGCTCGGAATCGCTCAGGCGAAACTCCACCAGCGCCCTGCCCGGCGCGACGCTCGCGCGCGCGTAGTGCCCGTTCACCGGCTTGGAATACAGCTGCGGGCGACGGGTACCGTAGGTGACCTGGACGGCCCGATAGCCGTCTTTGTCCTGCGTCTTCACCTGCGTGACGCGGTTCGGCAAAACCTCGATCACGGTCACGGGAACCGTCTCCCCGGCGTCGGTGAACACACGCGTCATGCCAGCCTTGCGGCCGACGAGTCCGATAGCCATCTGTGTCCTCTCACTGCCCGCGCGCACTGCGATGGGTGTCCGCAGAACCCATGGCAGCGAGCTAAGTCTTTGACACAACAGGAGATTTGCGCACGCCGCGAGCGGGGCGCCAAAGTCTCGAGTGGTCTTGGAGCGAAAGACCCGGAGCCCGCCCCAACCTCGCCCGATGCCGCCTTACGCGACCGGCCCGTATTTTGCACGGGCGCCAAAAAGGGCGCGCAGTATAGGCGCGGCGGTCCGCACACGCAACCAAAAAGCGGGGCGTCCCTGCCCCGGGGTGCAGCAGTCAGCAGGCTAGCGCCGTCCTGCGGCCGCTAGCGCATATCCCACTGTCGGGATCCTCGAACTCCCCCCACCGATCAGGGAAAGAGCGAGTCCAGCGGCCAGCAGCCCCAGCGTGCCGGGCTCCGCTCTACTTGTCGGTGGCGTGCGCGGAACCTGAAGTGGCGGCCGGACCCGGCAGCTCAGCCGCCACCCGGCTGCCGGGTCCCGGCGCCGTGCTCGCGAGAGTGTGCTCGACGGCGGCAAAGAACTCGGTGTAGAAGCTGCCCGCTGTGATGCCGCCCTCGCCGGTCGTCACGGTCTCGAACTTACGGCCCGTCGGAATGGGAATGATCGGCAGCAGCGGCAGCAGGGTCCAGCTATGCCCATGGCGGTATAGAACCGTCTGTTGGCTCGCCGAGAGCGTGACGATTGTTCCTCCGTCGGCGGATGCACTCACGTAGGCAGTTGCCGTGATGTGATAGTTCGTTTCCGCGTCCTTGGGATCTTCGTAGTTGCGGGTTGCCTTGATGATCCCCATTGCCTCGTCCGTGTGATCGATGTTGAAGCCCTTCTGCACCAGGGTGCCCGTCACGGCACGGAATGTCGGATCCCTCGCGGCCTGAAACGTATGCGAGTTACCGGCGATCGCCTGCTTCTCGGAAAAGGCAGTCTCGTAGCCGCGTGAGGATGCACAGCCGGCAAGACAAGCCCCGAGACAGATGATCGAAATCGACAGTGCCAGCGGCTTCATGATCTGCTCCTTACCTGTTGGCGGCCGATACGCGACTCTGGTTGCTGCTTCATAAAGCGCATGATCGTGTGAAAACGGCTCAAACACGCGTTCGCCTGCTCGCAGCGCGCAAGCCATCGACGCACCGTGGCGCTGTGCCGCAGCAGCGCCACGATTCGCGAGGAGCCCGTGTCAGTTTGCCGTGAAGCTCCACGAGGAGCTCACGCCATAACTGTCTGCGTTGCCTTCGATCTTCAGACCGTCGGCACTCAGCGGTACGCCCGGGTCGACCAACCAGACTGCACCGACTTTGGGGGGAGGGTTCGCCGGCGGGGTGCAACTCTCCGTCCACCCCTTGAGATTGGTGCCGGTCCCGCCCGCGGTTGGCGGATTGGTGTTGAAGTTGATCGTCAGCTGCGAAGGAGGCACCGAGTTCGCGTTATCGGCGATCGATTGCGGGGTGCCGTCCACGTAGCAGCCGGGCTGCAGGTCGGTGAGGATCACCGAACCAGATACCGGTACGTAGATCGCGATGTTCGGATCGGTTGGGTCATTCTCCTTCCACTGCCATGTGACCTGCGCCGTCGCCTTCCAGTGGTTATTGGAAGCGCTTGAGGTACCGGTCCACGTGCACGCCTTCGCGGTCCAGGCCGAGCAGCCACCGACGGTAATGTTGGAGACCAGCGTCTCTGTGGTCTTGGTGAGAGGTTGCACGAGGGCCTGGGTACTCACCGCCACGGGGTTCGCCGCGGGACTCTGGGCTGGGGCCGTATAGGTGGCAGTTGCCTCTCCGGTGTTGGCGACCGTTCCAACGGCGCTGTTGCCGCCCAGCACGCTGTTCGCGCTCCAGCCGCTCGCGCCGCCGGGTGCCGGTCCGCATTCCGCTACGTACTCGATCAACGGGTTGCCCGAGTCGAGCTGCTCGCATTCAATCAACGTCAGCGCCTGAGTCGCGCCGGTCCCGATGCGGGCCGCTGCGGGCGAGATCGACAGGCCGGCAATCAACGCCCAGTCGCTGAAGTGCGTGCTCGAGACGGTGATCGCCTGATTGGCCGTGTCCAGGGTCACCGACTTATTGATTGCCCACCGCCCCTGAGCGTCCTGGTAGGCGAGCGACAGCAGGTCGGCGACGGTGCCCGCGAGATCCGCGCTCGAGTAGTGCACCGAGATACTGACTGGCGTGCTGAACGTCTCGCCTGCTGGGCCCAGTCGATACGCATCGCCTACACCACCGGGTGCCTGATTGGTGATCGGCTGGATAGTGAAGGAGCTGGCCGCCGCGACGGCGCCGGCCGGGACTGTCACGGTCATGCGCCCATCCGCGGAGCTGATCGAGCCTCCCGTGGCATCGATGACCTTCGAGGCGGGTGGAACCGGCAGAGCCGTACCGACTGCAGTCGTGGCAGCCGTTGGGTTGTTCGTGCAGCTCACCGACACGCTGCTGATGTTGGCGCTCGCCACCGTGCCGGAGGCGTTCGTCACACTGCAGGTCTGCGCCGGGTTGCTCGGCTGGGTCTTGACGGTCACTACGTAGCTCGCGCCGAGCGCGAGTGCCGTGGCGAAGGTGAAGAGACCCCCCGCCGGGACCGCGAGGTCATCTCCCCCGTTGTCCTCGAGCACCAGGCCATTACCCGACAGACCGCTCACGCTGCCGCCGATCGTGTATTTAGCGGTCAGTGGCTTCAGGGCCGACGCCAGGGCATCCGACGCCGGATTGTTGCAGCCGACACAGGCGAAGGTCGCAAGGACTGCAGCCCCGAGCGTGGTCGAGGTGATGGCCAGCCGAACGTTCGCTTGCATGGGGGTTCTCCGCTCCGGCGACACAGTGGGTCGCCTGATGCCTGAAGCGGAAAAGCCTCAGAAAGCAGCTCAGCAGTTCGTTTGACATCCGCCGAGGGGGCCACTAGTTTCGACGCGGCAGGCACTCGCGATCACCAGCGGAGGCGGAGTGTCCTCGGACGCACCGCAGCAAGTAACCGGTCTACTGGCCCAATGGCGGGCCGGGGATCCGGCGGCTCTCGAGAGCCTCATTCCCCTGGTCTACGGCGAATTGCGCCGGATTGCGCATGGCTGCCTGCGTGGTGAGCGTCCGGGCCACACGCTGCAGAGTACGGCGCTGGTGAACGAGGCGTATCTGCGCCTTGTGAGCCAGGGACCGGGGCAAATCAACAATCGCGCGCATTTCGTCCGGGTCGCCGCCCACCTCATGCGTCAGATCCTGGTCGACTACGCACGTGCTCAGCGCGCGGCGAAGCGCGATGGTGGCCGCCGAGTCGAGCTGGATGAGTCGATGCAGCCGCTTCCGTTGGCCGATGTCGACGTGATTGCGCTGGACGATGCCTTGGTCGCTCTCGCGCAGCTGGATCCGGATCAGGCTCGCATCGTAGAGATGAGGTTCTTCGGAGGCCTGTCGATCGAAGATACGGCAACCGCCCTAGGGGTCAGCCCGGCAACCGTGAAACGCGAGTGGACCACGGCCCGCGCCTGGCTGAGCCGCGAACTGGCTGCCGGGCGCTGAGGTTTGATCCGCCACCGTCGGATTTTCCGCTCTTTGTAGGGTGATCTCTCGGGCAGCAGAGACATGAACGATGACACCGGCGCAGTGGCAAAAGGTCAAAGGCCTGCTGGATGAAGCGCTAGAGCTTCGCACTACCGAACGCGCCGCTTTTCTGGAATCCCTGCGCGAAGACGAGCCAGAGGTAGGCGAAGAAGTCGAGTCCCTCCTCCGTGCGCACGAAGCGCAACCGGACTTCCTTGAGCCCCCTCGCGCCCACGGCGCGGCCAACGACACCGTGAGCACCGACTCCGCCGCCTGGGTCGGACGCGTTCTCGGCTCGTACCGGCTGCTCGAGCTGATCGGCGAAGGCGGGATGGGAGCCATTTTCCGCGCGGTTCGCGCCGACGGCCTGCACGACCGGCCTGTAGCGGTGAAGCTGATCCGCAGCGGTTTCAGCAAGGAGTTCTTCCTGCGGCGCTTCAACGAAGAGCGTCGCATTCTCGCCTCCCTCGATCATCCCAACATCGCGCGACTTCTCGATGGCGGCGCAAGCCCCGAGGGCACGCCGTACGTCGTCATGGAGTTCGTCGATGGCCTGCCGATCGACGTGTTTTGTGCTCGCCAGCAGCTCTCAATCCGGGGCCGGCTGGAGCTGTTTCGCGTTGTGTGCGGCGCGGTGCAGTACGCGCATCAGAACCTCATCGTGCACCGTGACCTGAAACCCGCCAACATTCTGGTCACCAAGGACGGTCAACCCAAACTTCTCGATTTTGGCATCGCCAAGATCCACGATCCGCGCCGGGGCGCCGAAGTCGAACGCTCCCTAACGCTGCTACCGATCATGACACCGGATTTTGCAAGTCCGGAGCAGGTGCGTGGCGCAAGCATCACGACGGCGAGCGACATTTATTCCCTGGGCGTCATCCTCTACGTGCTGCTCACCGGACAGCGACCGTACGGCAGCGCGCAGCGTACGCCTCACGAGATCATGAAGGCGATATGCGAAACCACACCGCTCAAACCGAGCGGAACCGTCCTGCACCACGCAGCAACGGCAGGCCCCGGCGAAGGAGCGAGCGCGCACCAGCCGCTCATCGCGGATTCCGAGAGACGCGAGCGCTACCGGCTGCGGCGCGCATTGCGTGGCGACATCGACAGTATCGTGCTGAAGGCCCTTCGCAAGGAGGCCCACGAGCGCTATGCGACAGTCGAGCAGTTGTCGGAGGACATTCGCCGGCATCTCGAGGGGCTTCCCGTAAAGGCGCGACGGGGTACTGCCGGGTATCGACTGAGGAAGTTCACCGCCCGGCACATTGCGAGCGTTTCAGTTGCCGCCGCGGTCGCGGGACTATTGATCGCGTCGGTCATCGTCTCCGTACGCGAAACACGAGTGGCTCGAGTAGAAGCAGGCCGCGCTGAGAGGCGCTTCAACGACGTGCGTGAACTCGCGCGATCCCTGGTGTTCGATGTGCACGATGCCATTCGGGATCTGCCCGGATCGACGCCGGCGCGCAAAATCCTCATCGACCGGGCACTCAAGTACCTCGACGGCCTATCGAAGGAATCGGGTAGTGACCGGGCCCTGATGCGCGAGCTCGCCGCGGCCTATGAGCGTGTGGGCGAGGTGGAGGGGCATTTCCTGCAGAGCAATCTGGGTGACGCCGCGCGCAGCCGCGACAGTTACCAAAAGGCCCTGGCGCTTCGCCTGCGGCTCGCGAGCGGCGATCCTCACGACCCCCGCGACCGACTGGCGCTCGCGAGCTGCTATCGGCGGGTCGCCAATCAGCTCTGGGCGACGGGCAACATCCGCGGCGCTCGCGACGAGATTGCTGAGGCGATCGCGGTGGCCGGCGCGCTCGCGCAGAACCTGGACGTGCTCACGGAAGAATCTGCCGAGTACAACCTGCAGGCCGAGATCTTCGGCAACACCGAGATGGGTGGGTTGGCCGACCCCGCCGCCGCGTTGCAGAGCGTCCGCCACGAAGAGCAAGTCGTAGCGGCAATGCTCAAATTGTCACCGGATAGCGCGGAGGTTCAGCATTCCTATCAGATATGTATCCTCAAGCTCGGCGACATGTTGCAGGCTGATGGCGATCTGCAGGGCGCGCTCGCGAGCTTCCACCAAGCGCTTGATGTCGCTCGGCGTCTGCAGCATCGCAGTCCTACGGCAAAGAACACCCGCCAGGTCGCTGTCGCCCACAATCACGTTGCGGTCATCCTGGACCTGCTCGGGGACCGTGCGGGGAGTCTGAGCAGCAGCCGTGAATCTTTGGAGATCTACCGGCGACTCTTGAGCGCTGATCCCAGAAATGAACTGATGCAACGCGGTGTGGCCATGGCCGAGCTGAACGTCGGGACGCAGCTCGTGCTCGGCGGCGAGTCGACGGATGGCCTGCGCGCCTTGGATGATGGCGTGAGGATCGCGCAGTCGATGGTAGCTGCTGATGCCAAAAACCTGCGGGACCTCAGTACGCTCGCCGGCATGTATGAAGGACGCGGAGACGTGCGCATGCAGCTGCACCAGCCGCAGCTGGCGGAGGCTGACTATGCGAAGGCATGCGAGCTGTATGAGCAAGCGCGCACCGCGGACCCCGGCGATGCAGGTGACCGTGTGCTGGAAGCGGAATGCCATACACGACTGGGAAGAGCGCTGTTGTCAGAGCGGAGAACGGAGGGCGCGGTCAAAAGCTATCAGCAGGCGCTGACCTTGTTGAAGCCTGCGCTGAGCGTAACAAGTCCCGATGTGGACGCCTTGTATTTGGTCGCTGATTCCTACGCAGGCCTGGGCGACAGCGATCTGGCGAAGGTCGGCCCCCGTGGGGCGACAGTTGAGCAGGATTTGGGCCACTGGCGGGGCGCACGGAATTGGTACGCCACGAGCCTGGATACGTGGCAAAGGATCCCCCGCACTCAATACAGACGCTCTCCAAGCCTGCCCGTCGATAGCCCGGAGACGGTGGCCGAGAAGCTGCATCGCTGCGAGCTGGCGCTAGCCTCCCATTTGCCCACGGAGCAAGTCGGCGCGCGTTGACCGTCCACCGCACAGCTCTGATTCGGGCCGCCTGCTCAGCCGGATCACCTTGGGCTCGCCCGTGAGTGGGCCGCGGTGTCGGATGAGGACGCGCTCGGCTGATGCGGGAGCGTCCCGCTGGTGATCCTTTTTGCGGTTCTTTTGCGCATATTGCCGGTGTCGGGCTGTCGCTCAAAGGCTAGTCTGTGCGATCAATAACACTCGTCGGATCGGACATGGCGAGAATCTTCTTGAGCTGCATCACGGTGCTCGCCTTGAGTGCCCGCGCGCAGCCGGCGCAGGATCCGGCGCCAACTCGAATCGCCGACCCTTCCGCTCAATCTCAGCCCGTCGGCGAATTGCGCTACCCCGTGGCCTTGCAACTTTCTGGTTCCTGGTGCTACGGCTATTTGTCTGCGAACCAGGATAGAGTTCGATTCGACGTGGTTCAGCCCCAAGCGGACAGCAAGTACTCCTTCGAAGCGCCACGCGCGGAGGTTGCCGTTCGGCAGTGGGTGCTTCTCGGTCTGCCGCAGGATGCCATCGAGTTGCAAGTGAAGGGCGGCGCAACCTATCACATGCGCTGGCTCGCGAACGCCGATGAGGTCAGGACCGGTGCTGCCCGACGCTGGACTCCTCCGCCCTCACAGCCTCCCAATGAATTGATCGCCGCCATGCAAGATCCGGCCGCTGCCTTGGCGCAGAGTCGCAGGCCAACGGAGACTTCCGCGCTCGAAGACAAGTCAGGCCCCGCGCCCGGCGCCAACTCGGCAAGTCCTGGCCCCGCCGGGAACCTCGCCGGCTCTGCAACAGCCGCCGCAGAAGGACCAGATGTGCCCCCCGGCATGTTGGCCGGAGTTTACGTCGCCACCGCCGGAGAGGATGCGCGGCCGTCCAACCGGCAGTTCCTATTTTATCCGGACGGTATGGTGATGAACGGGGTTCCTCAAGAGGGCATGCTCGGCTTTGATTTCAACCATTATCGACCACAAGACAATCCGACAAGGAACTGGGTGGGCCGCTACAAAGTGTCCGGCGACGAAATCAAGATCCTGTGGATGAACCAGTTCGCCGACGCGGCAAATCCCGACCGCATCAAGCGCAATGAGACCTCGGCTCATCCGCCGCTCGAGATCGGTTGGCAGGTCTTCATCCCCATGTGCCGCTGCACGGGCAAGAGACTCTCCGGCACTTACCGTTGGGGAGCACTCGCTGCCGACCAGTACTTGCAGTTTTTTCCCGACGGCACCTTTATCGACCACCGAGTCACCGACCAGCTGATCGTGCCCAGCCGATTCTATGAACATCCGCGCATCCAGCGCGGGACCTACCAGATCGAGCGCCAGACGATCATTTTCACTTTCGCCGACGGCCACCGCGCGGTGCGCACCTTCCTCGCGCCGAAAGTGCAAGAGAATAATCCCACCTTCGACTGGATCGACCTCGGACGGCAGATGCTGTTCGAGGAGAGCTATCGAGCCAGGGGTGGTAGTAGCTCCCGCCCGACGGTGTGCGGGGAGATGACCGCCCCCGCATCCCGCGAGGGGGCGCGGGATGCCGGCCTTCAGAAGCCGACCACCTGCGACCAGATCTGCATGCTGGCGGCATCGCGCGTATCCGACCAGGCGGCATGCACCACGCCGTCGGCGCCCGACACGAGCTGCGTGTAATCGCCGAAGAAGCCGCATCCCGGAAACCCGGTGCAGGGGTTAAAGGATACGTCGTTGACATGCTGCTGCATCGGAAAGGTCTTGCCGCCGTCGATCGACTTGGCGACGAAGTAATCCACGC
>Ga0210401_10005623_pt1 | contig 12879 bp, 9 predicted proteins | sample IncBWH32MmetaG_FD_150866 | JGI IMG/M metagenome (GOLD analysis project Ga0210401, IMG submission 150866) | Forest soil microbial communities from Barre Woods Harvard Forest LTER site, Petersham, Massachusetts, United States - Inc-BW-H-32-M | ecosystem: Environmental > Terrestrial > Soil >... | reverse complement strand
TGGGCGCTTCCGCCCGTGTAAGCATTGACGGCGGCACAGGCCGGCGCGGCCAATAGCGCGACATTCTTCAGGGTAACCGCGCTGAGCGTCGCCACGACGGCGTGGCTCGGCGGTGCCGGAATCGAGCGGATGTCGATCCCCTTGAAGGTCGGGTTGTCGATGCTGACATGATCGACGGTCAGACCGTCGATGTTCTCCAGATCGGTGCCGATCAGAAGAGCGCCAAAGCGCTGATTGAAGCCATTTCCCCCGCACCGGTGGAAATTCAGGTGCGATGCGCTGGCCGACATCGAGGCCGTGGCGGGAAGCGCGGCGGAGACGAACTGAGTCGACATCTGCAAACAAGGGTAGTTGAGGATGTCGGCGGCGGTGCTTCGCGTGATTGAGGCCTCGGTACCACCATAGATCGCGAAGCCATTGCCATACCACTGCAGCTGCGCCGTGGAGTCGGAGATGTGGTTGGATGAGGAGGTTGCCGCCAGCGTGCTGCCCTGCGCCCACATGGCGAAGCCGTCATCGCCGGTGGAGCGCGAAGAGCTGTCGCTTATCAAGGAGGCGCGGGTGCTGCCGTAGAAGTCGATACCGTCGGCGAAGGTATCGCGCACGCGACTGTGGGCGATGTGGACGGCCACGGAGTTCTGGTTGGTCTTGATGCCGCTGAAGGTGTGCTCCACCCAGACATTGTCGATCGTGCTGTTCGTCAGTTCGGCGCGTATGCCATCCGGTATGACCGCATCCACGACATCGCGCTGTGTGACGTTGCCGAAGATCGCGAAGTTCGACAGGGTAACGTGGTCCGAACCACCCGTCCGGCTCGTGAGGACCAGGTTGCCCGAGACGCTTGCGATGCCGCTTCGCCCTTGATTCGTCGCGGCGACAGGCGCAGCGGTGTCCACGGCCGCAAATTTGGAGTACCACATGCCCGCTCCCTGGATCGTCAGGGGACCCGGCAGGGGCAGAAGACCACGGATATAGAAACGTCCCGGTGGGATATAAACGCCGCCATAGCCGCTGCCCGCGGCGGTCACCAGGTTGATGCACGCCTGCAGGCTCTGGAAATTGTGATCCGCAAGCTGCCACATGCTCAGGCCACCGGAAAGGGAAGTCGGCTGCGTGTCCTGCAGCACGTCGGTGACGGGGTCTGAACTGTAGTAGTCCTTTTCTATCACGGCGAAACTGGCCGGGTTGTAAGGATTGTTTCCCAGCACGCTATTGAACACGGAACCGTAGGAGGAATCGTCCTGGCCGTCGAACACCGATCCGGATTGCCGCAGGTCCAGCGCGAGCGCGCCGCAACGGGGGTCTGTGATCGACACGAAGCCGGTCGACCGAGGCAGCGGCGGCGGAACCGTCTCGAGGTCGATGAAATCCACGGCGATCGTCGCCACCCCACTGGGGGCGGTCTTTTCGAGACGGATCACGTCGGTCGCTTGCAAGGCCAGGCCTAACCTGAGCTGAATCTCGTCGTACAGGTGGGTGGGCGTGCTTGCGGTCGCATAGCTGGCCGCGTTGCCGGGTACATTGAACAACCTCGTTCCATCCATCACGCCGCCGTACAGCCAGGCGTAGCGGGACGTCAGCGTCAGTGTCTTATGCAGGCGGGTCGCGCCCGAATGGCTGCGGATCGACAGCTCGAGCCTGCCGGTGGCTCCCCCGCCGCCCGCCGCATCCGGGATCGAATAACGAAGCACCAGGGCGTTGGCTCCCTCCTGGGGCGCTTCGGTGACCCAAGAGACGGTGTCACCGGCACTCGTCAGCAATACCGCCTGACGATGCGAAGCCTCGCCGGCAAGATCGCCAACGCTGCGATCGCTGCCGTCGGCCGAACCCACGATGATGGCCGTGCCGGACAGTCGACCGGATTCGGCCTCATAGGTGGCCACCGGCCATGTCAGACCCAAGGTGGGCGGTATGAAGGTCTGTGGCGAGGGCCCGGTTTCCACGGGCCCGCTGTCCGCCCGGCTGCAGATGGCGATCGTCAAAATACAACCGCCAATCGCAGCGGACAGATGCGGGGCTCGCCCGTGCGTACGGGGGGAGTGCAGCACAAGAATCCGGGTTCAGAAAAGAACGGCGACACTTTAAAGCCCCGGCTGGCGCGCAACACGCTGATTTTGATGTGTCACCATAGCGAGCATGGGATCCAAACAAATCGTCCGGCGCGACGCTCTGGACATCGCCGAGGCCACGATCGACAACTTCGCTCTGTGGCAGATAGGCACCGTGACAACCAGGAGCTGGTCGGCCGCGTGACCGAGAGGAGAAAGCCGTGTTTGATCACATAGGCATTGGCGTCAGCAATGTGGCCGCGAGCAAACGCTTTTTTATGGAGGCGCTTGCCCCGCTCGGCGTAGGGGTCGTGATGGAGGTCCCGGATGCGGTCGGGTTGGGGCATGGCCGCAAGCCGTCTTTTTGGCTCGGGCAGGCCGAGGCGCAGCCGGTGCCGCTGCACATCGCTTTCACGGCACAGAAGCGCGCCCAGGTGGTCGAGTTCTACCAGCGCGCGCTCGCGGCCGGGGGCAAGGACAACGGACCACCCGGGCTGCGTCCACACTACCACGCCAATTATTACGCGGCGTTTGTAATTGGCCCCGACGGCCACAACGTCGAAGCCGTCTGCCACGAGCCGAACGCCTGAGCCGACCGAAATGCCTGAACAGGACGACGACGCCCCACGAGGAGCGCCGGAAGGTGCCAAGTCACTTCGCCCGTCCGCGGTCGCACCACCGGCGCGCGCCGCGTCCGCCGAGCTGAGACATTCGATCGGGCAGGTCGACAGCTGGGGATGGCTGCGCTCCCTCACCCCGGCACGCCTGGCGCTGGGCCGTGCCGGCGCAAGCCTGCCCACCAGCGAAGTGCTGCGCTTTGGCTGGGATCACGCGCAAGCGCGCGATGCGGTTCAGCTGGCGCTCGACGTGGAGGCCTTGGAGCGCGATATCGCAGCCCAAGGATTGGCGATGCTGCGCGTGGCGAGCCGCGCCGGCGACCGCGCGACCTACCTGATGCGACCGGATCTGGGGCGGCGCCTGGACCCCGAGAGTGCGGATGCACTGGAGCACTCGACCGGCCACGGCTGCGATCTGGCGCTGGTCGTTGGCGAAGGCCTGTCGTCGCTGGCTGTGCAGCGGCACGCGCCGGCCGTGCTTGCAGAGATCACCCGCCTGACGCCATCGGACTGGCGCGTCTCGCCGGTCGTAATCGCCACCCAGGCGCGCGTGGCGCTGGGTGACGAAATCGGCGAACGGTTGGACGCCGGGATGGTTGCGATACTGATCGGCGAGCGTCCCGGCCTCAGCTCACCGGACAGCCTAGGGATCTATCTAACCTGGCAGCCGCGGGTGGGGCGCAGCGACGCGGAGCGCAACTGCATCTCGAACATCCGCCCGGAAGGGCTTAGGTACGCGCAGGCTGCGGTAAAGCTGATCTGGTTGTGCCGTGAGGCGAAGCGGTTGAAGTTAAGCGGCGTGGCGCTTAAGGATCGGAGCGATCTCCTCGAGATTGATCCTGTGTGAAGGCAAAGCAGTGCTGACGACAATAGATCGCGTCCGCCTCGCGAAACGATTGAAATGCTGGTAGAGCGGTGCTAATGGGCTAATGGTGGGCTCGACCTCGATCTCTCCACTCGCCATCCAACAGGACTGTCCTCAACGGACACGCAAATCGTAGAAGCTGGAAGTTACTTACTCCAACTTGAAATTGTCGGGCGAATGCGAGGATTCCTTCAAACGCACGCTCTTTGTGTCCGCCTTTGATCCGTGGCGACCTGGCATCGTTGTTGCAGCAGCCTTGGCCGCTCCCCGCCTTGGGCGAGGGGCCGAAGGGCGAACGCTACGCAACGTTCCGAGTCCGACTGATCGGTAGACGCGCTGATTCCAGCGGCGTGCAAGCGGCGAATTAGAAAGCCAACGACGGCCAAATGAGATAGCAGTACGCCGCGCGCGCCAAGCCATCAGCAGCGCAGTTTCTAAGCGCGCGCCCACGTGATTTAGGGCACGAAGTGCGTTGCCTGAAAGAATGCTGAGCGCGACCACAGGGAGCCCTAAATATCCGATGGAAATTGCGATCGACATTATCCGTCCAGCAGAAAAAGATCCGTACTCAGAGTGACTTACGACCGATGCGATCGCGGTTAAAAACGTCTCCACGCCAGCCCAAAGATTGAACAGCACGCTCCATAGGGCAACGAATGCTACGGGCAATACCATCCAGGAGACGGCATCGCGCAACCTTCCAGGCCACAGCAACATCCAAATCCCGACGCTTGACATTAAGATCGCAACCACCTTCGCGACTCCGAGTAGGAACGGGAGCACCGCTACTACGAGCGATGCCAGCGCGCCAAGAAGTAGCGATGAAACAGCGAGTAGGACCGTCGCCAACGGTTCCTTTAGCCACGTCGTAATACTTGCCACGTTGTAGCGATCCCCAGTGGGCACACGTAGCGAGACCGAGGCTTGGATCAGCGGTGCCTGTGCTGAACGGCAGGCAGCCTCTCCTAGGCGTTGGCAATAGCTGCCCAGCGTGGACAAACGCGAGTCGGACTGCAAATAGCGAACTGCCGCCGCGTAAAGAATGCTCCGACCGATCAGATCGTGCAGCTGCTCGATGCGACTCACCTCCATAGGCTCATCCGCTGTCGGTAGTTGTTGAATCATCGCTTGCGCCAACGCACCACCTCTTGACACCGCGTCGTAGTAAGCCCGGGAGCCATTCAAGGGAGGATCGGGCGTTGGCGGGGGCTGCGACGCCATTCGGATACGAACTGATGAGGTTCCGGCGACCCAAGGATCGGCGCCTGCACCATTCGTAATTTGTCGGATTAGAAGCGACTGGTCTGCAACTGCACCGGCTAAATCAATGCCTTTAGTGGAAAGTATGGCCTTAACCGCAGTCGCGCGCGACGCGACTTGATAACCAACCCACCTCTCGTCAGATGGTGCCGGATTGAGCAGCGCCGACAATAGATTTGCATCACGAAGTGATGCTTCCAAATTCGGTTGTTGTCTTAGCAACCAGGGAACAATGAAAGCCCGCCATATTTCGAGATTCGCCTTCAGTTGAGGATCTTCTAAGACTCTTGGATCCGAGGCTAGTTCCTCAACTTGCATCGCAACAGAAGGCACAACCAAGATCGGCTGAGTCTGCATGAGCCTCCACACGCCGTCGCTGACCGTAGCGCCAAAGCGCTCGACGACGTACGTCAGATGCGGCGCAGCCCCGACCCGGGTTCCAAACAGTGCCTCAATCACTCCAGGTGCCGCATACGTTAGCGCTGTCAAATCGATTCGATGCGGCATCAGAATAAGTACACTAGCTACAGCGACCGTGCCGAGGTGACGGAGCCACAACTGAGCGTCACCTTCGAGCAAACTCTCCACGATACTGACGACGATACCCGAGCCAGCAAGAACGAAAAACACCCACGCGAGCGAGGGATGTCCAAGAGTCTGCAGCAGCTTGCCCTCAAGTGCGTAAGCGCCGGCCGCAAAGAGATCAATGTACTGGTCCCCCATCGCTAAGCCTGTTTCAAAATTGTCTGGCCTCAATCTCGATTCTGAAACAACCGTAAAAGGCTCATCATGCTGAATGTTGGCGAGTTGGTCACCTCCCGTAGTGCGTCTGTTCGGGCCTGCAAGTCCATACGTGATCGTTCTAGCGCGAGCAACTGTGTACGAGCTACTTGCAACTTGGATTGCTGCACTTTGAAACGCAGATCCGCCTGACCGAGGAGGCGAGCGACTTGCGCTTGCAACACGCGCTGGCGCGAGAGAACCTCCGTTGCGCTGGCGTCGCTATCGCTCCGCAAATTCATTTCAGCGAACCGCTGTGCCAACTCTAGGAGATCCGAGTAAACAGCCGTGACCGCCATCTGACTAGAGAGTGCATCCTTGAACAACGACAGTGCGGGTGATGCCAGTAGACGAGCCCCACGAAACGCCGGAGAGTTCACGATTTCGAACCCGGATCGTGGTAGGCATGCTGATCCAGTCGGGCTTAAGATTGAATCGGGAGTACATTCACTTATATTGCCGAGCGGCGCGCCTTCGATTACTTGGTCAAGCGCTAAACGGGACCGTATCTGCATAGCATTGGCTAGCGTACCGAGAGACAGTTTCGGTGGTCGCACTTGGTAGTTGCCCGCTGAAATTCTTTCGTCAGGTAGTAAAGCTAGCAACGACTGGATTCGTGGAGTGATTGCAAGGTCTGAATGCTGTCGCAAGAATTCAATTGTTGTTAGAGCTGCCGGCAAGGGCAGTCCATCGGATGCTCTGAAGAACGAACACCAGCGATACGCATCGGTGGGTGAGGTGCCGTGTGAGGTTTCGCGCGAATAACATTGATTCGCCGCTCGGGCTAAGCGGCTTTCGGATTCCTGAAAACCCACGGCCCGCGATTGCTGATTAGAACAAGTGCGGGAAAAAGCGGAAAATCGCGCATGGAGTTGCCGGTCTGTCATGTCCAGCACCGAAGCCAAAGTCGGAGCAGAGTAGGCGAGTGCAAGAAGGTAATTCGAGATTTCAGATTGTGCTCCGGATAGGAGCGATTGACGCAATTCGATGAGAAGTTCGCGTGGATTAAACTGACGCAGGAATGTATCGAGGTCTAAGGCTGCGCAAGATTGTTCAGTGGTCCCCACGAAATCCGTGACTCGCGTCGGTGTCGATGTGATGGATGGGTTGATATCTGTCAGAGGTGCGGTACCAATCTGCGATGCGAAGCGGATATCATCGATAGAAACTGCGTCGTCACACATTGCGGCATTGTGAACGCTCAAAAGTGCCAGGATGAGGGCGAGCACAGAGCGTCTTGTCCACCAGGAAATTTCAAGCAGACGCTTCATTGTTTAAGAGGCGTTGTAATTATCAGGTTCCGATCGTGAGTTTGACCCGCTGTACGTAGTGCGACGATTTGTTCGTGCACACGCTCGGCAGTCAAGTCAGTGGCGTCCAAGAGCTGCCTTGTCATGTATCTAAGATCTTCGATAAGAAGCGAGGGAACAGAAAGGTTATTGATCGTCTCACCAGGTACAGTGGAAAGAGGTAGTACAGTGCCGAGAGCGGCCAACCACTTGCTGCGCCTTGCATCCGGTAGTGGTCCGACGTGTACTAGTCGCCCTTCGATCGAAGGATAATGGTCGACCACCGTCTGTAACGCGTGTACTGCACGCCATGACGGGGAACTCTCGAACTTGAAAAACAATGTGGCACGCATCTGCATCATCGCGGGAAACTGTGAGGAAGGCACCGAGTAATCCACGGTGCGGAGACTGTTGGATTCCGCTGCGATTTCCGTCATTCGCGAGGCAACGTAGCTTGCCGTCGCGATGATTTCATGTTGCTTACGAAGCCAGGCGGCGATGTTTCTATCGCTTGGGTCGAGGAGAGCTCGAACAGCTTCCCTTGGAGGCTTTCCATACTGCGCCAAGTATTCATCGATTTGAGCTTCACTAACCGACCAAGGCTCATCGGAGTCGTTTGTGCCGCTGTCACAGGTGACCACGCCGATGCGGAGCGCAGAGCGACAGCTGGCCGGAGAGGCACCCAGGACTAGCGCGGGCTGCGAAGCGCAACAACAGTTCGCGGCCGCAATGGTCAGGATGCTTAGCGAAACCGCATGCCACATTTCAGGGCTCGGGTAAAGTCTGATCACCGATTCGACTAGGTGAATTGACAACCGAAAGTTGTACCAAGTCGCCGCGCGAAGACATCAGTGTCGCAGCGTTGGTCTGTACGTTCACCAGCATCCAATCAGGGGTTGGCGAATCGCCAGGCTCGAACCAGGCGCCATCAACCGACTCGGTTCCAGTCCGCCGCCTGAGGCGCGCTTGAGGCGGCGTCTGATCGACTCGCACGTCCAGCAGTTCACCCGGAAAGAGCACGGGGCTAAAGGTAAGAAGATGCGCGTCTAGGGGCATTTGACTCAAAGAATCGCCATCTTTCGCTGTGAGGGCGTCCTCGATTTGATCGGGGATCTGCGCTCGTGAATTGGTCGCCTTGTTTGGCAAGGCGATTGAAGCTAGGTGACTAGGAGTGCCAGAAACTGTCTTTCCTTTCGAAGCTTCGCGGGTAGATTCGACGTCGCGAGACAAAGTTCGAGCAAACTCTCGCAACTCGTTAATTGTCGCGGGTTGGGGGCCTACGTTGCCCGATTCGATCATCTGGGTCAGTGGTGTCGCCAGCGAAGTGGGATCAGCGTCGACAATACCCTGAGCTCCCGACAGCAATCGTGCGGCTTCTTCCGCGGCTTTCTGGCGATCCTTTACTCGCACCTCGGACGTCGCGGGTGGCGTTGCAGTTTTCGGGCCAAACCTAAACCCCGCCGATACACAAAGGAGCACGACCGCTGCGGAAAGCAGTAGCAGAGAGAGGAGAAGGACCCAGCTGGCTCGACCTAGTGATGTTCGGCTAGATCCATCGTGTCCGCGGATACCGTAGGGCGTAGTCTGCGCAAATTGCTGTACCGCCTGCAACATATCGCCTGTCTCCTGAAACAGCCGTTCAAGCTCAGCTTCGTCTACAGGATCAGTTGTCGAGATTGCGTATCGAAGTGGATCCGGAATAACCAACCCCTTGGCGGAGTGGATTCCTTCTACAGAAACAAAGAACTCGCTATAGCGACGCTTCACAAGCCGAAGATTACGCACCAGCTCTAGTTCACGGTCGTTAAGGCGAACGAAACGAGAAATTTCATTCTGCCCCGAGCGATCCATCGGGAGAATCACTTTACTCGCGGTATTAACTAATATCGCGCGCCCAGCCGGTGTGTCCAAATCGCGAGGGTCTTGCACTATTGGAACCGCAAACCCACCCAGACTTCGATATGCCTTCAGGGATCGTTCGAGAATGGCGGCGGCGAAGGGGTCTTGAACCAAAGCCCAAACCTCGTCCGCAATCAAGCCTTTCGGAATGGCACGCAAAGACGGCTCATGCATCACTTGGTCAATCAGGTTAAATACACAGAACGACGCCGCCGCAGAACAGGGCTGTTGAAGAATGTTGCCTAAGTTGAAGAAAACGAACCGCTCCTCGAACCTCAGGGTGCGCTGGCCGTTGAATAACCGTCGGAAGGGCCCACGGCGATAGGGAAGGAGCTGGAAGGACAGGTTTCGACCAACCGTCCCGGCGCGTCGCTCGAGCTCGAGGCAAATGTCTTCTAAGACTGTTTCCCGAATTGGGCGTAGGCGTTCACTGTCCCAGTTACGGGCGCTGGCTGCTAAAGCTGCATCCTGGAGCAGGATCTCTAGTTCCCGTGGCAGCTGATGATTGGGACGTCCCTCGGTAATCATTAGCGATAGCGCGGCAACCCAACGGGCCTGGTTCTCTAGCGTTGGCGCACCTGCAAATGGGTTCAAGGATTCTGCACTATCGAGCGACAATTCGACGTAGCGCCCAAGAAGCAACGCAAGTTTTCGATAATCAGGCTTGATGGAAACCAGAAAGAGACGAACGTCCGGCAACCGCCATAGATGCAGCAGATAGTCGTGAACAAAAAAACTCTTTCCGGACCCGGACTGACCGACCACCAAGGCGTGCGGGTTACGCTCAGCTTTGGAGGGATCGAGGAACAATGCTTCGCCAACGGGATTGCTGTACATAACAATTGGTGCTGCCTTAGGTGTTTCCAAATTCATATCCTGGTCTGATCGAGAAAATCCCTTCCAGGAGCCACCGGCGGGATGCATGTCAGCAAAATCGCGCGACAAGAAGCGGCGTCCGCGGCGAAGTTTGCGTTCGGTTGCTTCGTTGACAGTGAACGGCAAGCAACCTCGAAGGATAAGGGAAGAGCCGATGTCTTCTTCAAGTGCGGCTTCAATATCTAACTCCCGCAAATGAGCGCACACAACACGTGCAGCATCCTCGGCTTCTTCAGGCGTTGCCTCGATGACGTGTACCTGTAACCGACCGTCAATCAAACGCTCCCCTTCTGAAAAGAGACGCTGTTCGACATCACCCAAAGCATCCGCTCGAGCTTGCGTTTCAACAAGATTGAAGCGATTGCTGGCGCGTGCGTTGAAGAAACTCTGCGCCTTTAGCTGGAGTGTGGAAGTTGCAAGTGGTAGCACGCGGCTGCATAGTGATACGCACAGCGTCGGTCTCAACAGTATTAAATCATTGAGCATCCCCGGCCGCACGGCTCGCGGGTGCCAAAGCATGGACACGATCCGATGGTGCGCTTCTGTGCCATCACTTACAGTACAAAAGCCACGGAGTGCAACGCTTTCTATGTGACCAGCAGCGGCGACAGCCTCACGTACGCTGTGCAAGTTTGTGAAAATGGGGGGGCGAGCGAAGCGTCGCCAAGGAAACAGCAAATCAGCGACCCAGTTCGCTAGTCGATCAGAGCCGACAGGCTTCGCTTGGATTCCGTGAGTTGCCAATACGGCGAGGAGGTTACGGGCAGCGTCAACGAAACGTTTCGCCGTAGTTTCGGCCTGACTCGCGCGACTGAAGATCGTTGTGAAGGAGAGTTGCTTTGGTGGGAAAGGTGGAGATTTCAGAGAGAGGAGAATGCTCTGCGAACGAGGAAAGAAATTGACTGACGCATCTTTCGGAAAGAAACCTTCTCGTTGAGCGGTTCGCCAGCGCTGTACGTACTGAGAGGCACAAGCCTTGGCCACAGGGTCGATCCCCGGTTGCGACATGTAAGTTTCGAGTTCCTGCTCGACGAAGGTGTTTGAGCGGATAAACCATTGCCAATAGACGCCAGCGGGAAGGGCGCGTAGAGATTGATCGATCAAACCAGATATGGTGTCTTCGGCGGTGATTTCGGTGTCGACTACGGGGGCATCGAACTCCAAGGCGAAACCTAGTGCACCATCGTCGAGAAGATGAAGTGGCTCGAGGTCAAGCGCACGTCCGCACATCACGTACGGCAGCAGATGCGACAGTGGGCGCGAATCGCGGCGTTGTCGAGAGAGAACAAAAAAATCGTCGCCGATCACTGACGTCACCGCGATTCAGTGGCCTCGCTTATGGGAGGATGGAGCGGTGCAGTCGATCCATCTGTCATGACCCAATTGAATCCAGCCAAAGGAATGGCCACCCAGCCGCCAAAGTGCTTGTTGCCTTCTCCGTCGACCCATTCGTAGAGGTACGCCATCCTGACGTCGGGTGGTGAAAACAAAGGCTGAGGTGCTCCAGGTGGAGCTTGAGAACGTAAAGAACGGCGTTGCTGCGTCTCGCCGTCGGGTTCGAAACGGCGTGCCGCGCGAGTCTGTTGCAGCGCGTCGTGCATCGACTCAGTTGGCACAGCCACTTGGGTTGCGGGAATTGCGCAACCAGCCATGCTTGCCATGAGAGCGACAAACGCGAAGTGGGGCATCGGCGCCGGGAGAGTCATGGTGTGCTCGAGTGCGTCTGGGTCGATAGTTGGCCGCTGACAGGAAACTTCAATTCATTCGCTATTACCAGGCTTGTGGGCGTTCCTCCACCCACTTGAAGCGATGGTGCGTAAAGGTTGTAATAGTCGGCGATCGACTGTTCCAACGCACTGGCAGCACCCTCCGCCGAACCTCCGACTGCATCATGCGTCGCGTTTCCAATGAAGGTGGAGGTTGAAGCCAATGGTCCAGCGTTGATCTGGTATTGCTGTTGGGTCAAGCGACGGCCAAAGCCGGCTAACGCCCCGCCAGCCGAGGCGACCACTGCCTTGCGCCCAACGTTTTGTACTATTCGAGCCCGCAGTCCACGGATTCCATCAGTATCTACAAGCCAGCCGGAGACGTCCCAAGTTTTCGATGCACCGTCGGGAAAGTTGCAAGTAAGCCTGCTCACTTTGAAGTCGATTCGCCCAGCTGGTAACTCAGGCCGACCTTGTACCAGCGCAAAGCAACCATCTAAGTCTGTAAGAAATCCGTTGGCGGCCTGATAGGACCCAGTTAGCGCAACGACGCTCTCGCGTTCGGACCCACCTACAACTGCGACCACGCCGTTCAGTAGACGCCCTTCCACAAAGCCATGCGGTGACAAGTTAGCGCTCGATGTCTTTGCTCGGCTGGAGTGCCTTGGTTCGGCTGCACTCTTGCGGCCAGTCCCTTCTGATAACGGCTCGGACATTCGCGGGTCGGGCACGGCCGGGAAGTTTTCCGGGTTGGGTTCCTCGCGAAAGTGTCGTACATTTACTCGTGGTACGTTGATGACGGCAACCTCCTTGGAAGGATGCTCTGAGTTTTGGCCGTGCAGCTCATCAATGGTCCGTTGAAGTGCCTCGGACTGTTCTCGTAAACGCTGATTCTGTTGGTCTTCAAAGTGCTGCAAACGCTGATCCTGCTCTCGGCTTGCTTGATCCAGGGTCGATTGGAGTTGCTGAATAACCTGACGCTGAAATTCGTGAACAAATCTTTCGTTGGGAACAGCGCCCCCAAAACCTGCCATCGTTGATTCGGATAAAGACGGACTCATCGCGGTTTGGGCGCTCGCAATGCTCGTAATGAGAGCGGCCAAGTACGCCGTGGCGTGAATGCCTGGTGTCAAAAGAGGAGCACTGCTCGCGGCACCCTTCGCCGAGTCTGCCGAGCGATCAGCGTCCGTAGACGATATAAACGCGAGACGACGGTTGGTTCGGAGTGAGTTCATAGTCATCGGCTGCCATCGCGCGCAACGCACCCAGCTGAGGGAGGTGAATCTGGATATTAGTTGGAATGACGGGCACGACACGCTGAGGTACGGTAGATGTAATTCGAGCGATCACACCAGCTTGACCGAAGGATTGCCACAGCTGCTCGGCGACAACTCGGTAAGGGGCCTCATCGACCAGCACACGCGAGGACTTCTCTATTCGAAATCCGGGGGGGACGGTTCCCAGCATCATGGCCCGCAAAACCGCAGTTATCGAGAGCCTGCCGCCCGACTGGCACGAAATGCCTCCAATGCTTGGTGC
>Ga0210401_10005622_pt1 | contig 12879 bp, 11 predicted proteins | sample IncBWH32MmetaG_FD_150866 | JGI IMG/M metagenome (GOLD analysis project Ga0210401, IMG submission 150866) | Forest soil microbial communities from Barre Woods Harvard Forest LTER site, Petersham, Massachusetts, United States - Inc-BW-H-32-M | ecosystem: Environmental > Terrestrial > Soil >... | reverse complement strand
CACCGTTATTGATACGGCGGCGAAGGCCAGCAAGGCCTCGATCATCGACCCGAAGCGCCGCGATTTCTCGATCTATCGTGACGCCACGCTGATCAAGCCGAACAGGCGCGAATTGACCGATGCGACCCACCTGCCCTGTGAGACCGACCAGCAGGCCGAAACGGCCGCGCTCGCCGCGATCGCACAAACAAACTCGGCCATCCTGCTTACCCGTTCAGAGCACGGCATGTCTTATTTCGAACGCGACAAGAAGCCGCTGCATTTGAAGACGGCTGCCCAGGACGTGTTCGATGTGTCAGGCGCCGGTGACACGGTGCTGGCCCTAGCCGCCCTTGGCACGGCGGGGAAGCTGCCGGTGAGTGAGCTGATGCGCCTCGCAAATGCCGCGGCCGGCATCGTCGTCAGCAAGATCGGCACGGCGGTTGTTTCCGCGAGGGAACTCGACGAGGCCCTCGAGACGGAATCTCACCAATCTGACCCAAATAAAGGTGCAATTCTGGGCCTGGATGAAGCGGTGCGGCGGCGCGAGGAATGGCGTAAGCGCGGGCTCAGGGTCGGGTTTACAAACGGGTGCTACGACTTGCTGCATCCAGGCCACGTGTCCTTGCTGAGAAGCGCGGCCGCGGAATGCGACAGGCTTATCGTAGCGATCAACAGTGATGCTTCGGTCAGACGCCTCAAGGGACCGACCCGTCCGGTGCAGGACGAAAGCTCCAGGGCTTATGTTCTAGGCGCGCTCAGTGCCGTCGATCTCGTCCTGGTTTTCGATGAAGATACGCCGGCCGAGACGATTGCTGCCCTCAAGCCTGACCTGCTCGTGAAGGGAGCTGATTATACAATGGAACAGGTCGTCGGCGCAGAGACTGTTGGCGCTGCAGGCGGCCGCGTTCTCCTGCTGCCGCTCATGAGAGGCCAGTCCACCACATCACTGATCCGCCGGGTAGCTGAGCTCCAAGAGAGCCGGTGCCAAGAGACGTTCCAGGCGGCAGATAATTGATCTCTGAGGTTTGCCCTGCACGACGGGCGTTGCAGCTGGATTCACCTCGAGCGATTTCCGCTACGCGCTCCGGGGCTCAGGGACATGTCCGCACCCTCAATGATCCTCGACCTGAGCAGTTCGGAAACGAAATGCGCGAGGTTGCCGCCGCTAAACAGATGGCTCGAAATCCCAGCCGTTGTAGCGGCGGCGCAATCTGATTCCTTGTCGCCGATGAGAAAACTCGCGGCGCGATCGACCGGCCAGCATTGGAGAAGATCCAGTATCATCCCGGGAGCGGGTTTCCGCCAGTCGCTGACGCGGCAGTACTCTGTTACCGCCGCTTGTGGGTGAAACGGACAGTAGCGGATGTCGTCGAGATGCGCTCCGACCTCCGCCAGCTCGATCGCCAGCTGCGCATGAAGCGAGAGCAAATCGTCTTCTGTGTAAAGGCCTTTGGCGATACCCGATTGGTTAGTGACGACAAAAACAAAGAAACCCGCGTCGTTAAGCAACTTGATCGCCGCCTTGGCACCCTCGATCCAGCGGAAGCGGCTGCGCGAGCCGACATATCCGTCATCGTGATTGAGCACGCCGTCACGATCCAGAAACGCCGCCGGTCGCCGCCGATCCTTTTGTTCTCGCGCCGAAGCTGCGAGGATCTCGGCATGGGGCGAGCCTCTCGATGATATCGATGGCGCTCTCTTTTTGGACATACTGCTGTTCGATCTCGGCCGCCACGGATTTAGGCGGGTTCTGCGACGGCCAGCAAAGGCGTTAGCCTTGGCGCGGTGAGCGGGCCGAGCCAGGTTCCAAGGCCATCGCACAAGATGGCCACTTGTCGAATCATTCCGGTCCGGTGGTGCGAGGGAACAGCCGCTCCTCAATGAGCCCGCAGATGATATGACCGGCGGTGATGTGGATCTGTTGGATGAGGGGCGTCGAATCCGACGGGGCATGCAGGCACAAATCGCACAGCGCGGCCATCTCCCCGCCGGTTCTTCCGGTAAACCCAACGACCGTGAGGCGTTTCTCGCGGGCCGCGCCGATCGCCCGCAAGATGTTCGGCGAACGTCCGGATGTCGAGATCACGATCAGGACGTCGCCGGGACAGCCGAGGCCGAGGATTTGCCGTTCGAATACCCGGTCGTAGCCATAATCGTTGCCGATTGCGGTCAGCACCGAGCTGTCGGTCGTCAATGCGATGGCCGCGCATGGCGCACGATCATAATAGAGCCGCGACAACATCTCGCCGGCTAGGTGCTGCGCGTCGCCCGCGCTGCCGCCGTTGCCCGCCAGAAGAAGCTTGCCGCCGCTGCGCAGCGCACTCGCGCCAACTTCGGCGATGTCCCTAATTGCGCCGGTAAAGGCAGCGTCGTCGATCGCCGCCTGAACGGCATCGCGAGATTGCACCAGGTAGTCGATGATCGGATTCACTGACGCACCGCCATTCGTGTCATACCATGGCCGTAAGCAGTTCCCTGGTACAGGGCTCTGTGTCAAGCGACAGTCCGAGGAATCCACTCGAACTCGGATGCCGCGAGCTAATGTACCCTCGGCGCGGCGACACCCATCAGCGTAGTCAGGCGCTGCGGCTCCTCGAGGAGCTCGCGGCTCGCGCCGGCGAAAACGATCAGCCCGCGATCGAGAACGATCGTCTCGGGAGCGAGCTCGAGTGCGAGGCGCGCATGCTGCTCGACGAGCAGCATGGCCAGCCCGTCCTCGCGCTTCAGCCGGTCGAGCCCGGCCAGCAAGGCATCGACGATGACCGGGGCCAAGCCTTCAAGCGGCTCGTCCATCAGCAGCAATGTCGGGTTGCCCATCAATGCGCGGCCGATGGCGAGCATCTGCTGCTCGCCGCCCGATAGCTGATTGCCGTGATTGCGGCGGCGCTCGGCGAGCGAGGGGAAAAATTCGTAGACCTTGCCGAGCGACCATTGCCCCGGCTGCTCGGCGACCGTCAGATTCTCCTCGACAGTCAGCGAGGGGAAGATTTCGCGCTCCTGAGGCACAAAGCCGATACCGAGCCGGGCGCGCCGATAAGGGGCCAGCCCCGAGATCTCACTGCCGGCAAAGCGAAGGGTGCCGCCGCGCAATCGCGTGTGGCCCATGACCGTGGCGAGCAACGTCGTCTTGCCGACCCCGTTGCGCCCGAGAACCGCGAGCGTCCGACCCATCGGCAACGCCACCGAGATGTCCTCGATAATTATAGTCTCGCCGTATCCGGCAGAAACATGTTCGAGCACGAGGCCGGCCGCTGTGGTCTTAGAGGCCATTGTATGTCGAAAAGTAATCAGAGCTGCCCCCGAAATGATAACATGAATCGAGTGCTTGTTTAATTTTAATCACTTCGGTCACTCTCGCGAAAGCGGAAGCCAGGACGGCAGGCCCTGCGGTTGACCCCTGGACCCCCGCTTCCGCGATAGGGCACGCACACATCTCGCCGGACCGATGAATAATCCCTCTCCGCCCTTCAGGGGGAAGAGGAAGGGGCCCACGCCCCACGGGTCCGCGCAAAGCGCGGCCCGAGGACAGGCTCCGGCGCGGGAAGGTGAGGTGGGCGATGGCGACCGCGCGGAATCCCCCACCTCACCCCGGCCCTCTCCGCCCCCAGGGCCGGAGAGGGAGATGCTATTTCCGCTGCCGGCTACCAACACCAGTTATCCCGGATAGCGCTCGCCGAGATACACCCGCCGAACCTCCGGATCGGCGGCGATCGCCTCCGGCGGACCCTCGACCAGAATGCTGCCCTGAACCAGGACGGTGATCCGCTGCGCCAGCCGAAAAACCAGATCCATATCGTGTTCGATGATCAGAACCGCGATGTCGGACGGCAGGCGCTCGATAACCTCGATGATTGTCCCGCTTTCGCTCGATGGCACCCCGGCTGCCGGCTCGTCGAGCAGCAGGACCTTGGGCGACAATGCGAGCGAGACGGCAATCTCGACCAGCCTCTGGCGGCCGTAGGCGAGCATGTTTACGGGGCGCACTGATTCATCTTCTAAACCCAACTGTTCGAGCAAGGTATGGGCTCCCTCGATCGCAGCGCGATGATGGCCGGCCGGTCGGAACAGGCCGGCCCCGACCCCTTGCTGCTCGCAGACCGCCAGTGTCACGTTTTCGAGAACGCTGAGGCGACGGAACAGCGCAGTGATTTGGAATGTCCGAGCGAGGCCGCGCTTGACCCGTGCGGCTTGCGGCAAGTCGGTGATATCGGCACCGTCGAGATGGATTTGCCCGGCGCTCGGCTGCAATGCTCCCGTCACCAGCTCGACAAAGGTCGTCTTGCCGGCACCGTTCGGCCCGATCAGGGCGTGCCGCGCGCCGCGCTCGAGGCGAAAATCAACGTGATTGGCGACAGTCAGCGCGCCGAAACTCTTGTGCAATCCGCGGGTCTCGAGCGCCGGCGTACTCATCGGCGGAACCGGTCGAAGAGCCCGAGCACCCCGCCGCGGGCGAAGACGACGACCAGAACCATCAAGAGCCCGATCCAAAAGTACCAGTAGACCGGGTCGATCTCGGAGAAGCGGTTCTGCGCGACCATGTAGAGCGGCACGCCGATGAATGGGCCATAAAGCCGCCCGACACCTCCGATGATCAGCATGATCAGAACCGTCCCGGAGCGCTCGAGAGACAGAAAGCTCAGGCTGACGAATTGCGTCGTTTGCGCGATCAGCGCGCCGGAGACGCCGGCCAGCGCCGCCGAGATCGTGTAGATGGTGAGGCGGCGGCGGGCGACCGGGGCGCCGATCGCGTGCATGCGCCGGACATTCTCGCGGATGCCGGTGAGCGAACGCCCGAACGGCGAATGGACGATGCGCCGCGCCGCCAACCAACACAGGAAGAGCACGACCAGACAATAGGCGTAACTGGTGTGACCAAACAGATCGAAGTGAAACCAGCCGCAGATCGGCCAGACCTCCATACCCTGCAGCCCGTCATCACCGCCGGTGATGAACGAGGCCTTGTTGGCCGCTTCGGCCACCAGCGTCGCGACGACCAAGGTCTGCATCAGCAAGGCTAGTCCCGTCGTGCGCAGCACGACTAGGCCCGACAAGAACCCCGAGAGAGCCGCCGCGACCGCGCCGGCAAGAAGGCCGGTGATCGGCTCGCCCCAACCATGCGCAGCGAGGATTCCGGCGGTGTACGCGCCGGTGCCGAGAAACGCGGCATGGCCCAGGGTCACGATACCGGCGTAGCCGAGCACTAAATCGGTCGATAGCGCGAAGAGGATTGTCGCCAGGATCTGCGCGCCCAATGCCAGATAGTCGGGAAAGACGAAATATGACGCGACCGCCGCCAGCCACGGCAGTGCTTCGAGCGGGTGGTATCGGTGTCTCCGGACAAACGCGTCGACTGCGCGGCTCGGGGTCATGCGCGGCCGAACAGTCCGCGCGGCCGCCACAACAGAATTGCCATTGTCAGCGTATAAATGAAGAATGCGCCGAATTCTGGCAGAAGATATTTGAAACCGCTGTCGGCGATGCCGAGCAGCAATGCTGCGACAAACGGCCCGCGAATGCTGCCGAGCCCGCCGACCGCCACGACAATCAGGAAATAGGCGAGGTTCTGCAACGCGTAGCTCGGATTGATGGCCAACAGATCGGCGCCGAGCCCGCCGCCCAAACCGGCGAGCCCGCTGCCCAAGGCAAAGGTCGTCATGAACAGGCGCGAGGTGTCGATGCCGACCGATTGCGCCATTCGCAAATTGTCGACCGAGGCGCGCACTCGGGCACCAAAGCGGGTCCGCTCAATGCCCAGCCACAGTGCGGTCACCAGTACCGCGCCGCAGAGGATCAGGAAACTCCGATAGGCGGGGAAACTGCGAACCCCGAGATCGACCGCGCCGCTCAGCCATGTAGGCGGCTGCAATGGTTGCTGCAGCGGGCCCCAGACATAGGTGGCCCCCGCCACCGACATGAAGACGAGCCCCATTGTCAGCAGCACCTGGTCCAGCTCCTCGCCGCCATAGAGACGGCGGTAGAGCAAGCGCTCGATCGGAACGCTCCCTAGCGAGACCGCCACCGCTGCGCCCAGTAGGGCCGGTACAAACGGCACGCCCCAGCGGCTCATCAGGCTCGTCACTACATATCCCCCGGCCATCGCGAAGACGCCATGCGCCAAGTTTACAAAGCCCATCAGCCCCATCGTCACCGACAGCCCGACCGAGATCAGGTAAAGCACCATCGCAAAAGCGAGGCCGTGAAACCCGATGCTGACGGCGGCTGACAGGGTGTCGCTAATGTTCAAGGGGCACGCGGGTCGACAAAGTGTGACCTTCAGTAAGCGGGAGTCCGAAGCCTGCCTCTGGCTGGAACGCGGGCCAACCGTTCACCCCTTTAGCTTCCCGCTTTCGAGCGTGTCGGTTCGGACGCGCACAATACCCCTTGTCATCCCGGCGAAAAGCCGGGATCCATGGTTCCGTCGCCTCGAACTTCTCAAGCAATCGCGTCGCTTACCAACCATGACAGGCCTGTATGCGGCGGGACGATGGGCCCCGGCCTTCGCCGGGGAGGCGATTGGATGAGCGGTGCAGGGATTTCTTCACGTTTTTCGCGGGAATGACGAACGACGTGGGGCATGCTGCCTGCAGTCACTTCGCCGGGTTCAGCTCCTTCCATGGATCCTTGACCATCGGGATCGTCGCGATCTCGACATTGGCAAGCTTACCGTCCTGCTTCTCGACGCGCCGGATGTAGACGTTTTGGACGATGTCGCGCGTCTCCGGATCGATCATGATCGGGCCGCGCGGGCTGTCTGGGTCCTTCCAGTGGGACAGAAACGCCATCGCCTGATCGGCGGTGAAACTCCCCTTGGTTTCCTTCACCAGACCATAGATCGCCGCCATCCCGTCCCAGGCATCGACAGAGAAAAAGTCGGGAATGGATTTGTCGCCGTATTCGCGCTTCCACTCGGCGAGGAAAGCCTCGTTGGCCGGCCGTTTCGCATCGGCCGAGTAGGTGCCAGAAGTAATCAGGCCCAAGGGCGCGTCGCCCATCCGGGGGAGTTCCTCGTCCGGCAGCAGGTCCTGCGGCGCGACAACATTAATCCCGGCTTCGCGCAGGCCGAGGTCCTGCATCGCCTTCATCATCCCGGTGGCCTGTGTGCCGGCGGGCACGAAGATGAAGACGACGTCGGGTTTGGCGTCCTTGATCCGCTGCACGAACGGCGCAAAGTCGGGGTTGGTCGGCGGAAACCGCACCGCGCCGACGATCTTCCCGCCGCCATCGGTGAAGGCCTTGGTGAAGGCGGCTTCGGAGTCATGGCCCGGGATGAAGTCGCTGACCGCGGTATAGCCCGTCTTCCAGCCCTGTTCGGCCGCCCATTTCCCGATTGGATACGCCTCCTGCCACAACGTGAACGATATCCGCGCGACATAAGGCGATAGCCGGGGGATGGCGGCGCCCGCTGCGGCGAGGTCGAGCAGCAGCGGCACCTTCGCCTCGGCGGTCATCGGCGCCACCGCGGCGGCTACCGGCGACAGGACGATGCCGGTCAGAAGCTGCACGCGATCGCGCGTGATCAACTCCTGCGCCAGGCGCTTGCCGACCTCCGGATTGGAGGTGTCGTCGCGGCGCAGCAGCTCGATCTTGACGCCGGGCGGCAGGTCCTTTGCGTGCTCCTTGACGTATAGATCGAAACCCTTCTGGCCTTGGTCGGCGGGTTGCGCGACAAACCCGGTGTAGCTGTTGATCAGCCCGACCTTGACGGTCTGCGCCGCGAGCGACAACGGCAAGCTCGCACCGGCGGCAGCCAGCACGACAATCAATTTTCGCAACACTTGCCCCTCCCTGTTGATCGCGTGCCGACCTTACCACGGCGTCGGGCGATACTCGTGCTAGTAATCCCGATTTAGCCCCCAGCGTAGGGTCAGGACGAGGGCGTAAATGACCGCGGCCGAAAACATCGCGATGGCGCCCCACCTCGACCATTTCGCCAGAGGATATCGGCTGCGCCCCAGTGGCAACACTCCTGCGCCGACGAAGAGTAGGATGGTCAATAACAGAAGAACCTGGAGCAAGCGATCGCTGGACACGGCAGTTTTTTAACCACACTCCCGTCCGAACAAGATCGTTTACTCTATCACTCTAATGACCAGGAATAGCCGACGGTCGGCGCCCGTTTTCCGGAAGTAACCCCAACTATCGGGCCACTATATGGTGCGGCGACCGCAGGCTCATTCACCGTCTTTTTCTGACTTTGGGTAACTGGCTGTTCGCTGACGATTTTGCTGGCGATATCAGAAACTGAATTTAAATCGATATTTTGCCCAGTATTGTTAGTACATTGATATGGGTATTTCGGCCCGCAGGAGCCGGCATCGGCCCTCGCGGCAGCCGTGACGGCTGCGATGGCGAGAACGAGGGTGGTAGCGATCCGAACGCTCATCCGAGCCTCCCCAAGCGTGGACGACTTGCGCAAAGTTGAGTCTTCCCTATTACAGGCCGCGTGTCCATACGGACCTCGACGGCGGGATGTACAGCACCGTAGAGCTTTGCCATGATCGAGCGGGGATCCTGCGGAGCGTCTCGTTCCTCGCCTCCAACCGATCCTCTGCGAAAATCTAACGATGCGTCTTATTCGTGCCATCGCCTCAGAGCCGGAAACGAGGTCATCGGCGGAAGCGGCGCCCCCGGCGGCGAGAAGGACGAGGCTTGCGCCAATGCCCGCACCCAAAAGGTCGCCGACAAGCTGAAATAGGATTGCTGCATAATGGATCGTATCGACCTTCGTTCCGACACTGTGACACTCCCATCGCCCGGCATGCGCCAGGCGATGGCTGCGGCGCCGGTCGGTGACGACCAGTACGGCGAGGACCCGTCGGTCAACCGGCTGCAGGAGCGGATCGCCGAATTGCTCGGCCAGGAGGCTGCCCTCTTTGTGCCGAGCGGCACGATGGCGAACCAGATCGGCCTCAAGATTCTGACCCGGCCGGGCGATGACGTCGTGGTCGGAGAGGAAGCGCATATCGTCTGGCACGAATCCGGCGCTGCCGCGGCAAACTCCGGGGTTCAATTTACCGTCGCCGGTCAAGGCGGGCTGTTCACCGCCGCCGATCTGCGCGCGGCCTACAAACCGCCCGGCCATATCGTCTTCCCGCCGACGACATTGGTGGCGATCGAGAACACTCATAATCGTGGCGGCGGCGTCGTGTTCCCGCAATTCGAGGTGGTCGCAATTTGCGAGATGGCGCGAGAGCTCGGGCTGCCCAGTTATCTCGATGGCGCTCGACTATTCAATGTGGCGGCGGCGACGGGTCAGAGCCTTGCCGAGCTCGCGGCGCCTTTCGACGTGGTTTCGGTCGCGCTGTCGAAAGGGCTGGGCTGCCCCGTCGGGAGTCTTATCGCCGGCCGTCACGACGACATCTCCCGCGCGCGGCGGGCGCGGCGCATGTTCGGCGGCGCGATGCGCCAATCCGGCATTCTTGCCGCCGCCGGCCTCTACGCGCTCGACCACAACCTCGCGCGGCTCGTCGAGGATCACGCCAACGCGAGGCTGCTGGCGGAACGGCTGGCGGGCTTGCGCGGCGTCTGCCTCGATCTGGCGACAGTACAGAGCAACATCGTGATTTTTCGGATGGAGGAAAGGGCCCCCGACGCCGCCACTATCGTCGCTCGCGCGCAGGAGACGGGCGTGCTGGTTTCGGCTTTTGGCGAGCGCACCGTGCGCGCCGTCACCCATCTCGATGTGAGCCGCGACCAGTGTCGCCGCGCCGCCGATCTGCTGGCCGAGGTCATCGAACGCTGCTGACCTCGCTGCGGCGATTGCGCGGCAATATGTTCTGCTCGCCGGAGAGCACGATCTCCGCTCAAAAGCCCAAAAACCCCATTTCCGACCTCATTTCGCGCTCTTCGACACCTGTTGTATTATCAGGTCCGATGAAACACGCTGGCACAGCCGCGTTTGGGGCTTTGAGGGATTTGCTGCAAAGCCTGAGAACCCGGACCGCTCTCGTCGAACGGCGGCCGGGGATATTCTATGTCGGCGGCAAGGCATTTCTGCATTTCCATGAGGATCCCGCCGGTCTCTTCGCCGATCTGCGGCTCGCCAACGACTGGCATCGCTTCCCGGTGAACAGCCCCGGCGAACGCGCCGAGCTTCTCGCCGTCATCGACGGGACCCAATGCCGCCGATAACTCCCGTGTTCCGATCCGACTTCGAAATGTTCTAAGATGGCCTGATAGGTTCGTTTTGGGAGGTAGTCATGCCTGCGATCAAAGCCTTCGACCTCGCTTATGGGCGGCTGCGCTCGCCCGATCTCGACAAGCAAGAGGAGTTCCTGACCGATTTCGGCATGGTCCGCGCCGACCGGACGAGGAACGCCCTCTACATGCGCGGCACTGATGCCCCGCATCACATCCATGTCACCGAACTGGGTGAGCCGCGCTATGTCGGTATCGCCGTCCATGCCGCGAGTATGGAGGACATCGAGAAGATCTCGCGGGTCGCCGGCGCCTCGCCGATCGAAGAGATCGACGAGCCCGGCGGCGGCAAGCGCGTGCGCTTGACCGATCCCGCCGGATCCCAAGTCGAAGTCGTCTATGGCATGCAGATGCTCGACACCATTCCGGTCAAGCGTCCCGCGGTCAATTCCGGCGAGAACAAATACCGCCGCAAGGGCGAATTGTTCCGGATCGAGCAGGGTCCGTCGCACATCAAGCGGTTCGGCCATTTCGTCATCATGAGCAAGAACTTCGAGAAGACGCTCGGCTGGTACCGCGAGATGCTCGGCTTCCGCTGCTCCGACGAGTTCTATGCCGGGGAGAAGACCAATATCGTCGGCTCGTTCAATCGCCTCGACCGTGGCGACGACTATGTCGACCATCACGCCTTCTTCTGCATCCGCGGCGACAAGAGCGGGCTCAACCACCTGTCCTATGAGGCCGCCGACATCGACGACGTAATGGTCGGCAACGAGCATCTGCAGAAGAAGGGCTACCAGCACATGTGGGGCATCGGCCGCCATTTGATCGGCAGCCAGTTGTTCGATTACTGGGCCGATCCGTGGGGCCGCGTGCATGAGCACTGGGCCGACACCGACGTGCTGAACGCCCATACGCCGCCCAACCTGTTGGAACGCGGCGAAGGCACCGGCGGACCCTGGGGTCAGCCGATCCCGCAGATCTTCATGGGCCACGCTTCGCCCTGAGTCCCACCTGCCGCCCCGTACCCAAGCCCTTTCCCTTGTCGCGCGGAGAGGGAGGGACGCAACCCGCAGGGTTGGGAGGGTAAGGTGGGCGATACCGCAAACCGACTCGGCGGCCCCCCAACCCTCTCCCGCTCGCGACGCAGTGCGGGGGGAGAGGGTGGCCGCCGAGCTGGTGTGCGTTGCGCCCACCTCACCCTCCGGTCGCTGCCCTCTCCCCCTAATGGCGGAGAGGGGCTTTTGTCCGCGTGGAAGTACTCTCCTTTGCTGGCGCATCCGTTGACTGCGATAATGCGAGGTTAGGATGGCGGCACGACCGGAACCGTTCACCCTCAGAGTTCCCGAGGGGGCAATCGCGGATCTCCGCGATCGGCTCGCCCGCACCCGTTTCCCCGACCACGCACCAGGGGACCTGTGGGCGTACGGCACCGATCTCGGGTACCTCCGGCGGCTGGTGGAGTATTGGCACGGAAGCTTTGACTGGCGGGCCGAGGAAGCGCGGCTGAACGCCTTCCCGCAATTCAAGGTGCCGCTCGGCGGTATCGATCTGCATTTCCTGCAGGTGCCCGGCAAGGGGCCCGCCCCCTGCCCGCTGCTGCTGTTGCACGGATGGCCGGGTTCGGTCTTCGAGTTTCTGGAGCTGATCCCGCGGCTCACCGACCCGGCACGGTTTGGCGGTGACCCCGCGGACGCCTTCACGGTCGTCGTGCCGTCCCTGCCCGGCTACGGCCTGTCGTTCAAGCCGGGGCAGCCGCGCTTTGGCGTTGAGGAGATCGCGGATTGCGTCGCCGAGCTCATGCACGGGGCATTGGGGTATACCAGCTTTGCCGTGCAAGGGGGCGACTGGGGCGCCATCACCGCCACGCGCCTCGGCTATGCCCATCCCGAGAAGCTGATCGGCATCCACCTCAACCTGCTGGCGATCCGGCGCGATCAGCAGGATGTGGCCGATCCCACTCCCGAAGAACGGGCGTATCTCGACGAGCGCGCGACATGGCTCAGAGAAGAGACCGGCTATTCCTGGATCCAGGGCACCAAGCCCCAGACGCTCGCCTTTGGGCTCAGCGACTCGCCGGCGGGGCTCGCCGCGTGGATCATCGAGAAGTTCCGCACCTGGTCGGATTGCGGCGGCAATGTCGAAACCGCATTCACTCGCGACCGACTGCTCGCGAATATCAGTTTTTATTGGTTCACCGGCGCGATCGGCTCGTCTTTTTGGCCCTATTACACCGTTAGGCATCGGCCGTGGCCCATTCCCGATGGGCGGACCATTGACGTCCCAACCGCGTATGCTCAGTTCCCGGCCGAGATCCTGCGTCCACCCCGCTCGCTGGCGCAACGGACCTACACCGATATCCGGCGCTGGACCGTGATGCCGCACGGCGGCCATTTCGCCGCGCTGGAGCAGCCGGAGGCGCTCGCCAACGAGGTGTGCGAGTTCTTCCGGCCACTGCGGCGTCCATAACCGGGCCAGCCGATGGCGGCGGTCATCGGTGCGGCAACAGTCGCGATCTGGGTCTATCTGCTGTTTTTTCGGGGCGGTTTCTGGTGGCTACCGTACCGGCCGACGCCTATTGCAGCGAATGTCGGCGGGCGATCCGTCGTCGCTGTGATCCCGGCGCGCGACGAGGCTGCGGTGGTCGGGCCCGCAGTCGCCTCGCTGCTGGCGCAAGATTATGACGGCAACTTCCATATTGTGGTGGTCGACGACCAGAGCAGCGACGGCACCGCCGAAGCGGCCCGCACCGCAGCGGTC
>Ga0210401_10005621_pt1 | contig 12879 bp, 23 predicted proteins | sample IncBWH32MmetaG_FD_150866 | JGI IMG/M metagenome (GOLD analysis project Ga0210401, IMG submission 150866) | Forest soil microbial communities from Barre Woods Harvard Forest LTER site, Petersham, Massachusetts, United States - Inc-BW-H-32-M | ecosystem: Environmental > Terrestrial > Soil >... | reverse complement strand
CATCTTGATTTGCAGCAATAAGTTCGCAAATTTCCCTGACTGCAATTTTTCTACCTCTCGGTTTTGTTCCCCCGTAGTAACACAAGTAACATTTCGTGTAGTCGAACGATGTAACCGTTCCGTAGGTTGGAATGGCGTCGCAGGAAAACTGATGCCGATAAACCAACTTATGAGAGAAGGGAAGATCGACGCGACTAAAGGCGCGGAGCTCAATCGTGCCTTCGAGTATGCCCTTCGAGAACTTGGCTTGGTGGATCGTGCGGACGCTCTCACGAACATTGTCGCTGAAAAAATCATCGAGGTTGGTGCGACCGCCGTCACCGACCCCGAAGAAATGGCCAGGGCCGCGATCAAGAGACTTGGTCTGCCCAGTGCATCTTAGCCGGGGACCAAATGCCGGACAGTCGAGCCTTTCGGCCTCAGATCAGGCCAAGGGCGAGAAAAATCCCGATTTCGATGAGGAAAGCGACACCCGTGATCGCGGAGGTAAGAAACACATCACTCAACGTCACGGCTCACGTCCCCTTTTGGCCCGGCCCCTAAAACCATGGTTCCACGTCAGGAACGATTGAAGCGTACCGATTTTGCGACTCTCGCCAAGCCGGTTGACGTGCTTCCTGATGCTCGCCGGTAGTTCAGGCTCTACGCTCATATACTGCTGCAGGCGTTCGCCGATTTCTTGCCGAATCGCCCTGCTGTGCGTGCGATCAATGTCGATGGGGCTGCGCATGACGGAACCTCGTTGTTCCGGGGAATAGCAACCCTGCCATTGCTCACTAACATAAGCTACAAAGTGGACCGTCGTTCCCCCACCTCGGTATAAATCTGCACCAAACGGAACTAATGGCCTTCACACCGCTGATCGCTGCGCCGGCCAATAGCATTCGGATGTGTTGGCCCGCCGTCTTATTTGGTCCTGATCACTTATAGAGGAAGGCACAAAAAAAGCCCGACGCCATGATAGCGCCGAGGCCGTCAAATCGCTGGAGGAGGTTTCTCCCCGGAATGGTGAGGTGGGGGGTTCGGAGGTCGCGGTCCTGTGGTCTCCGGTCGGGGAAACGGCTCAATTTCAGAAGCGCTGGATTTATTGTGTCACCCGGCGCGGGGCGGGCGGCTGATCTAAAAACGCCTGAGATTGAGGAACGGTGAAGGTCGTGTCGGGCCTGCTCCTTATGAAGAGTTGTCCGGTAATCAACATGACGGCTGCAAACACAACGGCCAGCATGGCAGTAGCCAATTGCGACATTTCACTCATAGGCGATCCACGACCTCGGCAACCATCGAGCGTTGCTCGATCACTAACTCGCGAGCACAGCTGAGCGTTCCGGGAGCTTATAGCTCGCGGCTCGTCGCGGGGTGCTTTCGGTTCTTAACCTTAATCCAGTGGCGCGACTTACTCGCTTCGTAACGGCGCTCGCGGTGCTTCGAGGCGATACCCCCCAGTCCCATCTGGCAGGCTGCCCAGAATAGATCAGGGCCGATCTCGCCACGCTCGAATGGATTGATGAAGATGCCCTCGCGGCGACGTGGCAGGAGCCGTTCGAGGTTGGCCTTGCGCATCGATAGCGGCAACTTGCGCAGATCATCACAGTCTTCGGCTTCAAAGCGACGAGGTGTGTCTTTTAGTGGGCGTCATTAGCTTGGGAGCACGATCCGCGGTCGCTAGCGGGCGTTCAATTGGGTCGCGGGCGATCCTCGGTTGCAATTCCCTTAGGTCGAGAAAGACGTCAGCTCGACGCCGTAACTCGTCTGCGATCAATGCCGGTTGGTTTGTCGAAACGACAGTCACCCGGACGCCGCGGCGCTGTATGGCTTCCACCAGCGAACGAAAATCGCCATCACCTGAGAAGAGAACCATCTCGTCAACGTGTGCGGACATCTCCATGGCATTCACGGCCAGCTCGATGTCCATACTGCCCTTCACCCTGCGCCTTCCGCTGGCGTCGATGAATTCCTTGGCGGCCTTGGTGACGACGGTGTAACCGTTGTAATCGAGCCAGTCGACCAATGGCCTGATCGACGAATACTCCTGATCCTCAATGATGGCCGTATAGTAGAACGCGCGGACGAGGGTTCCGCGGCTCTGGAATTCCGTGAGGAGGCCCTTGTAATCGATCTCAAAGCCTAGCGTCTTGGCCGTAGCAAAGAGATTAGGGCCATCAATAAAGAGGACAATCTTGTTTGAGCGAGTTGACATTCTTTGGTCCCGTGGAGGGAAGGCGAAATTGCCTTAAGGCTCGAATTGGATAACGTCTTCGCTTCTCTCGAATTTTGAAGCTCTGGCAATATGGGGTATAGCCGAGGGGATCGGAGGGGCTGGACGGGGGCGCGGCCTGATCAATTTCTTGTTTTTGATACGACCGTGCGCAGGCATGGTCGGGCATGGCGGTGGTTCGTCTCGACGACCGAGGGGGTGGTCGTCATGTGCGGCTCGGAACGCCGCCGATCCGCCGCCACATACCAAGCTAGCAGAGCGCTCTTCCTTCTATTGTCGGCCGGGCCTCGTCGAATGCTTGGACTGGCCAGCCTGATACGGACGGTCATGGCGCTACGAAGAGCCGAGCCGAGCTGACTGTCCTCACTTGCCTAACACCGGTTGTCCTGATGCGCGATCAAGTGGTGGGCGAGCCGTGGCGAGGCCCGTTGTGCCAGGCGCGGTCTCGCTGGTAGCCGTCCTTTTTTCGACCCGCTCAAAAGTCGTGAAGAATGCCATGAGCATCGCGACAATCACCGCGACCGCGAAGAGTAAGAGGGCGGTTTGGTGGCCGTTCCGCTCGTTCCTCATGAGAGACCCTCCTCTCATTGTGGTTTGCGATGCGCGGCCAATGGTTCGCGCCAGTGGGGCCGCCCCTTGCGAAGGAAATCAGAGCGGCCCCTGCCAACTGCTTCAATTGCCCTGCCCCCATGCCATGAACAGCGCTGCAGTCGAACTCTACAATCATAAGTAAAAAGTCGGATAGCTGCAGTGATACGCATCACAAAATCGGCTTATTTGCGAAGCCGAATTTGCGAGCTGTTGGAATAGGCGGCAAAGTCGAAGTCGAGTGGAACGTGCGCGAGCTCGCTATCCTGATCGCTGCCCTGATAACCTTCTCAGCCATTGCCCGGCCACACGAACATCATTTCGTGCCGCAAACCACGGGATTGATGCCGCCTGTGAATGTTCCCTGACAACGAGGCTCGGAATTTTGCATAGGAGGGGACTTCAGTGCCGGCTAGCCGTCTCCAAAAACCTGAGAACCGAGGTTGGTACGCAGCCCGTGCGGCAATAACCTCGGCAATCGAATCTGCGCGAGCCCGAAAGCACGGGCGTTACGGTCCAATAAGATCATCTTTATCAGCCCAATAAATCTGAGCAATGAGACCCTTTCCTTCCTGCTTTAGTCCAAACCACATGAACCTTTTCAGTTTGTGACCATTCTTAACGTCAGACGTACACGAGATGATACCAACATAGTCATAGCAGTATTGAGTTGCTTCAACATTGCCGAGATTGTTCGTCGTTACCAGCTTGGTAACCTGCCCATCCTTTTCAAGACCGAGTTTGTTTTCACCGACATTATATGCCCATTGCTCAAAGCACGTATCGCCTTTGCAATGATGCGGGTCATGAATTGTTGGTTTTGCTTTATTCTTCTCTGCCGTGTCCACGGTGGCAGCAGCAGCAGAAGCCCAAAACCCCAATTTTTTTAAAACCTCGACTGTCAAATCCGTCTTCGTGAACTGCTTGAACTGGTTGGCAAACTCCTGAACATTCTGCGACTGAAGCGAATTGAATGCGAGTTCCTCTGGCGTAATATGTTCAGCATTTGCGCCACAAACGCCTCCGGTAAGAGCGGCGAGGAGAACGAGGCTCGGGAGGGTCTTACGCATGGTCCCTTTCCGTAGGGAATATCCCGCTTGATGTTAAAGTTTGGAGAGCCGGACGGTGGGGGACAAACTGAGGTTGAGAGCAGGATGAGCCTGCGAGAGTTGATAAGCAACTGCGAAGAGTAACGCCGCTGTGGATGGTCTGTACTACACAGCAGCCGGTTGTGGAGGTGTGCGCCTTGCGGAACTGGAAATTGGGGGATGACGTCGCGCACCCGCAACCTTGCGCATGGCGGCTGCTCGCTCGGTCGGGAAGTGAGCGCGCATCACGAGGGACCTGATCGTAGGCGTCAGACAACCCCGGCCGCGAAAGCAATGGCGAGAATGATCCAGACGACCATGTGAAACTGTCCATAATCGCCATAGCCCCATGGTTCTGTTCCGAACATGATCAGTCCTCCGGTTCTTTTCGTCACTGTGCCACGCACGCACAATCAATCTCCTCCCACAGGTATTTTGGTTTCCTTCCAAGGATTTTTTGGCAGCTTCCCTCGCTTCTTTGCGAGGCCCGCACCCCCTTCGAGACTTTGAAGAAGGTGCTTCATCAGATCCTTGCGCTCTGATTTTTTCTTCAGCGAGTAATGCTTGATGGTGATTTCCAGGCGATCCTTCTTCGCATCGTATTCTTGTTGAACGGATGGCTTTTTCGACATTGTTGGCCTCTCTAGGTCCGCTTAAGCCGTCGCGCAATTCAACGCCTTCACCCGGAAATCCAATCCACATCCCGAAGCCTCATCGATGACGAAGGCGCCAGACGACCCCGGCCAAGGAAGGAAAGAGCGAGAATGCCAACCGGCATTGTGCCCCCTACTGCGCTCTGTTGCTAAGCTCATTCAAAAGACTGATCGCCCCAACCGCAATCGAAACGATGCCGATAGCGATGCAGAGACCAGTACCGGCGACGATCCAACCCACGCCAGCGCCGATTATCCCGAGAGAAATTAAGTACGCCAGTATTGTGTCGCTCATTTCGCTCAATGCCGCTTGACCATCTCCAAGAACTTGAGAACTGAGCCCGGTACTTCGTCATACTCAACGTAGCGTCGGCGCACTTCGTCGGCGATGTCAAAAGTCACGTCACGCGACCAGCCTTCGGCCGTATTGAAGGCAACGATACGGACCGGATTTTGGTATTGCCCTTCGAGTAAACTTCGGATCATCCACACGCGGTCAGTCCCCGCCTCATCGGTCTCAGGCCAGACCCTGCCGAGAGAGCCGAAGTCGTCCAGCACGAGATAACGTCGCGGTTTGCGCTGTCGGGAATAATGGAAGGCGAGCGGGGCATAATACGCAACTCCAAATAACTAAATCTGCCCACCACCCCCAACACTATACAGCTAGACCTAGCGGCTTGCATTTCGTTCACTTTTTGTTCTAGTGGTTAGCGGTGTCCTAATTCGTTTTATGTCGACTAGCGAACTGACTGCCCCCGACGACTGAACCATACGGTTAGGACCCGCAAGCACCGAGGTTATTAATGCTGCGACGCCGTTTCAAACGAGCCCAATCCCTTGAAGCCCGCCTTTCCGAAGAAGCAAAGCGCCTGCGAGCCGAAGCCAAATTGCTTCCACCTGGCGCGCAGCGGGAGGAAATGATCCGCAAAGCCCGGCAAGCCGAAATAGCCTCTCATATGAACGAATGGCTTACGTCGCCGGGACTTCGGCCGCCTGAATAGAGGTAAGGCCGCCTCAGTTGGCGACCTCCTAACAGGGACTACACAGCACCCTCCTCGGAGTATTCCTCGGAAGATGTCTTCAGCACCCAATCCGCAATCGGACACCGACCAGCTAGAGGCAGCGGCAGATGAGGCCATTGCAGCTTGCGGCGGTGATGCGCGAGAGACAGTCAAGGCGCTGATCGTCGCCAACCATTTTCTAGAAACTGAACTGGATAAGCTACGTGCGTCGGTCTCAGCGGGCTATGCGCGGCTGCCGCCTGATCGGAAGGATTGGTATGACTAGGACGGGGTGCCTGTTTAACGTGTCAAACTGCTCGGCCCTTAGCCCTGCAAGGGCTATTTCTATCGGATATAACGAAGTGATGGACGGATCGGCCTGGCTGGTTCTAAGATAGCAGTCAGTCACAAGCGACCATACTTCGCTTGGACGGCGTTCACTTATGAAGGACAGATTATGGCGACAGGTGTTGTTAAGTGGTTCAACGGCCAAAAGGGCTATGGCTTCATCCAACCGGACGACGGCGGCAAAGACGTATTCGTTCATATCAGCGCGGTAGAGCGCTCTGGACTGTCACACTTGAATGAAGGTCAGAAGATTTCATTCGAAGTCAAAGCTGATCGCAGAACCGGCAAGATGAACGCAGACAATCTGCGGGTTTGACGACTACGTAGGAACAAAAAGCGGAGGCTCGTGGCTGGCTTCCGCGTATCGCTTCCCCGATACATCCCATCCCAACGGCCTTAGCACTCCCGGCGATGCTGGGGTCGTCACCGTTTGTGGATGGATCTGCTGCGCGGTGCGATCCGCTCATTTGTCGGCAACGGCGACCGTTCTCAATCGTTAGACGGTGTGGACCCACGGTTTTATGAGACGGGCCAAACGAGGACGTGAGCCGTGACATTGAGTGAATGTGTTCCCTGCCTCCGCAATGAAGACAGGTGCGGCATGCAAAAGGCCAAAGACTTTCTTGAACTCGCCTCGCATTGCGAGAGTGAAGCTGCCAAGGTCCAAGACAAGTTCTTGCGCTATCAACTTCTCTCGTTTGCGGAGAGCTATCGGACGCTGGCCGAGAGCACGGCGGCATTGGAGCGTTCCGCAGAGGCCCTAGAAAACATGCGCCGAAAGGCACAAGGCCGCACGTAATCTCAGGCCCCTGGCTGTAGAAATAGCAAAAAACGCTTCCGTCAAAAGCCGCTATAGCTATGGAAACAGCGAAGGCCTTCAGCGCCGTTGATTGGCTCTCATGAACGCTAGAACCGCTTCCGGCACCTCGTCAGGGACTGTGCGTTTTAGGGCTCCCATCGTCAGGCGCCGAACCCGCCTCAAGAGGGCAATAATCGACGCCGGGTTGGCCAAATAGCGGCGTCACGGCGTCGAGACGATCGTGTTCCTGTTCGAAGCCTTGCCAGCACCCGCTTCCTTCGAGCGAGCGGCCGCAAGGAACTTACTTCTTCGTTATCTTGTAGATGGCGTTTTCGATGTCGGACGAGAAATAGATCGTGCCGGATGCGCCGACGCCTACACCGGTCGGGATGTTCGTCGGCAGCGTTCCGGGCGCGCCCGGCAACCCTATCGGCAGGTTGGCGGCGATCTCGGTTACTTTCCCGTCCTGAGGATCGATCTGGATGATGCGTCTGCCGCCGACCTCGGCAACGATCAACTGGCCGTCGCCTGACAGCGCGATGCCCTCCGGCATTTTCAGATCCTTGGCGATCACGGTCTTTTCGCCGTTGCTCTCAACTTTGGAGACCTGTCCGGAAAAGGCTTCGGTGAGGTAGACCGATCCCTTGGGACCGCCGACCAGTCCGACCGGTCCGGCAAGGTCGCCGACGACCACCGCGCGATCCTTGCCATGCTCGCCGCTGACCCGGACGAGCGATTTGGCGCCGAGTTCGTTGACAAGAAGGCTGCCGTCGTCGAGCCGAATAGCATCGTGTGGCGCCTTGAAGTCGTGCAGCATCTCGCGCGTCGCGCCGCTCTTGCGATCAATCACCTGCACAGTGCCGGTGAACCAGCTCGACAGGATCACCTCATCGCCCTTGGCCGTGGCGCTCATCGGATATTCCAGTGTTCCGCCGGCGGCATGCATCCGGGCGGGCTCGGAGACCTCGCCGGTCGTGCCGTCCACGGTGCGGTAGGCGAAAACGTCGGCGATGTAGATGGTGTCCTTGCCATTATCGGAGACGACGCCGATGCCGCCAGGCAGTGCCAGTTTGCCAATGATGATCTGTTTCGCGGCCCCGGTCTCCGGATTGACCTCCTGAATTCCATTGTCCCCCATGTTGGAGACGTAGATGCGATCCTTGTCGTCGATCGCGAGATTGTCGAGAGAAGGCTTGAGCTGCGCGACCGTTTTCTTCGCGCCCGTTTTGGGATCGACCCGAACCAGCTCGCCAGTTGCCGTGTCAACCACCCACAAATTGCCTTTGGAATCGAAATTGACCGCAGCCGGGGTCTTGAAGCCGTCGGCGACCACCGTCAATTCGGCCTTGTCGACATCCACCTTCGCGACCTGGCCTTTGAACCACAACGGGCCATACAACAAATCGTCGGGCCCGAACTCGAAGCCGTTCAGTCCTCCCATCTTCTCCATGATCAAGCGCGGCGGCTTGGCGCCTTCGACGTCGATTTCATAGAGCGCGTCGCCGAGAAAAACGGTCGTCGCATAGAGCCTGCCATCCTTGCGGTAAGCCAGCGAGTTGATGCCGGGCAAGCCGGAAGCGAGCTTCTTGAGCGGACCGTCGCCCTTGCGTGAATAAAGGTCACCGGTGAGAAAGCCGGTCCAGGCCATGGTGCCATCAGGCGCAAAGGCAATGTCGTCCGCCATGCCTTCAGGCGAGGGGATCACGATTTTCGCGCTGCCGTTCTTGAGATCGACCTCGTAGAGGGCTGCGCCGGCGACGCTGCCTGCGTAAAGGTGACCGGCCTTGTCAATTCCCAGTCCATGCACACCGTGAAATGCCGAGCCGGGAACGAGTTTGGTGACTTCGTAGGTCTGCGCCGACGCACCGGCGCTGAAAATGACTGTCACCGCGACAGCCGCACTCAGAACAAGCCTGCTCGTCATGATACCGCCTCCCGATTTTGATTATGTCGAGAGTATTCGCCCGCGTGGCGGCTTTGGCAAACAAAACTTGGCGTCCATGCGAGCTTCGTTCGCCGCCACAAAGCGATATGCGATTGCGGCAAAATCAAACCCCGCCTGGATACCGGGCGCAGAGCCCTGGGAGGGTGCCGTCAAGATAACGTTTACTGCTGTCGTTTCTTGGCCCAGATTGGATGGTCCCATCGCGCCGAGGTCCGCAAGGGAGATCACCAGATGCATTGCAATGAACCGCTTCAAAGTCATCAAAGGTTCCGAAACAGCTTTCGAGAACGTCTGGTTGTCGCGAGACACCCATCTCGAGAAGGTGCCGGGCTTCGTAGAGTTTCACCTTCTCAAGGGCCCCGAGGTTGAAGACCACACGCTGTATGCGTCACATACGGTGTGGAAAAACCGCGCCACCTTTGAAGCGTGGACGAAATCAGAGGCCTTCCGTGCCGCGCATGCCCGCGCCGGCGAAAATAAGCCGCTCTACCTTGGTCACCCACAGTTCGAGGGGTTCGAGACCATTCAGACGGTAGGAAGCGGCAAGACAAAGACGGCGTAGTCCTCACGTCGGGCGCTCAAACTAGCGCGATCGTGAGTGTTGAAATTCGATTTAGTCTGTCCGTCCACAACGAGAGATGGCTCGCTGGCGGTTATTGAACTCAAGCTCGCTCGAGGCCAGTGGTGCGGCCGAGCGGGCAATCAGTGACGACCGCCATCGCGCTTTTGTTGCGTGAGCCATTCCGACAAGGTTTTTGGCGTTGATACTGAGGTCCTGCGATTTAATTGGGTTCGTGATGCCTTGACATTGTTCCGCTTCTCCGAAGGTTCTCGTAGAAGCGCTGCTGATTGCGTCTGCATGACTGGCTCTGTGGCTAATCTCGCGGCAGCCTCCTTTTCGAGACGCAGTCTTTTCAATCGCGCCATCTTGTCGCGCTCTACTTCAGCGCTATCGGACAAAAGCGTCTTTTGGTGAACGATCTCAGCCGAGACCAAGACCCCGATGATAGTTTTTTCGCCAAGAGCCTTGCAGGCTTCGAACCGATGCAGTCCCTCGACCAGAACGAACCGGCCTTCGTCGGGCCGAACGAGAATGGGCGCTTGTTGTCCAATTTCTAAAATACTTTCCGCGATTTCTTGAACGAGCTCAGGCTTGAGAGCCTTCTTCCTCTTCACGGGAACGTAAATCTTGTCGATTGGGAAGCTTTCCGGTTTGGGCATAGCTTCTACTCCGTAGTGACTGAGCTCCACCGAAGCACCTGGCGGCGATGGCAACTTTTAGGGAGGAAGCGCTCTACCGCCAAGCCAATTTCCTTGGGCCGGTCGCGAAAGTCCCCATCCCAACAAGTGCGAGGTTTTGCCGCGGGTCTACCGGGCTAATGCGCATGGCCCGTTCAAAGCTGCGGACCGCTTCCTCCGGCAGCCCCGCAATTCTATAAACGTGACCTCTGCCGATCCATACCAAATATGAATTGGGGTTGAGCGCGCCGCCCGGTTAGCCATTTCGATCTCACTTTCACCATCACCGACCATGAACGCCAAAGTTACGGCAGCTCGTGCCAAGATTTCTGGATCACCATCGTCGATGCTCAAAGCCAGGCGAACAAGCCGAATTGCTTCCTTGCGCTCGAAGTGAGGATCGGCGGCATAGCCCAAAATGACGTTGGTTGAGTGATAGTTACCTGCGAGAGCCGCGACAAAGCCGAATCGGGGTCCAACTCCAAAGCGGCCTCATGCAACGTGTCGTTATTAATGATCTGTTAACGCAAATCACGGCTGTGTTCGTAACCATCGGAGGGGGAGGGGCAAGCGATGGAAGCGGCACGCGCACTAAAACAACAGGAAATTATCGAGTGGCCGATCCCCGACATGGCCCAGGGGATGCGGGTGGAGCACGACCGCCTGGCGCAACTCGGCTGGGTTTATGACGGCTTCGGCGGCTATCGCAAGAAGGCCGCATCATCGCACCCCGGTCCAAAACTTGCGGTGTCTAACGTGCAAGGCTAAACGAAGCCCCTAATTCGTCCTGAGGTTCGCTCAAAAGTACGCTACAAAAAGCTGATCACCGGCGAGCAAATAAGCTAGGGCTATCAAAGGCAAAGCTAAGCGGCGGCAGTATCCACCCAACTGTACCAAACAATCAATCGCTTAGACCAAATCACCAAAATCCAGAAATTGCCAAAGCTACCGCGTAGCTACCACTGGGGCAGCAAATGAGCAGCGAAGATAAAATCTATGTTGATGCAAACCAGCCGGCGACGCTGATAGACGGCGACAAGTCGATTGATTGCCTGACGCTGGGCGAGGCAGTGATCGCTCTGGACCATCTGCCCGAGCCGCGAAAAAGCGCCGCAACAATTAAGGTAGGCGACCGGGTCTATACCACTGCCGAGATTGATCGGCTGCATCACCGGAAAACGGTTTAGGCGTTCGGGAAGGGTATGGGTTCTTCAAAAAAATAATTCGTTTGCCGATTTTACATTTTGCTTCAGCTATTGTTGCGCAGCCCCTGTCGCAGATGATGCTGAACCGACGCGTTTACCCATTTCAGGCGTCGGTGTAACCGGCACGTAGGGCGCAACCGGCCCCGGATCGGTCAAATCCGGTGGCGCCTTTATCTCGGCTGGCCTAAGCGTACTTTCGTCTTCGAGGAATTTCTCGAGCGTGCTCTGAATCGATGCCTTTGCCTCATCGGGACCAGTATCGCGCATGTCGTTATGTTGGATGTCGGTTTGTATGACCTCAATGTCAGACTTCTCACGGACCCCTTCAGGAGGGACGACGTTGGGGTCGGTCTTGAACTGCGGGTCCTTCGAACGGAAAGAGAGGATCTTGAACTTGCCGTTGGTCACAAACGGCACGCGCAAATTGTCGAGAGCCACGACATTCTTGACCTCATCGGGGTGCAACTTGGCAAAATACATCGAGATGTCGGCGCCAGCGGAATGTCCCACCACGGTTAGATGGTCATAATCCGCATTCGGCTGGACCGTCTTCATTTTCTCGATGGCGAAGCGGATGTTGGCAATGCCGCGCAGGTACTGCGACTGCCGGCCGACATAAAGCTCACCAACTCTTGTCACCATCGGTGGATCGGTTGGCAGATCATGCTGGATACTGATAGCGATGTAGCCGCGCATGGCGAACACGTTGGTCAGAAACGAGTACTCGGTGAATTTGACGGTATTGCCGTGGTTGAGGATCGCGACCGGCAACCTGACCATGCCGGCATTCGCCTGCATTTCTTTGTCGCGCCGCACGGCTACGTCCACCGCGACCGGACGGTTGTCGCGTGTCGGGTCGTAGAACGTCAGGGTCTCGTGGCGGATCGCCCATTTGCTAGCGGTGAAATACCCGACCGCAACTAGCGCGCTAAGCGAAGCCAGAACGGCTATTCCATGTTTCATGTTCGTCCTCAGGGGGACGCCATTTTTTTAAGACAGTAGAACCTCTTCGGTCCGTTGTCCTTGATATATGTCACGGCGACACAGATGACGAAGGGGGATGACGAGCTGATCTATTTAAGGGGAATGACCAGCTGATCCATTGTCGGCCCATCACATAACACCGCAAGGTCGTAGGGATGCCGTGTGCTTCGAGGGGCTCGTCGACCTTGGTTGAACCATTTGGCCCGGCTGGCCGCGCGGCGGCAAGCCGAATGGAAGATTTGACACGCAATTGCAACGACACGCGGTTATCGGATCAACGCCGCAACGTCTGTCAGCAGCATTTTGTGCCGATCTTCGTCCGCGATCACGAAAGCGAGATCATCGCAAAACTGTGCAATATTGCTCAGCTGAGCGATCATTTCCGATGTATTGGGTGAGATGATCGCCGTCGCAAACGAGGCGAGCCATGCAATTCCTATCCGCCGACGCCGTGTTTCTTACGGTTGCCGTCACAGGCGTCATCTTCCTGCTCGAGATCGGTATTTTCATCCTCGCGGGGATGATCTGAAGCACGGTGGTCGCTTGCATCCACCCCGCAGCGGCGGGATGAGCCTCAAACCTGCTCAGATTGCCATTGCTTATTGAGCGCAGCCTTCATTTCAGCGCACGACCCGTGGAGGTTGAAATGCCCAGTTACGCCCACGACGAAAACATCGCGCTTTATGTAAAGCTGCTCGCCGAGAGCGCGCAGAATACCTCGGCTCGACACAAAATGCTGCTGCGATTGCTCGCTGAGGAAAAGGCGAAGGGCAGAGCGCCGCCAGCAGAGTAGTTTACCGACGCATGAACGGGC
>Ga0210401_10005619_pt1 | contig 12881 bp, 13 predicted proteins | sample IncBWH32MmetaG_FD_150866 | JGI IMG/M metagenome (GOLD analysis project Ga0210401, IMG submission 150866) | Forest soil microbial communities from Barre Woods Harvard Forest LTER site, Petersham, Massachusetts, United States - Inc-BW-H-32-M | ecosystem: Environmental > Terrestrial > Soil >... | reverse complement strand
GGCGATTCGGAATACGCGTAGGCTGACACGCTCGGTAATGGCCTTAATCGTTCCGCCCTTGCCAGCCGCATCTCGGCCCTCGAAGACGATTATCACGCGCAAGCCCTTGTGTTTCATCCATTCTTTGAGTTTACAAAGCTCAGCCTGAAGGCTGCGCAGTTCTGTCTCGTATTGTTTGCGCTTAATTTTTCGTTGGGCGAATTTTCGCTCATAACCTTGACCTCCCGAATGCGAACTGCAGAGTTCAAAGAACCGAACATGGAAAATTCCAGCTCGGTCGACTAGACTCGATCCTCAAGTGTTAGACCTCGGTCGCACCCAAATCCTACACCCGCATCGTTCGGTTGTTTAGGAGTTGTAGACATGGCAACAGAAAAGGAAAACGAGAGCTATCTTGAGTTATACGATGTCGCGAAGGAGGAGGTTGTAGCAAAAGCACCTCTCGCGAAAGTTAGATTCATTCCACGCTCCGGAGAACGCATTTTCATCGCGCTTCAGGGATCCGGAGATTGGAAGTCAAGGCGAAATACGTTTGTGCCGGGGTTACGGCTTAGCTCGTATAGGCTCCAATTGTTTCCTCGGTCGCTCTTCTTCGCCTTGGATATCCGCTACTCTTTCTCGTCATCGCTTCCCTGTAAATCAGACTTTGGTCTGATTTGCCGTTCGTCTGAATAAAAAGGTATTTGATTGTGAGTGAATCTTCGCGATTTTTGTAACGCATTTGAGGCGTTTGACCTCAGACCATAGTCCGATTTGCGTCGGGACAGAAATATGCGAGCATTTAGCGAGTGAGAGATCATAGTGACGTGACGGACGCGAAACCCATCATTATTGTGATCGACGACGATTTGTCGATCCTGCGCGCTTTGCAGCGGCTTGTTTCCGGGGCGGGCTTCGAAGTTCGGACATTCGACCGTCCGAGCGCATTATTGAAGAGCGACCTACCAAAAACCGGGGCCTGTCTAATAGTCGATATCGATCTGCCGGAGATGAACGGCGTTGAGCTATGTGCAACGCTCGCAACTTCTGGATGCAAGCTTCCCGTCATTCTGATTACCGCTCACACAGACGACGAGACTCGAAGACTGGCTGATGGCGCCAATCCGGTTGCTCTGCTCATCAAGCCATTCGGGCGCGAGCTCTTGGTGGATTCGATAAATAGCGCCTTGCTAGCTGGCCAAGACTGACTGTGATCAGTCCGACGGCACCCTTCGATACATCGGATCCAGTTCGGTGTTGGACGAACACCAGAATTCAGCGATTCTTCTTATTGACACAAGGGCGGATTTTGGCACTACTTGTGCTGTCACACCCTGCAACCGGTGTCTTTCGCTCCGTCTCCCTGGTTGTTGACGATCGTTCGGAATCGATCCGCTGACAGCTGGTTGACAAAGGGGCTGGTGCCAGCGACATGCGCAATCGTGCTTCGGCCCAGAAAATGATTTCCAGAAGACTCCACGCGGAGCGGGCGAATCGAGAATCGCCGGCAGCTTCTATAGAGGGAAAGCGCTTTGAACGCTTCATCGAAGAGCTATCGGCGTCATTTGTACGCTCACCGGTCGAAGCAATCGGAGGCGAAATAGACCGTTGGATCCGAGAGATCGTGCTCGGTCTCAACCTTGATCGGGGTGCGTTGTCTCAGATCGATGCAAAAACTGGCAGGTTGACGGTACGACATTCCTGGGGGCGCGACCATCTCGTCAAACTTCCGATTGGCCTCGAGCTCGCCCGACCCGCCCCGTGGTTTGATGGAATGCTGATGAAGGGGCGCACCGTTGCATTTTCAAGCGTGAAAGAACTTCCCCCGGAATTCCGCGCTAATGATTGGATTACGTTCCGACGCTACGTCCCCAAATCGAATGTTTCGGTGCCGATTAGAATAGGCGGAGAAGTCGTTGGATCACTTGGGTTTGCCTCCGTAAAAAAGGAACGTACCTGGTCGCCCCGGTTGATCCGGCGTTTGGAACTGGTCGGAGAGATTATCGGACACGCGTTGGAACGAAGGCTTGCGGCTGAGCAAAATGCCCTCCTCCGTGATGAGTTGAGCCACATGTCGCGTACTGCGGTGATGGGCGAATTGAGCGCTTCGCTGACTCATCAGCTCAATCAGCCTATCGGCGCGATCCTGATGAACGCGGAAGAGATCCAAAGGATGCTTGAGTTTGCGGAGCCGGATCTCGAGAGCCTTCGGGCCGCTGTGGGCGATATCATCCAGGATGACCTGCGCGCGACCGAGACTATCAAGGGGCTGCGTAACTTCTTTCGCAAAAGCGAGGCAGAGAAAACCCAGCTATATCTCAGAGAGGTAGTCGCTGACGTAGTTCGGATGGTTCGCAGCGACTCGATGTTACGAAACGTTTCGTTGGCTTTTGAACCTCCCGCTGAGCGGATACGCCTGGCCGGAGATCGAATCCAACTCCAACAGGTGATTCTAAATCTGGTTCTTAATGCCTTCGACGCGGTTTCGGAAAATGAGGACCTCCGCGAAGTCTCCATCAGCATGAGTGCGGATAAGGATGAAGTCAGGGTAGCTGTCCGTGATTCAGGCAACGGCATCGACCCCGTAGCGATAGAGCACATCTTCGAACCATTTTTTACTACCAAGCCCAAGGGAATGGGCATGGGATTAGCGATTGCTCGTTCGATCATAAAGGCGCATGGCGGGGAGATTTCTGCCCGGCGGAACCCTGATCGCGGTTCAACGTTCGAAATCGTCTTGCCGGCGTTGCAGGAGAAAATCTGATGAACGAGAGCGCAAACGCAAGGACGATGAACGACAAGGAGATCGTCGCCATCATCGACGACGACGATTCGGTTCGAAAGGCGCTGCTTCGTACGCTGGTCGGGGCCGGACTGGAGGTCTTGGCTTTCTCGTCAGCCCAAGATTTTCTAGCAGCAGCCGAAATCGAACGCGTGTCGTGCGTGGTTTCAGATCTGCGAATGCCTGGTATTGACGGGCTGCATCTGCAGAGTGCGTTGGCCGAACGAATGCCTCATGTTGCTATCGTATTTGTTACAGGACACGGCGACGTGCCTTCCACTGTACAGGCTATGAAATCGGGCGCGATCGACTTTCTTGAAAAACCCGTCAGACGAACAGATCTGTTGGAGGCGATTGCTAGAGCCACACAGCGAACTCACCGCGCGGAAGCGGAAGCAGTGGACTTGAATTCGCTAAAGCGAAAGTACGCGAAGCTGACCCCCCGCGAGCGGCAAGTCTTCGCGCTGGTCGCAGCCGGCTTACTCAACAAACAGATCGCCGCTGAACTGGGGAACGCAGAAAAGACCACAAAGCAACATCGCGGCGCGGTAATGGTCAAAATGCAGGCCGACTCACTGGCTGATTTGGTCCTTATGGCAGAGCATCTTGGCGTGAGACCGTCGCACATGGATTTCGCAAGAGCCAAGGGATTGGTTCGAGAGAATTGAATGTTACAGGGGTAATCTAATTTACCGTGTAGCCACGGCCCTGCAGACATGCTCCCATAGCACGGTTGTAGGATGTGCGTTGATTAGAGGCAGCGGCAGATGTATCGGACGCTTCCGCATTGGCCTGCTGTCGTCGTTCGTCGCGGCGACGAAAACCTCCTGCCAAACCGCCCATCGCGGCGCCCGCGCCGGCACCCTTGCCGGCATCGCCAGCGATAGCGCCACCGACCGCGCCCAAGGCGGCGCCGCGAGCCGCGCCCTTCACAACATGAGGTTGTGAGGGTTGATACTGTCTCGATGCCGCGGCATTTGAGGATTGTGGATTGCTAGGATCGAAGCCCGTCTGCTGTGCAGCCCAAGTATGGCACTCGTAGCGATCCTTGTCCTGTTGAGCTTGGCTTTGCCCCTTGGCGGGATAAATGTATGGCTCCTGAGCGCTGGAACGGACGCTCGTCAGAAGGAAAATCAGAAGCCAGACAATTAAGGAAATAGCCACAAATTTTTGCATGGAATTGAGGCCCAATCTGATTTCCATAACTACTAGCCTCCTACTGAGTGATCGCTCAAACGGAAAGAATCGGTCGTGTTTACCGGAGCTTGACGACGATGAAGTTCGGTGACGCGGTCGGCGACCTCGCGGCTAAGCGTAGCGAGGTCGCTGCTGAGGGCTGATGATGCGCCCGTTTCTCCGGGGCCTACCTGCGCGCTAGCTGAGGTTTCGGACGCATACAAGTCTGTTCCTGCACCATCTTTGATGACCCACCGTGCCGTCAATTGCGACTGTCCGTCAGACGTCGTCTCGAAACGTTGCACGTTAACTTCGATTTGATAGTCGATATGTGTTCTTACCGGCCATGGGTATTTCTCAATCTGCTGGGTATTCAGCAGGCGTGAGATGTTTTCGGAAAAGACGCGGGCAAAATTTTTGTCGAGCGGTTCGCCCCATCGCTTCTCTGCCGAGAGATCGAGCTGATTCGGTGACGCGCGGGTTACTACCTCCAGCCGGCGCAGATAATCCGGGAAGTCGATAGGCCCGATGCCGATAGTCAGAGAGGAATTGGAGATCGCGACAGCGGGAGTTGAAACAGGCGCAGATCCATCAGAGAGTGGCGTCAGTATGAAGAACTTCGAATGATCCGGTTGCGGAGCCAGCGGCGAGCACGATGTTAGTAACGCGCACGTGCACACTACGATCACTGCGGTCCTGTATCTCATGTTCTCATCGATCCTTGTCGGGCACGTACTTCCCGCGCACCAGCGAGCCAGGATTTCGCTGCAGGTAATCCGTCAGTTCACCGACCGAACGGGAGGTGTCGGCCAGTTCTTCGAGCGCGGTGTTAATGTTCACCGAAAGCGGCGAGTCGGAATCGAGTGTCGCTTGCATTTGCACCAGTGTGGCGCGGGTAATCCTTCATAGTTGCGTTGGCTTCTTCAGAACTCTTCACGAAGCTCGTCACCGCTGGATTGATTTTCTGATTAACATTGTCAGTTGCTGTTCTTATCGAGGTCAGCGCTTGGATGCGCGATATCAACTTCACCGTCCGCCACGGGGACATTTTCATCATCATGGGCGGCAGCGGATGCGGCGTTTAGATACCTATGATATTGAACACGACAGCGAATAGTCCGCAGGCAACGACAGTCATTACAATCGACATAACAACCGCGTGGGTTGCGGCGTCGCCCACCGCCGATGAGCTGTCGCCGCACTGGAACCCCTTCAGGCATCCGGCTATCGCGATCAGCATTCCGTAAAAGGTCGCTTTGAAAAGACCGCCGAAGATATCGGTCAGCGTCAGTGTCGAGATCGTTTCCTGCATGTAGCTGCGCGCTGACAGACCCAGCATTCCCACTCCCACAAACATACCGCCGAGAATTCCCAGAAAATCGGCGTAAAGGCACAGAAGCGGCATCATCAGCACAAGGGCGATCACGCGCGGTAGCACCAGAAATTCCATTGGCGAAATACCCATGGTGGTAAACGCATCGATTTCCTGCGTCATCTTCATCGTGCCCAGCTTGGCCGCAAATGCAGCGCCGGTACGCCCGGACATTATGATTGCGGTCATAATCGCGCCCATGTCGCGAGTCATGCCGATGCCGACCAGGTCAGCAGCGTAGGTTGCCGCGCCGAATTGCGAGAGTTGCACGGCGCCCATGAAGGCAAGGATCACGCCGACCAGGAATGAAATCAGAGTAACGATACCGACCGCACTCGCGCCGCATTCCTGTATCACCTCGATGAGATCAACTCTACGATAGCGCGCTTTGCCACCGATGAACTTTCCGAATGCGACCGTCAGATTACCAAGAAAGGACATGAAGTCGTCAATCGAGAGTCCATAGCCGAGCGTGGCCTTGCCGATTCGTTCAAAGAACGGTGACCTGACTTCGGCGATCCGGGTGCTTTTTTTCAGGTACGGCTTCAGCCAGCTCGACTAGACGTTTCAAACCATCCGGCAATCCTGAGCGATCCTGTTCGATATTGCGGGCGCTGCAGGCTGCGCTGGTCTGGACCAGCAAAGCGATCAGCCCACTGTCCCAGTGGGTCAGACTCGAGGTATCGAAGGAAACTGTTTTGAGCGCACTAGCAGATTCGAGTTCGCGATTAAGAAGAGAAGCCGATGGCACGTCCCGCGTCAAATGCCAGGGACCAGATAGCCTGATAAGTAAGGTAGAATCGGCTGCGCGAGTAACCGAGACGGCTCCTTGCCCGGCCATCTTGCTGTTTTCGTCCATTGGATTGCCGAAAACGAAGGCACCACCGCTTTCGTGCTCGTGGGGTTGCGACTAGCGCTCCTCAATCGTGCAACACGCGACTACCAGCCTTGGCGATTGTAATAATTTGCGACCAGATCGACGATCTGGTTCGTCGTTTTGTCCGCCAGATAGCCGGTCGAGGACGTGTAGGTCTTCACTCCTCCTGCAGCGAGGTTCACGCCTAGCGAAGCGGCTGCTGTGGCACCACCGGCTGCGGCTCCTGCAGGACCGGTGATTCCTGCTCCCGGCATGTAGCCGCTGTCAGCTGTGGTTTCAAAGTCTAGTATCTCGGTCGAGCCTTGATCGGTCTTCTGAATGACCTGGAGTACCGTATTTACCTTGGACTGTCCTGAGCCCAGGCCGATCACCATTCGACGAAGCCGGTTACCTTCGCTGATATCGGTGAACTGGCCGTCCAGTATAAGAACGTTGCTGCCGGTGGGCGGCACTCCGCGCTGCAAGCAAGTGGAGTTGATGCCCTTTTGCGTGAGATCGGCTGCAACCTGGATACAGATGTTCTGGGCGGTCTGATGCGCGATCTGGGCTTGCTGATCACTTGTATTGTCATCTGACATTTGCCGATAGGCCACCTGAAAAAAGCCCGAGTTGAGCGAAACATCAGCCGCATTCACCGCGAAGGGGTAGACGAACACCTGCGATGGACGAGAGTTTGCGATGGGTGCCGCAGAACTCTGTTGCGTAACCTGCGCCCCGGCGCATCCGAGCATTGATACTGCCAAAACCAAGTACCCTAGACTAAATAACCTGTACCTCATGAAATTATTCTCCTGCGAACGTGTGTTTCATCCTATGTCTCTTCATTCCGAGCGCGGTTACACAGAGTGCATCGCTCTTTGTATACGTGATCCAGCTGCACGGTGGATCTGCTCGATTTCTTCCGAGAAAATCCACATCGTTATCCTGCGGTCCGCCGAACGTTTTGTATATCGGACTTTGGTCCTAGGACTCATGGACGAATAGCCCGATTCCAACAAGATCAGTAGTTAGTTTGGAGGTGAGAATCTCTGTAATCCGCGTCGCTTGCCGATAAAAGCGACGATGAGACGACTGCTACGCCAACACTGATCTTCGGACTTACCCGATCGTTCATTCGGCAATCGCGCTTCCACCTACTTCTCAGAGGGAACTCTGCTTTCTTCGTGCCGAGCACTTCTGCACTGATGCTGAGGCGACATATGTCGCGCACCGATGACGATGTTGGGCTCTGGCAGTGAAACCTGTCAGACCAAAGTCGGATAGTTGTTATTCACAACTCGTGCGATTAAAAGACTCGACTGGCTTGAGTCGAACTAAACCCCCAACCGAGCCAGTCAAGGACGGGCCGGAATCTCCCCCGAGACAAACCGGCCCGTTCTGTCTTGTAAGAGATTCGGAGCATTCGTCAGTTCAATTCTACCAAGAGCACTACGGACCGCGCCTCAACAACGTATGATGATCCCGACACTGTTGGCGCGTCTTCCCAAGCACAAATGTCGTCAGGCGATGCCGAAGAAGTATCAATCCATCGTCGCCAGTCTCTATTTCGCTGCGCACTCGCTGTTGGCAGTTCGAATATAAGAGGCTCCCAGTAGGCGTTCAGCATTGCGTGAATGCTGAATCGCTCGCGAAGGCTCTTGGCCGTAAAGGCAATGGAATGGGAATCATCGCTCCAATCGGCATGGTTGAGAGAAGTGCCGTGCCATTCGAGTTGCGCCTTGCGTAAGAACTGGTTGAGCGTCAGCCGAGCGTTTTCGGTCGCGACATCGCGGCGAGAGCGAAATGCGATCAACATCTTAGCGAAACGTTGGATATGAGCGTGCTGTTTCAGCAGATTCCAGTCGAGCCAGCTGATCTCATTGTCCTGGCAGTATGCATTGTTGTTACCTCGCTGGCTGCGCCGCATCTCGTCGCCCATCAGCAGCATTGGAGTTCCGAATGCAATCATGGTTAAGGCAAGGAAGTTTTTGATTTGCCGACACCGGAGTGCCTCAACGGCCGGGTCTTCAACCGGGCCTTCGGCACCGCAGTTCCAGCTCAGATTGTCGTTCATCCCATCACGATCGTGCTCGCCATTCTCTTCGTTGTGCTTCTGGTTGTAGGACACAAGATCGTTGAGGGTGAAGCCATCGTGGCAGGTGACGAAATTGACGCTCTGCTCAGGTTCCCGCTCTTCGTGGTCGTATATGTCGGGGCTTCCCAGCAACCGGGCCGCCAAATCAGACACAGTGCCGCGATCGCCTTTGAAAAATCGTCGGACATCGTCGCGAAACCTGCCGTTCCATTCCTGCCAACTGTCTCCGACAAAGCTACCGACTTGATATAGACCTCCGGCGTCCCAGGCCTCCGCGATAACCTTTGTGCCGGCGAGAGCTGGATCCGTTTCAATGTCCCAAATGATCGGAGGATTCGGAAGCGGCGTTCCGTTCTCGTCACGCGTCAGAACTGAAGCGAGGTCGAATCGGAAGCCATCAACGTGCATGTGTGTGACCCAATACCGTAGACTGTCGACAATCATTCGACGCACGATTGGATGGTTGGCGTTAAGGGAGTTGCCGGTGCCGGCATAGTCGGCGTACCGGCTCCGGTCAGGCTGAAGGAGGTAATAGGCTTCGTTCTCCAATCCACGGAAGCAGAACGTCGGACCAAGTTCATTGCCCTCCGCGGTATGGTTGTACACGACGTCCAGAATTACCTCTATGCCTGCGCGGTGAAGGGCTTTGACCATGTCGCGGAATTCGTCCATCGGACCGAGCGGATCCTGCCGCGAACTGTAGGCGCGATGTGGCGCGAAGAAGGATACGGGCGAATATCCCCAGTAGTTCACGCGACCCGCGGGTGCATCAGCGGCGTCGAATTGGAAAATCGGCATCAGCTCTACCGCTGTTATCCCAAGATCCTTCAAGTAGGGGATTTTTTCGATCAATCCGGCGAAGGTGCCGGCCCTCTCAGGTTTCACGGCCGAACTTGGATGACGAGTGAAGCCACGAACATGCAGCTCGTATATTACGGTCTCGACGAATGGCCGCTGGAGTGGCAGGTCACCCTCCCAGTCATAGGAACCCGGATCTGCTACGATGGACTTCATTGCACCTTCGGCCTTGTTTGCAAGGCGGTCGTATGCCTTCGGGACGGCGACCGCTCGACCATAGGGATCCAGCAGCATCTTATCTCCTTTGAAGCGCAGTCCGCGCTCAGGCTCGAATGGGCCTAGAGCTCTGAAGGCATAGACCTGACCCGGGACCAAGTCAGGTACAAAGACATGCCAGTAGTGATAGGTACGGTGCTCGCGAGGGGACAAGGAAACGACTCGCTCTGGTTTGACCGAATCCTCGCGATTGAACAGCAGCAATTCCACCAGGGTCGCGTTCTTGGAGTACAAACTGAAATTGACACCGCCCCGTTGAACGGTTGCACCAAGTGGAGAACTCGTGCCTCGTGCTACACGTGAGCGATTCATATCTATCCCCGCAATGTAAGATTCGACTTGGCATCAGCGCAGCGAGCCAGCCCAGCCGCTTTTCGCTAGCAACGAAAGTGGCGTCATTTGACGATCGAAAGAGCACGAGTATGGCGTGCTATCATCAGATTTTCGTCGGTCGAAATGACATAAGCGGCCACGCGGCTGCCGGCTTTGCTTATCAGAGGCCCATGTCGACGGTTGGCGCTTTCATCTAGTTCCAGACCGAACCAGCGACATCCCTGCGAGATCGACGCGCGCACCGAGGCAGCGTTCTCGCCGACGCCCGCTGTGAAAACGATTCCATCAATCCCATTGAGGGCGGCGGCCAACGACCCAATATGACGCGCTGCCTGATAGCAGAATACTTCCACGGCGAAGCGCGCATGTTGCTCCTCGCTGGCGAGCAGGTCGCGAAAGTCGGACGATACGCCTGAGAGTCCCAGCATACCGGACCGTCGATAAAGAAGATCCTCTAGCGTTTCCACGGGCATTCCTTTGTTCTTCAGTAGGTACAAAACCACGCCGGGATCGAGATCACCGCAGCGAGTACTCATCGGTAAACCGTCCAAAACCGAAAATCCCATCGTGGAAGCAATAGACACGCGAGCCTTAAGGGCGCACAACGATGCGCCATTGCCGAGATGCGCAACCACCACACGGCCGTCAGCTATTTCGGGCGCTTGCTCAGGGAGAACGGAGGCAATGTACTCATAGGAGAGACCATGGAATCCGTAGCGACGCACGCCTTCGTCATACAGCTCGCGTGGTAGCGCGAATGCCTGAGCAACTTCGGGCGCGCTGCGGTGGAAGGCCGTGTCGAAACAAGCGACCTGCGGCAATGCGGGATTGAGGTCCATGGCAGTTCGGATCGCGGCAAGGTTGTGCGGCTGATGTAAGGGCGCGAGGGGTATCAATGTCTCAAGTTGGGCAAGCAACTCCGGCGTCACGCGTTCGTGCCTGGTGTGTCGCATGCCGCCCTGAACGACGCGATGTCCCAGTGCGGCTAGCCTGTGGCCACCGAGCAGCTTTTTCGCCCACGGCAATAGGAGGGGCAGGACTTCGCTCGGAGTCGTCGGCGGTTTCCGGCCTAGATCGAGCGGGTTTAGTGCCTCTCCATCCGGTCCGGACGCATCCGCTGCCGGTTGAGAGCCAAGTCCGTCAACCTGACCTGATAAGATCCGGCGATCTCCTTCATAAAATGCAAATTTCAGCGACGAAGATCCGGCGTTGAGCACGCCAATGACTCGCACCGAATCATTGACTAACTGCGTTAGTTGGGTGCGGGCCGTGGTCCTGTCGTTCACTGCATTCAAGGTTCCGTATAACTGTCAGCTCACTGGTACCGCATTAGCCTTCCAAATGTTTGCTGCGTATTCGGCGATTGTGCGATCGCTCGAGAACTTACCGGAACATCCAACGTTGATTATTGCCTTGCGTGTCCATGCTGCTGTGTCCTGGTAGAGCGACCCCACCGCGGCTTGTGCCTGAGCATAGGCACTCAAATGAGCCAAGTGCATGAAATAGTCACCATGAGTCAGTAGTGCTTGGCGGATCGGCTCGAAAACTCCAGGCTCGTCATGGCTGAAATGATCCGTGAAGATCAGATCCAGCGCCGTGCGTGTGGCGGGTTCGTTGTGATAGTGCCAGTTTGGATCGTACGACCCGCGGCTGCTGGCCACCTGGTCAGCGGTCAGGCCAAACAAAAAGAAATTTTCCTCTCCAGCTTCTTCAGCCATCTCGATCGTCGCCCCGTCTCGCGTGCCTATGGTCAGCGCACCATTCATCATAAACTTCATATTCCCAGTCCCACTGGCTTCATAACCGGCTGTCGAGATCTGTTCTGATAAATCGCTGGCGGGAATCAGTCGCTCGGCCAGAGTCACACCGTAGTTTGGTACGAACACGACCTTTAGCCGCTGGCGCATAGCTGGGTCTGCGTCGATCTTTGCGCCCACTTCGTTTATGAGCCTGATGATTAACTTGGCGAGGGTATATGCAGGAGCCGCTTTGCCAGCGAACAAAACGGTGCGGGGTGGTATATCAAGATTCGGATCAATGCGTAGGCGATCGTAAAGCATGACAATGTGCAGAACATTCAACAGTTGCCGCTTGTACTCGTGGATGCGTTTGACTTGGCAATCGAAGATAGTGGCAGGATCGACGATCTGCCCGGATGCGGACCTCAGCCACTCCGCGAAGCGTTTCTTATCTGTCTCCTCAGGCTCCGAGTCGATAACTTCCGTCCAATCCTGTCGCGGATCGGAACGAAGGTCATCGCGAACTAGTTGCTCGACTCCCATGTTGATGATGTTGTGAACTAGGGTGCGGCCGATGAGAAACTCCATCGATAGGTAATAAACCCGTTTCGCGTTGGCGCGTTCGTATGTCTGCTCGGTAAGCAGCCAGCGCTGCGTCAGCAAGTCGCGGAGCGACCTCGCGACCGCTTCAAAGCGCTCACGGTGGCTTGCATGTTCCAGAGATACTGCGTGATCGAGTACTAGATGACGATCGTAACTGTCAGGTTGGCCCACCTACAATTTACCACGTTGGTACCGCTCGAGTGTGTTGCTGTCGACCTCAGAGATGGGCTTTCCGGCAGTTGCCTTATTGGGTGTCATAAATTCTCTCAGACGTTGTCTGCAGATGTATCGGCCGTGCCAGGTGTGATCTTTCCACCCCATCGCCAATCCTTAATGTCGGGCATATCGTCGCCGTGACGAGCTATGTACGCTTTGTGATCGTAAAGCTTGTCGCGGATTGCCTGCTTGGCGTATGCAGCTCGTTCCGCCAGCATTGGAACTCTGTCGATCACATCGTTTACCAACGAATAGCGATCCATCCTGTTGAGCACCACCATGTCAAAAGGAGTGGTAGTGGTGCCTTCTTCGATGTAGCCGCGCACGTGCAAATTGGAATGGCATTTTCGACGGTATGTCAGTCGGTGAATCAGCCAGGGGTATCCATGAAAGGCGAAGATGATCGGCTTGTCTACCGTAAACAGCGCATCGAACTCAGAGTCTCGCAAGCCGTGTGGATGCTCCTTCTGAGGTTGAAGACTCATTAGATCGACCACGTTGATCACGCGGATCTTAAGCCGAGGTACATAGGTACGAAGCAGATCCACCGCAGCTAAAGTTTCAAGAGTCGGAGTGTCTCCGCAGCAGGCCATCACAACATCGGGCTCAGACCCTTTGTCGCTGGACGCCCACTCCCAGATGCCAATTCCGGCTGT